>Ga0070707_100000360_pt1 | contig 44793 bp, 38 predicted proteins | sample KBSK5502metaG_FD_65468 | JGI IMG/M metagenome (GOLD analysis project Ga0070707, IMG submission 65468) | Corn, switchgrass and miscanthus rhizosphere microbial communities from Kellogg Biological Station, Michigan, USA - KBS K5-50-2 metaG | ecosystem: Host-associated > Plants > Roots >... | reverse complement strand
TCGGGCCGGTTCGGTTGATTCGGCTCGGGACGATTGTTCGGTTGCGCCGCTGGCGGACGATTCGCCTCGGGCCGGTTCGGTTGATTCGGCTCGGGACGATTATTTGGTTGCGCTGTCGGCGGCCGGTTCGCCTCCGGTCGATTCGGCTGATTCGGCTGGGGACGATTCAGCTGCGCCGGACTCGTCGTGCCAGGACGCTCATTGGGTGCTGGCTGGTTGCCCGGACGATTCCCCGGCTGATTTGCAGGCGGTTGATTCGCTGGCATACCAGGTCTGGCATTCGGCTGATTTCCGGGCTGACCAGGTCTGCTAGCATTCGGCTGGCTTCCAGGCTGGTTGCCGGGGTGGCCCGTATTCGGCTGCGTCGGTTTTCCTGGAGGCGCTATTTTGACCATTGGATGCGCCTGAGCAGTGGTCGCGGCTTGAGCGGCTCGCAGTTCGTGTCTGGCCGGTGGAACTCCTGGATGCGCGGCCATCATTTGCTGCTGTTTCGCAAAGGGCACGGGTGGAGGAGGCGGCGTGTTCTTAGCTATTACTTGCCGGTTCGCGACTGCTGCCGGAGGCGCGGTCACATGATTGGCGGTATTGGCGCGCGCTCCCAGTACGCTGTCTCGTGAAGGAGCCAGTGCGACTCTCGTCATCACCGGCGCCGACGCCATTTGCCGTGCATCCATTTTAACGGCGGCTCTAGCTACCGGTTGTGCGCTAACAAATGCGTGCTGCGGCACTGCGGTCACCGCGCCCTGCACGTTCCTGTTCACATAGTTGACGTTAGTGATGTTGGTGTTGGTGATGTTGGTGGTGTTGTTGTTATTGACGATCGTTGTGTTATAGACATTGGTTACGGTTGTAGTGTTGACCGTGGTATTGCTGACGTTGACCCGGTTCACATACTCTCGGCTCACGTTGTAAGTCGGCACATAGACTTCACGCGGACCCAGCGGGAACCATCCCACATCGACTCCCACCCCGATGCCTCCACCAACAAAAACTACCAAGGCAGGAGCGTAAACAGGTGCTACGTCAACCGGTCCGGCTACCCAGCCCCAACGTCCGCTGACGCTGACCCAACGGCCGTAATGAAATGGCGCGTAGCCCCACGGCGCGTCGTCTACCCAAGTCCATCCCCAGGGAGCAACCCAAGCCCAGTGGCCGTTGTGATACGGCGCCCAGCCCACTTCTACATGACTGGGAAACCAGACGTGACCGTAATTGGAGTCGTCGCGCCAGTCGCCGTTGTCATCAAGGTCTTCATAACCGACCACATCGCGCGACAGATAGCGCGCCGATCGCGACCCTTCATAACGGTGTTCCCGCTGATAGGCCCAGTTGTCGAACTGATCCGGATCGCCGATGTTGTCGACTTCCGCGTTCAGTGTCTCGGTGCCGCTGAACGTACCCTTCTGTCCGCGATGCAGCGTAAACGTTTGTCCATTGCCCGTGGATTCACCCTGACCCTCGCGCACGCTGATTACTGTGTAGGTGCCATCTTCGCTGGCCTCCAGCCGATAGCTCCCCGGCTGGTAAACCGAAAAAGCCTGGTTGGGTGTGTCGATCTCGAAGACATCGTCACGGTTCAGCCGGCGTACCCGAACATTCAGTACTCCCGATGTCAGCTGGATCTGCACTGTGCGATCATCCAGGTTAAGAAAAGACATGCCAGTATTCGCGGACAGCCGAATCGACGCCGATCCTAGCTGCAATTCGGCGCGCGAATCCTTGTCTGCCCAGAGCTTGTCTCCGGTTGTCATGGGACGGTTCGGGGTGGCTTCTACCCAATCCTGTTGCCCCGCGGGGTCGAATGAGACTGAGCCCTCCATGTAGCCCAGTCGAGCGACTCGGCTTGGCGGATCATCGTACTGTTGATCTTGAGCGGCTGCGTTTCGTGGAACCGCGATGGTGGCGAGGACCAAGGTGAGCAGTGCGCCGATCCATCCCACTCTTCTCCTGAATATGTTTTTCATAAAAAACTCAATCCTTCCGTCGGCGATTGTTCGCGAGAAACGTTCCGCTCTCGCCGTGAGATTTTGCGACTAAAACTTTGGCCATAGCCGATTCTACGCCGTTCGTCTGAGACGTTCCGGGGCCGTGATTAGTTGCCTAAAATATTGCAGCCGCAAGGGTTGCTCAACTTGAAATACCACGGCCACCTTAAGGTTTTACTATCAGGCGCACCGCGCCAGGAGTTGGGAAAAGCGCCAGTATCGCCGCTGCTACAATGCCCTGTTTGATGCTCAAATGGTTGCAGCGGCGAACTTTGCCGACCACAACGACGTATTGTTTTGTGTCACGTCATTGCGGGATGCGCTCTAGCCGTCTCGGCATCCGAACCTGAAAACTCAGTTCATCATGCACGACGCGGCAGCGGGGTCGAAGTACCTAGCTAGAAACCTCCGGGGAGTGCTGGTTGGAAGACGTCCAGGTCGTCGCGATGCTTGTCCGCCGCTGTATCGCCGGCGACGCCGCCGCCTGGGAAGAAATCGTCCAAAACTACAATCGACGCATCTACAACATCTGCTATCGCTTTGCAGGCTCCGCTGACGACGCCCAAGATCTCACCCAGGAAGTTTTCATAAAGATATACCGCACTCTCTCAAGCTACGACACTAACAAGGGTGCTTTTGCCACCTGGATTACCACTATCACCCGCAACCTGTTGGTGGATCATTTCCGCAAGACCAAGCAGGATCGGATGACGGACTCGCTCGACGCTGCGCCTTCCCAGCATGAAGACGCCCCACCGTTGAGCGACCGGATTGAAGACAAATCCGCTCCTCCGGACTCCCGCGTCCGCAGCCGCGAGGTCGGCGAGACCGTCCACGCGGCCTTGGCCAAGCTGTCGCCTGAGCTCCGTGAGGCGGTGATTCTAAGGGACTTACAAGACATGGACTATCGCGAAATTGCAAGCGCACTTAAAGTACCGGAGGGCACCGTGAAATCACGAATTAATAGAGGGCGAGCGGAACTTGCACGCCTCTTACAACGTACCTATGGGCAGGTGATGTGATGCCAGAACAGACCAATCACGGAATGCAGTGTCACGAGTTCGACATCCTGCTCGCGGATGCCTTCGATGGCATCTTGAGCGGATCCCAACTCGACCGCTTCCAAGCTCATGCCCGGGCTTGTCCCGCGTGCGGGCCGCTATTGGCCGATGCAGAGGCGGGCCGCAACTGGCTGAAGTCGCTCGCGGAGGTGGAGCCTCCAGCCGGCCTGGTCGAGAATATTCTGGCGTCCACAACGGGAATCGCAACCAGTCGCTTGCGGCATCTTGCGCCCTCAACCCGGCCACGCACATCGTGGCTGGAGCGGCTGCAAGCGTCGACTGCAGGTCTGCTCGATCCCATCTGGGCAACCGTCCGCCAGCCTCGGTTCGCCATGTCGTTTGGCATGGCGTTCTTCTCGCTGTCGGCTGTTTTGAGCATTGCCGGCATAAAGGCCGCCGACGTGAGACAGGTAAGTTTGCGGCCTGCCGCGATTCGGCATGCGTACTACAACACGCAGGCCCGCGTAATCAGGTATTACGAGAATATCCGGTTCGTCTATGAGGTGGAGTCGCGCGTCCGCGAATTCAAACGCGCGACCACTCCCGCCGAGCCGGCGCCGGAGAAACAGAAAGAACGCAAGAACGACACAAGCGGAGAGCCCGAACAGAAACAGGAGCGCAACTACAGCCAGTCAGACAACCATCTGATTCTGGCCAGCGCTCCGCTGGGTCCATCTGACGATCTACCTGTAGTGTCGGTGACCACATACAGGAGGTTGGTATGAGCTGCGCCAACCACAGCGATGTTGCCGCGGTGGCGTTTTGCCGCACTTGCGGCAAGCCGCTCTGCGCCAGCTGCACCCGCAACGTTCGCGGAGTAGTCTACTGCGAGAATTGTCTCGCTGCCCGCCTGGAAGGAGTGCAGCCACCGGCCTTCGTGCCGCCACAAACAGCCTATCAACAGGGCACGGATCAAGGCGCGGGGATGAAAGGTCCACCTCTGCCAAGCTCGGGTCCCCATCCAACTATAGCGGGCATCTTGGGCGCGATTCCGTTTGGCATTGGAGCCGTCTACAACGGGCAGTATGCCAAAGGTCTGGCGCATCTTTTCATCTTCGCCATGCTGGTCTACGGTGCCGACCATAGTGGCAACTGGGATTTTGTGTTTGGTTTCGGGATCGCCTTCTTCGTCGTCTACCAGATCGTAGACGCCGTTCGTACCGCCAAGGCGATCCAGGCTGGACAGCCCGCCCCTGATCCCCTGGGCCTCGGGCAGACCTTCAGCATGGGGGAGAAGTTTGACGCCGGAAAAGTCCCGACCGGTGCAGTCATCCTCATTGGTTTGGGTGTGCTGTTTCTACTTCATACCATGGGAGTAATGGAGTTCGGCTTCGAACGTTTTTGGCCGCTGATCCTGATCTTCCTCGGGGGGTGGATGGTGTTCCGCAACTGGGAGCGATCGACCAGCGGTTGTCCTTGTGCTCATTGTCGCAGCCGCGGTTTGATGGGCCCGGTGATGGTGTTTACCACTGGCGTCCTGTTTCTATTGCACACCTTGCGAGTGGCTGATCTCGACCGGACTTGGCCGGCATGGTTGCTTGCCGCTGGCATCGTTAAACTAATGCAGAGCCACGCGTCGTTGGAAGGACACATCGAGCGGACCTATCCCGCCACGCCGCCGATTTCACCGCCACCGCCACCGGCGCCCCCGGCACCGCCTCAGCCTCCGACCTCCGGGGAGGTGGACCATGTCTAACCCCGTGGTCACGCCCAGTCCACCAAGGCGCCGCCGCTCTTTTTCCGGCCCCTTCGTTCTGATCTTTCTTGGCTTGCTGTTTTTGCTGGGCAACCTGCACGTCCTCTCCTGGGCGCGGCTGGGCTTGTGGTTTGCCCATTACTGGCCCCTGCTTCTGATCCTCTGGGGCATCATCAAGTTGATCGAGTATCAGGCGGCGTTGCGTGAAGGCACAAGCCCTCCCGGCATTGGCGCCGGAGGAATTTTTCTGGTCATCGTCATCGTTTTCTTCGGGTTGATCGCAACTCAGGCGTCACGTTTTAACTGGGGCGAGATTCGCGACAACATGGGAATCGACGACGAGGACTTTAAGAATCTGTTTGGGGAATCCTATAACTTCGACGACCATCTCGAGCGCGACTTCCCTGCCGGCGCCAGCCTCAAAGTGGTTGACAATCATGGCGCGGTCAGCGTCCATGCTTCTGACGACAACAAGATTACGGTGATCGTCCACAAGCGCATCGGCGCTGGCAATCAGAGCGATGCCGACAAATTCAACAGCCAGACCGAGCCCACGATTACTACCATCGGCGGTCTGGTTACGCTGGACGCCAAGGTCGAGGGCGCGGGCGACCATCCGGTGCAAACTGATCTCGCTATTTCTCTTCCCCGCAAAGCATCGGTCTCCATCGCTTCACGTCATGGCGAGGTCAACGTGGTCGCTCGTGAGGGCAACCTCGAAGTTTCTACTCAGCGTGGCGACACTTCCGTGGAGGAGATCACCGGCAATGTTAAGCTGACCCTCGAAAAGAGCTCGGCCAAGGTCGAGCAGGTCAGCGGAGACGTGCACGTGGAAGGGCGACTCACTGAGGTCTCCGTCTCAGATGTCAAAGGCTCGGTCCAGCTCGACGGCGAGTTCATGGAGAGCGTCAAGCTCGCCCGCATCACCAAGGCTGTCAGCTTCAAATCTTCCCGTACCGACATGGAATTCGCGCGCCTCGATGGCCAACTTGATCTCGATTCTGGCGACTTGCACGCCTCAGAAATTGCTGGCCCTCTGCGCCTTACCACACGCGCGAAAGACGTCCGCCTCGAAAACGTGTCCGGCGATGTACGTCTGCAGGATGACAATGGCGGCGTCGAAATATCCATTCGCTCGTTGGGCAACGTGCAGATCGACAGCCGCAAAGGGGACATTCAGCTCAGCGTGCCCGAAAAAGCTGGCTTCCGAGTGGACGCGCGAACCCGGGACGGCGAGATTTCATCGGAGTTTCCGGAACTCAAGATCGAAAATGGAGACCGCGAAGCTAGAGCTTCGGGATCAGTCGGCAATGCTATCGCGCATCTCGTCATCAACAACGAACATGGCGGCATCGAGCTTCGCAAAGCTCCCGCGAGTGGCCCGAAGGAAGGGATCCCGGGCGGTATCACAGGCGGAGTGCCGGGGCCCAAGCCGCCTAAGCCGCCCAAAGCCCTGATACCGCCGAAGGAGAACGTCGAACCGACGGAGAACTGAGGAATTTGATCAGGGAAGGGATGGAAGGATCGACAATCGCGTCAAAGCCTTAATCCCGCTGATTCAATTTTGTTTTGACCAACTCCTCTACTCGGGCCACGACCTCATCTTCGCTCAACCGCGTTGAGTCAATCACTACCGCGTCTTTGGCTGCTACCAGTGGAGACACGGCCCGGGTGCGGTCGCGGCGATCGCGCTCTCTCAGTTCGGCAGCCAGGCCTGCGGCGACTTCACCCTTTAGTCTTTGCTGCTCCATCCGCCGCTGCTCGCGCACTACGGGATCGGCATCCAGAAAAATCTTCAAATCCGCGTCCGGAAAAACTTCCGTTCCGATGTCGCGTCCTTCCATCACTACGCCGCCACCCTCGCCCATCTCGCGCTGCCGCGCCACCATCCACTCCCGCACTCTTGGATGCACTGACACTCGCGACGCTGCCTCGGTCACATCGCGCTCGCGAATGCGCGAAGAAATGTCGTGCCCATCCAGCAGGGTGCGATTTCCGCCAATCGTCGGCTCCAGCCGGATGCGCGAATTCTGTGCCAGCTTTGTCAGCGCAGCCTCATCGTCGAAGGACGCGTCTTTGTCGATCGCCTTCAGTGCCAGCGCACGGTACATCCCACCGCTCTCCAGGTTCACATAGCCCAACTTTCGCGCCAGCCGCGAGGCGATCGTACTCTTGCCCGCTCCAGCCGGGCCGTCAATGGCAATGATCAGTTTGCGTTGGGCTTGGTGGTTTTGAGCGCTGTCATTCATTGCGAAGTTAAAGATTGTACACGGAGAAGTTCCGCAACGAAGGCCGCCGGAGGGTACGGTGAACAGGCAAGAGACGGACAAGGGCCGCAAGACTGTTGGCCTGAAGGGTCGAGGTTCTCGTGCCTAAGTTTTCGCAGGCGTGTGCTTCGAAACTCGCTTAACCATGCGATGCGGCCTGGCAGCGGGAATAACCGCTTGTTTCGCAGGCGTGATCTGGATCATCGATCTTCCGCCGACATGCACGAAACTCAACTCCCGCGCCGCCAGCAGCGCATTCACGGCTTCCTTGACCCGCGAGCGCGGCACGAAATTTCCGAAGAAGGACTCCAACTCAGTTTGCTCAGCGGCGATTACGCCTTCCAGATATTTTGAGATCAGCCCCGAAAGCGCTTCGGGTACCGACAATCCAATTCCTTCTTTCACCGCTTCCGGCGCCCAGCGGTAGAGCACGTCCCAAGACGAACCCTGGCTCGGGTTGTAATCGACCCGGGTGATGCGCAGCTTCGACCACAGCTCGCCGAGCGCCTTATCCAGCGCTGCCAGCGATATGCTTCCGCCCAGCGCTTCCTGCATCTTTTGCTTTGATATCGGACCCTCGCGCCGTATTAGCTCAAACGCATCACAAGCCAGCTCGGAACATGGAGACCGCGAGCCCGCCTTGGGCGCCTGCTTTGGGTTGCGCTCGCCCACCAGCGCATAGAAATAAGGAAACGCCGATGCCGCTATCAGAAGCCCGTTGTTCTCGTCGAACGAATTCGCCTCAAAGGCTGCCCTCTCGCGCAACAGCCGAACCATGATCTGGGTTGCCTCGGCGGTCCGCGGATCAGAATACGCATGCTGCCACGTCGGCAACCGATCTTCGCCGCCGATCGTCGCCCCGATGAATGTTGGCAGCGGCTGCGCTGGTCGCAGCGGATACATCAGACAAAGTCCTACCGACTCGACAAACGCGCGCGCCTCCTCGAGGGTGCGGATGGGCCTGCCGTTGAGCCGCCACTTCTCGCGGCGCTGCTGCTGGAGCTCTTGTTCAGTCATAGGGACGCAAAGCACTCAGCATTTCATCGGTAATGATTTTGTGCAGATTGCGGCACGGCAGCTTAGGGGCTCAATGCTGACGGCTGAGTGCTGAATATTAGATCCTCTTAAAGGCCTTTTGAATGTCTTTCATAGAATACCTGAGCACGACCGGCCGGCCGTGGGGGCAAGTGTAAGGATGATCGGTCTTGGCTAGTTCGGCGAGCAGCCACTCCATTTTGTTTTGCTCGAGTGCCATGTTGACCTTGATGGCAGCGTGGCAGGCGATGGATGCGGCAATTCGCGCGCGAATCTTCTCCAGATTCAATGATTGCTCTTCGCGTGAGAACTGATCGAGCAGCTCGTGCAGCATGTGTTCGACCGCCGCGGCTTCGACTCCTGCGGGGGCGACCTTCACCGCCACGCTGCGGGCGCCGAATGGCTCTGCCTCGAATCCGTTGCGCTGCAATTCGTCGGAGATTTCCGTAAACACCGCCTGCTGTGCGGGAGAAAGTTCCAGCACAATCGGCATTAGCAATCGCTGGCTCTCCACTTTCTGCGCCGCGCGCTGCTTGAGAACGCGCTCGAATAACACGCGCTCATGGGCGACGTGCTGGTCGACGATCCATAGGCCGTCTTCGTTTACCGCGAGGATGAATGAATTTCGAATTTGGCCCACCGGCTTGAGCGTGGCGAGCGAAGCCAGGCTTGGCTCTTGTTCGGTCACGTCGATTGCAGGGGCGCATCCGTGATCAGGAATCGCCTCGAGTCCGCGGGCCACGGGAATGGCTGCGTTTGCTTCTAGCGCAACGCCGCCATCAAACTGCAGGCGCGCTGAAACCGGGGGCATGGTTGGCGGCTGCAGCGTAAATGCCGCGTCCGCGCTGGGCTGATGCGCCGTCGCGCTTGCCGCAGGTGCCGCGTCCAGCGTCAATACGCCACCTTCGGAGACCGCCCAATCCCCGGCTCTGGCTCCCGGTGTCAGTCCCGAGCTCGCGGTCGCGTGCGCATGAATTTCCGCCATGAACTGCGGCACCGGGCGCGCTTTCATCAACGTTGCGCGTACCGAGTCGCGCACAAAATCGTGCATCACCGTCTGCTGCCGAAATCGTACCTCGGTTTTTGAGGGATGCACGTTCACATCCACCTCCGCGACCGGTAGCTCCAGAAATAGGAGCACCACGGGATACACAGTGGGCGGAAGAATGTTGCGATACGCCTCGGTCAGGGCGTGCTGCACCAGCCGGTCGCGAATCAACCGTCGGTTGACGAAAATAAAAATTGAGTTGCGATTCAGTTTCTGGATCTCCGGCTTCGAAACAAATCCGTGAATCCGCATCTCGCCCGGATCGTTCGCCGAACGGCCATTCGTGCGGGCGTCCTCGTCTTGGTCTTCATCCACTTCCCCGCGCCGCCACGGCGGAGGCGGTGGCAGCCCCGCTCGCTCCAGCGGTTGCACCGCCGCCACAGCAATCAATTGGTCAAGCGTCTCCTTGCCAAACACCTGGTACACGCGCTCGCTGTATCCGGCCACCGGCGGCGCCACCAGCATGGCGTTGGTGGCGGAATGCAATTCGAAGTGCTTGTCGGGATGCGCCAGCGCATAGTGTGTGACCAGCGACGCGATGTGTGAAAGTTCGGTCGACTCCGCCTTCAGGAACTTTTTTCGCGCTGGAGTATTGAAGAAGAGATCGCGCACTGTGATGGAAGTGCCCGCTGCCAGCCCAGCCTCTTCCACTCGGGCGATTTTGCCTCCGTTGATCTCGATTACCGTCCCGGCTACATCGTCGTCGGGGACATTCTTCGCCGCGCAAGTTTCCAGCCGCAGCCGCGACACCGACGCAATCGACGGGAGCGCCTCCCCGCGAAAGCCCAACGTGGCTACGCTGAGCAAATCTTCCGCATCTTTGATTTTCGATGTGGCGTGCCGCTCGAAGGCCAGCATGGCATCGTCGCGCACCATGCCGCATCCGTTGTCGACGACCTGGATCAGCCTCTTACCGCCGGCCTCCACGTTGATTTTGATCCGCGTTGCGCCCGCGTCGAGCGAGTTCTCAAGCAACTCCTTCACCACCGAGGCAGGCCGTTCCACCACTTCGCCCGCGGCGATCTTGTTGGCAACGGCTTCTGAGAGAACGTGGATGCGTCCCATTGGAAGATGACAGTAATTTAATCGCCAGTGACCAGTTTCGCAGACAGCAGAGTAAAAGCAAAGCATCCGAAATCACACGAATGGATATATGGACAGATGGGGTTCGAAGGAGGACTACGAACAGACTATTTCTTCACCACAATCCCCAGTTCGCGCAACTGCCTCTCCCCCACCGGCGTAGGCGCATCTACCATCAAATCCACGGCCCGCGCGGTCTTTGGGAATGGAATTACCTCGCGCAAACTCTCCGCTCCGGCAAGAATCATGACAATGCGGTCGAGGCCCAGAGCGATGCCTCCGTGGGGAGGCGTGCCATACTCTAGTGCCTCGAGGAAGAATCCAAAGCGGGAGCGGGCTTCTTCTTCGCTCATGCCCAGCGCGCGGAAAATTCTGCGCTGCACATCCTGGCGGTGAATACGAATGGAGCCTGAGCCTAGCTCCGTACCGTTGAGGACCACGTCGTAAGCCAGCGCGCGCACCGCGCTCAGCGCCGATTGGGGATCGCTGACTGATTCAACACCGGTCTCAAGCTTCGGCATGTCTTCTTCATGGGGCGAGGTAAAGGGATGGTGTGCCGCGTTCCAGCGCTTGTCGGCCTCGTCCCACTCAAACATGGGGAAATTCGTCACCCATACGAAGCGGAAATCTTTGCCCGGGTCGCCGGTCTTGGCAAAGATGCCGTGCCTGTCCGCATATTTCTGCGCCAATGCCAGGCGCAACAGACCCGCCGACGCGTAGATAGCCAACTCCTGAGGCGTAACTTTGCGGTGCGCGGGCAGTGCCGTTTGTGGTCCAGCCTGGGCGGAGCCGGCCACTAATACAACCAGGTCGCTCTCGTCCATTCCGGTCTTCTTTGCGATGGTGGCCACCGCGGCGGGAAACTTGTTGCCGACGCGCTTGAAGTCTTCGAACAGTTTCGCCCCGCCCTTGGCGTGGAACATGGGCTTGATGTCATCACGCTCCTTGCGCGAGAGTTCGCCGACCCTGGGCGTGCGAATTGCAATCACCGGCAGATTCGGATTGATGGCCAGCTCTTGCAAGTTCTCTGCGGTGAAGCAGTCCCGTACATCGGCAAATGCGGGCAGCCGCAAGTCCGGCTTGTCGATGCCATACCGCCGGATGGCTTCGTCGAAGTCCATACGGGGAAACGGCGCTTTGATATCATGTCCAGCCGCCTTGAATGCGGCCGCCAGAAATCCCTCAACCACTTCCCACACCCGCTCCGGCTGCGGATACGACATCTCCAAATCGATTTGCGTAAACTCCGGCTGGCGGTCGGCGCGGAGGTCTTCGTCGCGGAAGCAACGCACGATCTGGAAATATTTGTCGAAGCCTGAAATCATCAGGATTTGCTTGAACAACTGCGGCGACTGGGGAAGGGCATAAAATGTTCCCGGCTGTACGCGGCTGGGAACGAGATAGTCGCGGGCGCCCTCCGGAGTTGAGCGCGTCATGAATGGCGTCTCAATCTCAAAGAATCCCTGTCCGGCCAGATAATTGCGGATGGCGAGCGCTACCTTGTGCCGCATTTCGATGTTGAACTGCATCACGTCGCGCCGCAGATCGATGTAGCGATACTTCAGCCGCGTTTCTTCGTTGGTTAGCGCTGCATCGCCGGGCAGAAACGGAGGCTGCTTGGACTCGTTGAGAAGGCGGATCTCCTCTGCGGTCAGTTCTACTTCGCCCGTGGGAATGTTTTCGTTGACGGTGTTTGGATCGCGCTGCTTCACCCTGCCGGTCACCGCGATCACGTACTCGTTGCGTAGGCCTGAGGCTTTCTCATGAATCGCGGCATCGCGCTCCTTGTTAAAAACGACTTGCGTCACGCCACTGCGGTCGCGCAGATCGACGAAGATCAGGTTGCCAAGGTCGCGTCGCCGGTTTACCCAGCCCATGAGTACGGCCTTTTTTCCTGAGTCTGAAGCGCGCAGCGCTCCACACATATGCGTCCGTCGAAGATCTCCGAGAAAGTCGAGCAAGTTGTGTCCTTACAGTGAGAGATGTGGCGGAAAGCCGAATCAGAGATTATAAACGGGGGGATAGGTGCGTAGCGCTTTCGCGAGCTGCAGACCGGAAGGCGGACGGTTTGCTCCGGTGGGGCTCACCAAGCAGCTTCAGCCTGGACCCGATTTCAGGGGCAATCGGAATCCTCTCAGGATGCCCAGCAAAAGTAGCGGAGCTTTCTGCTGACGGATCGGCAACCGTAAACTCATCGACGGAAAGCTTCCTACCAGTCTCCCCAATGTGTCGGCGTCGTCTGCTGAAACTTCAACTTCCACGCATCGCCCTGCTTCACCCAAACCGAGCTCCAATGCTGATAACGTGGAGGCGGCCCCTGGTCCTCTGCCGCCGGAACACGGAAGACGACATCGTAGGTGACGATGGCCGTGCCCTCGCATATTTCCACCACCTTCATGTTGTATGGCATCAGGTCCACACCGCCGCTGCTCAGATCACTTTCGACCTCTTCTCGATCATGCAGCTGACCGTCATAGCCGACCATGGAATAGTCACCGGTCAAGGTACGTTTGAAATAATTCTTGTCGCTCTTCGTGGTCGCAACGAGAAAAGCCTCCTCATTGGCGATCATCGCCTGTTCTAGCGGACTCAAAGACGTTGTCGCCGTGCCAGCCTGCGCGGGAGCTTGGGCCATCCCCGTGACCACCGCCGCAATGCAAAAAAGAAAAGCGTGGACGAGTCGTTGAACTTTCATGGATCTCCTCCTAAGGACCGCCCCGATGGGCCGTTCGTCATTTCACAATCAAAAATCAACATTCACCAACAAGTCAGCGTCCAGCTTGGATTTTTGCTGCCAACTCCGAGCGCAGGATCGAAATCTGCTCCCCGGTCTCGAGCTTCTTGAGTGCGAATGCATCTGCCCTAACCTCATTTTCGCCGACGATCAAAATGTACTTCGCTCCCGCTTTGGTCGCCGCTTCGAACGACTTTTTCAGACGGAAAGTCTCATCGCCCAGCTCCACCACCAGATCGTGCCGGCGCAATTCTCGCGTCAGCCGTGCTGCTTCGGGGTTCATCCCGGCGCCGAGCGGGGCGACGTACACATCAGGCTTGCGTACTACGGCTTCGGCCGAGGCTGATTCCTGCAAGGACATGACCAGCCGGTCTTCGCCGATGGCAAACCCGATCCCCGGCGCTGCCGGGCCACCCAGAGCCTCGGACAATCCGTCGTAGCGTCCCCCGCCCAGAATCGCATTTTGTGCGCCGAGCGCTCCGTGGGTAAATTCGAATGCCGTGCGCGTGTAGTAATCCAGCCCTCGCACTAAGCGGTCATTCAAAGTGAACGGCACGCCTACGGTTCGGAGAATCGTCTGCACGGCTGCAAAATGCGCGCGGCACGGTTCATCCAAGAACCGGCTTATGCGCGGAAGTTTTTCGATGATCGGCTGATCCTCGGGCACCTTGCAGTCGAATACGCGGAGTGGGTTGCTGACGGCGCGGCGCTGGCAATCCGCGCACATCTTCCCCACGACCGGTTCAAGCGCCTTGCGTAGAGCCTGGTTAAACTTCGCGCGATCGTTAGGACAGCCAACCGAATTCAGTTCTAAATTCCATCCCGTAATGCCCAGACGGTCGAGCAGGGTCGCGAGCATCTCCAGCAGTTCCGCGTCGCGCGCTGGCGACTCGCTGCCCGCTGACGGCGGCCCCAGCACTTCTGCGCCGATCTGATAAAACTGGCGGTAGCGGCCTTTTTGTGGGCGCTCGCGTCGAAACTGCGGACCAATGTAGTAGAGCTTGTTCAGTCCGCGATCCCAAAGTTTGTGTTCGATGTAAGCCCGGACAACGCCCGCTGTGTTCTCGGGCCGTAACGTCAGCGACTGGCCTTTGTCGCTCTCAGCCCGTCCCCGATCTTGCCATGTGTACATCTCTTTTCCGACGATGTCCGTCTCTTCTCCCACGCTGCGGGAGAATAAGGCGGTCTCCTCGAAAATGGGCGTGCGAATCTCCTGGAAGTGGTAGGCGCGAAACACGTCGCGTACTGCCGACTCCACAAAATTCCACAGCGCCGTTTCGGGCGGCAGCAGGTCGCGGGTTCCTCGGACGGCTTTGATCATGTCGGTTGTTGCACCCAGAGCATTCAGCAGTCAGCACTCAGCATTCAGCCAGCAACGAAGGTTCAGGACCTCTGAAAATAGCCCGCCACTTCAGTGGCGGGTAAGCTGCGCCTTGCGAACTCGTGCCGTAGGCACGATTGGAATGATCCGCAACCTTTTCGGGTAATTTCAGCCGTCCCTAACGGGACGGAATTCCGTTCATTACGCCTACCCGGCGTTTAAACGCCGGGCTTTTGTCAGGCGTCCCTCCGGCACGCTCTTTTTGTCATTGCTTGGTAACCGGCACCCATACTCGGACCTGGCTCGGCACTAGGTGCTCTGTACTTTTCTCTCCGCCAAATACTCCTGTTTGTAACCCAGATAGTTTCGCGCATACCGCAGGATCGTTTCCTGATCCTGGTCATCCAGTTTGCGCCGAAATTTTCCTGGAGAGCCCATCCACAATGATCCGGGCTCGACCACTGTCTTCTCTGGGATGAGCGTTCCGGCGGCGACGATTGATCCCGCCCCAATGTTGGCGCCATTGAGAACAATCGATCCCATCCCAATCAGGCACCGATCTTCAATCACGCACCCATGCAGCGTGACCGAATGGCCCACGGTGACATATTCACCGAGAAACACGCCATACTGTTCTTTCATTCCATGCAGCACGCTGCAATCTTGCACATTCGAGTGCGCCCCGATGCGCACCGAATGCACATCGCCGCGCAGCACTGCGCACATCCATACTGAAGCGTGCTCTCCCAGCACCACGTCGCCAATAATTTGCGCCGAATCGTCCACGTAACAGGACGCCGGGATCGTGGGCCTTACGCCTTTATAGGAGCGGATCATGATTTTCCACGAGAATCATTGAACATAGCACGACGCCCCACGACCTCGTAAACTCGCTTTCCCACTCTGGGACGAAATTCAAAAAAGAACGGTGCGTATCACAGCCTTCCTCCCTCACACATGCTATACAAACAATCGGTCTCCCCATCCGGCCCGGCTTCCGTATCCGACCCACTGCCAGCGGCCGCAAAACTTCCTCAAACCGAATGCGGGGTGTCGGAATTGTGAGCTCGTGATTCGCCTTGGGCAGCATCCTGGAGCTTTATTGCCTCGTCACTAAATCTTTCAAAACAAACCGTCTATCACCTCTTGTGCCGTCCCACAGCAGAACCTCATCTGCAAATAATTTTCACTTCCCCCTTGACTTGTTTTCGGAACCTTGTAATAACTAACGGGGTCCTACCGGACGAGTTTGGGGGTGTACCGCTTTTGGCCGAAGTAAGACTGCAAGAGGGCGAGTCCCTCGAAAACGCTCTGCGCCGTTTCAAGCGCAAGGTGCAACAGGAAGACATTATTAAGGAGGTCAAGCGTCACTCCTTTTACCTGAAGCCGGGCGAAAAAAAGCGCGTGAAGGCCGCATTGGCTCGCAAGCGTGCCCGTAAGAAGACGCGTAAGGAGCAGGATTAACGGAGCAAGACTAGTTAAGCTCGAAGGGTCGCCTCCATCCCGGGGCGGCCCCGCTCTGTTTGGCCCCCACCAAAGCAGAGTTGTAGCAGGGAGTGTTTTCATAACCATCATTCATCCGGCATCAAGCAAGCGTTAACCCACGCGCCGTCCTGGTTGCGTGGCGGGCCGAGTCCAGGGGCAGTTTGAGGGGGGATGTAGACAACCTGTTTCTTCAGGTTCACTGCGCTTCCCCGCGCGTGAAGCCCAGAGACGGGCTGAAGGGAGAACCATCCTCAATGGAATTTCAGGACAAGATGTTGAAATGCATCGATTGCGGTGCCGACTTTGTCTTCACTGCGGGTGAACAACTTTTTTTCCACGACAAGCAATTCAAAAACGAGCCCAAGCGCTGCAAGGCTTGCAAGTCCAAGCGAGTGGCCGTGCTCGGTTCCAATCCGCCTCCGTCACGCAACTACAACTACAGCAAGGTCGAGACTCGGGCCACCTGCTCGCAATGCGGCAAGGATACGACAGTGCCTTTCCGCCCCACGCAAGGCCGCCCCGTCCTCTGCCGCGAATGCTTCACCCAGAAAAGGACCGCCGCGTCAGCGTGAACCTGGCCTGCTGAACCGGTTCTAGAAGCCGCCATCGACCCTCCTCCCCATGGGAACGGAGGATTGCTCGGTGATGTCCGGATTTTGGCTGGCCTTCCTGCGCAAAATCGAGGCATTGCGCTACCATATTTCCGTGGCCACTTTTTACGTGGAGAATTTCGGTTGCCGTGCCAACCAAGCCGACGGCGCGGCTCTTGAACATCAATTCGAACAGCGCGGGCTGGCACGTGCCTCCACCGCCACGCAGGCCGACTTCGTTGTGTTCAATTCTTGCGACGTCACAGCGGCGGCCAATCAGGATGCGAGGGCCGCCATCCGCCGCATGCGCCGGCAGAATCCCGAAGCGAAACTTATTATCAGCGGGTGCTATGCGCAGCGCGCCTCTGAGGAAATTGCCGCGCTTCCGGGGGTTAGCGCGGTCATCGGAAATTCGCATAAGCACCAGCTCGCCGATCTGGTGCTGGCAGACGTGCCGGTCCCGGAAGGGGTTCAGCCGCGGTTGTCGGCTGCAACCGCCGAACCTACAAGCTCGGGATACAGCTCGACCTTCGTCCCGGTCGCGACTCTTACCGAGAACCCAGCTCGCAGAATTGAGAATCGCATTTTTGTTTCCGACATCTTTGCTCACACTGAACTGCTCGCGGCGCCTATCTTTGAGGGCGTAGGGGCGGCCAACGAGCGCACCCGTCCTAACCTCAAAGTCCAGGATGGATGCGACAATCGCTGCTCATTCTGCGTCATTCCGTTCGTCCGTGGTCAAAGCCGATCATTACCGTCAAGCGAAATCTTCCGTGAAGTGAACGCGCTGGTGGCGGCCGGCTATCGCGAGGTCGTCATCTCCGGCATCAACTTGGGCCGCTGGGGTCGGGATTTAGCTGTCAGCCGTCAGCCGTCAGCTTGCAGCAAGACAACCGAGCTGCGTTTCGAAGACCTCATTCGCGCCATTCTCGAAGAAACGTGTCTGCAGAAGCTTCGCATTTCCTCTGTCGAGCCTATGGACTGGACCGACGATTTTATCTCCCTGGTTGCCCGCTCGCCGCGCATCGCGAAGCACGCTCACGTCCCTTTGCAATCGGGCAGCGACGCCGTACTTCGCCGCATGCACCGAAAATATCGTCCCTGGCATTATCGCGAGAAGATTGAAAAGATTCGCGCCGCCATGCCCACGGCCGCCATCGGAGCCGACGTCATGGTGGCATTCCCCGGCGAAACCGCTGCCGAGTTTGAAGAAACGCGTCGCATGATTGAGGAGCTTCCCTTCACGTACCTGCACGTCTTCACATATTCCGCACGTCCCGGCACTCCCGCCGCTACCCTGGCCAATCAAGTTCCCGCTCATATCGCTCGCGAACGAAACCGTATCCTGCGCGACCTTGCCGCTGAGAAAAAGCTAGCCTTCATGCACTCGTTCATCGGCAAGACGGTCGAAGCGATCACTCTGGGAACGTGTGGGACGGGCACTGGTCGCCCTGATCTTTCCCAGGCGAAGTTTACCAAAGCTCTCACTGATAATTACCAGATGCTCCATCTGAGGGGGCGCTACCAGCCCAACGAATGGCTTCGCGCAAAGGTAAAATATGTGGAGAACGGCACTCTCGTGGGAATCGTGAACAGGACCCCCCTCTGAGCACAGCCGTCCACCGAAGGGGTCACCTGCCTATTTCAACTTTTCCTATCAGCGTGGGCTTCCTGCCGCGTTAATAGCACGCCCCCCGGGGGCTGGACTAACTAAGCCGCCTTGTCGTCTGGTACGTTGGCTGTAGCCGGATCTGCCTTTTTCGCAAGGAGCGCTGCCAACCGTTCCAATTGCCTGTTTTCGGACTTGCGTTCTCGAGAGAGTTCCTGCACCCTGGTTTCGTGAGGTCGCGGTTCCAATCTTTCGTGAAGTCGCATGATTTCGGCTCGCACCGAGTCTAGCACTCTTTAGTTATTAGCGGATTCGATCATTATAAATCGCATGATAAAAGGGCACCCCTTTGGAATAGGTTGTCATCGTTCGACATGATCACCTACAGAAGGAGCACCCTCAATGAGCAGGAGCATTGTAGCAGTGTGCATCCTCGTCGGCAGCCAGTTCTGCGCACTTTGACGGACCTGTCGCCGCCCGAAGTGCTTAAAGTAAAGGTTCCTGGAATCGACTCTGCCTCCATGACCGTGAGAGTAAGAGGAAGGTGTATACTGCCGAGCTTGAGTGTCACGGCGCCGCAGTACACGGAGTGTTTTGTGGCGACCAGTTGGGGACAGGGGAGTTCAATTTTTTTATCGAGCCGAAAAGATCGTTCAGCAGTAAGAATTTCCGAATAATAGCCCGGTGCTTCCCCTTATCGGGCTTCCTGATTCTCGTCGCGTCTCAGGATCGTATAGCCGCCGGTGATGTGCAGGCTCTTCATGCACCCAGGTCGTCCAAATACTCATAGGCTTTTTCTCGCCAGTTGCCTCACCCTATTTGCCGAACTTGCGATTATTCGCTGGCTCTCCACCGAAGTGCGGATTTTTGCATATGCCAAAAACTTAGCGCTGTTGCTTTGTTTTCTCGGCTTCGGGGTGGGCTGCGCTTTGGCCCCAAAACGCGTTTCCTGGTGGAGGAGCATTCAGGCCATCTCGGCACTGATTCTGCTTGTTCGCAACCCTTGGGCTCCACGCTTGTTTGAAGGACTGTCACAGACGCTGGGTGCCGGACAGGACATTGCTATCTGGTCTACGGGGACGATACGAAACTGGCCTAACATTCTTTTGGATGCCGTAATCGTCGGGCTCCTTTTTTTCTTCTTGACTGCTGTCTTTATTCCACTGGGACAGCTCGTCAGTCAGGAGTTGGATTCTGCGCCAGACCGATTGAGGGCCTATTCGTGGAATCTTGGTGCAAGCCTGTTCGGCATCATGTTGTTTTCGCTGGTGAGTTTCAGGGCCTTATCACCGGTGTTCTGGTTTGGCCTAGTTTTGCTTGGCTTTGCACTGCTACAAGCAAACGGGAGGCGACGGTTCGCAGTGGCCTGCTTGATCCTGCCAGCCGTCCTGCTTCTCCACGAAAAGGCTACCCCGGACCACTTCGCCATCTGGACCCCGTATCAGCAGATCGAGATCCAGCGTTACTATTTTAAGAATCGGGAGTGGCAGGCCACCCTCGTCAATGTGAACCATGTCGGCTATCAAATGATCATCAATCTTTCGTCAGAATTTCTCAGCCGACATCCTGGTCTTGTGCAACAACCCGACGAAAGCCCGTACAATCTTCCCTTTCGCTTTACGGTCGCAAATCCCAGCGTTCTGGTTGTTGGAGCGGGTACCGGGGACGACGTAGCGGCGGCAGTTCGCGGCCATAGCAGGTCTATCGATGCGGTAGAAATTGATCCAGCTATCCTAACCCTCGGTCGAACCCATCCCGAAAGACCTTACGATTCGTCCACGGTTGCTGCACACCTAACCGACGCGCGGGCGTTCATGAGGCGAACCGACAGGCACTACGATCTGGTTCTCATGGGCCTTTTGGACTCACACACACAGCAGTCCGAATATGCCAACATGCGGATAGACAACTACGTCTACACGGAGGAGTCGTTGCGCGAAGTTCGCAACCTTCTTTCTCCGAATGGAACGCTGTTCCTAAAGTTCCAGGTGGACCGAGACTGGCTCGGCCGGAGACTCTATATGCTGCTCACTCGCGTCTTCGGAAAGCCGCCAGTAGTCTTCCTCGCTGAGTCGAGCTATGGGGCGGAGGCAACTTGCTTCGTGATCTCAGCTTCGGAAGAGGTCGAAAATAGCATGGCGCGAGATCCGCGGCTAAAGACGTTCGCGGAACGGCACAAGCGAACTTTCGACAGCACGCCGCCAGTTCCGATCACTACTGATGATTGGCCGTATTTGTATCAGGAAAAGAAAAGCATTCCGGCCGTTTTCCTGACTCTTAGTACCTTGGTCTTGCTGCTTGCCTTCTACTACCGCCGGAGCATCTCGACCAGCCATGTCCGGCAATCGTCCTTGTTCTTCTTTGCCATGGGAGCCGGGTTCATGCTTCTTGAGACTCAGATAGTAAGCCGTCTGGCTTTATTTTTCGGAACCACCTGGCAAGTGAACAGCGTGGCAATCGCGGCTGTTCTCACCGCTCTCGTAGTCGCCAATATCGTAATCGACAAATACAGCCGGCGATTCAATCGATGGTGGATTCTGGTTGGACTAGAAATGGCTCTGATTTCTATTTATCTCGTGCCTTTCGGTCGTATTCCGGGCTCAACCTTGGCGGTTGGCTCGCTGGCTGCAGGTCTATTTGCGCTACCGGTTTTCTTCGCGGGCTTGCTGTTTGCGCGCGAATTCCGCTCCACTCCGTCGCCGAGCGCGGCCTTGGCGGCGAACATGCTAGGGGCGGTGGTCGGGGGCTTGACGGAAAACCTGTCTCTCGTCATCGGGCTCAAAGCATTGTTGTTGATTGCAGCTTTGTTTTATCTGGTTGCGGGAATCGGGCTGCGGAACGCATCAACTTCGGAATCAACAGTCTTCAATTCGACAGGAAAGGGTGAACCAGACACAGTTCCGGATTCTGTCTGCCTTGAGATGAATGCGAGGTAGGATAAGCCTTGAGTTTTCAACTTCGAGGCAGCAGGCAAAATAACCAATGGGGCGGACCTATTCTTCTTCATTCACAATTTCTTTTGGAATTGCGGATTCGCCGGGGTTCGCCGACGCCGACGTCATCAGATAACTGATCAAATCATTCAATTCATTCGGGCTAAGAGTTGAGCGGAAGTCCGATGGCATCAATGATTGCGGACTGAAGTCCAGGCGTTCGATATCAGGCTTGGCGAGGAAGTGAAACGTGCCATCTAAAGCCTGCAACTGGAGTGAAAAATTATCCTGGTTGCGAATCCTTCCCACATATTTCTTCCCGTCGCGAGTGGTCGCGGTTACGGTTCGTGACTGCTGGTCTCCGCTGGGATTGGGACTAGTGATGGTGCTGCGAGTTTCTTCCACCGAATGCGTGCGCGCGTAACCCGACAGGTCGGAGGCGATGAATCCGCCTTTGCCAGCGACCATGTGGCAGCTGGAGCATTTTGCCTTGCCAAAGAAAATTGCTTTTCCGCGGTCGGGATCGCCGGGCAATTCGGCCGCTTTCTTTGTCCCTTGAAGAGTGCGGAGGTACGCTACGACTGACTTGATGTCGGAACTTTCGAGCGTGTGGAAGGCGGGCATCCCGGTTCCAGGAATGCCATTCTCAATAACGCCGAAAATCTGATCATCGGAGAGCCGCTGCACTGTTGGGTTTTCCGCGATGTTGGGGGCGCGCTCGCCACCTCGCCCGTCGAGACCGTGACACTCGGCGCAGCTACCTGCAAATATCTTCTCACCGTTGCTGGAGGAGGAATGGACGGGATCATTTTGCCGCTGCGGCTGCCCAAGTTGCACTGGCATGCGGAGGAGAGAACTTCGCGCCGACAAATTCCCGCCGAACGGCGCTGCCTTCGAACTTTCCCCTTGGCCGTTGCCAGACGGGTTCCCCGGATTCAATCCGCCTGAAGCCGGACGGTCGAAAGTGCCGGGAACCTGCTTCCCATACGCGGCCAGAACGACACAGAGAAACGCGAGTATCGCGACAAGAGCGCGCTGCTGGTCACACATAGCCGATATCCTGCCGGAAAGGCCTCTACAAGATTGAACACCGTCCAATACTGCATTTTCATCCAGTGAAAAGCTTTCCTCGGTTTTGAAAGCCCAGCGCAGGCTGGAACGAGGGTTTATCGCAATCGCGGTGGGCGTGTCAACTCCTGGTTTCCGTTCTTTGCTGCCGTTCGAGGAGAACCGCAACAGCATCCTCACTTCTTGGCTGGAAAACGTCTCCGCGAATGCCCCAATGGGGCCAGCCTTACCAGCGGCGATAACTTCCTACTTCTGCTTCACCGCAATAGCCGAGATTTCTACCCGCGCATTGTTGACCAGAGCCGCGGCCTGGATAGTGGCGCGAGCTGGCTTCGGATCGGGCATCACGTTTTTGTAGACCTTATTCATGTCACCAAACTCATGAATATCAGCGAGAAAAACTGTCACGTTAACAACCTCTTTCAGCTCAAAACCCGCGGCCTTGAGGACTTTCTGGATGTTTTCGAGCGCAGCAGTCGTCTCCGGACCAATACCACCTGAGGCTAACTTGCCGGAGTCATCGGTGCCCTCCTGGCCGGCGACGTACAGGGTGTTTCCAGCCACGATGCCGTCATTAAATGGAAGGCCCCTTGCGGGGGACAAATTTATCGCCTTGTGTTCCTGTGCATGACCTCGCTGCGAGATGGTTGCCACCGTTAATGCAAGGGCAATAGCAAACAGCAACTGCCTGAAAATTCTGATCTCCATTGTTATTTTCATTTCCGCTCTCCTCGCGATAAATGGATTGGCTCTTCCGCACCATCAAAAACAGTGTTAGAGTCCGCGCACATGTATACATCGGGGAGGACGAAATGGACAAATTTCATGGCTACGTGAAATCGCACACCATTACCGCATTTCTGCTTTCTGTCGGCATTTTATGTGCAGTATTGAGCGCGGCCAGGATGCTGGGCGCGCAATCTGCTTCCAGTTCGCCGGCAGCGCAGTTGGAAGGCGCGATGCTTGCTGATTTTCGCCGTGTGGAAGTGGCTTCTGTGTCGGATGCGCTCGAGGAACTGACGGGCAAGCGGATGTACATGACCCACCGCATGCATCCAATTTTCACCACGAAGTTTGCCGGCTTCGCACGGACGGTTCAGCTCAAGAAAGATGAAGGCAACACGGACCCTGCCGCATTGAGCGGAATGTTGACCGCGATTGATCAGGGCACCACGGATTCGGTTTACGTAATGGTGGTGGAGAACGGTGAAGACATCGCCGGAATGGGCGGACTGATGGGCACAGCGATGGCAGCCCGCGGGTACGCCGGCGCTGTGATTGATGGAGGCGTTCGCGACGTCGCCTATCTGCGAAAGATCGGATTCCCTGTGTACGCGACGGGGATCGTGCCCTCCACGTCCGTGCATCACTATCGCTTCGCAGGTGGGCAGATTCCCGTTACCTGCGACGGCGTTACCGTGAATCCAGGTGACATTGTCACGGCAGACAGCGATGGCGTGGTCATAGTTCCCAGAGCCCAGGCGCAAGAAGTGTTAACCCTTGCCCAGCAAATGGATTTCAAGGAGCACTCGATGTATGCCGTAATCGAACAACTGAAATCGATAGTGGATGCGGTCAAGAAGTTCGGCCGGCTGTGAGGCAAGAGATCTGTTGCAGAAAGATGACTTTCATCAGATAATTCGCACTTTCATTTCGTGTCGGCAAATTTTGGGATGCGCATGGCTGATGCTCCGAAACGAAGTTACAACATCACGGCGCTGCAGCGGGGGTTGCGTCTGCTTCAGCTCTTCAGTGAATCGGCGCGCGGGCTAACTGCGAAGCAGGTTGCAGTATCTTCGCGGCTGCCGGTGAGCACGGTCCACCGTTTTCTGGCGAACCTGGTAAGCACCGGCTTTCTGAACTGCAGCGGCGACGGCGTTTACCACTTGGGGATTGCATGTTTCTCCATTGGTCAGGCAGCTCTCGGACAACTCGACATACGGCGGCTGAGCTTGCCTTATCTTCAAGAATTGAATCAGCAAACCCGCGAAACCATTCATCTGACGGTGCGCCACGGCTTGTCGGCAGTTTATGTCGAGAAGCTGGATTCGCCGGAGCCATTACGCATTCATTCGCGCATCGGCGCGGCTGTTCCGTTATATTGCACGGCGGTGGGTAAAGTCATGCTGGCTTACATGCCTGACGAGGAACGGGAAAAGATTCTTCCCCAGTTGGGGCTGAAGCGTTTGACGCCGAACACCGTGCGAGACCGTCAGGAGTTGGAAGGCGAATTGTATCGGGTTCGAAAGAACGGGTACGCGTGCGATCTGGAAGAGCATGAGCTGCACATACGGTGCATCGCAGCTCCCATCTGGGACCACGCTGGCGGAGTACATGCCAGTCTCAGCATCACTGCGCCCATGGTGCGCATGAGCGTTACCCGTTTGCGGCAGCTTGCACCGAGGATTCAAGCGGCAGGATTGCAGATCTCACGAGAACTTGGATATCAAGCAGCGGGACGAACCGGATCCCGGGCGCCTGTGCGACAAAAAAATGGTGCCGCGGAGGCAGACCTTGCCAAGGCTCTATAAGCTGCACCCGGCGCGCTGCTTCGGAATCGATTTGCGAACGTCGTGTTTGCGAATCGGAGTCTTGGCCTTGGCCGGCACCTGCTTTACATTCTCGAGCCGAAGTTGGGCATCGGCGGCGTCCCATGCGCCTTGTCGTGTGCAGTCTGCAACCTTCGAAGGGTGGAGAGGCGAAGAACTCATTAATGACTGGGTACGGCTTACGGTAGTGCCGCAACTTGGCGGCAGGCTCATGCAGGTTGAATTCGGCGGACATCGCTACTTGTTCGTGAATCCCAAGTACAAGGGCAAGTATTTTCCTCCAACGGAGAGTGGCCAAAAACGCGAATGGTTCAACTACGGCGGCGACAAGCTTTGGCCGCTTCCAGAGGGCCATAGCGAGGGACAATGGCCGGGACCATTTGCGGATCAGCTCGATGACGGCGAATACAAGCTCAGCGTCGTGTCGCAGAACAACAGCTGCACACTTCATCTGGATGGCCCTAGCGATCCAGAGACCGGCCTGCAATATTCACGCGAGATCAGCATGGGAGGCGATTCTCCGCAGATTTCGTTTCATGCCGTGATGAAGAACGCGAGTGATCATCCGATTCGCTGGTCGATGCAATCGGTGACGCAATATGACACGGCGGATTCCCGCGATGCGGCCAATTACAACCGCGACTTCTGGGCGTTCGCGCCCATAAATCCGCACAGTGCCTATACGGACGGGTATCGAGTTCGCAATGGCCTGGCAGATGATCCATCATTTGCGGTGCGCGACGCCTGGTTCACGCTGCACTGGTTGTATTTGGAAAATGAAGTGTGGCTTGACTCAGATGCGGGCTGGCTGGCAGTGGTCGATGATTCGGCGAAGTACGGGATGATCGAGCGGTTTAAATATTTTTTCACTGAAGAATATCCAGGCAAAGCCTCTCTGATCTTTTACAAGAATGGCGCGGTGTTGGAGTTGGATGACGCAGGGATGCCCGTGTTGCGATCGAACAATCCTGAGCAAACTCCGTACTATATGGAAGCCGAGATCAACAGCCCGATGATCCGATTGGATCCGGGCGGTTCCTATGCTGTGGATACGTCGTGGTTTCCGGTTCGCGCCGGCAAAGGGCTTATATCGGTCGTGCCTGCGGGAGTAATTGAGCGTGGTCTGGTCGCGTCTTGGAAGCCGGACGGCATTCACGTCTCCGGTTCTTGGGGAGTGTTTTTCCCCGGCAACCTCAACGCGCACGTGTTTGACCAGCATGGAGTGGAGCGTAGCGTGGTTGAATTGGAATCCGTCGATCCGCTCAAGGCAGTAGAGCTGAATCGAACCATCAAGGTATCCTCTGAAGCAACGCGCATCGCCATTCACTTGCATGACGAACGAGGCGTGGACCTCGGCAGTTTGGGTGAGGCTAAGATTGCAAAACCGGAGAAGGACTCGTAGGCATGCGGAGTGCGATCCATATCACGGTCATCTTGAGCTGTCTGCTGGCCTGGGGTGATGATCCGCCCGCGACCATATCTACCGCTATCGATATACATTCCGACGACCTGCTGGCTCAGCCGCTGGCGGGAAACTGGCTCTCATACAACGGCGACTACTCCGGCCGCAGATACAGTAGTCTTTCTGAGATCAATAAGAATAACCTCGCGCAACTCCGTGCGGCATGGGTCTTTCATGCGCACAACTCGAGTCGGCTCGAGGTCACTCCAGTCGTCGCGAATGGAATGATGTTCGTGACCGCGTCAAATGATGCTTTCGCTCTGGACGCACGCAGTGGTCGAGTGGTGTGGCATCACTCGCGGCCGAATGCGGAGGGATTGATCGATGATGCCTCGCGGCATATCACACGCGGGGTTGGATTGTGGCGCAACCGTCTCTACATGGAAACGGACAATGCGCATCTCCTCTGCCTGGATGCACGCTCTGGCAATCTCATCTGGGATGTGGCCTATGCGGATTGGAACAAAAATTACGGCGCAACCAGCGCTCCGTTGATCGTTAAAGACAAAGTGCTGGTGGGGACCTCGGGCGGCGATGACGGCGTGCGCGGATTCCTCGCCGCCTACGATGCATTGAGTGGCAAGCTGGTGTGGCGATTCTGGACGATACCGGCCCCGGGCGAATTCGGTTCCGAAAGCTGGCCGGGCAAATTGTATCTCCATGGCGGAGGGACTACATGGATGCCCGGAACCTATGATCCGAAGTTGGATACGATTTTTTGGGGCACTAGTAATCCTGCGCCGGACTTTGAGGGTGAGGTGCGTCCCGGAGATGACCTTTACACCGATTGCATGCTGGCTCTCGATCCGGATACGGGGAAACTGAAGTGGTATTTCCAGTTCACTCCGCATGATCTTTTCGACTTTGATGCGGTGGAAACGCCAATCCTGATTGACGCCGTCTATCAAGGTACAGCTCGGAAATTGCTGGTGCAGGCAAACCGGAATGGTTACATTTACGTGCTCGATCGCACCAACGGAAAATTTCTTTCGGCGACGCCCTTCGTGGAAAAGCTGAACTGGGCGAAAGGTATCGACGGAGCAGGCAGACCTGTACGTACAGAGGTTAAGCCGACGGCGGAAGGAACGCGGGTTTGCCCGGGCTATGCCGGAGCAACAAACTGGTTCGCGCCCTCCTATAGCGAGTCCACTCATGCGGTTTATTTCATGGCGTTGGAACAATGCGAGACCTACTTTTTTAAGCCACAGCCGTTCCAGGAGGGTCAGGGGTATTACTCAACCGGAGTGGAACGCATCCCTGGCGAAAATTCTCAGAAACTTCTGGTCGCGTTTAATCTCGATAGTGGTTCGATTGCGTGGAAATACTCCCAGGTCGGTGGAGGCAGATCTTCCGGCGGAACCATGGCAACCGCCGGCGACTTGGTTTTTTTTGGCGACGACGCCGGCTCGTTCGAGGCCGTTGACGCACACAGTGGCAAGCCGCTGTGGCACTTCAATACCGGGCAGGATATGAGCGCGTCTCCGATGAGCTACGCAGTCGCTGGCAAACAGTATGTGGCGATTGCCGCAGGCAGTGACATTTTTAGTTTCGCCTTGCCATAAGCGCGCGTCACTGCCCTTCTCATGTGAGGACATTTTTTAACCACAGGGGGCACAGAGGATCACAGCAAATTCTGGGAGCAGATCGATACAGGAGGATTTTATGAATTCAGGTGTCACTCGCAGGACCTTTGCCACTCGCATCGGAGCTGTGCTGTCGACTTTGGGCATCGCGAGCAGCGTCTTTAAGGGCGCCTCCGCCCAGACTTCCGGCGGCCAGAATTCGGCCGCTCAGAATTCTGTGGCGGCGGATGCGAGCGGAATCCGCAAGATGAATGCCGAAGGAAAACCCGGTGGCGAAAAAGACGTCATCATGCCGGTGATTGTTCACAACGGGTTGATATATGTCTCGGGGCAGGGCGCCCACGATACACGAGACGCCAAGGAATGGACGATTGAATCTCACACCACCATGGTCATGGATAAGGTCAAGAGGATGGTGGAGGTTGGCGGAGGAACCACGGACACCATTCTTCAAGTCAACGTCTACCTGACAAAAATTGAGCACTGGGACGGAATGCACAAAGTGTTCTCGACATATTTTCCTCATGGTGGCCCGGCGCGGACAACCGTCGCAGTCGCTGCGTTGCCGGGAGACTCGCTGGTAGAAATCAATTGCATCGCCGCCGTCGCCCGTAAGTAAAAAAAAAAGGAGCTGGTTTATGCGACTGAGCTCGAAGTGGAACCGCCGGAGCTTTCTGGGCAGCGTGGGAGTATTTGCAGGGTCGATGCTGACGCCGCGCAAGTTGTTTTCCTTGAATCGCGGCGCTACGGGCGCAAGCCCAAAGCACAAGACCGCGACGGTAACCGGATTTGGACAGAGCGGAAATCCGTACGAGGAACTTGGGGTCACAACCGTGATCAATTGCGAGGGAACCATGACCGTGCTGGGCGGTTCCCTGCCTCATCCTGAACTGGAAGCCGTGATGACCATGGCCGGTCGCCATTTTGTGCCCATTGCGGAGTTGGAAGTTGCAGCCGGGAACCGCATCGCTCAGATGCTGAAACTTCCCGACGGATACAGCGCGATCGTGACATCCGGTGCGGCTGCTGCGATTCAGTCGGGACTGGCTGGCATTCTCACCGGCGACAACGAGGCCTTAATCCGGCAACTGCCTGATCTGACAGGGATGAAGTCTGAAGTCATCATTCAGAAGTCGCATCGCAATCCATTTGATCACCAGTTGCGGGCCACGGGAATCAAGCTGGTGGAGATCGAAACACAAGATCAATTGCGCGCCGCAGTAAACCAGCGCACGGCCATGATGCACTTTTCGAATTTCGCCAATGCCGCGGGGCAGATCAAAGTGGACGAGTGGGTAAAGCTGGCCAAGCAGTACAACATCCCTTGCATGAATGATGCCGCAGCCGACACGCCGCCGGCTTCTCATCTGTGGGACTATGCCAATATGGGCTATGACCTGATTACGTTCAGCGGCGGGAAGGCGATCCGCGGACCGCAATGCGCCGGCATGTTGATTGGACGTAAAGAACTGGTGGCCAATGCGCTGCTCAACAACAGCCCGCACGAGGACACTCTGGGCCGCAGTCAGAAAGTGGGCAAGGAAGAAATCGTAGGAATGGTTAAAGCGCTCGAGCTCTTCCTCAATGAAGACCATGACGCGCTGGCGAAAGAATGGCAGGCACGGCTGGAACGGATCTCGGGCGAGATCACGAAGGTTCCCGGCGTGAGCACGTCTTTCTTTACTCCCGACATCGCTAATCACGTTCCGCATATGCAGATCACCTGGGACGCTGCCCGAATTTCACTGACGCCGAAGGAAGCTTCGAAGCTTCTGCGCAGTTCGAAGCCGTCCATCGCAATGGGTGGAGGGGAAGAGCGGCCGGGTTTGGGAATGAACTCGTTTATGTTGCAGCCTGGCGAAGACAAAATTGTTGCCGAGCAACTATCGCGCATTCTGCGAGAGCACGCACTGTAGCCAGGCTTACGCGAATGGGTTTGTCGAAACTCATGGCGAAACTCAAGATCAAACCAAAGGCCGGATGCAGCTGGGACCTGGTCAGTCTGGGTGAAGTCATGCTGCGACTCGATCCGGGCGATGAGCGCATCTCCACCACGCGTCACTTTCGCGTATGGGAGGGCGGAGGCGAATACAACGTGGCGCGTGGTCTCAGACGCTGCTTTGGCATGGACACGGCCATCGTTACCGCGCTCGCTGAGAACGCTGTCGGACGTCTCGTCGAAGATCTCGTGCTTCAGGGAGGCGTGAGTCAGAAATATGTCCGCTGGGTGCCTTTCGACGGAGTCGGACGAAGTGTACGCAACGGGTTGAATTTTACCGAGAGAGGCTTTGGCGTGCGTGCTCCCCTCGGCTGTTCCGATCGTGGACATACCGCAATCTCACAGCTGAAACCGGGGGCAATCGATTGGGAGCGGATTTTCTTGAAGGATGGAGCACGCTGGTTTCACACCGGCGGAATCTTTTGTGCGCTCTCGGAAACCGCCCCCCTGGTTGCTCAGGAGGCCATGGAGGCAGCGAAGCGGGCGGGCGCGATCGTTTCTTACGATCTGAACTATCGTCCGTCACTTTGGAAGTCGATCGGTGGAAAGTCCAAAGCGCAGGAAGTTAACCGGCGTCTCGCGCCACTCGTGGATGCGATGCTCGGTAATGAGGAGGACTTCACCGCCGCACTAGGATTCGAAGTTTCTGGATTGGACGAGCACCACTCGAAGCTGGATCCAGCAAACTTCAAGCAAATGATGGAAAAGGTGATCCAGGAATTTCCAGCGGTCAAAGTAATCGCCACCACGCTGCGCAACGCCAGATCCGCAACGGTGAACGGTTGGGGAGCGGTGTGCTACTACGACGGCGGCTTCTACCAAGCGCCAGTTCGCGAAAATCTGGAAATCTTCGACCGGATAGGCGGAGGCGACTCTTTTGCTTCGGGATTGATCTATGGATTTCTGTCGGGGAAAGAACCGCAGTGGGCCGTCGAGTGTGGGGCCGCTCATGGCGCACTGGCCATGACCACGCCCGGCGACACCACAATGGCAACGATGGATGAAGTCTTGCAGGCTATGAAGGCGCAAACGGCCCGCATTGTACGCTGAGAAAATAGTCAGATGTTGGAACAGGCCAAGGCCCAAGAAAACCGTATGACCGTCGAGGACGTGATTCACAGGATCGGAGAAATTGGGATCGTTCCTGTAGTGCGGGCCGCGACCGTCGAAGACGCAACCTCCGCCGTGCGGGCCATCTGTGCGGGGGGCATTCCGATTCTCGAAATAACCATGACGGTTCCCGACGCGACGTCGGTCATCCGTCACGTGGCGCGAGAATATGGCAGCACGGTGCTCGTCGGGGCGGGCACGGTTACAACCGCGGAGCAGGCCGAGCAATGTATTGGTGCGGGCGCCGAGTTTATTGTAAGTCCCGGGCTGTCTCTGCCAGTTCTCGCAGTCGCGCAGGCAAGTGCAAAGCTCGCCATTCCTGGAGCGCTGACGCCAACCGAACTCATGCATGCTCAGGAAAACGGCGCAAAGCTGATCAAGATTTTTCCCTGCGGCAATGTTGGCGGTCCTAAGTATTTGCGGTCCCTGAGAGCTCCCTTCCCTAACGTTGCCCTGATTCCAACCGGCGGGGTGAACGCCTCCAACGCGGCCGAGTTCATCGCCGCAGGAGCTTTCGCTTTGGGAGTGGGTGCGGACCTGGTGAACGCAGACGCTCTGCGCGACCGGAACCTCGCGAAGATCACGGATGCGGCTCGCGAACTTGTGCAGGCAGTTTCCTGTGCGCGCAATCCTTCCATCGAAAAAACCACGCCACCGCATGGGTAACGGCCTTGCCCGCGGCTTCAAACTAAGAACTCAGCGGGCGAATGGTCGCCGATTGATCGATACTGGAAATACTGTATATATGCCGTGGGCACGACATTGACGCCTTCCAAGCAAATTTTTCCTAGGTGATTCTCGCCGTAACTCTAAAGTCCAGTCGTAAGTCGTGCACATTCAAGGTGTCCCAGCCGCCGTATCCACAATTGTGTGACCTCATCGTGGCAATGGACTTGCCTTATCTAGATGCCATGACAAATATCGATGAACAGGATTGGCGCAAATTATGCGAACTGGCAGCGAATGAGACTGACCCGGGAAGGCTGCGCGCGCTTGTAGAACAACTCAGCAAAGCACTGGAATCGCGCACCAAGAAATTGGGGTCCGACGCTGACAACCCCAAAGATCCGTCGCAGAGTTCTGAAGCCGGCGCCCGATCAAAGGTAGTGATTATGAAGGTGAATTGACTTCGTCGCCCAGCACTCTCTGTGGCTCGCGAATGGCTTCCGCTAGGTCGTTCATGAAGGCCGCCGCGCGGGCACCGTCGGCAACGCGGTGGTCGCACGACAGAGTCAACGTCATCATGGAACGGATGGCGGGTTTGCCGTCGATAGCCACAACTCGATCGGAGATGGCGCCAACCGCCAGGATGGCCGCCTGCGGCGGCGTGATGATGGCAGAAAACGAATCCACGTGATACATGCCCAGATTGCTGATGGTGAAAGTCGCATCCGCAATATCTGAGGGGCGCAGTTTTCCTGAGCGCGCCCGCTCGGTGACGGCGCGTCTTTGCGAAGAGATTTCAGCGAGGCTGGCGGTATGGGCGTCGTGAATCACCGCCATGACTACACCGTCATTCACGGCTATTGCCACGCCGAGGTTCACTTTGTCATGAAGACGAATGCCCTCGGCGCTCCAACTGGCGTTCACACGGGGGTGTTTGAGCAGAACCCTGGCCACGAGCGCGACCAGTAAGTCGGTGTGGGTGAGACGCAGCCCTGGGGTCTGCTTTTGTGCCATGGCCACTTGTTCGCGTGCGGCATTGAGCGCGCCAGCTTCAACTGCGCGCGTGACAAAGAAGTGTGGAACCGATGTCCAGCTCTGGGTTGTGCGTTCAGCCATGAGACGGCCGATCGAGCCTGGAACTTCGATTTGCGGTTTGGTGTGGGTCGATGATGTGGGAGACAGGGCAGAGGTTGCAGCGCCTTGCGCACTCGTAGCTTGAACGTCGGAGGCAAGAATTTCTCCGCCTGGCCCGGAGCCATGCAGGGTCGTGATGTCGACTCCCAATTCTTTGGCAAGGCGGCGAGCTTTCGGCGAAATCCTTGCACCCGTTGCAGTAATCTGACCCGGAGCCTTCGCGGCGGATGCCGTCGCCGAGCCGCCTTCACTCTTCGCTGGCGCTACCGGAGCTGAACTCAACAGTTTGTTCTCTCGAGGAGGAGTCTCACCTGGGCTAACGATCCAGGCGATGGTCTGACCCACGGGAATCACAGCACCTTCTCGAGCCTTGACGCCGAGCAGAATGCCGTCGGCAGGAGCTTCCACTTCCATCACAGCTTTATCGGTTTCGATTTCCAGGAGAGGCTCGCCTTTGCTGACACGGTCGCCCTCCTTTTTGCGCCAGGACACCAGCTTGCCGGTTTCCTGCGCCATCTCGAGGGCGGGCATTACAACGCTGAAGGCCATGGTTGTGTTCTTTTGGGGAAGAGCCTATGGCCTTCAGCCCGAGACTCCTACGCGCTCTGTTCTAGCGCTCGTCTCGATCATTTCCAGCACGCGGCGGCTGGGTTCAGCCTCGGTTTCACGTGTAGTGGGCAGCGCGCCGTTTACAGTGAAATAGTGCGCTCCGGCGACGAGAAGTTCTTCCGCCGGAAAGCGCGTGATGACTTCGTGGCCGCTCGGAGTGACCACGATTTCTTCTTCAATGCGCGCCGCGCTCCAGCCGTCGGTCGAAGGCCAGAAAGTTTCCAGCGCGAATACCATGCCCGGCTTGATCTCGACCGGATGGTCGAACGAAACCAGGCGACTGATCACTGGTTTTTCCCAGATCGCGAGGCCGATACCGTGGCCGTATTGCAGCGCAAAGCAAGCTTCTTCGTTGGGGAATCCAAACTCTTCTGCTTTAGGCCACACCGAGGCAATCTCGGCGGTGGTGCGGCCAGGGCGAACCAGTTCGATCGCGGCATCGAGATAATCACGGCAACGCTTGTAGGCGTCGACCATGGCGTGCGAAGCATACCCAATTGTGAAGCAGCGGTAATAACAGGTGCGATAGCCCATGTGCGAATGGAGAATGTCGTAGTAGACGGGATCGCCCGGGCGCAGCACGCGATCGGAAAACACATGCGGATGCGGATTGCAGCGTTCGCCGGAGATGGCATTCACGGCTTCAACGTATTCCGAACCCAGATCGTAGAGAACTTTGCTGACCAGACCCACGGCTTGGTTCTCGCGCATTCCCGGCTTCATGGCGCGGTACAGCTCATCGTAGGCGGCGTCGACCATCATGGCCGACGTGTTGAGCAGTGAAATCTCATCCTGGGTTTTAATAACCCGTGCGTCGGACATGAGTTGCTGTCCGTCGACAACTTTGATGCCCTCGCGTTGGAGTGCAAACAGAACGGGTAATTCGATGATGTCGATGCCAAGCGGCTCTTTGTGTAGACCACGCATCTCCAGTTCAATGCGAATTTTCTTGGCGACATCTTCTGCGCGCCCCATCTCGGGAGTCATGGCGCCGCGCAACATTGAAATTCCCGGGCGCGAACGGTCGCCCAGCCACGGGCAGTTGAGCTGGTGATGTTTGGCGGCAGAGCCGAAGTCCCACAGGATGGGCTCGTCGTTCTGCGGCAGAAGGGTGAAGCGGTTGGCTTTGTCCTGGGCCCAGGTGCCGATGTGTGTGGAAGTCAGATAGCGGACGTTGTTCATGTCGAAGCACAGCAAGGCGCCCATCTCTGACTTCGCCAGCAAGTCCTTCGCGCGCGCCAAACGCTCGCGACGCAAGCGGTCAAAGTCGATGCGGTTTTCCCAATCCACCGCCATCGTTCCATGAGTCTTTAGTGCCATAGAAACCTCCTAGCCGCCGGCTGTAGACACGTCGCTTGCAACGTCTTTCAGGCACGCGACAGAGACGTAGCCAGCTACGTCTCTACGATCGAATCTTAACCCTTATTGCACATCTGTCGAGCCGCTTCCGAGACCGTCTGTTCCGTCGGCACGGTCACATCTTCGAGCGGCGGAGAAAACGGAATCGGCACGTGCATTGCACCCATACGTTTCACAGGCGCGTCCAGATCGTAGAATGCACCTTCGGCGATCACCGCGGCTAGCTCCGATGTCACACCGTAGCGCCCGTAGCCTTCGTCGAGCACGATCACGCGCGAAGTTTTCTTTGCCGATTCAATCAGAGTCTTTTCGTCAAGTGGCCAAGAGGTGCGTGGATCCACCACCTCGGCGCTAATGCCTTCATGTTCGAGCAGGGTGGCGGCACCCAGCGCAATTTGCACCATGCTGCTGGTGGCGACCAAAGTGATATCGTCCCCTGCGCGCTTCACTTCGGCCACACCCAGGGGAATCGTGTAGTCGTCGTCGGGCACCGGCCCCTTCAGCTTGTACATCATCTTGTCTTCGAAGAACACGACCGGATTCTCGTCGCGAATCGCGGTCTTCAACAAGCCCTTGGCATCGTACGGGGTCGAGGGCAAGACCACTTTTAGTCCGGGCACGTGACTGAACCAGGCATGCAGCGACTGCGAATGTTGCGCCGCCGACCGCCTGGTTGCTCCCAGGGTGGTGCGCATCACCATGGGAACCTTCCAGTGTCCACCTGACATGTAATGAATTTTGGCGGCCTGATTGACCATCTGGTCCATGGTCAACGTGATGAAATCGCCGAACATGATATCGACGACGGGACGAAGCCCGGTCATGGCTGCACCGACTCCAAGGCCAGTAAAACCAGCTTCGGAAATTGGGGTATCCACTACCCGCTCGGAGCCAAATTCCTCCACCAGACCGGAGAGGACTTTGAAGGGCGTACCCGCCTCCGCCACATCTTCGCCGATGATGCAGACGCTCGAGTCCCGGCGCATCTCTTCCGCCAGTGCTTCACGCACGGCTTGAGCGAAGGTCAACTCGCGGATGGCGGACTCAGGCATAGACGTGCTTCTCCACTTCGTCGACGCTTGGATAAGGGGACTCGATGGCAAACTTCACCGCCGCTTCCATCCCCGTCCGGATCTCGTCTTGAATTTCCTTCAGCAACGAGGCCTCCGCATGGCCCTGCGCCAATAACCAATCCGAAAAAATCTTGATGGGATCGCGTTCCGCTTTCCAGAGCTGTTCTTCCGCCTTCGAGCGGTAGTATTCGCGATTGATGTCACCGACATGGTGGCCGGTGTAGCGGTATGTATTGCACTGCAAAAAGCCCGGTCCTTCGCCGCGGCGCGCGCGCTCGACGAATCGGCTCGCAATCCCGTACACGGCACGCACGTCTTGACCGTTAACGCTCGCCGCCTCGATCCCGAACGCTGTGGCGCGGCTGAGCACGTCGCCGGCAGTGGTCTCGGTGTAATGGGTGTACTCGTTGTAGAGATTGTTTTCGCAGACGTAGATTACGGGCAACTTCCAAAGTTGCGCCAAGTTCATCACTTCATAGAGCGATCCTTGTCCGAGGGCGCCTTCGCCAAAGAAGCAGACTGCAACGCGGTCCGTTCCTAATTTCTTTGCCGCAAAGGCTGCGCCGGTAGCAATTCCCACGCTGCCGCCGACGATTGCATTGGCACCGAGGTTGCCGGTCGCCGGATCGGCGATGTGCATGGAGCCACCTTTGCCGCGGCAGTAGCCTGCCTCCTTGCCCAACAATTCGGCGAACATGCGGTCGGGCGAAGCTCCCTTGGCCAGACAATGGCCGTGACCGCGGTGCGTGCTGGTGATGTAATCATCGATCCGCAAGGCTTCACAGATTCCGACAGCGACCGCTTCCTCTCCGCTGTAAAGATGGGCGAGTCCGGGCATGAGGGCGCGTGTGTAAAGTTCGTTTACCTGCTCTTCAAACAGGCGGATGCTCACCATCTGCCGGTACATGTGGATCCATTTGTCTCTCTGAACCGCGGTATCTGCGCCCGCCTCGAATTGGGGTGCGGTCATAGTCATTTCGAAATCCCCGACATACGCGCCAGCACATCGAACATGCAGGCGAAATCCAACTTCTCCATACCCATGCCGCGCGCGGCGGTGAGGAACTCATTGCTTATCGCCGTGGTCGGCAAGGGCACATCCAGCTGTCGTCCCAGTTCCATCGCCAGAACCATGTCTTTCTGCATCATGTTCACATCGAACCAGGCTTCTTCGGGCTGCTTGAGAACGAATGGTCCGCGATACTGGATCATGGGCGAGGCCACGGCGCTGTGCGTGAGCACATCGACTGCGACCTCGCGCGCGATCCCACTCTTTTCCGCGAGCAGCACGCCTTCGGAGAAGGCGAGCATCTGCACCGCCAGACTCAAATTGGTAGCAATCTTCATCGATAAAGCGACGCCATTGTCACCAACGTGTGTGACCTTGGGCCCCATATCCTGCAGCAGCGGCTTCACTTTTTCAAAGGTCTCGCGGCGGCCTCCCACCATGACTGACAATTTTCCTTCTTGTAGAGTGATGACGCTCCCGGACACAGGCGAATCGACCATGTCGGCGCCCCGCTCGCGGACTTTCGCCGCCAGGGCGCGGCTGACGCTGGGACTCACCGTGCTCATGTCGAGGAAAATCTTGCCAGGCCCGAGACCCGCCAGCATTCCGTCCGAACCCTCCGTGATCGCCGAGATCGCCGCAGCATTGGTTACCATGGCAAAGGTAAAATCGGCCGCGGCGGCCACCGCACGCGGAGAGTCCGCCCACTTCATACCCTTGGCAATCAGCCATTGCGCCTTCGAGCGCGTGCGATTGTACCCAGTCACGGTGTGACCCTTGCTGAGCAGCCGGTTCACCATCTGGCCACCCATGACGCCGAGACCGATAAATCCGACTTTCGACATGCGACGCTGGCCTCCGAAATTATGAAGTGTGCCTGGAAGATACCGGAATCTTGGCCGAAGAAACTTTGCCCGCAGAAAGCTTGCTCGAAGAAACCTGGGAGTCCTCGCGCACCTGTTCGAGATGCGCCCGCATGGCGTCGCGAACCTTTTCCGGATCGCGCTGTTCCATAGCTTCCAAGATGCGCTTGTGATGAAACTGACCGCGTTCGGGACCACCTTCAACCTTGAATATCTTCATCCGTTGCTCGCGAAGCAGGCCGACGATGGAATCAATCAGCGAAAGAATCAGAGGATTAGCCGCTGCTTCTGCCAGCGAGAGATGGAAATCGAGATCAGCTTCTATGTAAGCATCAGGATCGCGACCGGCGCGGTCCATGACCGCAACCGCTTCGCGCATCGTAACCAGGTCGGACTCTTGTGCGCGGGCCGCAGCCAACGCGGCGATTTCCGGCTCGAGGATGGCGCGCAGTTCGGCGAGATACTGCGCGCCTTCCGGCTGGCCAATCTTCACCATGAGGTCCAGGGACTGGCGAACAGCTTGCGAGGTGCCATCCGTGATGAAGGTGCCGCGGCCGGAGTAAGCCTCAACCAGACCTTTTTCGCGCAGCGCTTTCACGGCTTCGCGAACGGCGGTGCGGCTCACGCCAAAACGTTGCGCCAAGTCGCGTTCAGCGGGAAGCTGGTCCCCAGTTTTCAGGGTGCCCTTCAAGATGGATTCTTCAATCTGCTGAACGATTTGCTCGTATAGCCGCGATGTTCTGACTACTTTGTACACAGGCTCATCCCCGGGCCTGAGCGCTCTGCCAGCCCCGGCGCCAGGCGTGGTCCAGCTACTATACCGCGAATGTGCGCCGCTGGACAGACCGGTCAAAGACTCTGTAGTCATGGTATATAGGTATGGTGGTATGACCAATTGAACATACCATACACAGGAAGTTAAGAGCAAGCCGACTCGAGTACTGGCAATTTGCGTATTCAACGAGACTCCGTCCCGCCGTTGGTTCCTAAAATCGAATGGCACCTATCGTAAATCTTCTTGACACCCCTTCCTCAGTGGTGGTATGGCTGTCGGACCAGAAGAACTGGAGGCAAACCTACATGTATTCCCGATTGCTGAGGACAATCGCGCCCGCGGCTGCTGCAAGCGCGATCGTCGGCTTCTTGCTGATAGTTTTTTTGTTAAGTGTGGTGTATCCCGTCCGAGCGCAATCGACTGCTGGACGCATTCTGGGCACGGTCACCGACCAGAGCGGCGCGGCAGTCGTTTCCGCCAAGGTAGTGATCACGGATTTGGAACGCGGAACATCGAGGACTTTGACCACGGACGAGGCGGGAGCTTACGCGGCCGCGGACTTAACTCCGGGAAACTACAAGATCCGGGTGGAGGCAAGAGGATTCAAGACTGTACAACGCCCAAGCGTCGGAGTCGAAGTAGCTACCGACGTGCGTATTGATTTCGCCCTCCAGCCCGGACAAGTTTCCGAGACCATCATCGTGGACGAGAATGTCCCGCTGGTGAACACAACTTCTGCCACTTTGGGAGGCACTCTCAGCAACCAAGAGATTAATGATCTTCCGCTGAACGGGCGCAATTACGAGAACCTCTTGCAGCTCCGTCCCGGGGTGATGCGCTATCCGGGGGGCGGATTCTCGACCACCAGCACTAATGGTTTACGCGCCGAAGACAACGCCTACTTCGTCGAAGGATTATTCAACAGCGAACCGTTTTCCGGCCAGGGCATCATTAACGGAGCCGGTATCGCAGGAGATTCCGCGACGATCCTGCCGATCGATACGATTCAGGAGTTCAATGTTCAGGAGAATCCCCCGGCGGAATATGGCTGGAAGCCAGGCGCGGTCGTCAATGTTGGATTGAAATCCGGCACCAATAGGCTTCACGGCAGTGCGTTCGCCTTCGGCCGCGATGGCGCGTTGGACGCACGTAATTACTTTAACTGCGCTAAGAATCCATGCGCGTTCGGACAGACTCCGGCGCCGAAAAATCCCCGGACCCTGGAACAGTTTGGCGGCAGTCTGGGCGGCGCCATTATCAAGGACAAGGTGTTTTTCTTCGGCGCCTACGAGGGGCAGCGCTATGACGTCGGAAACTCCTTCGGTGGCGTGACCAGCCCCTCGATGGTAACGATGCCGGCTGCGGGAAACTGCATCTACCGTGCCACCGGAGATTGTGCAAATAGCATTCCCGATGTAATAGCCGATCTGCAAGCCGGAGGGATCAGCGTGAGCCCCGCCAGTCTGCAAGTGGCGGGGTGTGCGATCTCGGGAGGGGCCGTTACCTGCAATGGCAAAGGATTTCCCACCAACAACAATCCAAGCATCAACATCGTAAACGGATTTCCCAACCAAGTGGGCGTAGACAACGCGCTCGGCAAAGTAGACTACAACTTCAACCAGCACAACAGCGTGAGTGGCTTTTACTTCTTCGGCAATAACTCAGGAACGGTCGAAGATTTTCCGGAGCTGCAGTCCTTCTGGCGATCCAAGATCCACACCCGCGCGCAAGTGGTTGGAGGAAACTGGATTTGGACCCCAAACCAGCGCTGGGTAAATGAAGCCCGGGTCGGCTACAACCGCCTGTACCAGCCCACGTTGCCAGGCGACTTGAATACACCGGCATCAAGTTATGGTCTCAACACCGGCGTGAGCGGTCCCCTGACCGGTGGCTTGCCCCGCATTGGCTTCGCGGGATATTTCTTCCCCGGTCTGGGCGCTTTCAAGTGGCCGAAGTTCCAGGGACCGGACACGATCACCCAGTTTATCGATCACGTCTCCTACATCAGAGGAACACACGCTATCAAGTTCGGCGGGGAACTCCACCGCGAGGCCTTCAGCGGCGGCGCATTTGGCAATGCTCGGGGGAGTATCACATTTCTGGGTGGCAACACCCCGGACCCGGCCAACCCGGCCACTACCCTCAACACCTCAAAGTTGGAGGACTTTTTCTCTGGTGCGCCGTTCAAGGCCTCAGTACAAACTGGCGATCCCCGCCGGCAGATCCACGACTGGGAATACTCGGTTTTTTTGCAGGACGACTGGCGAGCGACTAAGAACCTGACGATCAATGTCGGCCTGCGCTACGAGTACCGCTCGGTCATCAAAGAGGCTCACAACTTACTAGGCAATTTCGATCCCAACTCGACCACCGGATTAATTCAAGCCGGACTGAAGGGCGTCGGCGGCCCCTACAATCCCGATCGCAAGAATTTTGCCCCGCGCTTTGGCTTTGCCTGGGATGTAACCGGCAAAGGAAGAACCGTGCTGAGAGGCGGTGCCAGCCTGATGTATGAAACGGTAAACTGGGAATCATTTCTCGCTTTCAACAACGCCTTCGGCCTCTCCAACGTTCCCACGGGAGCCATTATCGATGCCGCCGGCAACACTGCTGGAGGCACAATCACGGCCGGCAATCAGACGATTATTCCTCTACCGTATCCTTGGGACAACGGACCGATCTACGGCAACATCAGCAGCAGCAACATCGATTGCAGCGCGAGCCCATGCCCGATTATGAGTGTGGTCCGCAACCTCACTACTCCCTACGTATGGAACTGGACGCTGAACCTGCAACACTCCTTTACGCCGAACCTTTCTTTGGAAATTGCCTATGTGGGCAATCACGGTTCGAACTTGACTGGGATTCGGGACATCAATCAACCGCCAGTAGGATCGGGTTGGCCCGCGGCAAGCATCACCGCTTGCATCGCTTCGGGCTACACCGACCCGACTTTCTGTGCGCCAGACAGCACCGGAGGGGAAGAAGCGAACCGACCTTTCGCTGCCAAGTTCCCCTACCTTAGCAACATCTTCCAGATGGGGAACATTTACAAATCAAATTACAACGGTCTGCAGGTCACGTTGAACTCTCGAAACTACCACGGCCTGAGCATGGTGGCTGGTTACACCTACGCCCACGCCCTAGACGACGTGGGCGCAAACTGGGACTTTGGTTTTGGCGCGGGCCTGCCCGTAGACTCGGCCAATGTAGGACGGGAATACGCGAACAGTGACTTTGATATTCGACACCGTCTCACGCTCTCGCTCACCTATGCCATCCCCGGACGCAAAGGATTTGGGCAGATGATGGAAGGTTGGGAACTCAATTCCATCGTGACCTTGGAAAGCTCGCAATTCTGGGGACCGATTGATCTGGGAACCGACGCCAGCGGCACGGGCTCGCTTCCGGTGAGCCCGCCAGCTACCGCCCCCATCCGTTGGAGCTTTTACGGCAGGCCGTCTGACTTCAAGTCGGGCCCAACTCCAATTCCGTACTTCGGTCCTGGCAATGCGCCGTCCGCTTGTACGACCCAAGCGTTAGCCGTGGACGGAGGAACCGCCGGGCCGGCGACCGCTGCCCTGAACTTATATGGCTGCTACGCCCAGGGCGCTTCCATCATGTTGCCGCCGCCGTTGGGGCAGTTGGGCAACATGCCTCGCAACCTGTTCCCCGACTCCGGATTCAAGAACTTCGATTTCTCGATTGCCAAGAACTGGCATCTCGGTGACCGAGTCCATGTCCAGTTCCGCGCCGAGTTCTTCAACATTTTCAACCATCCCAACTTCGCCAATCCGTACGGCGGACAAAATGGTTACGGACAGAACGATCCTTCGGCCTTTGGTGCCTTCGGTTGCGCTTGCGCGACGCCAGACGTAGCCGCCGCCAATCCGGTGATCGGGTCGGGCGGTAGCCGTGCTTTACAGCTAGGCCTGAAGTTCACGTTCTAAGTCCGTGCAGGGAGAAATCGAGGGAGTCCAGGAGCCGGACGGACATTCCGTTCGGCCTTTTCGCGACATGGATCGAGACCTAACAAGAAAAAGGGGATAGGGTGGGTCATAAATCATGAAGAGCAAAATTCATTTTGCTTTCTTAATTTTGTTTCTGCTATGCGCTGTATTCGCTTCCAAAAGGCTCTGCGCGCAAGAGCGGAGCGAGCGCACGATTGATGAGATCAAAATCGAGGCCGTTCGTCGTGCTGAAGTTGGTCAATATCCGCTGATCGGCCTTGATCCCGGCGACGTGAAAGAAGCATTCGCTTCCATCAAGACCGGCGATAAGGATGAATGGGCCGCTGGGTTCATGAAAGTTGCGGATCGCTGTTTCGACGAGGCCAAGTCGCTGGAGAAATCCGATCCGACGAAGGCGAATGCCGATTACGTCCGCGCCTGGCGGCTTTATTCATTTGGACGCTGGCCGATTCCGGCTTCGCCGGGCAAACAGCGCTCTTACGAAAAAGCGATTGCGTCTTTTCTTGCACATGCACGATTTTTCGATCCTCCGCTCGAAGTGGTTCGCATCCCTTTCGAAGGCAAGGAAATCATTGGATACCTGCGCCTGCCGAAGAACGCGAAACAACCGGTGCCGCTGGTAATCGCGGTGAATGGGCTGGACAGCCGGAAAGAAGATCTCGCAGAGAGCTTCGGGGCAATTCTGCCTTTCGGCGTCGGATTTCTCGCGGTCGATGGCCCGGGAACGGGACAGAATCCGATTAAGGTCAGCGAGACCGCGGACCGTATGCTGTCGCGGGTAATTGATTACGCGCAGGCTCGGCCCCAGATCGATAAAAATCGCATCGCCATGCATGGCGTGAGCTGGGGCGCATACTGGGCGACAAAGATGGCTATCGTCGAGCGTGGACGCCTGCGTGGGGCGAGCGCGCAATCTCCGCCGGTAGACAAATTCTTTCAGAAAGATTTTCTGATGAATTCGCTGCTGGGCAATCGCGAGTATCTGTTCGATCAGGTGCCCGCGCTCATGAACATTCTGGAAGGCGTGCACACCCTAGACGAGATGGGCGAGTTCCTTCCCAAGATGTCTCTGGTGCATCAGGGCCTGCTGGGCAAACCCATGGCTCCAATGTTGATTATGGCTGGGGTTCTAGACACCCAGGTTCCGATCGACGACATTTATCTGCTGCTGAGCAAGGGTGATACCGCGAAAGAAGCTTGGATTAACCCGAAGGGCGGCCATCTGGGACGGCAAGTTGGAGTCTGGCCCGATCCGCTCATCTTCAAGCAGGTTATTATTCCGTGGCTGGTCAAGACCCTCGGCACCCCGGCGGGATGGGAAATCCGCTAGTCTAATCACGAACCATAAGGGCCGCCGAGCCCAAGCCCAGAGGGATTCTCGAACGCACCCATGCCAACTACTTCCACCACTGTTCCCCCCACATCCAAGTCCGGCCGATCAAGCAAGGAGCCTTTCTACGCCACGCTATGGGTACAGGTCGTATTCGCCATCGCGCTGGCAGTGATCTTCGGGCACTTCCGCCCCCACGCCGCCGTCGCCATGAAGCCGCTGGGCGATGCCTTTATACGTCTGATCACGATGATCATTACCGTGATCATTTTCTTCACTGTGGTGTCGGGCATTGCCGGCATGCAGGACATGAAGAAGGTCGGACGCGTGGGCGGCAAGGCCATCCTTTATTTTGAAATCGTTTCGACGATTGCTTTGGCGCTGGGCCTGGTGGTTGGAAATCTTGTGCATCCGGGAAGTGGCTTCAATGTGAATCCGGCCACACTTGACCCGCGAGCCGTGGCCGAATACGCCGGGCAAGCCAAGGCGCAGAGCGCTGCCGATTTCTTCATGCACATCATTCCCACAACAATTGTGGACGCCTTTGCGAAAGGCGACATCCTGCAAGTTGTATTTGTCTCCATCCTGTTCGGATTTGCGCTCTCCGCGATGGGGCCGCGCTGTAAGCCGTTGCTCGAACTGTTGGACTCCCTGACCCAGGCTGTCTTCGGTGTTGTGAATATCGTGATGCGGTTTGCCCCCATCGGCGCTTTCGGGGCCATGGCGTTCACCATCGGTAAGTACGGAATTGCCTCCCTCGGCCCGCTGGCCAGGCTGGTGGGGACGTTTTACATCACATCGATTCTGTTTGTGCTGATCGTGCTGGGCGCGATTGCGTGGGTTGCGGGTTTCAATATCCTAAAGTTCTTGCTGTATATCAAGGAAGAGATCCTGCTGGTTCTTGCCACCAGCTCCTCCGAGACGGCCCTGGCAACCTTGATGGAGAAACTCGAGACTCTTGGCTGCTCCCGCTCCCTGGTGGGGTTAGTCGTGCCCACGGGCTACACGTTCAACACCGATGGCAGCAGTCTTTACATGACGCTGGCCGCACTTTTTGTCGCGCAGGCCACGAATACTCCGCTCACCTTGACCCAGCAGCTTATGATTTTCTCCGTGGCCGTACTTTCTTCGAAAGGCGCCAGCGGCGTGCAAGGTGCGGGATTCATTGCGTTAGTCGTGACTCTCTCTGTGATCCCAACGATTCCGGTGGCCGGAATGGCCTTAGTGCTCGGCATCGACCGCTTCATGAGCATGTTTCGCGCATTGGTCAACATGATCGGCAACGGCGTGGCGACGTTGGTGGTGGCGCGCTGGGAAAATGAATTGGACCGAAAGACCTTGCAGCGCAACTTGGCCTGAACTCCTCGAATCCGAGGGGGGAGCCGA
>Ga0070707_100000357_pt1 | contig 44868 bp, 31 predicted proteins | sample KBSK5502metaG_FD_65468 | JGI IMG/M metagenome (GOLD analysis project Ga0070707, IMG submission 65468) | Corn, switchgrass and miscanthus rhizosphere microbial communities from Kellogg Biological Station, Michigan, USA - KBS K5-50-2 metaG | ecosystem: Host-associated > Plants > Roots >... | reverse complement strand
TCTTCATTCGCCACGTGAAAGGGCTGCGGATGAATGATGTTGAAGTTAGTTACTTAAAGGATGATGCCCGTCCGCCCTTTGTGCTCAACGATGTGAAGGGCGCGGAGTTTTATTTCCTGCGGGCGCAGCACGGAACGAACGTACCGACTTTTACTTTTAAGGATGTCGAAGATTTCAGCATCCAGTCCAGCCATCCGTTATCGGATAAGCGCATCGAGAGTGTGAAGCAGGGAAAACTCTAGTTCAGCAGACAAGGCTTTGCACAAAAAGGGTGAGGACGTGATCTCAAAAGTTGTGGAAAACAAAGTTACGGAACCGCTCGCGGTAGCGAGCGGGTTAAAGAATCAACTCCTCAAGGCGCTCTTTATTAACGACTTCATCGATTCAAGGCGTTACTTAAGTCGCGCCCTTAACCCGCTCGCTACCGCGAGCGGTTCTGTATCGCGGTGTCGTTCGTTACACGGAATAGCCTCAATAAGGGATTAACCCAGGACCTTTTGTGCAAAGGTAGGGTGACAAGGTAACTCACTGTCACGATGGATAGATCGAGCACTTGAAACAGAGAAGAGGCGCATGATGAAGACTACCAAATTGAGATCGCTCTTTTGTTCTCTTCTGATCGTTGGGGTCTGTTCGCTTCCAGTCTTTTCTCAGGCGCGCAGGTCCGCGGCCGCGAGCTGGCCGCGGCCAATTCCCGCGCGAGTCGGTGACGGGACTAACAAGGATCTGTTGGTGATGACCCTGGGCGACGTCAATCCCTCGATTGCTGACGGCACCTTCGATCCGGTGAAAGACGAAGTCCGGCTTAAGGATGGCACGATCCTGAAAAACTACTATCGCGACACACTAAAGATTAAATACTTCCAACCAATAGACAAGACACGTTTCGCTTTGCCGCCGGCCGGGTGGTGCTCATGGTATTTCTACTTTCAGGAGATCAATCAGGACGAAGTGAAGCGTAATGCTGCGTGGATTGCTGAGAACCTGAAGGATTATGGGGCCGTCTATGTGCAAATCGACGATGGCTGGCAGGGCACGGGTCATGGCCTGGGAGAAAACCGCGACTGGACCACGATTGACAAGAGGTTTTCGGGTGGCATGGACACTCTGGCCGCCTACATCAAATCCCTCGGACTGAAACCGGGGATCTGGCTGGCGCCTCATGGGCAGAGCAACGAAACTATTCTGAAGAACAACCACGGCGTTTTTCTTCTCAAGCCGGATGGCACATCTGCTTCGAGCACGTGGGAAGGGAAGTTTCTGATCGATCCTTCAACGCCTGAATCGCAGAAATATCTGAAAGACTTATTCACCACGTTATCAAAATGGGGCTATCAGTATTTCAAGATCGACGGTCAGCCGATCGTAATCCGCGAATTCAGAACCAGGAAGACCTCAATGAAAACTCCCGCGGACGACACGGATGCCTTATATCGACAAACACTGGCGAGTATTCGCGCGGGCATCGGGCCGGACAGTTATCTGCTGGGTTGCTGGGTAGTTCCGTTGGAAGGCGTCGGCTTGATGAACGGCTCGAGAACCGGCGCGGACGTCCTGGCCAACTGGGATGGCTTCAAGTTCGCGCTGCGAGCCACCACGGAGTACTACTTCCTCCACAACATAGCCTGGTACAACGACCCGGATGTCCTGGTGGTGCGGGCGCCTTTGCCTCTGGAGCAAGCACGTGCCTGGGCGACACTGGTCGGTCTCACCGGGCAAGCAATCTTGACCAGCGACCGTCTGATGGATTTGTCGGCAGATCGGGTGGAGCTTCTCCGTCGTGTCTATCCCGCCGTCGATATTCGTCCGCTTGACCTTTTCAAATACGAACGCAACAAACACATTTGGGATCTCAAGGTCAATCATCTCGGTCGCAGCTATGATGTTGTGGGGATTTTCAATTTTGATGAGGCAAAGTCAGCGCCGAGGTATCTGAGTTGGAAAGATCTGGGCCTGGCAGAGGACAAGCCCGTTCACGTTTTTGATTTCTGGAACAAGGAATATCTCGGCGCCTGGGAGAAGGGAATCACTATCGATCTCTCGCCTGCGAGCTGTCGCGTGTTGACCCTCTTGCCTGAGGCGGACCAGCCGCAGTTGATCTCGACTAGTCGTCACATCACTCAGGGTTGGGTCGACGTCGTTGCGCAAGCGTACCACCGAGCGACGAACAGTTATGCCGGTAAGAGCAAAGTCATCAAGAACGATCCCTACGAGCTGCGCTTTGTCTATCCGCGTGGCAAAGGTTTGATGATCAAGAATGCCGTGGCGCGCAGCGCCGGTGGCCAACTCCCGGTAAAGATTTCCAATCACCAGGGATGGTCGACAATCGAGTTTACGTCGCCGCGGACATCCGAAGTGAGTTGGAATGTTTCTTTCGGGCCCGGTGAAATTTACCGATTCCCGGTACGCGAGCCGGGAAATGTCTGGGCCGAGCCCGTAGGAGTTGATGGGGTCAACTTGCGTTGGAATGGTCAACCTCAACCAACGGCCGGTTGGGAAGTTTGGTTGGATGGCAAATTGAAAGGCGCGACCACAACTCACGTATTCGCGTTGCGCGGTCTTGATCCGAATGTCAGTCATACGGCGGAGGTGCGCACCGTGTGGCAGGACGGCAGAACAAGTGAAAAGAAAGCTGAGTTCAAGTTTGCCCTGAAACAACTGTTGCCCGCAGAAGTTTTTCTGTCGGATCTTGATCCTCTACGGATTACGCATGGATGGCGACAACCGGAGATGGATCGAAATTTTAACAGCGGGGGCCTCATGATTGCCGGGCAGCGTTTTGCCAAGGGCATTGGGTTGCCCACGAATTCCGAGATCGAGTTTGAATTGAATGGAGTTTACGAAGGGTTCTCGGCGACAGTCGGAATCGACGATGAATACAAGAATGCCGAAGGCGCCGTCGAGTTCACTGTTCTGGGCGATGGCAAAGAACTTTGGCGTAGCAGTGAACTGAAAAAAGCCGACGGCACGCGACAACTCAAAGTCGATGTGCGCAATGTCCGTCATCTGGTACTACGTGTCAAAAGGGTTGGCGATGGTGGTCGTATTCATGCGGACTTCGTTGACGCAAAGTTGGTGAAGTAGACGGACGGAGCGGAGCCTTTCGGGAGGCGAGAGCTATAAACATTTCGCGCCTACGGCGCTTATGACACGCTCACTTTTTATTCTTGGCGTTTTGGTTTTGGGCCAATTATCGGTTACGGCCCAGCAAAGCACTTTCAACGTTGCCGCCTTCGATCGCGCGCGCGTTTTGAAAGCTGCGAATGAATACCTGGCAGAAGCTCCCATCACCATCACGTCTTCGCACAGTCCGCGGAGCGCTGGCGGCATTCATGACTTTTTCTCGGAAGGCGATTACTGGTGGCCGGATCCTCAGAATCCAAGTGGCCCTTATGTTCAGCGCGATGGCATGTCTAACCCGGACAATTTCAACGATCATCGGCGCGCACTAATGCGCTTAAGTGTGCAGGTGCCGGCGTTGGTCGCTGCGTGGCGCATAACAAAGAACGAACGCTATGCAAAGCACGCTGTGCGTCACTTGCGCGCCTGGTTTCTGGATTTTTCCACTCGCATGAATCCGAACCTGCAATACGCCCAGGCTATCCATGGCCGTTTTACCGGGCGCGGGATCGGGATTATCGACACGATTCATCTGGTAGAAGTGGCGCGGGCGATTGAGGTCCTTAAAGATTCGTCGGCCTTATCAATGACAGAACTGGGCGGGATCACGCAATGGTTCAGGGATTACCAAACATGGATGACCACCAGTAAAAACGGAATTGAAGAGCGCGAGGCTAAGAATAATCATGGCACCTGTTGGGTAATGCAGGTCGCGGCGTTCGCCCAACTGACGGGCGAACAGAAACTTCTCGACTTTTGTCGCGATCGATTCAAGACGGTGATAGTCCCAAATCAAGTTGCCGTGGATGGCAGCTTTCCGCAGGAGTTAAGACGTACGAAGCCGTACGGCTACTCGCTGTTCAATTTGGAAGCCATGGCTGCGGTCTGTCAGATCCTTTCAACACCTGAGGACAACCTGTGGACCTTTCAAACGTCTGACGGGCGCGGCTTGCAACGCGCGATGGAATACATAACGCCATTCATTCGCGACAAGAAGACCTGGCCGCTGAAGCCGGACGTGATGTACGACAGTGAGTGGCCGATGCGCCAGAGCAGTTTACTTTTTGCCGGGTTGGCATTGAAGCGTCCCGATTATGTCCAACTGTGGAAGAGGCTGCCCGCTGATTCGCAGGTTGAAGAAGTGATTCGAAACTTCTTCATTCGGCAGCCGGTGTTATGGGTTTAATTTAGGATTGTGTTTTCGAGAGGAGCTTAAAACGTGAAGCTTACATATCTCGATTGGTCAATCATGCTGGTTTATTTCGTGTTCGTGCTCGGTATTGGTCTGGCTCTGAAGCGGTACATGAAAACCAGCACGGACTTTTTTCTCTCCGGGCGTTCGATTCCCGCGTGGATTACCGGACTCGCTTTCATCTCGGCGAATCTCGGCGCGCAGGAAGTAATCGGCATGGGCGCCTCAGGAGCGAAGTACGGAATCATGACCAGCCACTTCTATTGGATTGGCGCGATTCCCGCCATGGCTTTCGTCGGGATCTTTATGATGCCGTTCTATTACGGATCGCGTGCGCGCTCTGTGCCCGAATATCTGAAGCTGCGATTTGATGAAAAGACGCGCGGCCTCAACGCCATCTCGTTTGCGGTCATGACTGTTTTTTCTTCAGGCATCTCGCTCTACGCAATGGGTCTGCTGCTCGAGACACTTTTGGGGTGGGACTTCAGCTTCAGCATTCTGCTGGCAGCTGCAATCGTGCTCATTTACGTTTTCCTGGGCGGGTTGACTTCGGCAATCTACAACGAAGTATTGCAGTTCTTCCTGATAGTGTTTGGCTTTGCACCGCTGGTTTTTCTCGGCTTAAAGGACGCCGGCGGATGGACAGGTTTGCAGACGCGACTGGCGACAGTGGCTACCGCACACGGCTTTGGTGCGGGCGCGTGGAGTGAATCCTGGCACTACATGGGTTCGTCTTCGGCGAATCCGATGGGTGTCGAATGGTTTGGTTTAGCGATGGGACTCGGGTTCGTGCTTTCATTCGGTTATTGGTGCACAGATTTTCTGGTCGTGCAGCGCGCGATGGCCGCAAAGTCGATGTCCGCGGCGCGGCGCACGCCTCTCATCGCCGCGGTGCCCAAGATGTTCTTTCCCTTTCTGGTTATTTTACCGGGAATGATTGCCATCGCTTTGACGTACAAGTCAGGCGCCACCGGATTTGCTTTGCCAAAAAAAATAGACGGCACCTTCAACTATGACCTGGCAATTCCCATGATGCTGGGCCATTACTTTCCCACCGGGATGTTGGGTGTTGGGTTGACAGCGCTGATGGCCAGTTTCATGTCGGGCATGGCAGGCAATGTTACAGCCTTTAATACAGTCTGGACGTACGACATTTATCAGTCATACATCAAACGTGGAGCCAGCGACGAGCACTATCTGTGGATGGGGCGGATGGCGACAATTTTCGGGATCGGGATTTCAGTAGCCGCCGCCTATGTGGCCACGCGATTCAACAACATCATGGACATGCTGCAACTGGTTTTCGCCTTTGTGAACGCGCCGCTGTTTGCAACATTTCTCCTGGGAATGTTTTGGAAGAGAACCACTGGTCATGGCGCGTTCATCGGACTACTGAGTGGCACGATTGCGGCGGCAATTCATCACGGGTTAACGCTACCGGTGGGCGCAGTTGCTGGAGTGAAGGGCGGATGGTTTGGCGCCACCCATGTTTATCCCAGCGAGATGGCCCAGAATTTCTGGACGGCGATCTTTGCCTGGACGGCATGTTTCGTCATCACGATTGTCGTAAGTCTGTTGACTCGACCACGGGATGAAAAGGATCTAGTTGGACTTGTCTATTCGTTGACGGAGCGTCCAAAGGCAGAGGACGTGCCGTGGTACCAACGCCCGACGGTTTTGGCGGTGATCGTTTTGCTCGCAGCGATCGTGCTGAACATTATTTTCTGGTAGTGGGGATTAACCAATGCAACTTGATATTCGCTTACCGATTGGTCTCATGTTCGCGCTGCTCGGTGCCTTACTTACGGTCTTCGGTTTCCTGGCAGACAAGGGCGTCTACCAGAAGTCCCTGGGAATCAACGTCAATGCGTGGTGGGGACTGGTGATGCTCATTTTCGGGGTCATCATGTTTTTGCTTGGCCGGCGCGGCACCGCCACCGCGCGGCTTACCGAAGAGAGTCCCGAGGGTAAGAAAATCGAAGAGATTGAACATCGTTCGGGACTTGAAAGGTGAGTACACCGCAAGCCTTAAGCGAAACTTTTCAGAGTCTTTACGGCGGCCAGCCAAAGCTTTATCGAGCGCCTGGCCGGGTTAACCTGATAGGTGAGCATACGGACTACAACCAGGGGCTGGTGATGCCGGCGGCAATAGATTTTTCGACCTGGGTGGCCATCGCTCCGCGCCATGATCGAAAGCTCTCGGTTAGATCTGAGAATTTTGCCGAGACGGTTGAACTTGATCTCGATCAACCCGCGAGGCAGGGCAGGGGACATTGGAGCGACTATCCTTTTGGTGTCGCCGTAAAGCTTGAAGAGTCCGGTCACCGGTTAGTTGGCGCGAACATTTTGGTGAGCGGCGAAGTTCCAATCGGTTCCGGATTGAGTTCGTCCGCGGCGATCGAAGTCGCAACCGGCCTGGCCCTGCTCGAGAACTCTGAGGTGACGATTGACAGAGTGACGTTGGCCAAACTCTGCCAACAAGCTGAGAACGAGTTTGTTGGCACGCGCTGTGGTTTGATGGATCAGTTCATCTCTTGCTTTGGGCAGGCGGGCCACGCGCTAATGCTCGATTGCCGCGGTTTGGATTACAAGCTCCTGCCGCTGCCCGATAATGTCAAACTGGTTGTCTGCAACACAATGGTTAAGCACGAGTTGGCGAGCAGTGAGTACAATGCGCGCCGGGCAGACTGCGAATTGGGCGTCGAGCTGTTGTCGCAGAAACTGCCCCACGTGGAATCGTTGCGCGACGTCACAAACGGAGATTTGCAGCGGTATAAGAATCAACTTCCGGAAGTCATTGCCAGGCGGTGTCGCCATGTGGCCAGTGAGAACTCGCGCGTTCTCGACGCTGCTTCGGCGCTGGAGCGAAGAGACCTGGAGACCTTTGGTCAATTGATGCGAGAGTCGCATATAAGTCTGCGTGACGATTACGAAGTTAGTTGCAAAGAACTCGACCTGATGGTTGGGCTGGCAAGTGACGTTGAAGGAGTTTTCGGCGCGCGAATGACCGGAGGTGGTTTCGGAGGCTGCACGATCAATCTTGTTCGATCGGAAAGCGCCGATTCATTCAAGCAATCGGTCGCGAGCGAATATCTAAAAGCCACAGGCCGCGAACCTGAGATCTATGTTTGCACGGCCGCACAGGGGGCCGAGAGAATCGAGTAATGTCCGACACACTTTAGTTTTTCGGACGTCAATCAATGACGATCACAATTACTGAAATAGTTACTCATGACGTTCGCTTTCCCACGTCACGCACGCTGGATGGCTCGGACGCGGTGAACGTCGATCCCGATTACTCAGCGGCTTACGTTATCCTGCGCACGGACAATCCCGGCCTCGAAGGGTACGGTCTCACCTTCACTAACGGGCGTGGCAACGACGTAGCCTGCGCTGCGATCGAGGCGCTGGCCCGCCGACTCAAAGGACTAACGCTCGAATCGATCACAGCGGACATGGCCGGGTTCTGGTACTCGCTCGCAGGTGATACACAACTCCGCTGGCTCGGCCCGGAAAAAGGCGTGATTCATCTGGCCACCGGTGCGCTCGTCAACGCGATGTGGGATCTCTATGCGAAAGCGGAAGGCAAACCGCTGTGGAAACTTCTGGTTGACATGACGCCCGAGGAACTTGTCTCGGCGATTCCGTTCCGTTACATCACAGACGCGTTGACCCGAGAAGACGCGTTGGGGATTCTGCGCCGGCAGGAGCCAACAAAACCTCAGCGCGAAGCTGAAATGCGAAAGCGCGGTTATCCGGCTTACACAACCTCAGCCGGATGGCTGGGATACTCAGACGAAAAGATCCGCGGGCTGGTGCGCGAGGGTCTCGACCAGGGCTGGACGCACTTCAAGATGAAAGTCGGCGCTAACCTTGATGACGATGTGCGCCGGGCCCAACTTATTCGCGACGAAATCGGCCCGGCCCGCACGCTGATGATGGACGCCAACCAGGTTTGGGACGTTGGGCAGGCGATCGAATGGATGAAAGTGCTGGCGCATTTCAAGCCTCTGTGGATTGAGGAGCCAACCAGTCCTGATGATGTGCTCGGCCACGCGGCCATCGCTCGCGCGATCGCGCCGATCGGTGTCGCGACTGGTGAAGCTTGCCACAATCGCGTGATGTTCAAGCAGTTTCTGCAAGCGAAGGCTTTGGATTTTTGCCAGATTGACAGTTGCCGTCTCGGCGGAGTTAACGAGGTGCTGGCCGTCTTGTTGATGGCGGCAAAGTTCGACGTCCCTGTCTGTCCGCACGCCGGCGGTGTGGGGCTCTGCGAATACGTACAGCATCTTTCCATTTTCGATTACATAGCGGTGAGCGGCTCGCTGGAGAACCGTCGCGTGGAATTTGTCGATCATCTGCACGAGCACTTTGTCTATCCCGTCGAAATTCGCCACGGGCATTATGTGGCTCCGCTCGCGCCCGGATACAGCATCGAAATGAAGCCCGAATCAATTAAGGAATACGAGTTTCCCAGTGGCGCGGCGTGGAAGGGATGAGAGGGTGTCTGGTTGCGGCTTTGCCGCTCTGATGCGCGGCAAGTCTCTGACTTGCCGAAAGCACGCTACACCTTTTTGCAGGTCTGTGACCTGAAAGAGACAAGGTCGGAGACCTTCCGGGGATTCGTAAACCAACTTTCCGGCAAGTCAAAGACTTGCCGCGCATCAGAGCGGCAAAGCCACGGCGGAGGTTTGTCGGACATTTCGGCGAATGAGTAACGAGCTACAAGTAGCATTGATCAGCGGTCCAGCTTATGACCCGCTATATGACTGCCTGCCGCAATTCACCGCTGCTACGGGCATCCAGGTCAACGTGGCGTTTCGCGGCGATCACCCGACGCTGAATCATCATCTCGCCACGCTGCCGGAGGTTCCCTACGATCTCGTCTCGACTCACACTAAGTATGCGCCATCGCAGCTGCAGTTTCTGACTCCGCTGGACGAGTTGATCGAACCCGCGACGCTTACAGACTTTGTGCCGTTATTGTTGGAACTGACGCGGATTGACGGTCTGCTCTACAGCATTCCGCGGAACATTGATGTGCGCCTGCTGCATTACCGGATTGATTTGCTCGATCGGCCGCCGGCAACCTGGGACGAACTACTCGAGACTGCAAGACGCTTGAACTCACCGCCGGATTGCTATGGCTTCTTGTTTCCCGGGCGTGAGTCTGGATTGTTTGGCACGTTTTATGAGCTCGCTGAGATGGCCGGCGCACATTTGTTTCCCGATGATCTCGTTCCGGATATTCTTAATGAAGGCGGGCGCTGGGCGCTTAAGTTTCTGCGGGCGTGTTATGTTGAAAAATTAACGCCACGCGAACTGCCCGAATGGCATTACGACAAAGTCCATGAGTGTTTTCGCGACGGCAATGCGGCAATGGCAGGCGACTGGCCGGGCTATTACAGTTTGTACCGAGACGCGACAATTTCCGCCGTCGCTGATCGGCTGGCCCTGAGCGCGTATCCAACTGGCCCGGCCGATAAGTCACTCTCGTATGGAGGCGGTCACACGTTTGCGTTGACAAAGAATGGCGCGAACAAGCCGGACGCGCTGCAGTTACTGCTTTATTTAACCAGCTTCGAAGAACAACTGGGAGAGGCGCGACAGGGTTGCGTGCCCGTCCGTCATTCAGTGATGAAGCAGATGCAGCGCGAGGCAGATGACGCAAATCGCGCCCGTTTGGCTATGCTCGAGAAAGTAATTGCCGAACATATCTTGATTCCGCCGAAGTTCGCACGTTACCCGGAAATCGAAGAAGTGCTGTGGCGCACAGTGCAGTCTGCGTACCTCGGCGAGATCGGGATCGACGATGCGTTGAAGAGTATGACGAACCAGGTAAGTCAGATCGTGGCAGGAGATGTCCGGCAAACTTCAGTTTGTCGTGGGTGATACAGCAACTAAAGAAGGGGCGGAAGTTCTGATCGAACTGGTGCGGAGTTTTTGTATTTAGCCCGCTACGCGGGTTCTTAAAGGGTAAGCTCGGATTAATTCGTTCAGAGGTTACTAAAGGTTGTCGGACAAGAATCAAACCTTTCTGATCACCGGCGCCCACGGTTTCATCGGAGCATGGATCGTGAAGCGCTTGCTGGAACGCGGAACGCGAGTGGTGATCTTTGACAAAAGTGTGGACCCACAAAGACTCCGCCTTATCATGAGCGAAGCAGAGATTGCGCAAGCAGAAGTAGTGGCCGGAGACATCACTGAAGAAGGCAATCTCTCGCCGGTCATTGATGATTTCAAAATAACAAACCTGATTCACCTGGCCGGATTGCAGGTCCCAACCTGCCGCGCCGATCCCAGTTTGGGAGCCATGGTCAACGTCATCGGCACGATCAATGTATTCGAAGCTGCGCGCCAGGCCCGCGACCAAATTAACAATGTAACTTACGCCAGTTCGGCGGCAGTCTTCGGCATCTCGGAAGAAGAACACGCAATGACGGAACGCGACGAGCCGCGGCCATCAACACACTACGGCGTGTTCAAAGCTTGCAATGAAGGCAATGCCCGGGTCTATCATCTCGACCATGGAGTAAACAGCATCGGGCTGCGGCCACTGACGGTCTACGGAGTCGGCCGTGACTTTGGTCTGACTTCGGATCCGACGAAAGCAATGAAGGCCGCCGTGGTTGGCCGTCCGTTTCACATTCGTTTTGGCGGACGGACGGACTTTCAATACGTAGCCGATACTGCCGAAGTTTTCATTCGAGCGGCCACATCGAATTTAACAGGCGCACACGTTTTCAATTTGCACGGCGAGACCGTTCACATCGGCGACGTGGTTGCGGAAATTGAACGCGCCTGGCCCGGCGCCAACGGAACCATTACCTGCGCGGACGAGCCTTTAGCAATTCCGGCCGAAATGGATGACGCGGCGATCCGTGAGGCGCTGGGACCTTTACCGGCGACCACGCTGGCGGACGGCGTGAGCTCAACGATTGAGCGATTTGCAGAGTTACAGCGGAAAGGACGTTTGGATACGAACGATCTGGATGTGTAGACGTATTCGAATGCGCAATTGAGCGATGAAGTCAGTACCGGGAGCGGTAGCGACCGGGTCTCAATCGTGACGATGGTCGAGTCAAGGTATTGACTCCGTTATCGATAAGTACTTCCGAAAGGACAAACAACATGAAAAAGCTAATTGCCGCTCTCATTCTTGTCTCGGCACTGTTCCTGGCTCTGAGCTGTTCAAAAACGGGCCAGCAGTCCGGTAAGAAGTTCACCATCGCCGTGATTCCCAAGGGCACCACGCACGAGTTCTGGAAGAGCATTCACGCCGGCGCCGACAAGGCTGCCAGTGAATTCTCTGCGCAGGGCACGAATGTCGAAATAATTTGGAAGGGTCCACTGCGCGAAGACGAGCGTGAGGGGCAAATCCAGGTAGTGGAAGGTTTCATCAGTCAGGGCATTAGCGGAATAGTTCTAGCTCCGCTCGACGACCGCGCTCTGATTCGCCCGGTCGAAGAAGCCAAGCGCGCTGGTATCCCCACTGTCATCATTGATTCCGGTCTGCAGTCGGATCAGATCGTTAGTTTCGTGGCGACTGACAATTTCAAAGGCGGTACGCTGGCCGCAGATCGCATGGGCGAGTTGCTGGGAGGCAAAGGCAAAGTTCTAATGCTGCGCTATCAGGAAGGATCGGCGAGTACGGAACAGCGCGAAGCCGGCTTTATGCAGGAGATGAAGGCGAAGTTTCCCGGCATCGAGGTGCTGTCGTCGAATCAGTACGCAGGCCCCACGCGCGACACAGCCAAGGCGGCCTCTGAAAATCTCCTCAATCGTTTCGGCAACGACGTCCAGGGGATTTTCACCCCTAACGAGTCGTCGACCACCGGCATGTTGCTCGCCCTGCAGGACATGAAACTGGCGGGCAAAGTTGTGTTTGTCGGTTTTGATTCCAGTCCCAGCTTTATCGCGGCGATGCGCAGCAAACAAATGAACGGCACGGTGCTACAGAGTCCTTTTAATATGGGATACCTGGGCGTGAAGACGATGGTTGACCAACTGTTGGGCAAATCGGTCGAGAAGCGGATAGACACTGGAGTCGTGTTGGTTACTCCTGACAACCTCGACGATCCAAAGATTAAGGAGTTGCTCCAGCCGCCGGTGAAATAACAGTGCCGGTTCAGAGTTCAAGCTTCAGCTTGCACTTACAATCAGCAACCTAAAGGTTGAACTCTGAACGCAATCGCAAGAGCGCTCCCGTCTACACTTAATGACCATGACCGTTCTCGCATTATCTGATGTAGCGAAACGATTCGGTCCCACGATCGCACTCGACGGCGTCAACCTCGAACTGCGCCGCGGTGAAGTTCACGCGCTGATTGGCGAGAATGGCGCCGGCAAAAGTACGCTAATGAACATTCTCGCCGGATCTATTCGGCCCGACCGGGGAGAAATGACTGTTGACGGCCAGGGCTACTCGCCCACGTCACCGCTCGACGCGCGTGAACGCGGGATCGCACTGATTCACCAGGAACTTTCACTGGCGCCTCACCTGACTGTGGCCGAGAATATTCTCATGGGCCTGGAGCCGGCGAGTTGGGGCTGGCTAAACCGTGAAGCCGCGCGGCGCAAGTCTCTCGAAGTACTCGCAAGTTTTCATCACCCGGAGATACGACCGGATCGCCGCGTCGCTGACTTGTCGATTGCGGCACAGCAGGTGGTTGAGATCTGCCGCGCGATTGCTGCGCAGGCCAACATCATACTGATGGATGAACCAACCAGCAGTCTCCAGCGCGATGACGTGGCGCATCTGTTTGCTCTCATTCGCCGTTTGCGTAGTGACGGCATGAGCGTCGTTTACATCAGCCACTTTCTGGAAGAAGTGCGCGAGATAGCGGACAGCTATACCGTGCTCAGAGACGGCCAGAGCGTGAGCACTGGCTCTCTCTCTGCGGTGACCAACCAGGAATTAATCGTGCAAATGGTCGGCAGACCAGTCGAAAATCTTTTTCCATCGCGCCAGCGATTGGCGCCAGATCAAGTACTGCTTGAAGTGCGCGATCTCAGCGTCCCGCCTCAACTGCGGCACGCCAGCTTTGATCTGCACGCTGGTGAAATTCTGGGTGTCGCCGGTTTGATGGGCTCTGGTCGCACAGAGATGGTGCGCGCTATTTTCGGACTTGATCCGGCGCAGTCCGGAGCGTTTAGGCTTCGCTCGAAGGCGATCGCCGCACGCGGCGGCTCGCCCACGCTTCGATTGTTGCAAGGACTGGGCTATCTGAGCGAAGACCGCAAGGGTGAGGGACTTGCGCCCGCGCTTTCAATTGCCGACAACACGACCATGACGCGTTTTGCTTCCTGCTCTCGTTGGGGTTGGCTCGACCGTACAGCGCAACGTACACAGACTGAGGGATGGATCAAACAGCTCGGCATCAAGGCACGCAATCCAATTCAACCGGCGCGCACACTTTCTGGTGGCAATCAGCAGAAGGTTGTGCTGGCGCGCTTGCTTCATCAGAAAGCGGACGTGCTTTTGCTTGATGAGCCTACGCGGGGAATTGATATTGGAAGCAAAGCCCAAATCTACGAAGTCATCGCCGATTGCGCTCGCGAAAAGAAAGCCGTGCTAATGGTCAGTTCCTATCTTCCGGAGCTATTTGGAATGTGCGATCGGATCGCAGTAATGAGTCGAGGCAGGTTAACATCCGCGCGCTCAGTTGACGACTGGACACCTGAAACAGTCATGCTCGCCGCCATCGGCGGCAAAGAACCAGAGGCCGGCGTGGCCGCGAATGAAACGCTATAGAGGCAAGGGAATAACCAAGTGTCCGCAGAGTTCAAGGTCGAAACAACTTCAGCCCGGCCGGCGCTACTAAATGTATGGCTGGCGAGGTTGGGTCCGTTCATCGGACTAATGCTGGTCATCGCTGTCTTCGCTCTTATGACAGAATCGCCGGCGCGGTACCTTTCGCCCTTTAACCTGCGCATCGTTCTTGCTCAGACAGTGATCGTGGCTCTCGGCGCAATCGGGATGACCATGATCATAGTCAGCGGGGGCATAGATCTCTCGGTTGGTTCGGTCATCGCCCTGACCAGCGTAGTCACAGCGCTGATGCTGCGCGCTGGCTATCCTCCAACGATCGCAGTCCTGGCTGGTGTGCTGGTAGGAGGATTGGTCGGACTAGTGAACGGACTGGTGATTACCGGGTTACGCGTCGTGCCCTTCATCGCCACGCTCGGCATGCTCGGGATCGCTCGGGGTGGGGCGAAATGGATCGCCGGGCAACAGACGGTCAACGTTCCACAGACCTGGGTCAATGAACTGGCAGTCACTTTTCCGACGCCCTCGTGGCTGCTCCTGGCTCCGGGTGTTTGGATTGCTTTACTGCTGTCGATCCTGACGGCGGTGATCTTGCGAAACACGGTTTTTGGCCGTCGGGTGTTTGCACTTGGCTCAAACGAGGCGGCGGCGCGTGCGTGTGGCATCCATGTTCCACGGCTCAAGCTTTGGATCTACTCACTGGCAGGTCTGTACTTTGGGCTTGCCGGCGTGATGCAAATGTCTCGCCTCAGGCAGGGCGATCCAACCGTGGCGATCGGAACCGAACTCGACATTATCGCGGCCGTAGTCATCGGCGGCGGCAGTTTGTCAGGCGGCGAGGGCAGCATCCTCGGTTCCATGATTGGCGCGTTGATAATGGCCTTTCTGCGCAACGGCTGTCAGCAGATGGGCTGGCCGAACTACATTCAGGAAATCATTATCGGCGGAATTATCGTGATCGCGGTTGCTATTGATCGCTTCCGTCACTCGCGTACCTTTACGTAGTCACCGCCCTGAAGAGCTTTTCGAGAACCTGGCACCCTACGTAATCCGGTCGGGCCACAATTATGCGCGTCGCTCTATTTATTACTTGCCTGGTCGACCAGATGTTTCCCGATGTCGGCGAGGCGATGGTCGCAACCCTGCGGCGCCTAGGCGTTGAGGTCAGTTTCAATGACGCGCAGACCTGCTGTGGGCAAGTCGCTTTCAACACCGGCTATCGCCCCGAGGCGCGTTCGATGGCCGAGCATTTCATAAGGGTGTTCGAGAGCGACAGGTCGGAGTTTATTGTCGCGCCTTCAGGCTCGTGTACGGCGATGGTGCGAAATTTCTATGGCGAATTATTTCATCGACCTGAAGATCGCGAGTGGCGGGAGAGGCTTGCTCGCGTGAAGCCAAAATTGCGCGAATTCTCAGAGTTCATTGTTAACGAGCTCGGTGTCGAAGATGTGGGCGCGTCCTTTGCTCACCGGGTTACTTATCACGACGCCTGTCACCTGCTGCGTGAACTTGGAATATCCGACCAGCCCCGGCGTCTGATTCGCTCGGTCCGTAACCTTAATTTGATTGAGATGGAAGCCGCTGACACTTGCTGCGGCTTTGGCGGGACGTTTTCAGTTAAATACGGCGAGATTTCAAACGCGATCATGCAGGAAAAACTAGCCCGCATCGAGAAGAGCGGCGCTGAGTATGTGATCGCAAACGACTCGAGCTGCCTGATGCAGATTGCCGGAGGATTGAGTCGAACCGGCTCTCGGGTGAAGACAATGCACCTGGCAGAATTGCTGGCGAAGCGTGTTTAGAGTTCAAGCTTTAGCTTGCGGGTTTCAATGAGCAGCCTAAAGGCTGAACTCTAAACCTATTTTATGGCTCTTCCTAATCCCAATCTAACTCAGCGTTCGCATGCCGCGCTCGAGAATGACGTTCTCCAGGGCGCCCTCAAACGGGCCACGGATACTTTTATCGAACGGCGACGTGAAGCCATTACTTCCGTCGCGGATTGGGAGGCCTTGCGTCAACGTGCGCGACTGGTCAAAGAGCACACCATCAATCATCTCGACTACTATCTCGAACAACTCGTGACAAGGGTTGAAGCGCACGGCGGTAAAGTCTTCTGGGCCCGGACCGGTGAGGACGTAAGCAAATACATCATCGACCTCGCGCGCGTGCGTGGTGTCAAATCAGTAGTCAAGGGTAAATCGATGGCGACTGAAGAGATTGAGCTGAACCACGCGCTTGAGGCTGCCGGCGTGCGGTCGGTCGAAACGGATCTTGGCGAATACATTATTCAACTGGCTCATGAAAAGCCTTCACACATCATCGTGCCGGCCATTCATAAGACGCGCGCGCAGATCGCCGATCTGTTCGAAGAAAAACTGCGCGAAGGCCGGCCCAACGAAGTTGCCGAAATTACCGCCATGGCCCGCAGGCGGCTGCGAAATGAATTCCTTTCGGCTGAGATGGGAATCACTGGGGCAAACTTTGCGATCGCCGAAACCGGTTCGATCGTGCTGGTCGAAAACGAAGGCAATATCAGACTTAGCACCCAGGTACCGAAGATTCACGTGGCGGTGGTCGGGATCGAGAAGGTTATTCCGCGCTTCGACGACCTTTCCGTGTTTCTACGTCTGCTGCCACGCAGCGGCACCGGTCAAAAGCAGACCGCGTACGTTTCATTTCTAAATGGCGCGCGCCAACCCAAAACAGAATCCGGTTTTGAGTTTCATCTGGTGCTGATGGACAACGGTCGCACGAGAATTCTCGCCGATGAGCAAATGAGAGAGTCGCTCTACTGCATACGCTGCGGGGCCTGCCTCAACGTCTGTCCTGTCTATCAAAAGATCGGGGGGCAGGCCTACGGTTGGATTTATCCCGGACCAATCGGCGCGGTTATCTCTCCGCAGCTGCAGAGTCTGAAACAGTCGGGGGATCTGCCATTCGCATCGAGTTTGTGCGGCGCATGTCGGGATGCCTGTCCTGTCGCCATCAACTTGCCGGACATGCTGCTCGCGCTGCGCGCCAAAGCAAAAGAGTCTGACATTGGAAGCAGGCCGGCTGAGCGAGCGGCGATGCGCGGAGTAGCATTCGTTGCCAGGCATCCGAAGCTTTTCGCTTTGAGTGGCAGTTTGATGCGTGTCTTCGCCCGGCTACTGGTTAGAGATGGCAGGATCAAGAGCGCGCCACTGTCGCCGCTGAGTGATTGGACCAATTATCGTGACTTGCCGGCGCCGGGCGGTCCTTCGTTTCGCAAGCGTTGGAAACAGAAAGACATGAAATGAGTGCGATAACCGAAGCGAGTCAATCGAGCGTACTCGACGTTGTGCGGAGGGCGCTGGGACGGCGAAATACTCTGTCGCCGGCACCGCTGGAGCCGTTCGTCGAACCGGTCATCAGAATTGAGGTGCGCGAACTGGTCGAACGTTTTATTGACGAAGCAACCGCGGTTCGGGCTCAAGTCCGTCGGGTTCCTGACAATCATAAACTTGTCGAAAAGATCGTTGAAATTTCTGCGGCCCAGCCTGGCGAAGTAGCGATGTCGGGCGCCGAACTCTTTCGAGAAATAGATTTACCTGGAGAATTGGCTGCCCACGGTCTCTCAACATTTATTGCCAACCAACCTGATCACGAGCAACTGGTTGCCACGTTGGCGAACTGCAGCGTGGGCGTGACCGCTGCGGACTTCGCGATTGCCGAAACGGGAACAATTGTGCTGAGCAGCGACGAGCCAAACGCGTTGTTGGTATCGTTGCTGCCGCCGGTGCACATTGCCCTGGTTAGATCAGAGCAGATGATTGGAACGATCGACGAAGCAATACGCAAAACAGGCGGCGAAAAAGTGGGACGAACCGATCCTACTCGGTCGGTCACGATGGTTACTGGCCCCAGCCGCACCAGCGATGTTGAGTTGGTGTTGAGTATTGGAGTGCACGGACCGAAAGAGTTGCACGTGATCATTCTTGAATAGTGTCAGAGGCCCGACCGTGAGGGAGGGCTCCGTCAGGCATCAGCATGATGGAAGATAAAGCACGACCTACACGTCGTCGATTTCTTACGACCACTTCGACTGCTTTGGTCGGCGGTGCGGTCTTGGGCTCGCTACCTCTGGACGGCCTGGCCTCCTCTTTCTCTGGCGGTGCTGACGACCAGTCGCAGAGAATTGCTGCCACAGAACAACGGCTAATTACCGGTTGGGAGCATCATCGGGGCTCGCTGGGCGGCATTTGGGAGGTTTGGCGCAAAGCTGCTAACGACGTTAACCTCTGGCCCGCCGTCACGTTGCCTCATTGCTTCAACGCCTTTGACTCAGTCGATCCTGACACTCCTTATTATCAAGGTCCGGCGTGGTATCGCACCAAACTCAAGATCCAGAATCCCTATCCGAATGGCCGCACCTTGCTTCACTTTGAAGGCGCCGGACAAAAGACCGAAGTCTATGTTCACACTGAGAAGGTTGGCTCCCATGCCGGCGGCTATGATGAATTCACCGTCGACATCACCGACGCAGCCACCAGGTTTTTAAGACGTCCGGTCGAGAAAGACGCCAAAGACGTGGGCCTGATTCCGATCGCCGTAATGTGCGACAACACGCGCGACCTGGAGATGATCCCCTCCAACCTGAGCGACTTTAATCTGTATGGAGGACTCTATCGCTACTTGAATCTGGTTTATGTGCCGGCCGTCTCGCTGGAGCGAGTGCATGTCTGGAGCACTATCGAAGCGCATGGAAATGCATCGGTGATGGTTCGCGCACGGCTTTACAATCCGACGAGTGCGACTGATCAAGTTCAACTAAGCATTCAGATTGTGGATCCGAATGGAAGGGAAGTGACTTCCGTTTCAAAGAGTTTCGCGCCCTGGAGCAGCGAACAGGAACTGACCTCGCTTGTCATCAACAAACCCTCCCTCTGGTCGCCACGCTCGCCTTCGCTTTACCGTTGCCTTGTTACGCTCAAAACTGCGCGGGGCGCACATTGGGTGACGGAGCGCTTCGGTTTGCGCTTCTTCGAGTTCATCGACCACGGCCCGTTCAAACTAAACGGTGAGCGGCTGGTAATTCGCGGCACTCAGCGTCATGAAGATCACGCGGGTCTGGGCGCAGCCATGACCGAAGAGTTGATCCGCGAAGAGTTCAAGCTAATCAAAGAGATGGGCGCCAACTATGTGCGACTGGCACATTATCAACAGTCACGAATTGTTTTGGATTTGTGCGATGAGTTGGGACTGATGGTCTGGGAAGAGTTGGCCTGGTGCCGTGGCGGATTGGGCGGCGAACGCTATCAGCAGCAAGCGCGCCGGATGCTGACGAACATGATCGACCAGCATCTGAATCATCCTTCGATCATTCTCTGGTCGCTCGGTAACGAGAACGACGCACCCGGAGATTTTGAAGAGATCGACAAAAACAAGATCCGCGCCTTCATGACAGAGCTTAACGATCTTGCTCACCGTCTGGATCCGTCGCGCAAGACCTCGATCCGCCGCTGTGAATTCTGCAGCGATATCGTCGATGTTTACTCGCCTTCGATTTGGGCGGGTTGGTATCGAGGGCGTTACACGGAATACAAGAAGTTTTCGACCGAAGAAATGAAGAAGGTAAAGCATTTTATTCACATGGAGTGGGGTGGTGACAGTCACGCCCGACGGCATTCGGAGAGCGTCGATCAGCTACTGGCGAAGTTCGTGGCGGGCGAAGCGCCGGGGAAAGAAGGTCTCGATTATCTCCTTACCGGAGGCGTCGAGAACGCCGCCCGCAATGGGGACTGGTCTGAGACCTACATCTGCAATCTCTTCGATTGGCATTTGAAGGAACAGGAGACGATGGACTGGCTGACGGGCGCGGCACAATGGATCTTCAAAGACTTTTCCACGCCGCAGCGGCCTGCGAATCCGGTCCCCCGGATGAATCAAAAGGGCCTCATCGAGCGCGACCACACGATCAAGGAAGGGTATTACGTGTTTCAATCGTACTGGTCGGAAGAGCCGATGCTGCACATTTATGGACACTCGTGGCCAGTCCGCTGGGGCGCAAAGGATGAACGAAAACTAGTCAAAGTCTATTCGAATTGTCCGAGTGTTGAACTGTTTGTGAATGGCACTTCGATGGGTGCCAGGAAGCGCAGCAGTCAGGACTTTCCGGCTGCGGGGTTGCACTGGTTGGTGCAATTCAGAGAAGGAGACAATGAACTTAGAGCGGTTGGTAGGAAGAATGGCAAAGACGTTTCGCACCAAATCAGGTTCACTTACCAAACCAGGACGTGGGGCGTGCCGTCGCAGCTGTTTTTGGGAGAGTTTTCGAGACAGGAGTTCGGACAAACCAATGTGTGGAAAGTAATCGAGGCACGACTACTCGATAAAGATGGGGTCCTGTGTTTGGACGCGCGCAATGTTGTGAAGTTCGGCGTCATTGGTGACGGCCAATTGCAGGACAACCGCGGCACGTCAACCGGAGCGCGCAAACTCGAACTCTATAACGGTCGCGCGTGTATCACTGTGGTATGTAAAGGCAAAGCCGTCATGAGCGTTGCGTCCGAAGGAATCAAGCCGGCGTTTCTTACGCTGTGAATGTGAAGGCCATCGTTGAGGCAAGTCTCCCAGCGTTTGGTTTGTAGTTTATGAAACGACGCACATTTCTATTCTTATCTGCGCTCGGATTGCTGCCTGGCAATCTCAAGGCTCCCGCAAAATGGCAGCGACCGAATCGGGAGTCGACGGCCGCGTCATGGTCTGATCTCCGGCTCTGGTATCGCCAGCCCGCGTCTGAATGGAATGAAGCGCTCCCCATAGGCAACGGACGTCTGGCGGCGATGGTGTTTGGTGGAAACGAGAATGAACGCATCCAATTAAATGAAGAAACGATCTGGGCCGGAGAGAAACGCGATCGCAACAACCCGGAAGGCGCGCGCAATCTGGCAGAGGTGCGGCGTCTGCTTTCTACCGGCAAATTGAAGGAAGCTGAAGCGCTCGCGGATAAAACCATGATCGCCACCACGCGCCGAATGCCGCAGTATCAGCCCCTCGGCGACCTCTTGATTAAGTTTTCCGGGCAGGAAAAACCAAGCGACTATATCCGAGAGTTAGATCTTGATACCGGCATCGTTCGCGTCACTTACAAATCCAAAGGTGCGCGTTTTACCAGACAAGTCTTTTGTTCGGCCGTCGATCAGGTTATCGTCGTGCGCCTGACTTGTGACCACCCGGGGCGGATTTCATTTTCAGCCACGCTCATTCGGGAGCAGGACAGCAAAACCAGCGTACTCGATCCTGACTGGTTGGTAATCGAGGGCGAAGCAATTCCACGTGACGAACGCCACGCCCTGGAACGGAAGGTCGGTGTGAAGTTTCGCGGAGATTTGAGAGTTCTCACAACCGGGGGACGTCGTAAGATTACTGAAAAAAGCGTCGGGGTCGATGGTGCCAACGCAGCGACCCTCTTGTTCACGTCCGCGACCAGCTTTCGCACTAATGATCCCGCGGCACAATGCGGCAAGTATCTCAGTCGTGCCAATAAACCCTACGTCCAACTTCGCGCGTCTCATATTGCGGAGCATCAGAGGCTGTTTCGGCGCGTGCAGTTGAATCTCACTCCGGATTTTGATGGGACGTCAAAGGACCGTCTGCAGCTGCAACCCACCGATCAGAGATTGCAGCGCGTAGCGGCAGGCGATTCCGATCTGGGCCTGGAAGCTCTTTATTTTCAGTTTGGCCGCTATCTGCTGATCTCCAGCAGTCGCCCCGGTACGATGGCGGCGAATCTTCAGGGTAAGTGGAATCACCAGCTCTCACCTTCCTGGGACAGCAAATACACAATCAACATCAATACGGAAATGAACTACTGGCCCGCAGAGGTTTGCAATCTCTCTGAGTTGCACAAACCACTTTTCGATTTGATCGATAATGCGCGCGCCGACGGACGGCGCGTGGCGAAAAACCTTTACGGTGCGCGTGGCTTTGTGATCCATCACAACACGGATCTCTGGGGCGATGCCGTTCCCATCGACGGAGTCCACGCCGGCATCTGGCCCATGGGTGGCGCGTGGCTGAGCCTGCATCTATGGGAGCATTACGACTTTACGCGTGATCGCCAGTTTCTTGCCGACCGCGCGTATCCGGTGATGAAGGAGGCGGCAGAATTCTTTTTGGACTACCTGGTCGATGACGGACAGGGCCACTTGATCACCGGACCGTCGATTTCGCCAGAGAATAGGTATCAGGCTGCCGATGGTCAGATCGCAAAACTCTGCATGGCACCTACGATGGATCTGGAGATCACACACGCTCTATTCAGTCGTGTGATCCAAGCCAGTCAGTTACTCAACACTGACGTTGATTTCCGCCGGCGGCTGGTCGCTGCGCGCGATCGTATCCCGCCGTTGAAGATTGGTAAGCACGGTCAGTTACAGGAATGGCTCGAGGATTATGACGAACCCGATCCCGGACACCGGCACATCTCGCACCTGTTCGCGTTGCATCCCGGTAATCAAATCACTATGCGCGGTACGCCTGAGTTGGCGAAGGCCGCGCGAGTTTCGCTGGAGCGTCGACTGCAGGCCGGTAGTGGTCATACCGGTTGGAGTCGCGCATGGATTATTAACTTCTGGGCTCGTCTGGAGGAAGGGGATTTGGCTCACGAAAACATCCTTGCCCTTCTGGGAAAGTCGACGCTCCCGAACATGCTGGACACGCATCCGCCATTTCAGATCGATGGAAATTTTGGCGGGACTGCCGCGATGGCTGAAATGCTTTTACAGAGTCACGCCGGCGAAATTCATTTCTTGCCGGCCCTGCCGAAGGCTTGGCCCAACGGAATGGTGAGTGGTCTGCGCGCTCGTGGCGCTGTAGAAGTAGATTTGATCTGGGTAGATGGAAAAGCGACCAGAGTGAAACTGCGCGCGAAGGCGGACGGTGAATTCAAGTTGCGACCACCGCGGGGGCAGGAGTTTGTTTCGATGTCAGAGAATGGATGGTACATCAAATTTGCTGTAGGTGATGGAGTGGCCCGGTTGAAAGTTAGTGCGGGCAGTGAATATCTGCTTGGCTTTCGATGAGTAGTTCTCGATGGCTTTGGGAGAAATTGAAACCAAAACATCTCAACAAAGGGCTAAATGCTTATCTCATCCGGACAACAAATGCGAACACTTTCCTTGTTACTGATCATCATGTTGGCCGGTTTGCCGGTGTCGTTTCTTGCTCAGGAGAAAACCAGAAATAACATTTATCACGATGGCTGGATCGATCTGAACAAGAACGGACGCATGGATGTTTACGAAAACTCCAGGGCGCCGATCGATCGCCGAGTCGAGGATTTGCTTTCCCAAATGAATTTGGAAGAGAAGACCTGTCAGACCGCGACGCTTTACGGCTACAAACGCGTGCTACAGGACGAACTGCCGACTGCCGATTGGAAGAATCAGATTTGGAAAGACGGCATCGCGAACATCGACGAGCATTTGAACGGTTGGGCGGCGGGATCGAAGAGCATCTACGCCGCGGATATCAAGAAACATGTGTGGGCGATGAATGAAACGCAACGCTTTTTCATTGAAGAGACGCGCCTGGGAATCCCGGTCGATTTTACTAATGAAGGACTTCGCGGCGTTGCCTTTCCGACCGCGACCAGCTTTCCTTCAGAGTTGGGCATGGGCAGTACCTGGGACAGCGGGTTGGTCCTGGAAGAAGGGCGTATCACTGCGCGTGAAGCCCGGGCTTTAGGTTACACGAATGTCTATGCGCCGACGCTCGATGTCTCGCGAGACCAGCGCTGGGGACGAATTGAAGACACCTACGGTGAAGATCCTTATCTGGCTTCCCGTTTGGCCGTCGAAATGGTGAAAGGCCTTCAGGAAAACTACACGGTAGCCTCAACCGGAAAACATTTTGCCGTGTACAGCGTCGGCAAGGGCGCACGCGAAGGCGAGGCGAGAACTGATCCGCAAATCTCACCGCGCGAGGTTGAGAACCTGTTGCTGCCGACTTTTAGAGCCGCGATCAAAGAAGGCGGAATGCTCGGCGTGATGAGTTCCTATAACGACTATGACGGCATACCGGTCACCGGCAGCAAGTACTGGCTAACCGATCGACTCAGAAATGATTTTGGTTTCAAAGGGTATGTCGTTTCCGACAGTGCCGCGGTGGAATATCTCTACAACAAGCATGCTGTTGCTGCTGACATGAAGGACGCCGTCAGTCAGTCGATTGAAGCCGGCTTGAATGTGAAGACAAACTTTACCAGGCCCGCGGATTTCATTCTGCCGCTGCGCGAATTGGTGAAAGAGGGAAAGGTTTCGATGAAGGTACTCGACTCTCGAGTGCGCGATGTCCTGCGAGTAAAGTTCATTCTGGGCATCTTTGATCGTCCTTATGTTACCGACGCCGAGGCGACTGAACGCATCGTGAATTCCGCCGAACACAAAGAGGTTGCCCTGCGCGCTGCGCGCGAAAGTATGGTGCTGCTCAAAAACGAGAAGGGCATTCTGCCACTGTCGAAAGAGATCAGGTCAATCGCTGTGATTGGTCCGAACGCAGACGACGATAGTACGGCTCGCTATCGTTATGGGCCGTCGGCTGTGAAAGGTATGACAGTCCTAGAGGGCATCAAAAACAAATTGGGCGCAAGGGTGCGAGTGAACTATGCGAAAGGCTGTGAGATCGCCGACGCGCATTGGCCGCAGACTGAGGTCCTGCCCGAGCCGCTTACAAAAGAAGAGCTAAGCGAGATTAGCAAAGCAGTCGACGCAGCAAGGAAATCCGATGTCGCCGTGGTGGTGCTGGGTGATTCGATGAAGACGGTTGGGGAAAACGCTTCGCGCACCAGTCTCGATTTGCCCGGGCGCCAGATGGAACTGGTTGAGGCCGTTTATGCAACAGGCACACCTGTTATCGTTGTGCTGATAAATGGCCGGCCGATCAGTATTAACTGGGTGGATAAGTATGTGCCCGGAATCGTCGAAGCATGGTTTCCCGGCGTGCAGGCCGGCACCGCTATAGCTGACGTCTTGTTCGGTGATTACAATCCCGGCGGAAAATTGACTGTGACCTTTCCGAAAACTGTCGGGCAAATCCCTTTCAACTTCCCGACCAAGCCGAACGCGCAGTGGGAAGGGGAAAAGACACGCGTGAACGGCGCGCTTTACTATTTTGGACACGGGCTGAGCTATACGACGTTCACTTACAGTAACCTGAAGATCACTCCCCTGGCGCAGAATCCACGCGGGAACGTGACCGTCAGTTTCGAAGTTAAGAACACGGGAACTCGCGCAGGCGATGAAGTTGTCCAACTCTACATTCGGGATGTTCTGAGCAGCGTTACAACTTATGAGAAGAGCCTGCGCGGCTTTGAGCGCGTTCATCTGAGGCCAGGTGAAGCCAGGACCATTAATTTCGTCTTGAGGAGGGACGATCTTGCGCTCTGGGACCGCAACATGCGTTTCGTGGTCGAACCGGGAAAATTCAAGGTGATGATCGGATCCGGTTCGGAAGATATTCGTTTGAATGGAGAGTTTGGAATTGTGAACTAACCGAAGCCGGTTTTTCGATGCCGGGTTCGCGGGCGGGGAAACAAATAATATTCTTGTCTTGCCCGGGCCTTTGGCCTTGTTTGCAATTTCAGGCTGCCGGCGATAGATGGACAGAACATAGTCAGCACAATGCGAGGGAGTCGACATCATGCCGTTCAAAGTAACTATCAATGGCAAGGCCGCGACCGTGGACGTGCCAGGTGACATGCCTTTGCTGTGGGTGATCAGAGAGGTTTTGAACCTTCCCGGCACGAAGTACGGATGCGGGATGTCTATGTGCGGTGCGTGCACCGTCCACGTCGAGGGTGAAGCCACTCCCTCATGCGTCACATCGATTTCGGAAGTGAACGGGAAAAGAATCACTACGATCGAAGGGTTATCGCCAAATGGAACTCATCCCCTGCAAAAAGCCTGGATGGAAATAGACGTTCCCCAGTGCGGCTATTGTCAGGCAGGCCAGATAATGCGCGCGGCCAGTCTGCTGAAAAAATACCCCAAGCCCACAGATGCACAGATTGACAGCGCGATGGACACCAACATATGTCGCTGTGGCACCTACCTGCGCATCCGTGAGGCGATTCATAAGGCAGCAGGAAAGTGAGATTCAAAATTCCAAATTCCAGATTCCAAACTCCAGATTTCACATTCAACTTCCAGAAGTGAATTTCATAGAGTGACGGCAGGAGGCGCCCGTGAAGACCAGATCGATTAACCGGCGAGCATTCATACAAGTTACCGCGATCGGGGGCGGCGGAATGGTTCTAGGTTTGTACTTCAAACCATCGGCTCTCGCCCAGACCCAACCTGCTCCAGTGCAAGCTGCTCCGGCGCAAGCTGCTCCTCCAGTGATTCCGCTCCCCAGCTCTTTCATTAGGATCGCGCCCGACGGGACCGTGACGATCATGGCGAAGAATCCGGAGATTGGCCAGGGCGTCAAGACTTCGCTGCCGATGGTGATCGCCGACGAGCTGGATGTCGATTGGCAAGATGTCAGGGTCGAACAGGCCGATTTAGACAACACGAAGTATTCGAATCAGTCTGCGGGCGGCAGTAACTCAACCCCCTTAAGCTGGAACCCGATGCGACAGGTGGGAGCCGCGGCGCGCCAGATGCTAATCGCAGCAGCAGCGCAAACGTGGGCCGTGCCTGAGTCTGAATGCACGACGTCGTCCGGTAAGGTCCTGCACGCGGCGACAAAACGTTCGCTCGGATATGGCAAGCTCGCCGCGAAGGCCGCGACGCTGACTCCACCTGATCTTCAAAAAGTTAAACTTAAAGATCCAAAGGACTACAAGATCATCGGCACGCCGCAACGCGGAGTCGACAACTTTGCGATTGTGACGGGCAAGCCAATCTACGGGATTGATTTTACTTTGCCGGGAATGCTTTGGGCGGTGTTTGCCAAGTGTCCGGTCTTTGGCGGCAAGGTAGTTTCGGCGAATCTCGATGCGATCAAGGCTAGCCCCGGTGTGCGGCATGTATTCGTCGTCGAAGGTGGCACTGATCTCAGCGGACTGTTGAGCGGAGTGGCAATTGTTGCCGATCGTTGGTGGCAGGCAAAGACGGCGCGCGAGAAATTGGAAGTGAAGTGGGACGAAGGGGCAACTGCCACGCAAAGCAGCGCTGGTTTTGCCAGTCAGGCCGAGGCGCTTTCGAAAGAAAAACCCATGCGCACGCTCCGCACCGATGGAGACGTCGACGCTGCCCTGGGCAGCGCGCCAAAAGTGGTCGAGGCTGCCTATTCTTATCCGTTCCTCGCCCATGCGCCTTTGGAGCCGCAGAACTGCACAGCACACTTCAAGGATGGCAAATTGGAAATCTGGGCCCCGAGCCAAACACCTCAGGCCGGTCTTAACCTTGTCGCCAGGACGACTGGTCTGGCGCCGGCTGACATAAAGCTTCATCTCACTCGCATTGGGGGTGGCTTTGGCCGGCGTCTCAGCAATGACTACGTGGTCGAGGCTGCCTGGATCGCCAAGACGATCGGAGTTCCGGTCAAGTTGTTATGGACTCGTGAAGACGATATGGCGCACGACTTCTACCGGCCGGCCGGATTCCATTTCTTCAAAGGCGGCCTCGATGCGGCTGGCAAGCTGATCGCCTGGCGGAATCACTTTGTGACTTTTGGCGCGGGCGACAGATTCAGTAACAGCGCCGGAATAGGGGCCACAGAATTTCCGTCCCGCTTTGTGCCGAATTTCTCTCTTAATACATCGGTCATGGCTTCAGGTGTGCCAACGGGAGCCCTGCGGGCCCCGGGCGCCAACGGCATCGCCTTTGTGATGCAATCTTTCATCGACGAACTCGCACAGGCCGCCGGCAAAGACCCGATCGAATTCCGCTATTCGATTCTCGATACGACACCGATTGCGCTGCCACCGCCGGCGACCGGTGCGCCCAGCACTACCGCCACCGGCTTCAACGCCAGGCGCATGCGCGGCGTGCTGGAGTTGGTAGCCGCGAAATCAAACTGGGGAAAGCGCAAGCTGCCGAAAGGGACCGGCGAAGGCGTTGCCTTTCACTTCAGTCTTAACGGTTACTTTGCTGAAGTTGCCGAAGTAAGCGTGGATAGCGCAAACAAAGTGTGGGTCAACAAGGTTTGGGTCGCTGGGGATATCGGCAGCCAGATCATCAACCCGCTCAACGCCGTAAACCAGGTTCAGGGCTCAATCATTGACGGGCTCAGCCAATTGATGGGATATGAAATTACCATTAAGAATGGCCGCGCGGTCCAGCAGAATTTTGATGAATACACTCCCGTCCGAATGTCAGAAGCGCCCACAGCAATCGAGACGCACTTTCTTAAATCTGATTCTCCTCCCACAGGCCTGGGAGAGCCGGCACTGCCTCCACTCCTGCCGGCAGTGTGCAACGCGATCTTTGCGGTGACCGGGAAACGAATTCGTTCCCTGCCACTGTCGAAACACGGTTTCAGTTGGGCTAAGTAAGGGTTGTCGCGCGGAAATTTACCGTGACTGTGCTACGGATTTCGAAAATGCCAGAGCGTGATTCAACTTTGATCGAAGAGGAGCCTCAATGACTCGTTTACTTGCCACATTTTTCGTTCTGCTCTCCGGTGGCGCAATTACTTTGGCGCAATCACCGGCTCCGTCACCCGGTTCAACTGATCCCTGTGCAGAGATCACAACCCGCGCCACGCGCGCCGAGGCCAGATTGAAAGACTGGCCCGCCCTGGCGCGTTATCACGAGGCTAATACTAAAACCGCTGCGCCCGGCAAAGACGAACAGCGCGTGGTTTTCATGGGCGATTCAATCACCGATTCGTGGGACGATACAAAAAGGTTCAGCGGATTTTTTCCGGGCAAGCCTTACATTAATCGCGGCATAAGCGGACAGACGACTCCGCAAATGCTCATTCGCTTCCGTCCCGATGTGATTGCCCTGAAACCGAAGGTCGTCGTCATTCTCGCCGGTACAAATGACATCGCCGGCAACACCGGCCCGATGACTCTCGCAGCCATCGAAGACAACCTAACCTCGATGTTTGAGCTGGCGCACGCAAACGGTATTCGGGTGGTGCTCGCCTCTCTCCTACCGATCAGCGATTACGAAAAGAACAAGGATAGTCAGCCAATCGTCCGCAGCAAGCAGCGACCGCCTGAACAGATTACTTCGCTTAACCTCTGGATGAAAAAATATGCGGCAGCACATGGTGACGTCTACCTCGACTACTATTCGGCAATGGCCGACGACAAGGGTTTTTTGAAAGAAGAGTTGAGCGAAGACGGGTTGCACCCTAATCAGAGAGGCTACGACGTAATGGCTCCGCTGGCTGAGCAGGCTATTGCTTCGGCGCTAAAGGCCAGAAGATAGTGGCAGCCATATTTCTCACAGTCATCTCTCTCGAAAACGGTGACTTGCCGGAGCGTCGAGGACTCGGAGGGGCGCGTCAAAATGAAAGAAGAGATCGAAGAAAAGCTTGAGCGACTTGTGCGCCTGATTGCCGGTGAAGGACTAGCGGGCCTTCTCATCAATTCGCAGCCTAACTTTGCCTGGCTTACGGCCGGAGGCACAAATGGAATAGATCATAGCCGTGAACCGGGTGCCGGAACCTTGCTGGTACGTCGCGATGGACGGCGATTTGTACTCGCCAACCGAATCGAAATGGCCCGGCTGACGTCGGAACAACTGCGCGGTCAGGAATACGAGCCGGTTGATTATTCCTGGGAAGACGAGAAAGCCAATCCATCTCTCGTGGCCGACCTGGCTTGCTCGCTGGTGACGGATCAATTGCCGCTGGGCTCCGACCTGGCTTTAGGATCCACGGTCCGCGTCCTCGATACAGCGATTGCCCGGTTGCGATACAAACTCACAACTGCGGAAGTCGATCGTTTCAAGGCGCTGGGTAGAGATGCCGGCGAGGCGATCGGGAAGATGGCGCGATCACTCACTCCCGGCTTAACAGAACGTGAAGTGGCGCGTCAGGCAACCTCGGCCTTAGCCAACATTGGAGCGGACTCAATTGTCACTCTCGTCGCCGCGGATGATCGGCTCAGAAAGTTTCGCCATCCAACTCCCACTGATCTTCACTGGGAAAAAACTCTAATGGTCGTAGTGTGTGCCCGCCGGGGTGGATTGATCGCGTCGCTCACTCGCATCGTTTGCGCGGGATCAGTACCTGATAGTCTCAAGCAACTCACCCGGGCAACCGCTGGAGTAAAGGCTAAACTGTTAGAGGCGACCAAGCCCGGCGCGACTGGAGCTGACCTGTATCAAGTCGCGGCTCGTGCCTACAGCGACGCAGGCTTTACCGGCGAAGAACATCTGCACCACCAGGGCGGAGCGACCGGTTATCGCACTCGCGATTGGGTAGCGCACCCGGCCGGCACAGAGCTGGTGCAAGACTCCCAGGCCTTCGCGTGGAATCCGTCGATCACGGGAACAAAGATCGAAGAAACGTGCGTCACTTTTGAAGAGGGAATCGAAATCATCACGACTACTCAGGGCTGGCCTGTAATCACGAGCCAAGCGGCCGACGGGTATCACCTGCCCGATGTGTTATCGCTTTGAGAATGGACACGTTATCGGTAACACAACTTTTTCTCTTTCTTGCTAGTTAAATCCGCCTTCGAGCAAACTTTCTGATCACCAGAAAAATGTCTTGACAGCGCCAGCCGTTGGGGATATTGTTCGCACTTCAAACAATATCCGGGAGTGGAGCACACTCTGATGCGCAAAATAAATACCCGGGATTTCCACATCGCAACACGAAGGACGTCGCGCGACATTAATCGCCACATCGCGCTTAACTTGATCCGTGAACATCAGCCGATTTCACGCGCTGATCTTGCCCGACGCATGCGCCTGACTCGGGGCGTCGTCAGTGTTCTGGTGCAGGAACTAATCGATCAGGGGACGATTTATGAAGGCGCTACCGGAGAGGCGGCGCGTGGCCGCAAACCAACCTTTCTTCATATCCGGACACACGATCGGCTGGTCGTTGCGGTGGATGTTCGCTTCACCAGGACTTATCTGATGCTATGCGACTTCTCTGGAAGACAACTGGCGATTGAAACCTACGACACCGTGTTTTCGATCCCGGAATTCGTCAAAGACCTCGCCACTCGCATCCGTAAGCTACTGAAGCGACAGGGGCTCGGGTTTACTTGCGAAGGAGTTGGGCTGGTCGTCCCGGGCATGGTGGATCAGCGCACGGGAAAGATTCTTAACGCGCCCGCCCTGGGATGGCGCGACGTGGACATTCGCGCAAAGCTGGCTGCGGCCATCGGCCTGCCGGTGCACATCGAGAATTCAGGCCGAGCTTCGGCGTTGGCTCAATTATGGTCGGAACGCGCCGAGGTGACCGGCAGCCACAACTTTGTCTATATCAGTGTTTCGGACGGCGTCGGGGTAGGCATCGTGGTAAACGGAGAGTTGGTTCGCGGGCGCGATCACCTCGCGGGTGAGTTTGGGCACATGCCACTTAACATAGAGGGCCCGCGCTGTATGTGCGGCTCAAATGGATGTTGGGAAGCCTACACGTCGAACCTTGCAACCCTCTCCAGGTATTTTGGCTGGAATTTGTCCAAAGATAGTTCAAAACATCTGAAGGACGCGGAAAGAAGCTCATTTACTGTTCTCGACCTGGTCGCCCGCGCGCGCAGCAAAGATTCCAAAGCACTGGCCGCCGTGCTGGCCACCGGCCGTTTCCTGGGTCTGGGTATCGCCACGATCATCAACGTCGTCAACCCTGATTGTATTTATCTGACTGGAGAAATAACCACCGCCTGGGATTTGATCGAAGACACCGTGCGACAAAAGATCGGCGAGCGAGTGCTGACCGAAGCCGCCACGCGGACGCCGCTACGGGTGACTTCAACGCAAGAATATCCGCGTTTGCGAGGCGCGGCCGCGCTGATCGCGGCGCCAACCTTTGCGGCGCCACGAGTTGCCTAGAGTTGAAGAGAATCCGAAGCGGTTAAGCAGGACCAAGGGGGCGCGCAGTTTTTGGAGCAACCGGATCGTCACTGACTAGAGGCCCAGGTTGCTTTGCAGGTTTTTGAATTCTCATTGGAGGTCACTGACATGTTAAGTTTAAGAAACTTTGGTTTACGGACGATCCAGTTTGCAGTTATCGCACTGCTGCTCGCCATTCCCCTGGTAGCCGTCGCGCAAGTCACAACCGCCACGATCGTTGGTAACGTCTCGGATCCGGGCGGGGCCAATGTAGCCGGCGCTCAGGTCGTCGCGCGTAATGTCGACACCGGCCTTACCCGCACCGTGATCTCCAGCGATGAGGGTTCCTACCGGCTTGAATTTCTTCCGGTAGGCAACTACGTTCTTGAGGTTACCGCTGCCGGCTTCAAGAAGTCCTACCTTAACGACATTGTCCTGAAGGTCAACGACACCACTCGCGTGGATGTCTCCCTCACGGTGGGGCAGGTCAGCGAGACCGTGACCATCGCAGAGTCAGCGTCGCCCTCAATCAATACCAACACCCCCGAGATCGGGCGCACCATCGAGTCCGCCGAAATTACCAGTCTTCCGCTGGTTGAGCGGAACGTCTACACGCTGCTGGATCTGACGCCCGGCGTGCAGTCTAACAATAACGGGTTAGCCACCGCGTCCACCGGAACAAGTACGTTCATCCTTGGTTATCCGGAACAGCGAACACTGATCAACGGCGGCACGGACGGCGGCACCGGCTCAGTGAACTACTATCTGGACGGCGGCATAAACATGACCAACCTGCGCAACACCGGTAACATTTTGCCCAACCCGGATGCCATCCAGGAATTCCGGGTTCAGACCAACAGCTACAACGCAGAATATGGCCGTTATGCCAGCGGCATCGTCAACGTGCTTACCAAGTCCGGCACCAACCAGTTTCACGGCTCGGCGTTTGAGTTCCTGCGCAACACGGTGTTCAATGCCAATGACTGGGGATCAACTCTGGCCCGGGCGCCTTTTCATCGCAACCAGTTTGGCGCCACCCTCGGCGGTCCGATCAAGCACGATAAGGCCTTTTTCTTCGCTTCCTACTCCGGATTGCGCCAGGCAACGAGCACGTTCCTGAGCGGCGCCCGGGTTCCGACTGCCCTGGAACGCACCGGCAACTTCACGGCTTCCGGGACCAAGCCCACCGACCCGGCGACTAACTCACCTTTTGTCTGCGCCGGCGTCACGCACGTGATCTGCCCGAACCGTTTGGATCCGGTGGCGGTGAAGATCACCAACGACTACATTCCTACTTCCAACGTTACGCTCCCCAATGGCAACGCAGGATGGCAGGGCAATATAGCCACGCCTTATAACTTTGACGAGTATCTGGGAAAGGTGGATTACCAGCTCAACAACGAACATCGTTTGAGCGTGAGTTACTTTAATACCGGAGGAACCAGCACCACTAAGGCGGGCAGCCCCAACATACCCTGGAGCCTTCAGGATTCCACCTGGCGGCAGCATAGCGTCAACGCCAGCGACGTCTGGATCATCGGCGCAGACAAGATCAATCAGGTGTGGTTGACGTTCTCCCGGAATTTCGGCGGGCGCATAAACACCCCCGCAACCTCGCTTACCGATCTGGGTTCAGCGTTCACGATCCAGGGCACGCCGAATTTGCCGCAGATAACCATCACGGGATACATCACGATGGGACAACAAATCGGCGGCCCGACAGCGGGCACTAACTTTTACGCCGCCCGCGACGTTTTTAGTTGGGTCAAGGGCAATCACTCGCTCAAGTTAGGGGGAGAGATTTCGCTCAACAAGGACATCCAGCAGACCCTGCTTAACAACTATGGAGTTTTCACCTTCAATGCAAATTCAACAGCAAGGGTGGCTGCCCCAGGTGTGACAGCAGCGGCTGGTAACGCGTTTGCCGATTTCCTGATCGGCATTCCGAGCGCGGTCTCGCAGGACGCTCCCGTCACGGGCATAACCAACAGTTGGTACACCGCGCTGTTTGTGCAGGATGACTTTCGCGTGCGCCCGCGCCTGAACCTGAACCTTGGTTTGCGCTGGGACGTGCAGACACCGCCAACTGATCCACTCAATCGTGTCGTCAATTATGTTCCGGGCCAGAAGTCCGTGGTTATTCCGACTGCGCCAGTAGGGGCGTTGTTCTTCGGCGATCCCGGTGTGGAACGCGGCGGCATTCCGGTGAGCTATAGCCATTTTTCGCCCCGCCTCGGCTTTGCGTGGGACCTGGCTGGTGATGGAAAGACCTCGATCCGTGGTGCGTTCGGCCTGTTTTACGGCAGCATCTCAGGCAACGAGTGGAACACAATGACTAACTTTCAGCCGTTCTCAACGCGGCTGACTTTCACCAACATTAATCAAAAGACGAACGCCGCCGGAGTGCCGCTCGGCGCTACGCTCGTCAACCCCTATAACGCTTTCGTTGGTGGAAATCCCTTCCCGTACAAGGGGACATTTGCAACCGGCGGCGGCCTCTTCGCGGTGGCACCGGATTTCAAATGGCCGCGCACGTATCAGATGAACGTTTCTGTGCAACGTCAGTTGACTAAGGATCTAGTAGTGGGCGCGGCTTATGTTGGCACGCTGGCGCGGAACCTGCCGTTCGGCCGGGATGTTAACTACCCGGTGCTGACGCCGACGGCTACCAGTGCCGGAGCGAACATCCTGTCACGGCGACCTAACCCGCTGTTTGGTGCGGTGTTGGAACTCGATTCAGATCAGGAAGCCTCATACCATGGCCTGCAAGTCACCAGCGCCATGCGGATGAGTCACCATGTGACCTTTAACGCTTTCTATACCTATAGCAAGACCCGGAGCAGCGTACAGCTCCACAACAGCACTACTCAGGGGCTGGCTCAGAACTACAGCAAGCTTGAGGAAGATGAGGGCGCCGCCGACACTGACCAGCGACACATCTTCAGCATGAGTATGACCTACCGGCCTGACTACTTCGGCAAAAACAGTAACGGCATTCTGCGTAATATCTTCAACGGTTGGAGCATCTCCCCCATTATCAAGATCCGCAGCGGCCTGCCGTTTTCCGTCACCAACGGCAACGTTGACGCCAACCTCGACGGCAACACTAACGACCGGGCGCAGTTGGTCGGCGATCCCCACGTCGCCAATCCCACGGCCGCGCAGTGGTTCAACCCAGCCGCCTTTGCCCAAAACAAAGTCGTTACCGGGGTCGCGACCGATGGCAACTCGGCCCGCAACCTTCTTTACGGGCCGGGCTATTGGACTGTCGATCTGGCCCTCTCGCGCGACTTTAATTTGACCGAGCGCGTCAAGCTCCGTTTCCGGGCTGAGGCCACGAATGCTTTCAACCACGTGAACCTCGGACAGCCGGGCAACTCGGTTCCGGCCGCCGGTTCGACGTCCGCCAGCTTTGGCGTTATCACCTCGGCCAGCTCAATGCGCAAGATGCAGTTTGGTTTGCGCCTGACCTTCTGAGAAAAACTGAAGTCCAAGGTCCAAAGTCGAATGTCCAAAGTCTCTGTATAGTCGATTGAGTGACCCACTGCCGTGGCGTCGCGCTGAGAGATCTCTCTTTCAAGACATTGGACATTGGACATTGGACTTTGGACTTTGGACTTTGGACTAACCACATGCTGGACGCGCAACCAATTGACGCGACCGCGACCGAGGCTGGTTTCAAGCTCAGAGGGTTGCGCTGGTGGATCATCGGGCTGATCTTCCTCGCCACGCTGATCAATTACATCGATCGGTTGACTATCTCCGTACTGGCACCGGTGATCACTCGCGATCTTGGCCTCAGCAATACTCAGTTTGGCGGCATTGTTACCTGGTTCCTGTTGGCCTACACGATCAGCCAGGGCCTCTCCGGAAAGCTTTACGATCGCATAGGCACCAAACGCGGCTTCGTCTGTTCGATCGTGCTTTGGTCCTGCGCGGCTATAGCACATGCGTTCGCGCGCGGTCTGGCGAGCCTCAGCATCTTTCGTTTTGTGCTCGGACTCGGTGAGGCCGGTAACTGGCCCGGCGCCGCAAAGACCGTGGCCGAGTGGTTTCCGATTCGCGAGCGCGCTTTTGGGATGGCCATCTTCAACAGTGGAGCCGCTATCGGTTCCGTGGTTGCGCCGCCGTTGATCGTTTGGATTAGCCTTAAGTATGGATGGAAAACGACATTCATCGTAACGGGATCGCTGGGCTTTGGCTGGTTGGTGTTGTGGCTTCTTTTTTACCAGACGCCGGCCCGTCATAAATGGTTGGGAGAAGAGGAACGCAAGCTAATCCGCGAAGGACAGCGAGTGGACGGGGCGGCCGATGCGCTGGTAACTGAACCGGCCGCGCCGCTCGGATGGATGGAGCTGCTGCGCTATCGACAGGTTTGGGCGATTGTGCTGGCGCGGTTCTTAACCGACCCAATCTGGTGGCTCTACATTAGTTGGCTCCCGAAGTATCTCGCTGATGCACGCGGGTTCTCTCTTGCCAAGATCGGCCTCTTTGCCTGGGTGCCTTATGTTGCCGCCGACGCCGGCAGTCTGTCGGGCGGCTGGGTATCGGGATACTTGATCGCCCGTGGCTGGAGTGTGGACCGGTCGCGAAAGCTCGTAATTTTATTGGCCGCGTTGTTGATGCCTGCCGGAATTCTGGCGGCGTTTGCGCATGATGCGATGGTGGCCCTGGCATTGATCGGCGTGGTCCTCTTCGGATTTCAGGTTTGGATCAACAACGTGCAGACATTGCCCAGCGATTTCTTCTCAGATAAGGCTGTCGCCTCCGTCGCGGGTTTGGGTGGAACCGGCGCGGGCATTGGCTCGATGATCTTTATTTTCAGTACAGGTTGGGTCGTGGACCACTTTTCGTATGTACCGGTGTTAGTCGTTGCCGGTTTGCTCGCTCCGATTGGGACCGTAGTTCTATTTGCGCTTTCCGGTCGCATCGAGCGCGTATCTTTAAAGCCGTCGCTGATAGCGGTTGGTTAGCAATCCGAGGAGACTTATTGTGAGTAATTCGTTTGACTTGAATGCAAAAGTGGCTCTGGTTACAGGCGCGTCATCGGGAATAGGCCGTGCTGCCGCCGAAGCCCTGGCCGCCAGTGGCGCTCGAGTGGCCATCAATTTTCATCGCAACGAAGCAGGAGCCGAGGCGGCGCGCGCGGAGATAGTTAGTAGAGGAGGGGACGCCGTTGTTGTTCAGGCCGATGTTACTCGAGCGAGTGACGTTGAATCCCTCGTCGAACGAACCGTTGCTGAGTTTGGGCCGATCGATATCCTCGTGAACAACGCCGGATCATTGATCGAGCGACTGAAGATTCTTGAGTTGACCGAAGAGCGGTGGGACGAGGTGATCGATCTAAATCTGAAGAGTGCTTTTCTTTGTTCGAAGGCCGTCGCCGGTTCGATGATGGAGCGAAAGACGGGTGCAATCATCAATGTTTCTTCGATCGCAGGACGCACGGGTGGCGCGCTCGGCTCGATCCATTACTCGACGGCAAAGGGCGGCCTGATCACATTTACCAAAGGGTTGGCCAAAGAGCTGGCGCCTTTTGGGGTGCGTGTCAACGCGATTTCGCCCGGTGTGATTGACACCAAATACCACCAAACATTCTCGACACCGGAGGTGATGAAATCGTACGTCGGGATGATTCCGTTGGGAACAATCGGCACGCCCGCTGAGGTCGCCAGCGTCATTTGTTTTCTGGCATCCGACGCGGCCAGCTATCTAGCGGGTGAGACTATCGAGATAAATGGCGGAATGTTCATGGATTGATTTATGGAGATTTGGAGTGCGGCGACTTGTCGCCGCTTTGTGTGGGGCAGTTCGCAATGCCTGGGTATTGTTAGAGAAGAGAAGGTTAGTACGGAGCGAGGCGATTTGCACAATGGCTCTGCCACTCCGATGCGCGGCAAGTCTTCGACTTGCCGTCATGACCTGTTCTTGTAATTCCCTGCGGTCATAGACCGCTATGGTTTTTAGAGAAGGCGTTACGGTAAGTCAGAGACTTACCGCGCATCGGTGAGGCAAAGCCATTGGCAGGCTGCTCGCCCAGTTCCCGAAGAGAATGATCAATCGGACGACAGAGCATTGGTTCCGTTTCCTGATGATTGTGCTGGCTTTCGCGGCGGTTACCTTCGCCCTGCCATCACTCGCACAGGACGCGCGCGAGTTAGAGCAGGAACGCACGGCGAGTAACAAGCTCAAAGGCGAGCACCCGCTGGTCGAGCTGATGCGAACCCGCAAGTCGGTTTTGCGGCCTGAGTTGTTGGGCGTTCATCCGCGCGTTTACGTCACTAATATGGAACTCGCCAACCTGCGTCAACGCGCTCACACTTCACACCGTGAACTTTGGCAGGGAGCTTTAAGCCACATACGCGCACTCAATGCTGAACCGCCTGCACCGCCGGCGGAGAAACGACGCCAGCAGAATGACGTCGGTATCGCGATCGCGGAAGCGGCGTTCGTTTACAAGATCGAAGGCGACAAGAAATATCTGGACGCCGCCCGCAAGTATATGGACGCGGCCGTCAGTTACGAGATTTGGGGTTATCCGAACAATAAACCGAATGTGGATCTCGCCGCAGGTCATCTGCTTTACGGCATGGGCTGGGGTTATGATTTGCTTTATCACGACCTCACTGAAAAAGAGCGGACGCGTTATCGGGAAAAGCTGATCAAGCAAGCGCGTCTAATGGCTGACTACTTCAAACCAAAGCCCGGCCGCACCTTTGCCTACAGCCAGAATCACACGTTCATTCCGATCACGGGCCTGGGCGTCGCTGCGTATGCGCTTTACGACGAAACTCCGGAAGCACCCGCCTGGGCCACCCTGACGCGGGCGATCTACGATCGCGTGCTGGCGACGTATTCCCAGGACGGCTACTACTACGAAGGCTTTGAATACTGGATCTTCTCGACGCCCTGGCTGGTCCACTATCTCGATGCACACTCGCACGCGACCGGCGAAGACCTCTATGACCGCCCGGGTTTTCGGCTGATGCACCAGTACGTTGCGCACTCAATGCTGCCAAGCGGCAACTACGTTTTTGATTTTGGCGATATCTTCGAAGGACCCTTGACGCGCGCCGGAAAAGGCGAGGAGTACCCGCGGACTCACCCGCAGGGGCACTTTAATACGAACTACAATCTGCTCTATCGCTTTGCGCAACGTTTTCAAAGTGGGGAGGCGCAGGGTGTGGCCGACTGGTTGAAACGACTCGGCCAGGTTAATGCGGAAGACTTCTGGTCATTGATTTGGTACGACGCGAAACTTAAACCCGTGCCGATTGAGCGACAAACCGCCTGGCACTACTTTCCGGACCACGATGTCTTCTACTGGCGCAGCGATTGGTCAAAGGAAGCAACCGCCTTCGCCTTTAAGAGCGGCCCGCCGGAAGGCCACCATACCGAAATCTTACTGCGACAGTTTCCCGACTGGCGTCTGTCTTCCGGCCACGCGCATCCGGACGCTAACAGCTTCATTATTTTTGCGCGCGGTCAGTATCTGACTGGGGACACCGGTTATGCCGGCGTACCCATGACCGAGCATCACAACACTTTGCTGGTTAACGGCAAAGGCCAGGCAAAAGAGGGCGCCGGTCACGATGTGTTTGCCGAAGTACCCTACGAACTCTTGAATCGCATTCGCATCAGTGGAGTAAAGGTCGAGCAGAACCAGGTCATCGTGCGGGGTGATGCGACTGCGGCCTACCAACCGGAACTGGGTGTGAAGAAGTTTGTGCGCGAGTTTGTCTACACAACCGGCGCAGGCTTTACCATCTCTGACGAAGTGGAAACCGAAAAGCCCGCGGTCCTGACCTTCCTGCTGCATGCGGACGACCACATTGAGAAAGGGGAGAGGTGCCTGTTCACAATAAGGGCGGGCCGAGTGAAACTGCTGATCGATCCAACCCTTGAGGCTCCAGTCGGGCCGCAAGCGCTGCAGTCTATTCAAGCTGTAATAGAAATCAATAACCTGACTGCCCCGGGCCCTCCCGGTGCGGTGGATAAGGGTGAGCGTCAAGAGCGCGGCCAGAAGCTTTTGCTCTCCAATGCTGTGCCCATCACCAGGGCGCGATTCGTACTGCGACTGAGCATTGAGTGAAATCATTTGACAGTTCGCGGATTTACCTTGATGTTACCGGTAACTATTGGTATGGTAGCTGCGCTTTTTCAAAAGTCGCACTGGACGAACCAATTTCAAGTCACTTTAACGATGAGCAAAAACATTCTGCCGAGTTTGCTCCTATTGAGCGTCTTGCTCTGGTTCGCGGCGCCGACCGTGGCAGCCCCGCGCATCAAGGTAATCAAGCTGGCTATCACCAACCCTACGGATCAAAACCGGGGGCATGAAAACATTGTCCTCAGTGTCGCCGAATTGAAACGCATCGCGCCCGACTTCAAAGCCGGTGATGTGATTGTCACTACCAGCGACGCCTCCACTCTCGAGGAAGACGCGCGAACGCTGCAAACGATCGAGTTGCCCTCACAGGCCGACGACCTGGACGGAGACAACAAATACGACGAACTCGCGTTTCAGATTGAATTGAAACCAAAGCAAACGCGCATCGTCACTATCGCTTACGGCGAGACCTCAACCATCCAACGCCTGCGTAGCAATTACCCAAAACGCACAGCAGCAAAATTCACTATGAAGTTCGATGGACTGGCGTGGGAATCAGAAGCTAACGCATGGCGAATTTACTTTGATAAACGCAACGCCATCGACATTTATGGAAAGCGCCGGCCCGGCCTCTATCTCGAAATGTTTGGCGCGCCTGAGTACGTCTACCACTGGGAATCGCCGATGGGACGGGACATCTATCGCATCGGTGACGCGATTGGGATCGGCGCCGTCGCCGCATTGGTTGACGGCAAGGTGGTCAAGGTTTCCGACGTCGCCGATCGCAAGTGGCGGATCATCAACGCCGGCCCGGTGCGGGTGATAGTCGAACTGACTTACAAAGGTTGGAAAGTCGGCGGCCGCGAAGTAAATCTCACCAGTCGCATGACGCAGTGGGCCGGCAAGCACGGCTTTGAACATCGCATCACCGCCGAAGGCGCGGATGGTTTGACCCTGGTGACGGGAGTGGTGCGTCACCCCGGTTTGCAGGAAAAAGTTCTTCAGCCGACTGCGACTGAACCCGCTCTGGTGCGCGCGTGGTGGGGACCTCAAGTCGAAGAAGAAGGACCGCCCGCAACCGCCATACACAATCTTCCCAACCAGAATTTGGGCCTGGCGATCATCGCGAACGGGACAGATAGCAAGGTTGGTGAAGACGATGCCATCAATCTGCTGATCAAGCCGCAGGTTTCGAATGGCTCAGCGAGTTGGTATGTCATGGGCATCTGGGACCAGGAAGATACTGACGCGGTCGACGTAAACGCAAACAGCGCCGCCGAAAGAAACCGCTATGGCACCATTGTCCGCCCAGTTACGCCAAAGACATTCGATGGCTTTCTGGAACGCGTTCAAGAGTCCGCTCGGCGGCTCACTCAACCCGTGCGCGTTTCGATTCTTTCTGCCAGCGCGTCACCACAGTCGGCGCCTCCCGACACTCTGCAACCCGCGCGAAAGAAAACCTATGACGAAGCGATTGCCCTGTTACAACAGGCAGCCGAACGCACGGCCATAAAGTGGGAGCCAACCATTTCAAAGACTCGACCTGAAGAATCGGCCCGCGATAAAGGCCTCGGTTTTTTTACTGAGGGCGATAATCAAACCGGAGAATGGAAGGAGCAGAAGGGGTTTTACTGGACCGGCAATTTCTGGGTCGGCACACTTTGGCAGCTCTACGGAAAGACCAGGGACGAACGGTTTCGGCGCTGGGCTGAGCTTTGGAACGCTCACCTGCTCGGGAAAGAAATGACGGAAAACCACGACACAGGTTTTCTCAACTATTACTCGTCGGTGCTTGGTTACCGTCAGACCAAAGATGCTAAGTATCGAGAAGGCGGAATGCGCGCGGCTGAACGTTTGAAGCAACTTTACAATCCGACAACTGAGCTGGTGGCAGCCTGGGCGGTGAACGGAGACGACACGATCATCGACACGATGATGAATTTGCAAGTCTGGTGGTGGGCTTCCCGCGAGGCGAACGACCCGCAGTGGCGCGCGCTGGGTTTGAAGCACGCGCTCCGATCAGCTGAGTGGCTAATACGCGACGACGGCTCAGTGATTCAGTCGGTGCACTACAACCCCGGTGATAACCGTCAGGAGTTTTTCTCATCGCAAGGTGCAAACAGCAACCTGAAAGTTGCGAACACTGCGCGGCCGGGAGAAAAGGTCTTTACGCACACGCACCAGGGCTTTGCGGCCGATACTACCTGGTCACGTGGCGCCGCCTGGGCGCTGTATGGCTTCACTGTGGGCGCGGCGGAAACAAAAGATCCGCGAATGCTTCAGACCGCGGAAAAGATCGCCGCGTATCTCGTTGATCACCTTCCCGAAGACGGCGTGCCCTGGTACGACTTTGTCGACGAAGGCGTTCACTTTCGCAATCGTGATACCTCAGCCGGCGCGCTGATCGCCGGTGGGTTGCTGCGCTTATCTGAGTTGACGCCGGATCAAACTCGCCGTGATCGGTATCGCCGGGAAGGTGAGCGGATTGTGCAATCGCTTATCGATCGTTATCTGACGCCGGTTAGCGCGAATGACAAGACACCGCCGGGTGTTCTGCGGCACGGATCGGTTACCCGACCCAGTGACGTCGCGTTGGTCTACGGTAACTACTACTTGCTGGAAGATCTTTTGTGGCTCGGCGAGCACAAAATCAGTAGGCAGTAGGCAGTAGGCAGTAGGCAGGACAAACAGGGCGGTAGCCCGACCGTGAGGGAGGGCGCAAAAATGAAAGGAAAATCATGAGCACCCAAATGAAGGCAGAAAAAGATCAATTGATATTTCGGCATACTAACGCACGCAAGGGCCGCAACATCTCGATCACGCCGGAAAACAGCTCGATGAAACATCTGGTTTACGGTCGAATCATTCTCGATCAGGAAGTTCCCCGAGTAGCGTTTTCCACCGGCGCTCTTGAGAGTGGCTTAATCTGTTTGTCTGGCGGATGCACGATCAAAGTCGATGATCAGAGCAGCACAATCGAACAATATGATTCAATCTACCTGCCGCGGGACACCGAGGTAGAGATCACCACTGATAGTTCGGTTGACCTGGTCGAGTGTTCAGCTGAAGTCGAAAACAAATATCCGCTCCAGATAGTAAGGTACGCCGACGTCGAAAAGGACGGCTCGCTGAAGTTCAAAACCGGCGGCGCGTCGAATTCACGGACAGTCAACATCACGCTCGGCAAGAACGTCGAGGCGGGTCGTATTCTGGCCGGCTTTACCACTTCCGAACCAGGCCATTGGACCAGTTGGCCGCCTCATGAGCACGCGGCAATCCTCGAAGAGCTGTATGTCTATTACGATATGCCCGCGCCAGCGTTTGGCGTGCAGTTTGTTTATACAAACACGGACGAACCTGAATTCGTTGGTGTGGTGCGCGACGGCGATGCGGTGATCATGCCGAAAGGCTTTCACCCCAACGTGTCAGTGCCCGGTCATCCGATCAATTTTGTGTGGATGATGGCGGCGCATCGCGAAGTCGAGGATCGCCAGTTTGGCGTGGTCACGGTGCAACCCGGATTCGATCAAGCCGGCAGCGGTTTAGAAGCGAGTCGAAAGTAGAGAATCGCGCCTCTTTACCGTGAAAAACAAAAGCGATCCACTAAATCCACACTAACAACACCAAGGTCTCTTAGTGGGTTTCGTGTTATTTTCGTGGATCGTTTTTCAACCTGGTCGAAGAAATCAAAACGGTAAAACTTAAATACCGGGGAGACGGAGCAATGAACATAAGATCCAGCCGCGTGATAATGATCGTGCTTCTTGTCTTCCTCTCAACAGCCGTAGTTTCCGCTCAGCGAAAACCAACTGAAGCGACTCGCCCGGTTGTGGTGATGTCTGGTCAATCCTTGAACGATCTCAAAGAAAAACTGAAGCCTGGTAACAAGACCGAAGAATTGATCGATAGCGCCGGCATGGAACTGCGTGTGGCGGTGCAGCACGAAAACAACAAGACGGGCGCGGCCGCCGAACTACACGACGCCTCCGATGACGTTTATTATGTCCTTGAAGGTGGAGCGACGTTGGTCCTCGGCGGCCAACTCGACGATCCCAAAGAAGTCGAGGCTGGCGAATGGCGCAGCCCGCGCATCGTTGGTGGCAAGACGTTTGAGATTAGCAAAGGTGATCTCGTCGTCGTGCCCCGTGGCACACCCCATCAACGCAGCACGGCCAACAAAGACTTCACCATGATCCTTATCAAGATTTACGCTGAACCTTTGAAGAAGAAGCCTTGAATGAGCTGGTAATTTGGAGTGCGGCGGCTTGACGCCGCTTTTCTCCAATGTGGCTGTTCTTAATAATGCTTTGCAATTGATCCGAGTTTAAAGCGGCGTCAAGCCGCCGCACTCCAAAACAAAAGCGATGGATCAACCTAAATCACAATCAAATGTTGCGCCGCCACAATCAGCTGGTGCCAACGCCCCCGGCGGCACCGCGGCAGTCCTGGAAAATGTGAATGCCCGCATCGGACATTACCGCTGGACGATCTGCGCGCTGCTCTTCTTCGCTGCCACTATCAACTACGTTGACCGCCAGGTAATCGGCATTCTCAAGCCGACCCTAAAGACCGAACTCGGCTGGGATGAGATTGCTTACAGCAACGTGGTGTTCTGGTTTCAGGCCGCCTATGCGCTGGGCTTCATACTCATGGGACGCCTGATGGATCGCTTTGGGACTCGCAAAGGTTTCTCGTTCGCGGTTCTTTTCTGGAGTTTGGCGGCGATGGCCCACTCGTTGGCTAGTTC
>Ga0070707_100000355_pt1 | contig 45006 bp, 44 predicted proteins | sample KBSK5502metaG_FD_65468 | JGI IMG/M metagenome (GOLD analysis project Ga0070707, IMG submission 65468) | Corn, switchgrass and miscanthus rhizosphere microbial communities from Kellogg Biological Station, Michigan, USA - KBS K5-50-2 metaG | ecosystem: Host-associated > Plants > Roots >... | reverse complement strand
TGCCGTAAAGGTGGCAGAAGAACTGACCAGGCTGGGAGGAGCGTCGGTCATTCTCGCAACAGCTCCGAATAGCAAGGCCATGTCGGACCTCATTGACGGTCTCGGGGTTGGTGGCAAATTGCTTGTGGTGGGGGCATCCGCAGATCCAATCAGCGTGACTCCCATTCAGCTCATTGGAAACCGCCGCTCGATTCAAGGGTGGCCTGGAGGTAGCGCCCGGGACTCGGAAGACGCGTTAAACTTCTGTGCCCTCACTGGGATTCGCCCCATGGTCGAGACCTTCCCGCTCGAACAAGCTGCTGCCGCCTACGATCGCATGCTGAGCGGCAAGGCGCGGTTCCGCGTAGTGCTCACGATGAATCGAACCTAGCGGCTTAAAGATCCTCATATCAAACACCCAGCCAGCCAGGACAAGACTGAAAAGAATGACTGCCTAGCAGGCAGCTTGTGGATCAGCCATTTAGGCTAGAATGGGGGTCCATGCTGATCCTCGCGGTGGATACGAGCACGCAGGCTGGCAGCCTCGCCGTTCTGCGGGATACGCGAATCGTCGGCGAAGTTTCCACGTGGGTCGAAGAGACCTACTCCTCCAGGATGTTCCGGCATCTCGAGTTCCTGCTGCGCGAGCTCTCGCTCGATTTGCAACAAGTGGAACTGTTTGCCGTTGCCGCGGGGCCGGGCTCGTTCACTGGCCTGCGCGTGGGTCTGACCGCGGTGAAAGGTTGGGCGGAAGTGTATGGTCGGCCCATTGCGGCGGTCTCGGGGCTCGAGGCGGTTGCTGCGCAGGCGCATGCCACGGACCCGCTCCTAGCGCCGGTCCTCGATGCGCGCCGTGGACAGATTTACGGCGGGCTTTACGAACGCCGCGGCCGGGAATTGCTGCGCCGCGGCGATGAAGTGGTGATGATGCCCGGCGAGTTTCTGGAATCTCTCCGTCAGCAAGCCGGTGATGCCCGCCTCACTTTCGTTTCGCCCACTCCAGGGGTGATCGCAGAATCGGTGGCTCAATCCGTGTTTCGCGGCAATGTGATCGAATCGGTCTCCACCGTGCTGGCCCCGATCATCGGGCAGCTTGGTTTTGCGCGGGCGCAGCGCCGCGAGCTGGTGGACCCGCTCACGCTCGACGCCAACTACGTTCGCCGCTCCGACGCCGAGTTGCTCTGGAAAGGCCCGACGTGAAAAGCGCACCGGTGAAGAGTCTGTTTGGGGTCCGTGCGCTGGCTGTAGGAGACATTGCCGCCGTCCTCGAGCTTGCCGCGCGCAGCGCGGGGGCGGCGCGGTGGTCGCGGCCGGATTACCAGCGCGCCCGCGGCGGCGACCTCGATGGCTGGGTGGCCACGGCTCCGCCCGACGTTGCGGGCGACAGCGGAAGCGGCGTGATGGGTTTTCTCATCGCGCGGCGCGTGGCCGACGAGATGGAGATTTTGAACCTCGCCGTAGACGCAGGGATTCGGCGCCGCGGCGTGGCCAGCGGGCTGCTCGAGACCGCTTTCCAATCGGGCCGCGCCTCGGGGGCGAAAAGAGCCTTTCTCGAGGTGCGCGTTTCCAATGCTGGGGCGATTGCGTTTTACGAACGGCTGGGGTTCGCGCCCGCCGGCCGCCGGTCGCGCTATTATTCAGATCCGCCGGAGGACGCTCTGGTCCTTTCGCAGACGCTCTGAAAGCCTCGTGATTCCTCTTGGCGAGCCGCGCCATGAGCAAGGCGAAGAGAAAGGGCCGCCCGTCCTATTTCTTTCGAGTGAAGTGGAACGTCTCGACTCGGTCTTTACCGTTCTCCCGCCAGGTCCATTGCTCGGAGAAATGGTTGTTGTCAGCAATCTGAAGCACCAGGTGGTGCATGTGTCCAGCCGTGGGGCTCGATAGGTTCGTGACACCGGCGAAGGAGAATGCGAACTCTTTCTGATTCGCGCTGACGGGTCCCGTCTTCATCCGCGGTTGGTTGCCTGATGGACAGTAGTGGGTCATCGCGAGGCGATTGTCATCCGGCGAGTACAGCGTCACCATCTGATTGTCTTCCGAGCTCTGAAACGTTTCCTCGATTGCGGTCCCGTTCGAGACCAGTCGAATCGTGCTCGTAAACGCTTCGCCCTTGGGGCTCGTGGATTGCCACTCGCCCACGAGTGTCTTCAATCGGTCGAATCCGGTTGCGGGCTTCGATTGCGCTCTTGCGCCCGCAACGATCAGTCCGATCACCATGGCCCCTAGTGCAAGTTTACAAATTACCTTTCGCATTTTTCTCCCTCCAAGAAAGAGTTCAAATCCAGGCTGCAATTCGCGTTCTCGTGCCTCTTTCAGGCCTGGGATTCCAGGACACTTGCCAGGACGTCGAAGCAGCCGTTCCAGCCCTTGTCGTAACCCTCGCGAGGCCCAGCGGCCGGTGCCAGCTCATGTGTCAGAACAACTTCCGTCGCATCCCCTCGCTCGAAAAACTCCACGGTGACCAGCGTTTCACCGCTTTCCGACTGTTCTCCCTCGACGACCGGTGTCTTCTTCCAGCCCCAAGTAAACACCAGCTTCTTCGGCGTCGGGAGCTGACTCCGGCCCTTTCCTTTTCTGCTAACGTAACGCTAACGAAAGGAAATTACGGAAACTCCTGCGCCAAGACTTTTGCCCACGATCGGCCCTTCTTCGGCCAACGTAGCTCGATTACCACTCTGAGAACCGGGAACTCGATCGCATGGAACTCGTATATAAGTTCCCAAGTGCCGTTGGTAATCTCCAAGCTCGGTGTCGGGGTGAGGTCGAGGGCGCTATTCAAATACACGCGCTCTTCGCCAGAATGGTAGATTGATTCTCCGATACACAGTAAATCGAAATCTTCGTGTGAGCGTGGGAAGATCGTGTGCGAGAACGCTGGTTTACCAGTTCCCTTCAGAGGCTTTGAAAATTCAGGCCGTATCTTGACCCTGGATCCGGTTCGTTTGTAACTTATGAGTCTGCCGGTAGTTTCTCGGGCGGCGATGTCTGGGCGATGGTTGTGGATATCGAGACACCACATGTCGCCTTTTAAATTGATTTCGGTTTCGCGATTTGTGTAGCGAATCCTCCGTGATACATGAGTTCGTCCCGCTTGGAGTCGCCTCGAATAATCTGATCGCCAGTTCGTTCGTTTCAACGCACGCTGGACAACTGCAAAGCAGTCATCGTAGCCAGAGAACTGCTCCGTGTTGCATCCGAAATACTTGAGCAAACCCTCTCGCTTAGCACCTTTTTGATTAACTACCAGAATTTTGTTATCAAACCCGAGCGCGTAAGCGACCGCGAATTCTTGGTGAGAAAACAGCGACCCCCGGTATTCGCTTTTCTTCAGCTCCTCGCGGCAAAAGTTTACAAACAGATAGCAATCGCTGTCCTTGAGTTCGCCGATGATTCCGGAATTGATTTCGGGTATCGATTGGGCGTCCTTGGCTACATACACCTCAAAACCGCGACGAGTGAGCATATTTTTGATCTGGCTAGCGACCCGGTGCTCTTTTGACCGCTGGCCACAACTGAGGAATATCTTGCTCTTCAAAGGGCCCCCGAATCGATGAGTGTACACGGTAGAGGCGCGCTTAGTGGACAGTTTCTTGTTGGAGACCTTCAAGCGTCCTTTCACCGGACTCGGCGCTCGCGAGAGGAAACGCGGTCTCGACCGCCGCAGTTATAGAGGGTGGCAGACCCTTTTATTATCATGTATGGAAGCTGTTCCGGGTGCCCATCCTCGCCGCGGCGAGGGTGGGGATGGTTGCGGATGCAAAGCAGGATTCATCCGCCCCTTGCCCTTCGATCACCTCGCGGTGAAGTCCAGCAGTGGTATTCTTTCCCGTGTGTGTCGGTGCTGCGCCATGAGCCCGCCGCGGCGGGCGAAGAGAAAGGGCCGGCCACCGGTCCAACCTCCTGCGCAGGACGGCTCGCCCCTGCGCATCGGCACCGTGAACTTGAAAGATGTGCTTGGCGACATCCAAACCTATGGTAGTAAGCTGCATGGAAGTCCCTCCGCAGACCGCGACCAAGCTTACCAACAGCTCGCTCGTCGCATGAACCGGGATGGGTCCATTCCATTAGGTCAGATGTATCGACTATTGGGGCTGTAACATCTAAATTTGTGCATGCAACCTTTCTGAGGAAGGTCCGTCGAATGCGAACAAATGGCGCTGCACGCATCATCACAGAGTTCCAGGAAGCTCCAACTGACCGCTATCCGATGCCGGTTGTCATCCAAACGGAAAGTCGAAACTGCTCGGTGATAAGTTGACAGCGATGCGCATTCTTCTCCTCAACCTGGGTCTGGAGTCTATCCAGGAGGTAAAGCAGGCCTTATCAGGTCAAGGTTATGAAATCATCACGGAACGCAACCTGACGGTTGATGAGATTCTCGCTCTTTCCCCGGGAGTCCTGATCACAGAAGCGACGCCATCCGACCTCAGCTGCTGCGGTTTGATCAGCCAAATCAAGACAAGTCCTGACCTGCCAATTCTCAAGGTTGTGATGATTGTTCACGGCGGCGCGCTGGAACGTGCCCGCGCGCTGGACCTGGGCGCTGACGACGTGGTCTCCTTTCCGTTTGAATCGTTGGAATTCGCGGCGAAAATCAGGACCCAGTTTCGTGAGAGACAGCCGAAGCTAGAGCTCGAAGCAAAGTTCAAGGATGCACTCCAAAGAGAACATCTGGCGAAGGTTGTCGTGGAAGCGCTGAGTGGCGGCACGAATGCCAAACGGCGTTTTTGGCTGACTCTAGCTGTTTTTGGCCTCAGCGCAGCAGCGGTTCTCGCAGCCCTGGTCACAGTTATTTCGAACCGCCACAGCCGCAAGGATACGCTCCAACTCAAAGCGGAAGTTGCGCGGCTGAACGGCGGAATCCTGCAGGAGGAAGAACTCCTCCGCCGCACAGAACAGGCGCGTGCCTCCCTGAATGCAAGGGACGGGTCGGGAACTCGTGAGTCCTTGAAAGCGCAAACCGAAGAGATCCGAAAAAAGATGGCCGCGGACGGCGATGCGGATGGCGAATCCCTCAGGACGCGGCTTCAGGAGACCCAGAATCGCCTGAACCGGCTTGAGAATGAGGGCCGGGTGGCGCAAACGATTGTTCATACCTACGGACCCAGCGTCTGCTTGCTGCACGTGGTCGTGGAGTTTCGGGACAAAGATTCCGGACAGGTAATTCGTATGTCCACGGATGCCACAGGTAAGCCGAGGGTGGACGACAAGGGGATGGTGTCTCTCGAAAGAGATGGAGCGGGACCGCCTCTGCTGCTTGATGTCTTTGGCACCGGATTTCTCGTAGCACGCGGTGGACGTGTCCTCACGAATCATCACGTCGCTGAGCCCTGGTGGGGCGATGAGGGATTGAAACAACTTCTCGACAAGGGTGCCGCCGCGTTCGTTTCGTCTTACACGGCCTACTTCCCTGGGACCTCTCAAGGCATCGCGGCCAAGCTCGACCGGATTTCGTCGCATGCCGATTTAGCAACCCTCAGGCTACAGACACCCGCACCGCCTCACACAGCACTCCTGGAACTCGATGATCGGATTGAAGCCAGTGTGACGGGGGATCCGGTCGTTCTGATTGGCTACCCTACGGGAATTGAAGGTATCCTTGCGCGCGCGGGAAGGGACATCACACGAAAAGTGGCGGAAAACGCCCGCAGCGTGACCCAGATTGTTTCGCAGTTGGCAGCGCAACGCCTCATCCGCCCAACGACTACCCAGGGGCACATCGGAGATGTCTTAAAGGACAAAATTGTTTACGATGCAGCGACAACGTCCGGCGGTTCCGGCGGACCGCTCTTCAATCGCAAGGGCAAGGTAATTGGCGTGAACTTCGCCATTCTCAATGACTTTGGCGGCTCGAACTTGGCTGTTCCTGTCCGTTACGCCGATGATTTGGTGAAGTAAACATCCAATGTCCGCTCGCCTTGGTTGACCAACGGGCTACGAGTGCTACCGGGCGGGTGGCGCACCCAACCGAGGGGCAGAATGATTGAAGGTGCCCCATCCTCGCCGCGGCGAGGGTGGGGAGGGTTTCTGACCTTAGGAATCCATGCGAATCAACCCATCGTCGCGCCCCGCATAGAAACTGTAGCTGCTCCACGGCCAATCTTTCGGGTGCCGGACCAGCCCACGCTTCACGGGGTTCAAGTGCATGTATTCGAGCTTCTCGACTTTCTTCTTGTGACTCCACACATTGAAATCGTGAAACCGCCGCTAACGTTCTTTGGAGATGATTCCTCTTGGCGAGCGCCGGAGGCTGTGCTAGGTTTCAGGCGCGATGTAACACTCTGCTCCATCGAGGAGGCCAAAGATGTCCATCTCGCCTCGGGATATCCGCGAACAACTGCTGGCCAGCAACGCGGAGTTCCAACGGCTCGCCCAAGAGCATTCCCGGTACGAAGACCAGCTCGAGCAACTCTCCAAAGCGCCCTACCTCAGTTCGGAAGACATCCTCCGCCAGACCGCCCTGAAAAAGCTGAAGCTGCGCGTGAAAGACGAGATGGAGCAATTGATTGCGCGGCACGGGGAAGAAGTCTCCCGCCGCTGATCCCGGCGAGTTCAGCTTCGGGCCATCTTTACCCCTGCTTTCTATCGTAGAATAAGCGTGCGCGCGGGGGATGCACAGGCGTCCCGCCGGCTGCGTGAGTTCCCGCGGGTCGTGCATGGTGAAGGAAGGCTACAAATTTGCCGGCGTTCCATTCGTGCTGGCGGTGCTTGCTCTTCTACTGCACTGGAGCTGGGTTGGCGGAATTCTTCTTTTCCTGGCGGCGTTTGTCCTGTACTTTTTTCGGGACCCTGAGCGCGTTCCGCCGTCCGACCCCGGAGCTGTGGTTTCGCCGGCCGACGGGCGCGTCCTGGAAATTGTGAACGAGCCGCTCGGCGCGCGGTCCGGCTGGCGCGTCAGCATTTTTCTTTCGATCTGGGACGTGCACGTGAACCGGGCTCCGCTGGCCGGACAGATCCGCAAGGTCGAGTATCGGCCCGGCAGGTTTTATGCGGCGATGCGTTCGCGCGCCTCGCGGGAAAACGAGCAGAACGTGATTCACCTCGCGACCCAACGCGGCGACATCGTTTTCCGGCAGATTGCCGGCTGCATCGCGCGCCGCATACTGTGCTGGAAGTCGGAAGGCGATCCGGTGGCGCTGGGCGAGCGAGTGGGCATGATCCGCTTCGGCTCGCGCGTGGACGTGTGGTTGCCCGCGGAAGCGGAGATCGTGGTGCACCGCGGCCAGCATGTGGCCGGCGGCTCCACCATCCTGGCGCGGTGGACATGACCGAATTCGAACCCAACGAGCACGAAGCCGCTCCCGAGCTGAAACCCTACAACCACCGGCGTCGCCGCGGCGTGTACCTGCTGCCCAGCTTTTTCACCGTGGCCAATATGCTGTGCGGCTTCTACGCCGTGCTGGCTACGTTCGGAGGCATGCAGGCCGACTTCGACAAGGCCGCGAAGGCCATCGGCATCGCCGTCCTGTTCGATTCGATTGACGGGTTTGTGGCCCGCGCCACCGGCACGAACACCGAATTCGGCAAGCAGTTCGATTCGCTGGCCGACGTGATCAGCTTCGGAATCGCTCCCGCGTTCCTCGCTTACGCCTGGGGTGTTCGCGCGTTCATGCAGAGCGACCCGGGGGCCGCCCGGCACGTCTATGAGTTGGGGTGGCTGGTCAGCCTGGCCTTCGTCATCTGTTGCGCGTGGCGCCTGGCGCGCTTCAACGTGCACGGCATGGCGCCGGGAGGCTCGCGCTATTTCGTGGGCCTGCCCACGCCCGCCGCGGCGGGCATGATCGCCGCGACGGTGCATGCACGGAAAGCGCCGCTCGACGACTGGCGCTGGGCGCTGGCGTGGCTCGTGCTGGTGGCAGCCCTGGCAGCGCTGATGACCAGTACGGTGCGCTATTACAGCTTCAAGGATATTCCCTGGACGCGCCGCCAGCCTTCGCTGGCGCTGGTGATGATCGGCCTGCTGGTGTGGTCCATTGTGGTCTATTCAGAGGAAGTGCTCTTGCTCATTGCCGGCGCCTATTCGGCCGCAGGAATTGTGCTGCACGTGGTGCGCGTGGTGCGGCATCGCCTGGTGTCGCGTACCGCCTGACCGATGCCCGCTGACGTCCAAGCTTGTCGTGTGGCCATCGCGGGGGCTTCTTCGCTGCGCGGCAAGGAATTGAAGCTGCTCCTCGAAGATGGCAATTTCCCCGCAGCAGAAGTCCGCCTACTCGACGAAGATATCGCCGTCGGCACGTTGACGGAAGCCGGTGGCGAGCCGGCGGTGATCCAGGCCGTGGATCACGAAAGCTTTGAACGCGTGCGCTTTGCTTTCTTTGCTGGCGCTGCTGCGTTTGCCGCGCGTCACTGGGAGACTGCCGAGCAGGCTGGGGCGACGGTGATTGACCTGAGCGGCGGACTCGCCGGAGTGCCCTCGGCCCGGCGGTGGATCCCCGCGCTCGACGCGCTTCTCCCGCCACCGCCTGCGCAAACTTCCCCGCAAGCAGGCGGCCGACTGTTTCTTTCGCCCTCGGCTCCCGCCATCGTGGCATGCTCGCTCGCGGCGGCTCTGGCTGGGTTCGAAGTCGAGCGGCTGGCACTGGTCTTTTTTCAACCCGTCTCCGAGCGAGGCCCAGCGGGCATCGAGGAACTGGAAAGCCAGACTGTCAAGCTGCTCGCCCTCCAGCCGATCGGGCAGGAGGTGTTTGACGCGCAGGTGGCGTTCAATCTCCTGGACCGTTACGGCGAGGCGAGCGACGCGCGGCTGGCAGACGCCCGCTCGAGCATCGTCCAGGAGATTCGGAGCTATCTCGAGGGACGCGCGCCGGTACCGGCCATCCAACTGATCCAGGCGCCGGTGTTTTACTCCTATGCGTTCACGGCGTATGCCGAGCTGGGCGCGCAACCCGAGCTGGCGGAGCTCGGCCGTGCGCTCGAGGCTGCGGGAGCGCGTCTGGCCGGGGCAGGAGACGCGGCACCGTCGAACGTCAGCGTCGCGGGGGAAAGCCGTCTGGTGTTGAGCCAGATAGAAGCCGATCCCAACGTCGGGCGCGGCTACTGGCTCTGGGGCGCCGCCGACAACCTGCGACTGGGGGCCGCCAACGCCATCCGCATCGCGGAGACACTCCTTGCCTCTTGAGATCAGCCACAGAGTCGCCGAGGGCACAGAGGCAGGAAGTTTCCCGGGTTTTTCTCTTCGCGTTCTCTGTGTGCTCCGCGTCTCTGCGGCCTTCTTATTCTTGGCGGTTTTTCTGATTGGGTGCGGGTATCACGTCGCCGGGCGTGCCAGCCGGCTGCCGGCCGACGTGAAAACAATTGCTGTGCCCGCGTTCGAGAACCGCACTTCGCGCTACCGCATCGAGCAGCGGCTGACCGAAGCCGTCGTCCGCGAGTTGCTGGCGCGCACGTCCTATCGCGTCGTTTCTGATCCCGCCACGGCCGACGCCGTGCTGCGCGGCCGGATCACCGGCGTGGATTCGAGCCCAGTGGTCTTCGACACCACGACGGGCCGCGCGACCACGCTGCTCGTCACCGTGCGCGCGCAGGTGCGGCTCGAGGAGCGCGAAACCCGCAACGTTCTGTACCGCAACGACAACTTTCTGTTTCGCGAGCCGTACGTGATTTCCACCGACGTGGCCAGCTTTTTTGAAGAAGAGGACCCCGCTCTCGACCGCCTGGCGCGCGAATTTGCCGCCAGGCTCGTTGCCGCCATTCTGGAGAATTTCTGATGGCGGCGCTTTCCGCGGAGAAGTTTCTGGAACGCGTGGCGCGAGGAAAACCCGTGCCGGGAGTCTTGCTCCTCGGTGAGGATTTGTATTTGCGCGATCTCTGCCGGGCCAAGCTGGTGGAAACCTTTGTCCCCGAGGAAGCTCGCGAGTGGGGCGTCTCGCCATTCTCTGCGGCCGAGGATTCACTCGACCGCGTCCTGAACCAGGCGCAGACTCTGCCCATGCTCGCTCCGCGCCAGGTCATCGTCGTCGGAGATGTTGAAGCCCTGGAAAGCCTCGGCGAGGCGGCGCAGGAGGATGCCGTCGAGCGACTCGCCGCGTATCTTGACGATCCTGCGCCGTTCACCGTGTTAGTGTTCGAGGCCGTGACGCTCGATCGGCGGAAGAAGCTGTTCAAGATGCTCAGTGAGAAGACGCTCGTCGTCGCCGTTGCGCTTCCCACGGAGCCCGAAGACCGCGAAGCCGCGGCCGCCGCGATGACGCTTCAGATGGCCCGCGAGATGGGAATCGAGTTCGCCGGCGACGCTGCCGGGGAGCTTGCCGAAAGCTGCAACGATGATCTGGCGCGCATCCGCAGTGAGCTCGCAAAGCTCGCCACCTACGCCGGCGAGCCTCGACCCATCACGCGCGCCGATGTGGAAGCGCTGGTGGTTTCCGCCAAGAAATATTCAGTATGGCAACTGGCTGACATGCTGGCCAGCCGCCAGGCGCCTCGCGCGCTCGAGTTTCTCGATAGTCTGCTGCGCGAAGGCGAGCAGCCCGCTGGCCTGGTCGGCGCGATGGCCTGGATGTACCGAAAACTGATCGAGGCGCAGGAGCTGCCCGCGCACCTTTCCGGCTGGCACGCGGCGCGTCAACTGGGCATGCGCCCGGAGACCGCCGAGCTGGCCGTGCGGCAATCGAGGAAGATTCCGCGGCCGAAGCTCCTGGATGGGCTTGCGGCGCTCTATGAAGCGGACAATCGGCTGAAGTCCGGCGCTGTGGATTCGCGCGCGGTCATGGAATTTCTGGTCGCGCGGCTGGCCGGGGTGCCGGCCGCGCGAGGATAAGCAGCGGGGGCTAAGCGGCCTTGGTCGCGCGCAGAGCGTTGTAGGCCAGTGTCAGGCGCGACTTGTAGCGATTGGCCGTATTTTCGTGCAAGACGCCTTTGCTGATGGCCTGATCGATGGCCGAAAGCGTCGGGGCCAGCAGGTTGCCGGCGGCGGCGACGTCGCCGGCCGCGATCGCAGCGCGCAGCCGCTTCATGATGCTGCGGACGCGCGTGCTGTTTGCGCGGTTGACCTGCGCGCGGCGCAGCGCCTGCTGGGCGCGCTTCAGCACCGACTTCTTGCGTTTCTTGACCCTTGTGGGTGTGCCCGGAGGCATCGAGTGCTCCTCTTGGGTGAAAAGCGAGTCCTCCACACTAGCCGACGCGTTGCGCGTTTGTCAAACCGGCCGCACCGGCTGAACCTGGCCAAGCGGCCGCGCCTTGGTGCCCTCGTCGGCGCGGTTTTCGTTGCCTTGAGCCTTACTTGGTGCGTCCTGCCGGCGCGCGCGGAAAAAGTCGAACAACTCAAGCCCCAGGGGTACGTGAATGACTTCGCTGGAGTTCTGGATGAGCAATCGAAGGCTCAGCTCACCCTGCTCTGCGAGGAGGTGGACCGCAAGGCCGGAGCGCAGATTGCCGTCGTCACCGTCCGCTCGCTCGAAGGAGTGCCACCCGAAGAATTCTCGATCAACCTGGCGACGCGCTGGGGAATTGGTCCCAAGAAAAGCGACCGCGGGGTTCTGATCCTGCTCGCAATCGGAGACCACCAGTACCGCGTGGACGTGGGCTACGGTTTAGAGGCGATTCTGCCCGACGGCAGAGTCGGCGGCTTCGGCCGCGAAATGCTGCCGATGCTTCGCCGGGGCGACTATGGCGGCGCGCTGCTACGCCTGACCGGCCGCGTCGCCGAGGTTATCGCCGAGGACCGCGGCGTCCGCTTGAGCACCCGCCCTCCCTCGCCGAGATTCACGGAGGAGCCCCGGAGTTCCATCCCGCCACGGATCACGGGCTTCGCGATTTTCATCGCGCTTATCGTTTTGCTGAACCTGATCGGAGGCGTGTTCCGGCTGCTGTTTGGCCGTGGAGTGGATAAACGGGGCTACCGTGGTGGCGGCTGGTGGATCCTGCCTGGTGGCTTCGGCGGTGGAGGCTCGGGCGGAGGCGGCTTTGGGGGCGGCGGCGGCTTTGGAGGATTTGGCGGGGGCGGGTTTGGCGGCGGCGGCGCCGGCGGAAGCTGGTAGCCGCGCCAGGGAGCGTGTGCGATGGAAACAGACTTGAACACACTGGTCGAGAAACTCAAGCAGGCAGCCGGGCCAAGCCTGAAGTCCGTAGTGCTTTACGGCTCGGCCGCTTCCGGCGAGTTTCAACCGCAGCATTCGGATTTGAACTTGCTCTGCGTGCTTGGCCGGATCGACGCGGCCGAACTCGGGAAGCTGAACTCTGTGGCCGTCTGGTGGGCGCGCAAGGGCCATCCCGCCCCGCTCGTCTTCACGCTCGAGGAACTGCGCCACTCCGCCGACATCTTTTCGATCGAGTTGCTGGACATCAAGGCCAGCCACCGCGTGCTGTTCGGCGAAGATGTTTTTGCTTCTCTGGATGTGCCCATGAGCCTGCATCGCCACCAGGTCGAGCGCGAACTGCGCACCAATCTGATCCGCCTGCGGCAGGCCTTGCTCACCGGGTCGTGGAAAGAGGCGGGGCTCGAGCGGCTGATGAACGCTTCGGCCTCCACTTTTATCACGCTCTTCCGTCATGCGCTGATCGCGTTGGGTGAGCAGCCACCGCAATCAAAGCGCGCGGTGGTGGACCGTCTGGCCGGGGTATTGGGCTTCGACCCCTCGGGCTTCCATGCGGTTTTGGACGCGCGCGAAGGGAAGCGGCGCGGGGGAGACATCCTAAAGGTCTCTGACGCTTATCTGGCCGCGATCACCCGCGTCGCCGAGGAGATGGACCGGCGCCTGGCCGCTGCACAGTGAGGCAGGCCGCCAGCCTTTTCGTGAGAAGATGCGCCGCAGGGAACCCGGGTCAGGCGTGCAGCGTATGTTAGAGTACGAGCAGGAGGAACAGGATGAAGCAGGCTCTGATCGTTGTGGTGGTGCTGGCTCTAATTGCTTTGTTGGTCGGTGGGATGTACGTCGGCCGCCGAAATGAAATGGTGCGCAAAAACGAGATGGTTAAAACGGCGTGGTCGCAGGTGGACGTTGTGCTCCAGCGCCGCGCCGACCTGATCCCCAACCTGGTCGAGACAGTGAAGGGCATTGCGGCGCAGGAGCAGACCGTCTTCGGCGACATTGCCAAGGCCCGCGCGGCCCTGCTCGGGGCGCGCACGCCTGCCGACCGCATCGCCGCCAATAACCAGCTCGACGGTGCCCTGGGGCGCCTGCTGGTCATTGTCGAAAACTACCCCCAGCTTCGCTCGAGCGAGAACTTTCTGCGCCTTCAGGATGAGCTGGCCGGCACCGAAAACCGCATCGCCGTCGAGCGCCGCCGCTACAACGACGCCCTGCGGGACTACAACACCTTCATCGGCTTGTTCCCGAACAACATTTTTGCCCGCTGGGCCGGCTTCCAACGCAACGACGCCTATTTCGAGGCTCCGGCGGCCGCGCGGCAGGTGCCCAAGGTCGAGTTTCCCGCACCCAAGCGCTGAATGGTGACGCGAGCTGAGGCCACCACTTTTTCCACAACCTATCCTTCTGATATATCGTAGGTTACGGCCCGTCCCTTGACCCCGCGGCCCGCCTAGGGTAGGCTCAAATGGCCCCGGAGGTCCTCCTGGCCGAAATCGAGTCGGCCCCATTTTGATGCGACGCATGGTACAGATTGCTGGTGGGATCGAGCCCCTTTTCGGCACCCTTGACGAAAACCTGAAATTACTGGAATCGGCTCTCCACGTCACCACCCAGTTGCAGGACGACAAACTGGCCATCGAAGGTGAACCGGCGCAGGTGGACCGCGCCGTGCGCATCCTGGACGAGTACAACCAACTGATCCGCGAGGGGCGGGAGCTCGATAACGGCGAAGTCAAGGCGCTGCTGCGCGTGGCCACCGAGGAGCCCAACGTCTCTCTGCGGCGCATCTTGGACCCGGACCGGCCGCGCGCCTTCGGCAAAAAGACGATCACGCCGAAAAGTCCCAACCAGCGCCGCTACATGGAATACATGGAGCGGCACGACATGGTCTTCGCCGTCGGCCCAGGCGGCACGGGCAAGACCTACCTGGCCGTGGCCATGGCGGTCTCGTCGCTACTGACCAAGCAGGTGAACCGCATCATCCTGGCGCGGCCGGCAGTTGAGGCGGGCGAGCGGCTGGGCTTTTTGCCGGGCACGCTCCAGCAAAAAATCGACCCTTACATGCGGCCGCTCTACGACGCCCTCTACGATATGTTCGACGCCGACAAACTCGAACGCTACCTGGAAAAGGGCATCATCGAGGTGGCGCCGCTTGCCTTCATGCGCGGCCGCACGCTGAACGATTCGTTTGTCATCCTGGACGAGGCGCAGAACACCACCAGCGAGCAAATGAAGATGTTCCTGACGCGCCTGGGATTCAACTCCAAAGCCGTCATCACCGGCGACATCACGCAGATCGATCTGCCGGCGGGGCGGCGCTCCGGGCTGGTAGAAGCCATTGACGTGGTCGGAAAGATCGCAGGCATCGCATTTGTCTATTTCAACGAGCGGGACGTCGTGCGGCACAATCTGGTGCAACAGATCATCAAGGCTTACGAAGAGTTTGATTCGAGCCAGGCAACGCGGCCCGCGCCGCCGGCCCCTTCCGAGAACGGGAAGACGGATTCCGCAAAGTAGCTGGCCTCCATCTTCCATGATCATCAATCGCCAACGCCGCGTCCAGCTGGACGTCAAGTCGTTGGAGGAGTTCCTGGGGCGTGTACAGGGGGCGTTGCGCCTTTCCAACCGTGAGGTGACCGTGTGTCTGGTGAGCGACGCGACCATGGCGCGCATGAATCGCGCTTTTCGCCACAAACGGGGCCCGACCGATGTGTTGTCGTTTCCGGCGAACGGACTATCCGCGAGGCAGGGAGGCGAGCAGGCAGGGAAGCGTGAGAAGGGACGGCGTCTCGCAAGAGACACCTATTTGGGCGACATTGCCATTTCGCCGGAAACGGCGCAGCGCAACGCGCGTCGTTTGGCCCGCACTCTGCCGCAGGAACTGCGCGTCCTGATTTTGCACGGGATGTTGCACCTTGCCGGACACGACCATGAGACCGACCACGGCGAAATGGACCGGCTGGAGCGGAAGCTCCGTCGGCCCTTGGGATTGAGTTAGGCCATGATGAATCTGCTCTATACGCTGGCTGTCTTCGCGCTGGGCGCGGGCCTGGCGGTTTTCTCCTATCTCGACCGCATTTACCGCGAATTGGGACGCGTGACGGCCGGGCGCATCCACGCGAACCTTGATGTTTTTGAAGCGGAAATCGAGCCCCGCCTGGGCATGGGTCGCTGGCGCGGCGCGCTCACCTTCAGCCTGCTGGCGCATTTCTGGCTGGTGGTGGTCGCGGTGGAAACCGCGCGCGGTGTGATGTTCTTTGTGCCCGGAGCGTGGGAGGCCTTGACCGAGCTGATCGTCTTTCTCATCGTCGAAGTGCTTCTGGCCATGCACTTCATTCCTCATTTTCTGGTCACGCGCACGACGGGCCGCTGGCTGGTTCCACTGGTGCCGGTGATCCGTGCGTTTGTGTGGATCATTTGGCCGCTGCGCACAGTGCTCGAGCTGGGCATTTCGGTTGCGCACATCTCGGAAGAAGAGGAGCCCAGCGCGGCACAGGCACAGCAGGAAGGCATTGAAGCGTTGGTCGAGGCGGCGCAGGAGGAGGGCATTCTGGGTGGCGACCAGGCGGAACTGATCGAGCAGGTAGTCGAATTCAGCGACAAGCGCGTGCGCGAAGTGATGACGCCGCGGCCCGACATCATCGCCATCCCCGCCCCGGCCACCATCGAGCAATTGCGCCGCCTGCTGGTCGAGACCAAATTCTCCCGCATCCCGGTTTACGAGGAGACGCTCGAGGAGATTGTCGGCATCGTCTTCGCGCGCGACCTGCTGCAAATCCCCGAGCGGGAAGCCACCCGCCGCACGGTCCGCGAGTTGATGCGGCCCGCGCTGTTTGTGCCGGAGACCAAGCTCGGCTCGCAGCTCCTGAAAGAAATGCGGCAGAAGAACCAGCAGATGGCCATCGTCGTAGACGAATACGGCTCGGTGGCCGGGTTGGTGACCGTCGAGGACTTGGTCGAGGAGATCGTCGGCGAGATCGGCGAAGAAGATCGCCACCCCGCTCCCGACGTGGTCCGCGAAAGCGACGGCAGCCTGGTGCTGCGCGGCAGCGTGTCGCTCGCGAAAGTGCAGGAACTGTTCGGCGTGGAATTCGGCGCGGCGAAGGACGAAGCCGCAACCACCGTGGCCGGGCTGCTCAACAGCCTTGCGGGACATGTCCCGACGGCCGGCGAGCGAATTGATTACGACGGCCTGCGCTTCGAAGTCCTGGAAGCCAACCAGCGCAAGGTGCTGCGCCTGCGTGCCCGGCGTCACTTCGCCGTCCACGCAGGGTAAGAGACTCGCCCTCTGCTCTGCTTCCCCTAACTGATCAGCCGCGCGATAAAGAACGCGGCGGCGGCCGCCAGCCCTCCGGTGAAAACGGTTTGCAGGCCGCCGTAGAGCGGCTTGATGCCGGTGAAGTGTCCTTTGACCGAGCCGAAAATTAGGAGCGCCACCAGCGTAATCCCCACGGAGAACCACAGTCCCGTCAGCACACTGTGCAGAATCATGTACGGCGCGAGCGGGATCAGCCCGCCGAAGATATAGGACGCGCCGATGGTGAAGGCGCTGCGCTGCGCGCGCCGCGGATCCGGCGCCTCGAGGCCCAGCTCGAAGCGCATCATGAAGTCCACCCAGCGTTTCTGGTCCGAGCAGATCGCGTTCACCACCGCAGCCGTCTCCGCCTGCTTCAGGCCGTATTCGCGGAACACTCTGGCGACCTCCTCCACTTCCTGGTCCGGGAGCTCGACGGTCTCGCGCACCTCGCGCTCCCGTTCGGAGACGTAGTGCTGGAAATCGGTTTTGGCGGCGAGATAGCCGCCCAGCCCCATGGCGATGGAGCCCGCGGCAATCTCGGCGAAGCCCGCCGTGACGACGATTCCGGTGGCGTTGGGGTTGGCCGCGACCGCTCCGGAAATGCCGGCGGCGAGCGCGAACGGCACCGTCAAGCCGTCGGCCATGCCGATCACGATGTCCCGGACGGCTTCGGTGGCCGTGAAATGTTTTTCCACGTGGGGAGTAATGGGCATGCCCGACTCTCCTCTGCCCAGATGACGAATCTGGACTTGAACGAGCGCCCCGCCAGGAAAACAGCTCGCCGCGAGGCGGGGGAAAGTGTAGCATGCTCGGTCCCGGCAACAGCCTGCCGCGGCCCCCTCCCGCGGTGGCTTTTGCGGTTGCACAGGATAGGTGGCCTATTTTTCATATTGCAGCCACTCCTAACGATTTCTACCACCTCGGTCCAAAATTATTTTGCTTGCGCGCCGTCGATTCCGAACAACTTACCGTTCTGGAAGGTGGTGCAACCCTTTGGGATGAGCCCGAAGCATATGTTCGTCTGTCTCCCGTTTTCCACTCCAGAATGTGATTACTCCGGTCCTCTTGGCGGATGGAGACAGAGATCAGGCTTTTTCCTCAATACCATTGAGATGTACAACGGGTTGCGTCAATTCAAGCGAGATGTTACGCTCCTGCGCTATCCGAACCAGGAGCACGGTTTCACGGGAGCTGCGCTGAAGGATTTTTGGACGCGCGAGAACGCCTTCCTCGATAAGTATCTTAACTTAAGCCCCAGGCACCGCGGAATTTAAGCCGCCTCTACAAACTCTTTCGTAGCGGCGGGTTTACCCCGCCAGGATGTGTGTCGTCCCGGCAGGAGAAGCGTACGATGCACAAGCCAGACGTCTAAATCGGAAATCCGGTTGACAATCCACGCTTGACGTATAGACTCGCGCACAGCTTCGCAGACCCGCATTGAGATTCCATGAATCCTCATCGGAGAGAAAACAAATGAAGAAACTTGCAGGGGCAGCTCTATTCGTTTGTGCCTGTGTAGGGCTGGTTTTCGCCCAAACACAGACGCAACCGGTGTCGCAAGCTATCCAGCAACTTGAACACGATTGGGTTGCTGCAGCGAAAGCCGGTGATGCTGACAAACTGGGTCAGATCCTCGCCGACGATTGGGCAGGCATGGGCTACGATGGCAAGAAGCAAACGAAGCAGGGTCTTCTGGCGGACATAAAATCCGGCGCGTCAAAGCTCGAGTCCTTCGAGTTTGGGCCCATGGATGTGAAGGTGATCGGAAGCGTTGCCGTGGTCCAGGGCAGCGACACCGAAAAGAGCACCACCAATGGAAAAGACAGCAGCGGGAAATGGGTTTGGATGGACGTGTTCGTGAAGCGTGACGGCAAGTGGCTGGCCGTCCGCTCTCAAACCGCGATGGTGAAGTAAGTTCCAGCGGTAGATTTCCATAGAGCCCCGCGGCTCGATTTTCGATGGCCGGGCGTGACCATGCCGCTCGGCCACTTCTTTCCGTTGACCATCAATTCCCGCATCTCAGAAGGAATCACTTATAAGATGGTGTTCGATGAGTGTGGCGTTCAAGTCGGGTTTTGTGGCCATTGTGGGCCGGCCGAATGCGGGGAAATCCACGCTGGTGAACCACTTGGTGGGCCGCAAAGTGGCCATCGTCTCGTCGCGGCCGCAGACGACGCGCAACCGCATCCAGGCGATTGTGAACCGCGAGAACGCGCAGATGGTGCTGATTGATACGCCGGGCATGCACAAGCCGGAGACCGCGCTCGGCCGTCAGATGATCCAAGAAATCGAGCAGGCGCTCGAGGGGATTGACGTGGTTGCGCTGCTGGTAGATGCGAGCAAGGACTTCGACCCCGAGGACCATTGGCCGCTCGAACGCCTCCAACGTTTCCACGGCCCGAGATTTCTTCTCCTGAACAAGATTGACCTGATTCCCAAGACCAGGCTGCTGCCCTTGATCGAAATGTATCATCGCGAGGCCGAGTTCGCTGAGATCGTTCCCGTCTCCGCGCTCACCGGCGACGGCCTGCCGCTGCTGCTCGACGAATTTGTAGAATACTTGCCGGAAGGACAGCCTTATTTTCCTCCCGACCAGTTCACCGATCAGCCGGAGCGTTTTCTGGCCGGCGAAATCATTCGCGAGAAAGTAATTGCGTCGACGCACGCGGAGGTACCGCACGCGGTTGCCGTGCTGGTCGACGATTTCCGGGAGACGCCGAACCTGATCCGCATCCGCGCGGCGATTCACGTGGAGCGGGAGGGGCAGAAGGGCATTGTGATCGGCCGCGGCGGCGAAATGCTGAAGAAGATCGGCACCACCGCTCGCCACGAGCTCGAGGAGCTGCTGGGCGCCAAGGTTTTTCTGGAACTCTACGTGAAGGTGCGGCGCGATTGGCGCGATAACCCTGCGCTCGTCCGGGAGCTCGACTGGCGCCGCCAGCTCGAACATCTGACCGGGGAGTAAAGTGTTGTTGTCGGGGCAGGGAACTTGTGGTGAGCGAAGTCGAACCATGCCGTGTCCTGACGATGGTTACTGGGTCTTTTCGCGGGTTGTCTACGCCTCTGCGGGCGAAATCCCCAGCGACTTCATCTTGCGGTAGAGGTGGCTGCGTTCGAGCCCCAGCGCCGAAGCCGTGCGCGTCATGTTCCACTGGTTCTCTTCGAGCTTGCGCAGGATGAATTCGCGCTCGTAAGCGGCGCGGGCCTCGTGGAGCGTGGCGTAGGGTTGCTGCGGGCTGCGCGCAACCCCGCGGAACAACTCGGGCGGCAGGTGGTGCGGCTCGATGCGCTGCTGCGGGCACATGATCACCAGCCGCTCGATCAAATTCTTGAGCTCGCGCACGTTGCCCGGCCAGGGATAACGCATCATCACGTTGAGCGCAGCCTCGCTGAGTTCCTTGGGTCTGCGCCCGTAGGTATGGCTGAACTCGTTCAGAAAAAACCGCCCGAGGATGGGGACGTCCTCAACGCGTTCGCGCAGCGCGGGCACGTAGAAGGGGATGACGTTCAGGCGGTAGAACAAGTCCTCACGGAAGGCGCCGCGCGCGATCTCCTCTTCGAGCTTCTTGTTCGTCGCCGCGATCACGCGGACATCCACGGTGACCGTCCGGTTCGAGCCGACCGGTTCGAACCGCTGCTCTTCGAGCACCCGCAGCACCTTGGACTGCGTCTTCAGGCTCATGTCGCCGACTTCGTCGAGGAACACTGTTCCCCCGTCGGCCTTCTGGAACTTGCCGACTTTGTCTTCGGTGGCGCCGGTGAAGCTGCCCTTTAGGTGGCCGAAGAGTTCCGACTCGATCAGCTCCTCGGGAATGGCCGCGCAGTTGACCTCGACAAACGGGCGGTCGCTGCGATGGCTGGCGGCGTACAGCGCCCGGGCGATGAGTTCCTTGCCTGTGCCGCTTTCGCCGTAGATCAGCACGCGGCCGTTGGTTGGTGCCGTGAGCGCGATCTGCTGGCGCAGCGCCTTCATGGGCACGCTTTGGCCGATCACCTGGTAACGCTGTTCGAGCTGGGCGCGCAGCCGGCGGTTTTCCTCTTCGAGACGGAGATACTCGAGCGCGTTTTTCACTACGAGGATGATCTTCTCGAGCGAGAGCGGCTTTTCCACGAAATCGAACGCGCCGAGCTTGGTGGCGCGCACCGCGGTCTCGATGTTACCGTGGCCGGAAATCATCACCACCATCGGCGGCGAGGCCACCTCGTGCAGCTTCTGCAGCGTAACCAGGCCGTCCATCCCCGGCAGCCAGACGTCGAGCAGCACGAGGTCTACGTGTTTCGATTCCACCGCGGCGAGGCACTCCTCGCCCGTGGGCACCCCCTGCACCTGGTAGCCCTCCTCTTGCAAGATCGCCGCGAGCGATTGGCGGATGCCGCGTTCGTCGTCCACGATCAGGATGGAGTGTGACATGCGGTTCTCGCGGGAGGACTACGTCTCCGAGGGTAGCGGCGCGGCCGGAACCTCGGCCACCGGCAACTGCAGGACAAACCGTGCGCCCACCGGTGAGTTGTCTTCCACGTGGAGCGTGCCGTGGTGTTCAGCGATGATGCGGCTGGCAATGGCAAGCCCGAGGCCTGTGCCGCGGTCCTTGGTCGAGAAATGCGGCAGGAACAGTTTGTCCTTGTCCTCGGGCGAGATGCCGTGGCCGCTATCGGTAATGATGATTTCCACGGTCTCGCCGTCCGGACCCGACCGGGTCAACAGAGTCAGGTCTTTCGCCGAAGAGCCCTCCATCGCTTCTGCCGCGTTATCAATCAGGTTCACCAGCACGCGCCGCAGCAGCTCGGGGTCGGCCTTGATCGCTGGCAGGCCGTTTGCCAGCGCGGTGCGCACGGTGATGCCGTCGAGGCGCCCCCCAAAGACTTCGAGCGCGCTCGAGACGATGGCGTTTGGATCGGTGGGCACAAGCCGCGCGGTGGGGAAGCGCGCGAACTGGGAGAATTCGTCCACCAGCGATTCGAGCGCCGCCACCTCGCGCTCGATCAGCCCGGCGCATTCGCCGACCAGTTGCGCGAGGTCAGGATCGCGCGATTCGCGTTGCCGCTCCAGGTACCGCCCCAGGCGCTGCGCCGAGAGTTGAATCGGCGTCAGAGGGTTCTTGATTTCGTGCGCGATGCGCTGGGCCACTTCTTGCCAGGCGGCAGCCTTTTGCGCGCGGAGCAGATCGGTCAGGTCGTCCACCACGACGACGAAGCCGGGGTTCGACCGCCGCGGGCCCAGCGAGCTGACCGTCACTGCCGCGTGCACGACGCGGTTGGGCAGCGCAATTTCCAGCTCGCGCGAGGCCGCGCCCATGCGCAGCGACTGGCGCATCAATTGCTGCACGCCGCGCGCGGCGTCTTCGCCGGCGAGTTCGGCGAGCGTACGGGCCGTGCGCGCTTGCTCGCCGAAAATCTTGGAGGCCGGCGGATTGATGCGCACGATGGCGCCCGTATCGTCGAGCGAGAGCACGCCGGTGGGAATGTTCTCAAGAATGGTCTCCATCAACTTGCGGCGGCGGTCGAGTTCCTGCACGGCCTGCTGCAGGCTGCGGGTGAACTCGTCAATCTGACGACGGCTGTCGGAGAGCTGCGCGGTCATCTGGTTGAACGAGCGCACGAGGATGCCCAGTTCGTCCTGCGCCTGCACCTGGACCTGGTAATCGAAATTCCCGGCGCTCACCTCGCGGGTGGCGTCCGCCAGCGCTTGGATGGGCACGGTCACCTGCTTGGAGAGGAAGAAAGCAAACCAGGTCGCCGCAAAGAGAAGAAGCAACGTGAAGAGAAAGAGCACGAGCAGCATCTGCGCCTTGAGGGTGCGATACCTCTGCTTCTGCAGGTCGTAAGCTCGCACCTGCGTTTGGATTGCAGTGAAGCGCTTGAGAAAGTCGTCGGGCAGGCGCCGCCCAACAGTCAGCCGGCCGCCCAGCACCGAGGCGCTCCCGGCAATGTAGAAATGGCTCGCCGCCTGCCAGAGTTCAGCGCCGCTGGGCAGGGTGCGGAGCTCCTGGGCCGCGGCCATGGACGCTTCGACGGCACGCAAGCGGGACCCTCCCGGTTGCCACCAGAGTTCCGTTCCGGAATGGAACTTGCCATCGGCTTCCACGATCCACGCAGCGTCCGCTCCCCTCTGAAGAGCGCGGCGCAGGGCCAGCTCGGCCAAGTCCGCCTTGGGAGCTTTCTTTTTGTCGTTCAAGGCTTGCGAAACTGCGTCCTCGGCAAGGCCATTCAGGCGCAGGATCGCCGTCCGTCCAAAATCGTTTAATAGCCCCTGGCTCTGTTCGGTGGCGAGCTCCAGCGGCCGGGGGAACCACCGTCCGAGCGTGCGGTTCAGCAGCGCGTAACTGATGAAAAACATGAAAACGACGGGCAGCAGGGAAATGGCCATCGCGCCCAGAACCATTTTCGTTTTGAAGCGCGAGCCGGGCTGCGCGGCGCGCCGTTCGATCCAAAGCCGCAGCAGGCTCCGCGTGAGGATCAATCCGAAGACCAGCAGGGCGGCCACGATGAACGTGGAGACCGCGTAGAGGGGAACAACCTCGTTCCATCGGCGAGGCTCAAAGGGTAGGTCGAGCGAACCCAGTGTGAACACTCCCGCCAGCAGCAGGGTCACCAGCAGGCCGCCGAAGCCCAGCCACAGGTGGCCCTTTCGGCCGCGCATGGTCATGACCGCTGCTCCTCGCGCAGCGGGGAATCGGAGGGAAGATATCGACCGAGTGGGCACTGATCGCACCGCGGCTCGCGCGGCCGGCACCAGTTTTTGCCTACGTTCACCAGCAGGGCGTGGAATTCGTTGTAAAAAGCGGCATCGCGCGGCAAGTTGCGCTCGAACAGTTGGCGCATGTCTTCGTAGCCGGCCCTATCGTCAATCAATGCGTGTCGCAGCAGGATGCGCTTTGTATAAGCGTCCACGACGAAGACGGGATGATTTCCAGCGTAGAGCAGAATCGAATCGGCCGTTTCCGGGCCGATGCCGTGGACAGTGAGCAACCGCTCGCGCAATTCGCCGGTGGGCGTGCTGAACATGCTCGTCAGCGACCCGCGGAAATCCCGCCGTAGAAACCGCACGAACGCCTTCAGTTTCTTTGCCTTCTGCCGGAAGTAGCCCGAAGGCCGCACCACACGGCCCAGCTTTGCGAGCGGCGCTCGCTCGAGCGCCCGCGGCGTGAGCCAGCGCTCCTGGCGCAGGTTGGCGATGGCGCGCTCAACATTTGCCCAGGCGGTGTTCTGCGTCAGGATGGCGCCGACGATCACTTCGAAGGGCGTCTTGGCGGGCCACCAATGCATCGGCCCGAGCGCGGAGGACAGCGTTTCGAAGAACTGCGGTAGGAGCGCCGCCGGTCCACGTCTTTGTCGCACGGGGGCGGTTTCCGGGACATGACGGGCAACCGCGGTGGGCGCGGTCGGCGGAATTGTCGCTGCTGGGAACCTCATAGCCAGTGGTCTTTCAAACGCACGATAACGGGCGCGCTGGAGCAAGTCAAGGCGCAGTGTGGTGGAATCGCCACACCTGTGTTTTCCCGGCGGGTGTTGCCCGTTTCACTACTGGGACCAAATTGAATCGAGAAAGCGCCTCCATGGTTCTGGTACCTTCATTTTCTGAGTCTCTCAGACCGGGAGTTCTTTGATGTCCGCCCGTTTAGGCGAAATTCTGATCAAAGAGAGCCTCATTACGTCTGAGCAACTCAACCAGGCGCTGGAATACCAAAAGCAGCACAGCGGCCGGCTAGGGACTTGCCTGATGAAGCTCGGCTTTGTCACCGACGACGAGATCACTGCGGTGCTCTCCCGGCAATACGGCGTTCCCTCGATCAACCTCAAGTATTACGAAGTGGAAGCGGCGGTGATCAAGCTGATCCCGCAGGATACCGCAGTGCGCTATCAGGTGGTGCCGCTCTCCCGCGTCGGCTCGACGCTCACGATCGCTATGACCGATCCCACCAACGTCTTCGCGATGGACGACATCAAGTTCATGACCGGCTTCAACGTAGAGCCGGTGGTGGCGTCGGAGACGGCGATTGCCGAGGCCATCCAGAAGTTCTATGGCGACGTCGAGAGCATCGAAGAACTCACCAAGGTAATGAAGGACCTGGTGGGTGAGGGAAACGCCGATTTGGAGCTGGCCGCCGAGGAACAGGAGATGGACCTGGCTTCGCTCGAAAAGGCGGCCGAGGAAGCTCCGATCATCAAACTGGTGAACCTGATCCTGACCGACGCGGTCCGGCGCGGCGCCAGCGACATCCACATCGAGCCGTACGAAAAAGAGATGCGCGTGCGGTTCCGCGTGGACGGCATCCTGCAGAACGTGATGTCGCCGCCGCTCAGGCTCAAAGACGCCGTCACCAGCCGCCTCAAGATCATGGCGAAGCTCGACATCAGCGAGAAGCGACTGCCCCAGGACGGCCGCATCATGATCAAGTATCGCAAGGATGGCAAGCGGAAGGAGCTCGACTTCCGCGTCTCCACCGTCCCTACGTTGTTTGGCGAAAAGCTCGTGTTGCGGCTGCTGGACAAGGAGAACCTGCGGCTGGACATGACTAAGCTGGGGTTCGAGGCCGAGTCGCTCCAGAGTTTCGAGCGCGCGATTCTAAGACCCTACGGCATGGTGCTGGTCACCGGCCCGACCGGCTCCGGCAAGACGAATACGCTTTACTCCTCCGTCTCGCGCCTGAACACCCCGGAAACCAACATCATGACGGCCGAAGACCCCGTCGAGTTTCAACTGCCCGGCATCAACCAGGTGCAGATGAAGGAGCAGATCGGGCTGAACTTCGCCGCGGCGCTGCGCGCCTTCCTGCGACAGGACCCCAACATCATCCTGGTGGGCGAGATCCGCGACTTCGAGACCGCGGAAATCGCCGTGAAAGCCGCGCTCACCGGACACCTGGTGCTCTCGACGCTGCATACCAACGACGCACCCTCCACCATCAGCCGCCTGATGAACATGGGCATCGAGCCGTTCCTGGTGGCTACTTCGGTCAACTTGATTTGCGCGCAGCGCCTGGTGCGTCGTGTCTGCGCGAACTGCAAGGAGCCGCTTGAGGTGCCGCAGCAGGTGCTGCTCGACGCTGGGTTCACACCCCAAGAGGTCAAGACGACCACCATCTATCACGGTCGCGGCTGCAGCGTTTGCAACAAGGGCGGCTACAAAGGGCGCGTGGGACTCTACGAGGTGTTGGAGGTCAATGACGAATTGCGCGAGCTGATCCTGGTGGGCGCTTCGGCCCTGGAACTGAAGAAGAAGGCCCTGGAGCAGGGCATGCTCACGTTGCGCCGCAGCGGCCTGGTCAAGGTGGCCGCGGGTGCCACCACCCTCGAGGAAGTCTTGCGGGAAACGGTGCTGTAAGGAAAGGGGAATCATGGCCGGCATTACGCTCAGCGAGTTGTTGAAGAGAATGATCGAGATGGGCGGGAGCGACCTGCACATCACCACCAATAGTCCTCCGCGGGTGCGCGTGCACGGCAAGTTGCGCCCGCTGGACCTGGCGCCGCTCACCGCGGCCGATACGAAGGCGCTGGCCTATAGCGTGCTCACCGATTCTCAGAAGCACCGCCTCGAGGAATGCCTGGAGCTCGACTTCTCGTTCGGCTTGAAGAACCTGGCGCGCTTCCGCGGCAACGTCTTCCACCAGCGCGGCGCGGTGGGCGCGGTGTTCCGGACAATTCCCTGGGAGATCAAGGGCTTTGAAGCGCTGGGGCTTCCCTCCGTGGTCAAGGGCCTGTGCGACAAGCCGCGCGGGCTGGTGCTGGTCACCGGGCCGACCGGCTCGGGGAAATCCACCACGCTCGCGGCCATGCTCGACAAGATCAACAACGACCGCGAAGAACACATGATCACCATCGAGGACCCGATCGAGTTTCTCCACAACCACAAGAAGTGCCTGGTGAACCAGCGCGAGGTGCACTCCGACACGCTCTCGTTCGCCAATTCGCTGCGCGCAGCGTTGCGCGAGGACCCCGATGTGGTCCTGATCGGTGAAATGCGCGACCTCGAGACGATTGAATCTGCTCTTCGCATCGCTGAGACCGGCCACCTCACCTTCGCCACGCTGCACACCAACTCCGCGGTCTCCACCATCAACCGCATTGTGGATGTGTTCCCCGCGCACCAGCAGCCGCAAATCCGCGCCCAGCTCTCCATGGTGCTCGAAGGCATCCTTTGCCAGGCCCTGCTGCCGCGGGCGGACGGGCGGGGCCGCGTGATGGTGATGGAGATTCTGATTCCCAATGCCGCCATTCGGAACCTCATTCGCGAGGACAAGATCCACCAGATTTATTCCGCGATGCAGACCGGCACGGGCCAGAGCGGCATGCAGACGTTCAACCAGGCGCTGGCCAACACCTACTTCCAGAAGCTAATTACTTTGGAAACGGCGCTGTCACGCTCGTCGAATCAGGATGAATTGCAAGATATGATCAATCGGGGCGTGACCTCGCCGCAGGCGAGGAGCGGGGCCCCGGCGCGCCGCTAGTCGGAGGCTGCGGGGCGAGCAGGAGGGGAGGGAGCATGCCCGTTTATACATATCGCGGGAGGAACCGTGCGGGTGCTGCGGTCAGCGGAGAGCAGGCTGCGGCGAACAAGGCGGAATTGGCGGCCCTGCTGCGCCGGCAGCAGATCAACGTCTCCAAGATGTCGGAGAAGGGCAAGGAGTTCTCCTTTCCGACCTTTGGCGGCGGTGTCAACGCCAAGGAACTGGCCATCTTCACCCGTCAATTCTCCGTGATGATTGACGCCGGGCTGCCCCTGGTGCAGTGCCTCGAAATCCTGGCCAACCAGCAGGAGAACCGCACCTTCCAGAAAATCCTCACCGCCACCCGCGCTTCGGTCGAAGGAGGCGCGACGCTTTCCGCCGCGATGCGCACGCACGAGAAGGTATTCGACCAGTTGTATGTGAACATGGTTGAGGCGGGCGAGACCGGCGGTATCCTCGACACCATTCTTCAGCGCCTATCGGCCTACATCGAGAAAAACGTCAAGCTGAAGCGCGCGGTGAAATCGGCTCTGGTGTATCCCGTGGCCGTGCTGTCGGTGGCCGCGGGCGTCATTATCCTGTTGCTGTGGAAGGTGGTGCCGATCTTCGCCACGCTGTTCGTCGGCCTGGGCGTGGACCTGCCGCTGCCCACCCGCATCGTCATTTCCCTCAGCAATTTTGTCGGGAGCATCTTCGGCTTCTTGATTGTCGCGTTTTTCGTCGGCCTCGCCGTGGGCATCCGAGTCTGGTACGGCACGCCCCAGGGACGCATGGCCATTGATACGGCGTTGCTGAAGTTCCCGGTGCTCGGCAACCTGCTGCGGAAAATCGCGGTGGCGCGCTTCACCCGCACGCTGGGCACGTTGATCTCCAGCGGCGTACCCATCCTGGAAGGGCTGGACATCACCGCGCGCACAGCCGGCAACGCCGTGATCGAGAAGGCGCTACTGCACGTGCGCAAATCGGTCGAAGCCGGCCGCACGCTGGCGGACCCGCTGAAGGAAACGGAAGTATTCCCCGGCATGGTGACGCAGATGATCGGCGTGGGTGAACAAACCGGCGCGATGGACGCGATGTTGCAGAAAATCGCCGACTTCTACGAGGACGAAGTGGATGCGGCCGTCAAGGACCTGCTCGCAGCCATGGAGCCGATGATGATCGTCTTCCTCGGCGTGGTCGTCGGCGGCATCGTCATTTCCATGTACCTGCCGCTGTTCTCGCTGATTGCCAAACTGGGGGGCCACTAGGGAGCCTCCGAAACCGATTCGCGAACCTGACCGGGCACCTTCTGGGGGCCGCCCGACGCCAATCGGTACATCCCGCCGGCTTGACCTTGTGAATCTGGGCGTCGCAGAATGCGCATAGGCTTGTCCCGTATGGAGCGCAATCAAAACGTCCACGAGTGGCTGGAATGGCTGGCCCGAGTTCGCTTTCTCATCATTGCCTTCCTGCTGGCCATTGTGCTGCTGTTGCGGGACTACAGCCAACTCCTGGTGCCCACTAGATATTTCGTGCCGCTGATTGTGCTGTGGTCCACCCTGGCGATTTTCTACGTCATCCTGCTGCGATGGATTCCCCAGGCGCACTGGCACGCGCCGCTCGAAATGGTGTGCGACGTCCTGATGGTGACCGGATTGGTCTACGCCACCGGGGGGCACGAGAGCTATTTCATCTCGCTCTATCTCCTGGTCATTATTGTCGCCAGCATCCTGTTTTCGCCCAAGGGGACGTTCCTGATCGCCGGCTTCAGCTTTGCCCTGCTGGGGACGCTGGTCGAGTTGACCTACTACGAGAAGATTCCGCGGACGGCGACGGCCATGCCCAGCGGAAAAAGCCTTCAGCTCTGGATTCTCAGCAACCTCTTCGGCTTTCTTGCGGTGAGCTATCTTTCCAGCCTCCTGGCCCAGACGCTCCGCCGGAAGGGCGCCGAACTGGAGGAGAAGAGCGAAGAGTTGCAGGACCTCCAGGCCTTCAACGAAGACATCATCCACTCGATGCGCGGAGGGCTGCTGACGACGGATTTGGACGGCCGGATCCTGTTGCTGAATCGCACCGGCGAAGACATCACCGGCTACCGCTTCGCGGACGTGCGTGGCAAACGGCTGCCCGAGCTGTTCCCGGACTTCTGGTTGCCGGGCCAGCTGGACGAGAACGGCGCACTGGTGCCGCGCAAAGAACTCGATTTCCGCACGGCCGACGGCCAGCAACGCTTCTTGGGCATTTCCGTCTCACCGCTGCGCACGCGCGAGCGGCGCATCAGCGGCTACGTGTTCAACTTTCAGGACCTGACGGGATTGAGGCGGCTCGAACAGGAAGTGGCCACCAAGGAACGCATGGCCGCGCTGGGACGTCTTTCCGCCGCTATCGCGCACGAAATCCGCCAGCCGCTGACAGCCATGGCGGGGGCCGTGAAGGAACTGGCCCGGTTGGTGCCGCTCGAGGAGGACGAAAAGCACCTGGTCGGAATTGTCAGTCGCGAATCCGAGCGCCTGAACCAAATTATCAGCGACTTCCTGAGTTATTCGCATGTGAAGACCTACGAATTCTCCGAGCAGGACATCGGCAGCCTGCTCGGCGAGACCTTGACGCTGCTCGAGCGCCATCCGGAGCTCGACGGCAAATACCGTATCGAGCGCGAGTTCGGGGCGCAGCCGGCGCGCGTGCGCGTGGACTCGAACCGCATCAAGCAAGTCTTCTGGAATCTTTGCACCAACGCCCTGCGCGCCATGCCCGACGGCGGCACGCTCACCGTGCGGCTGGAGCTCGCGCCATTCTGGGTGCGCATCCATTTTCGCGACACGGGCGTGGGCTTGGACCTCAAGCAGCGCGCCAAGATCTTCGAGCCGCTGCAATCGAATTTTGTCGGCGGCACCGGCCTGGGGCTGGCCATCGTCTATCAGATTGTCCAGGCGCACAGTGGGCGGGTCACTGTGACGTCGGAAAAGGACCGGGGCGCCGAATTCACCGTAGAGTTGCCCCGGGTGGCGTAGGCTGGGTGGGCGTGGCGGAAAGCGACGAAAGTGAAGTAAGGTAGGAGCCCGGGCATGGCTCACATCCTGGTCGTCGACGACGAGAAGTCCATCTGCGAGCTGCTGGAGATCACTTTTCGCAAGGAGGGCCACCGCGTGGAGGTGGCCACTAGCGGCGAGGCGGCCCGGCGTCGCCTGCAGTCCCAGATCTTCGACATCATCATTTCCGACATCCGCATGCCGGACACCAGCGGCGTGGATCTGCTCCGCTTCTCGAAGGAGGTTTCGCCGTCTTGTGTTTTCCTGCTGATCACCGGCGTGCCCACAGTCGAGACGGCCATCGCCGCGGTGAACTCGGGCGTCGACCGCTATGTGATCAAAGACCACCAACTGGTGGACCAGTTGCGCCGCGCGGTCAACCAAGTCAGCGAAAACCTGAAGCTGAAGAAGGAAGCCCGCTACCTGCGCCGCGAGCTGCGCCGCCTGACCGGGCTCGACAACATCATCGGTCACAGCCCCAAGATGCGCGCCATCTTCGACCTGATCCAGACCATCGCGCCGCAGTCAAGCCGCGTGCTGATCACCGGGGAAAGCGGCACGGGCAAGGAGTTGGTCGCCCGCGCCATCCATGAGAACAGCCCCCGCGTGCAGACGCCGTTCATCACCATCAACTGCGGAGCGTTTCCGGAGACGCTGCTCGAGTCGGAACTGTTCGGTTACATGAAGGGCGCGTTTACCGGCGCGCGGGAGAACCGGCAAGGATTGTTCCAGGCCGCGCACGGCGGCACGCTCTTTATGGACGAAATCGGGAACATGAGTCTGACCATGCAGGTCAAGCTGTACCGCGTGCTGCAGGAAGGCAAGGTCCGGCCCATCGGCAGCACGGAGGAAATCGACCTAGACGTGCGCGTGATCACTGCTACGAATAAGGACCTCGAGCAGGAGATTGCCGAAGGCCGGTTCCGCGAGGACCTCTACTATCGCCTCAGCGTCATCCCTATCCATGTGCCGCCGTTGCGGGAACGCCGCGAGGATATTCCGCTCTTGGCCCGCGCGTTCTTCGAGCGGTTCCGCAAGACCATGGAGAAAGCGGTCGAGGGCATTGAGCCGGAAGCCATGCGTCGGCTGGAGGCCTACGATTGGCCGGGCAACGTTCGCGAACTGGAGAACACCATCGAGCGCTCGGTGGCGCTGGAGACGGGCAGGTATATCTCCGTCGGCGTGCTGCCGGAGAAGATCAGCGGCTTTGGCGCCGTCTTGGCTGCCCCAGTTACAGGAAAAGACGGCACCCCGGTGATTCCTCAAGAGGGAATGGATTTCGAGCAGCATATCGGCGAGACCGAGCGCCGCTACCTTGCGGCCGCCCTTGAGCGGGCAGGCGGGGTACAGAGGCGCGCCGCCGAATTGTTGAAGATGAGCTACCACTCCTTCCGCCACTACGCCAAGAAGCACAAAATTCAGTAAAGACTCCCTCGCGCCACTGGAGAAGGTTGCCGAGGATTGCTTCGTTGAGACTGAATCACAAGGGCGGGGAAGCCGCCAAGCCAAGCGACCGAACCGCACCGGAATGGCAGTACAAATACCCTCTGGCTCTTCGACTCGGAGACTGCAAAATGACAAGAAACGAAGCACCAAAACCCTCGGTAATTGGATCGTTTCCATCGGGGGAGGGAGTCGCAAGCTTCCTCCCTTTTCTTGTTGTTCGGCAGCGGAAAGAATCGCGATTCCCACTACTTAGAAGTGAGGATTTTCGTCACTTCTGTCCCGGCGGGTCGTCAAGCCAGTAGGATATCGGTGCCAAGGCTCGTCGTAAGAGGACGTAAGTTGTTTATTTGCATCGCATTACAACTCGAGTGCCCTGATAGTACACGCCCAGCATCAGGTTGGTATCGGGGTTGCAATAGCTACGGGCAGTATCCCCATACCCAGCGGAAGGTTTCCGAAGGAGAGTGCATGCGTAAAAGAGAAAAGGGCTTTTCACTCATCGAGCTTTTGATCGTCGTGGCGATCATTCTGATTATCGCAGCGATTGCCATCCCCAACCTGCTGCGTTCGAAGATGGCTGCGAACGAAGCATCTGCGGTTGGGTCTTTGCGAACTCTGAATACCGCTTGCGTGTCTTATTCGACCACGTACGGCACGGGCTACCCGGCAGCTCTGGCCAACCTGGGCCCGGGCACCCCGGCCACCGCGGCCACCGCCGACTTGATTGACAGCGTATTGGCCAGCGGCACCAAGAGCGGTTATGTATTCACTTTCGTGTCTGGCGCGCCGGTAGGCGGGCAAGTTCCGACCTACACGATCAATGCTGACCCGGTGACTGTCGGCACGACCGGCCAGCGGGGCTTCTTCACCGACCAGTCGGGTGTGATTCGTGCGAACCCGACCGGCCCTGCGACCGTCAACAGCACGCCGATCAGCTAATTGAATCCTTTCTATCGGGGGAGGAAGCCGCAAGCTTCCTCCCCTTTTTTTTCTAGAAGTGGAACACAAGACGAGCTCTCGCGGCTCGCGAGCGGTAGAAGCAGAGCAGCGATTCTTTTCGGCGCGTTTTCGCCTAGCATTTCCCGTGATCGATCGCTGAGCCTTGCTTTTGCCTTCCTGCTACACTGGGAGCGATGAGAGGCAGATGCATCGCCCTCCTCCTTGGTGCTGCGCTGGCGCCCTTTCCTGTGAGGGTCGAGCAAGAGAGCGCGTCGGGTGCGAGCGCGCGCGATGTACAGGGAATCGTACAGACAATTGAAACGCACTACCACGCCGCGCGCACCCTCAAGGCCGCGTTCCTCGAGCGCTTTAGCGAGGATGGAAAAGTCGTCCGCCTCGAGTCTGGCATCGTGTATTTCAGCCGGCCCGGCCGGATGCGCTGGGAATATGAATCTCCCGAAAACAAACTGTTCCTCGCCGATGGCAAAACGGCCTGGTTTTACGTTCCCGCCGACCGCACGGTAACCCGCGTGCGGATGAAGGAGAGCGCCGACTGGCGCACGCCGCTGGCCTTGCTGACGCGGAAGGCCAAGCTCTCCCGCCTGTGCGGCCTGATCGAGCTGGTCAATCAACCGCGCACTCCGGCGGGCCACGCTGTGCTGCGCTGTTTGCCGCGGGAGCCGGCGCCAAAAGCACCGCCGGGGCACGTAGGGAGCGCAGCGGAGGCGAGCGTAGAGAATGGCAACTTCCACGAGGTCTTCCTCGAAGTGGACGTTACGAGTGGCGAACTGGCACGGGTACTGGTCCGGCAGGCCGGCGGCGTCGAATTGGAGTACCGGTTCGGCAACTGGCGGGAGAACATCGCGCTGCCTGAAGCCCTGTTTCATTTCCAACCGCCCGCCGGGGTGGCGATTGTGGACGAAGCCTCGGTCGGCCTCCGGTCGTATTAAAGCGGCCACGCTCCGCGCAGTTCGCCCGATTTGCTCTCGTCAGCCTTGTCCGGCGAGTGCGTAATCGCGACCACTGAGTGGTCCGCGCGCACCAGCACCGGGATGAGCCGCCGCCCGACGGCTCCGCTTGCTCCAGCAACGAACACCTTCATAGCTCGACCCCACTTTGCGTTCGTTTTCCGCGTCGACCCGGAATCACACTTTGGGCCCCGAGCTGCCGACGGATGTAGGGCTAGAAGCTGATTTTGGCGCCAAGCTGCAAGATGCGCGCGCCGTTCAGGTTCAAGCTGGGCGAGGCGTATTGGTATTCGCAGCCGCAGCCCGGACCGGGGTTGGTGGCCAGCCGAAAAGCGTTTACCCCGGTATTTAGTGGCGTCAACGTATTGGTGGCGCTGTTAAGCATATACTGAGTATTCTTCACCGCCTGCGGATTGGAGTGATTGAAAATATTGAAAGCCTCGGCGAACAACTGCAGGTTAGCGCGTTCGGTCAAGGCGATCTTCTTGGTGAACCGAGGATCCAGGCTCCAAGTGGAAGGTAGCGTGAAGACGTTGCGACCCTCCCCGGGCACGCGATCGTTCGCCCGATTGCTGTCGTTATTGAGATCGCTCCCGAGCAAGCCGCTGAAAGGCTGCCCACTCTGCGTAATGAAGATGGTGCTGATCTCCCATCCGCCGAGGATGGCTTTGGGGACCCGGCTGAGGGTGTCGGCATAATTGAGCTGCCAGATGCCGCTGATGACGAAGCGGTGACGCTGGTCGGTGAGTCCGCTGGCGCGGTCGCAGCGTGCACACTGCGGGTCGGCGAGCATTTTGGAATCGTCGCCGCTGCTGAAGGGAACGACGGCGGTGGCGTCCGGCACGTCGTCGATGACTTGACTCCACGTGTACGACACCATCCCCTGAAAATTGTGCGACATGCGTTTGCGCAACTCAATGAAGCCACCGTGATAGAGCGAGTTGGCCGAGGACTCAAACTGCGAGATGCGCGCGAAAGCCGCGATCGGACGGGCGCTAGGGTACTTCAAATAACTCAACGTCTGACCGGTGTCGGCAAAGGTGACGGTGGCCGTGGCCGGCGTCCTTGCGCGGCGCTCACCACCAGCGCTGCTCCAGCCAGGCTGCGGCCGAAGTTCTCTAAACAGTTGAAGCTGTAAACTCCGGAGAAATTCCCGGGGAAGAAGTTCACGATGCTGTCATGAATGAAGTCGGCGCCAAATTAAAACTGTGGCGGCGGCGGCTCACGGCGACGATATCCGCAAATTGGTGGCGGCTGATGTTGGTAAAGCGTGGGCTGAAAAAATTCCGCCCGACCACCAGCAACGTCACCGAGTTCTGGCGAACGGTCGCCTCGGGAAGGTTGCTGTTGGCCTGGCCCGGCTCGTTGTCCCTCTGCCAGTTGTAGCAGAAGACGTTAACGATGGTCGTCGACAAGGTGGAAGTGAGCGATCCGGAGACGGTGTCGGAATTCACCAGCGACCCGCCCGTGTGTTCGGCAGAGTTGGTGGTGCCGCCATTTTCGAAACCGAGGCCGGTGAAGTTCTGGCGATTCCAGCGCACGGAGAGCAGGTGGTTCTGGCTGACCTTCAGATCGCCTTTGAGCAGGTACGTGTCCTGGTTAAGGCCGCGGGTCCAGCTATCGGCGCGCGCCTGCAGATAGGCGATGGCCTGCTGTTGGAAGGTCGTCGGAGTGGCGATCGTCGGAATGCTGAGCACCACAGGGTTTAGTTGGGTGTTGCGCTGGCCGCCGTAATCAAAGAAGAAAAATGCGCGGTTCTTCAGGATCGGTCCGCCGACATTCCCTCCGAACTGGTGGAAGTGGTACCCCGGTTTGCGCAGCGAGTTGGCGGGGTTCAGCGCATGGTTGAGCTTTACGATGGGATCATTGGCTGCCAGGCCACGGTCGCGATAGAACTCAAAAGCAGTACCGTGCAAGTTGTTGGTGCCGGACTTGGTGACCACGTTGATGATCGCGCCTCCGGCGTGTCCGAACTCGGCAGAGTACCCGTTGGAGTTGACCTGGAATTCTTGCACCGCATCCTGGCTGAACTGGTATGGTGCCCGCCCGGAACCGGTTCGCCCGCTGGTCTGGCGGAAGAAAGTGTTGTTGTCGTCGGCGCCATCGACCGTGAGGGAGTTCAGGGTACCGCGCTGGCCGCCAAAGCTGATGTCACCGGTGCGCGGATCGCGGGTGACGCCGGGGGTGAGCAGGACGAATTCGATGAAATTGCGGCCGTTCACCGGCAAGCTGGCCACCGACATCGAGTCCACCGTCGTGCTGACGGCGGTACGCGTCGTCTCCAGAATGGGCGCTTCGCCGGTTACCGTGACGGTCGTGGTCTGCGTGGCCAGCGCCAGTTTCACCGGCAGGTCAAGCTTCGCCCCGACCGTAACCGCGACGCCCTTCTGCGTGTATTTCGCCATGCCCGGGCCTTCGATCGTCACCTCATAGGTGCCCACGGGCACGACCGGAAAATGGAACGCCCGGTTTCGTCGGTCGTCGCATTGAGCTCGAGCCCGGTCGCCGTGTTCAGCAGTCGCACCTTTCCGTTTGGCACGGCGCCACCCTGTGTGTCGGTTACGCCACCCTCCATTGAACCTGCGGTTGTTTGTGCCCGCGCCGGCAGAATGGCCAGCCCCATGGACAGGGCCAGGAAACCCAAATAGCTGAGAATCTTCGATGCTTTCATTAGCCCCCTCCGAAAGGATCTGTGAAAACAACCCTGGACTGGATCTATCAAAACTCGAACCGAGGACCGCTTGCACCCCGCCCCCGCGATTCTCAAAACAACAACTTCGCCGTTACGTCGCCTTCGAATTTCTTGGTTCTGCTGAAGATGTCAACAGGGCTACTTCTAAGTTGCAATTTTCGACATCGAGTGCCAATTGCGCGCAAACCGTACGCCACCCCCGTAGTCGAGCACGGAGCATCGCAGTCTCTCTGGGTGGCTCGTCAATCGCTTGCGGCCGTTTCGGAAGGAGCTTAACCGGGGCTGCTACCTGTAGAAGCTAGCGAAAACGGGCGTATTGCCTCTTGCGCCCTTATAAGCACCCTGCCGCTTCTGGCCTCCGCCGGGATGTTGTAGACTCTTCGCAATGGTGGAATTTGTCTGCAAGGTCGCCGATTCTGCGGGGCGAATCTTCTCGCAGGTGGAAGCAGCACAAACGGTGGTGGAGGCGCGGCACAAGCTGGCCGAGCGGGGGTTCTACGTTTATTCGGTTCGGCCGCGCGGCGGGGCGCTGGGCCAGTTGTTCACGCCGCGGCGCCAGCGCGGAGTGGGCGGCTCCGACTTCCTCATCTTCAACCAGCAGTTCAACACCTTGATCAAAGCCGGGCTTCCCATCCTGAAGGCGCTCGACCTGCTGGCCGAGCGCGCCGCCTCGCCTCGGCTGCGGCCCCTGCTGGCCGACGTCCGCGAAAGTGTGCGCGAGGGCGCGTTGCTCTCCGAAGCGCTCGAGCAGCAGGGCGTCTTCCCCAAGGTGTACACCACCTCGGTGCTCGCCGGGGAGAAAAGCGGCAACCTGACCGGCGTGCTCGACTCTTATATTGCCTTTCAGCGCGTCACCAGCGGTTTTCGCAACCGCTTGAAGGTCGTGCTGATTTATCCCACTATCCTGGTCATCGCGGTGACGCTGATCCTCTCCTATCTGGTCACCTACGTGATCCCGGAGTTTTCCAAGCTATATACGGACTTGAACGTGCCTCTGCCCACGCTATCGAAGGTCATGCTGGCGGTGGCCCTGCCCGTGCGCGCGTACATCCTGATTGTGCTGCCGGTGCTGGCGATTGCCGCGGTGCCTGTTTTTCTGTGGGCGCGGAGCGAGCGAGGAGGCCTACTGCTCGAGCGCATGAAGCCGCACCTCCCGGTGCTCGGTGACATCTGGCTCAAGGCACAGGTGGCGCAGATGGTGCGCACGCTGTCCACGCTGCTGGCCGGCGGCACGCCGCTGGTGGGCGCGCTGGCTACGTCGGCCGCGTCGGTGAACAGCCGGCTGCTCTCGCGGGCCATCTCGCAGGCCGCCGAGGGCGTGCGGCAGGGACAGCCGTTACATGCGAGCCTGGCCGCCACCCGGCTGGTCCCCGGGCTGGCGCTCGAGATGATCGAGGTCGGCGAGGCCAGCGGCTCGCTGCCCGCGATGCTCACCAGCGTGGCCGAGTTCTACGAGGAAGAGGTGAACCTGCGACTCTCGCGGCTGCTGGCCTTTATCGAGCCGGGGATTCTGGTCCTGATGGCGCTTGTGGTAGCGTTTATCCTGATTTCCTTGTACCTGCCGATCTTCAGCCTGTCGGTGGGCGCGACGGTGGGAAGGTAGCGGGCGATGGGAACGATCGATCACAACCTGAACCAGCAGACGCTGGCGGACGAGCAGCCAGAACGCGAGCGCGCGCGACGTCTGGCCGAGCGTTACCGCTGCTCGTTCGTGGACCTGCGCGAGCAGCGCATTGATCCCGAACTGTTCCGCAGCATTCCCGCGGAACTGATGTTCCGCTTCAACTTCGTGCCGCTCGAAGCGCACGACAACGCGCTGGTGATTGCCGTGGCCGACCCCAGCCAGGTCCTGCTGAGCGACGAGCTTCCGCTGTTGCTCGGCAAGAAGCTGGTGGTCCGCGTGGCCACCGCGACGCAGATCGGCGACCTGCTCAAGCGCACCGAGCAATCGCAACGTGTGCTCGAGCAGGCCACCGAAGCTTTCACGCTCCAGGTCGTGCAGGAGGAAGAGGAGACAGAAGAGACGATCTCAGCCGATCGCCTGACCCGCGATACCGCCGTCAGCCCGGTGGTTCGCCTGGTGGATACGGTGATCTTCACCGCGCTCGAGCGTCGCGCCAGCGACATCCACATCGAGGCGCGCGACGCCGAAGTCGTGGTGAAGTACCGCATTGACGGCGTGCTGCAATACGCCATGCCGCCCATTGCCAAGGAGTGGCACTCCACCATCCTCTCCCGCATCAAAGTCATGAGCGATCTCGACATTGCCGAGCGCCGCGTGCCGCAGGACGGTCGCTTCCGCGTGCGCTACAAGGGCCGGTATGTGGACTTCCGCGTCTCCATCATGCCCTCGATCCACGGCGAGGATGCCGTCCTGCGCGTCCTGGACAAGGAAACCCTCTCCGAGAAATTCCGCAACCTGAGCTTGGACGTCATCGGCTTCTCGGACGAAGATACGCACAAGTTTCGGCGTTACATCCGCGAGCCCTACGGCATGGTGCTCGTGACCGGCCCGACCGGCTCGGGCAAGACCACCACGCTCTACGCCGCCATCAACGAGATCAAGACCGACGAAGACAAGATCATCACCATCGAAGACCCGGTGGAATACCAGATCCGCGGTATCACGCAGATCCCGGTGAACGAAAAAAAGGGATTGACCTTCGCGCGCGGCTTGCGCTCCATCCTTCGCCACGACCCCGATAAAATCATGGTGGGCGAGATCCGCGACCAGGAAACCGCGCAGATTGCCATCCAGTCGGCGCTCACCGGCCATCTGGTGTTCACGACCGTCCACGCCAATAACGTCACCGACGTGATCGGCCGGTTCATCAATATGGGCGTGGAACCGTACAACTTCGTTTCCGCCCTCAACTGCATCCTGGCGCAGCGGCTGGTGCGCGTGGTCTGCGAACACTGTAAAAAACACGTGCGCTACCCGCCCGAGGTGCTGAAGGAAGCCGGACTCGACCATGACGGGTGGGGCGGAATGAACTTTGCCGAGGGCACCGGCTGCCTGGAATGTTCCGGGACAGGCTACCACGGGCGGACGGCCATCTCCGAACTACTCGACCTCTCCGACCGCATTCGCGAAATGATCATCAGCCGCCGGCCCACCTCTGAGATCAAGCGCCTGGCGCGCGAAGAGGGCATGACGTTCCTGCGCGACTCCGGCCTCGCCAAGGTGCGCGCGGGCATGACCACTTTGCGGGAGATCAATAAGGTGACCTTCATTGAATAGCAAAAGCGGGGTGCGTCAGGGAATCTATCGCAGCGGGCTGGCGCGGCGCCTGGCGCGCTGGCTCGATGTTTTGCCTCATCCGCTCTTGGTCTGCGAGATCGCTCCGGAGCACGTGGCTGCCGCGCGCTGGACTCGCGGCGGGCTGCGGTTGGACGGGTTCGCCTCCGAGCCGTTGCCTGCAGGCGCAATCGTTCCTTCCGCGGTGGAGAGCAATTTGAAGGATGCCGCGGCGGTGCGTACGGCGGTCCTTCGTGTGTTCGAGCGGCTCCGCGCGCGTGGGCAGGAGCTGGCGCTGCTGGTGCCCGACCCGGTGATCCGCGTGTTTGTGCTGCACTTCGAGGAATTCCCGCGCGCGGCTAGCGAGGCGGTTCCCATGTTGCGGTGGAAGCTGAAGAAGAGCGTGCCGTTCGAGGCCGAAGAAACGCTGGTCTCTTACATGCGGCAGGCGCCGCGCGAGGATGGTGTGGACATCGTCACCGGCCTGGCGCGACTGCGGATTGTGCGGGAGTATGAGCTGCTGGTCGAGCCGGCGGGCATGACGCCCGGCGTGGTGATCAATTCGACTCTGGCGACAGTTCCCCTGCTCGACGATCGCCGGCCCGCCCTGCTGGCCCGCGTCGGCAGCTCGACGCTGACCACCGCCATCGTCCGCGAAGGCATCCTGTGCGGCTATCGCTGCACCGAACTGGTCACCGAGTCCGCCCGCCTGACACCGCAAGTGCTGCTTGACGAAATCTATCCGCTGGTGGCGTATTACCAGGACTCCTGGCGCGAAGGCATCCAGTCGGTGCGCCTGTCGGGGCTAGGAGAGCGGATGGATGAGTTCCGCGCGTCCATCGAGGCGGAGCTGCACTGCCCGGTGGGGTCGCTGCTCAATTCCGCTGCCATCGAGGGCCGCATCAGCGACGACGTGCAGCCCCTCGTGGATCGTCAACTGGATCCGCTGGTCGGGTGGATGCTGAACCAGGGAGCGTGATGAAGGTCCGGCTCAATCTCGCCACTTCGCCGCTGGAGAATCGCCGGCGGTTCGCGCTCGGAGCGGTGCTGGTGGGAACCGTCGCCGCAGTGGCGCTCGTGTGGCTCTCCTGGCACGCCTACCAATCCTGGCAACACGACCGCAGCCATCGGAGAAAGATGGCGCAGCTCGAACAGGAGATGAACTCTCTGCACGATCAGCGCCGCGCACTCGAGCAGTTCTTCAGCCAGCCAGGGAACACCAAGCTGCGCGACCGCGCCGCTTTCCTGAACGCGCTCATCGAGCAGCGCGGCTTTCCCTGGACCCGAATCTTCATGGACCTGGAGCGGAATCTCCCCGAAGGCGTCCGGGTGGTGAGCATTGCGCCGAAAATGAGCAACGGCAACGTGGAAGTAAAGCTCGTCGTCGGCGCATCGAGCGACGAGAGCAAGCTCAAATTCCTGCGCGCGCTCGAAGCCTCGAAACAATTTTCTCGCATCCAGGTGCTGGCGGAGACGCTCCCGAGCCGCCCCGGCGAAACCGACAAAGTGATGCTGGAGCTGGTGGCCTGGTACGCGACCACGTAGATGAACGAAGGCATCCAACATCGAAAGAACCTGATCCGGCGCGTGCTGGGCGTCCTGCTGGCGCTCGACCTCGTGCTGGTTGCGGTCAACCTGCGGCCCACCATGTCGCGGCAGGAGCAGAAGGCCGAAGAAGAACACTTGCAGAGGCAACACGACCTCTGGGCAGCAGACGTGCGACGCGCCACCGAAATCAAGCAGCGGCTGCCGCAAGTCCAGCGGGAATGCGATCAATTTTTCGTGCAGGAACTGCGGGAAGCCTCCAGCGGCTACTCCTCGATTGTCAGCGACCTGGGTGGGCTGGCGCGGGAGGCCGGGCTCAAGACCGACGCGGTCACCTTCCGGCAACACGAGATCAGCAACCGCGGCGTGACGGAAGTCGAGGTAGCCGCCACGGTGGAGGGCGAATACCGCAGCCTGGTCAGCTTTATCAACGGCCTGGAGCGGTCGAAGAACTTCTATTTGCTCGACAGTCTTCAACTCGCTTCGAGCACCGGCACGCTGAAGCTGAATTTGCAACTGAGGACCTATTTCCGGTCGTAACCATGTCGCGACGCAATCAAATCATCGCCCTGGTCGTGCTTCTGGCCGTTCTCGCGCTGGTTCTCTACCACAACTGGAGCGGCCCCTCCTCCATTCCGGTGATTTCTGCGTCGGACGGGAAGTACCAGCCGCTCAGCGTCGAGAATCCTTCCTTGCGGCTCGATTTGCTCGAACGCATCCGCAAGTTCGAGTACACGGGCCGGCACCGCAACATCTTCAGCGCTAGCCTGCCGCCGCCCCCGCTGCCCAAGGTGGCACCGGGCAAGACGGGGCCCATGACGCCGCCACCGCCTCCGCCGCTCGAGGTTCCCGTGAAATTCTTCGGCTACGCTGCTGATCCCCAGACCGGCCGCCGGCGGGCCTTCTTCACCAACGGCGAAGACGTTTTCATCGTGGCCGAGGGCGAAACGTTGCTGAATCGCTTCCGCCTGCTGCATATCGGCAATACCACGGCCGACGTTGAAGAGATGGCCTCGGGCCGCCGCGCCACACTGGTGCTTGAAGAACCGCAAGGACAGCCGCCGGCATGAAGGCGCGTTACACATTCCGCCAGGCTCGCCGCGGCGAATCAGGTTATGCGCTGCTGATGGCGATCTTCCTCGCTGCGGCCATGCTCATCGCCACGGCGGTGGTCGCGCCCAACCTGCTGAACCAGGGCAGGCGGGAGAGAGAAGACGAGCTGATCTGGCGCGGCCAGCAATACGCGCGCGCCGTGCGGCTCTACTACCGCAAGTACGGGCGCTTCCCGCAGTCGCTCGAGGACCTCACCAAGCCCAAGAACCAGATTCGCTTTCTGCGCCAGGTCTACACCGATCCGATGAATCGGGAGGATGGAAGCTGGCGGCTGATCTACATCGCCCGCAACGGGCAGTTGATCGGCAGCGTCAAGCAGCGCGGTCTATTGACTCTTCCCGCGGCCGCACCTGCGCCGGGCGCTGCGTCGCAGCCTGGCGCTCCACCGGGAGTGCCGCCACAGGGCGCTGGCCAAGCTCAGCCCGCCGCCCCGGGCACGCCGGCTCCTCCGGCCCAGCCAGGGCCTCCGGAGCCGGGAGTGGAAGGCAAGGTCTTCGGCGGGAATATCATTGGCGTCGGCAGCAAGGTCAATCAGCATTCGATTCGCATTTATGATGGCGGAACCACCTATCGCGAATGGGAATTCATCTGGGACCCGGCCAAGGAGACTGCGATCGTCGGACAGCCCGTCGGCCAGCCGGTCGCGCCGGCCGGCAATCCTCCGAATCCTTCCGCTCCTCAGCCCCCGCCGCCGAATCCGATGCGGCCGCAGTAAGTCTGGAATACGCCGAATCACCGCTGCCTTCGCGTGGGCTGCTTTTGTGCCTCTGAGTAAGCCGGGGCGTCGATGGGCCCGAAACATTCATTTACAGCAGAATAATTGACGAGTATTCAGCCTGAACCTCGCTCGGCTTGGTAGGATCGTTATTTCTACCCACCCGCTTAGGGCAGTTTTCTGCACGTCACCAGACAGCCCGGCCTATCGCGTCGCAGCCTACTATGCGCAAACCCTGGGCCCGGGTCCCTCGGAGCTTGTGGTAGCATGCCATGAAATTGCCGTGGAGTTTCGCTCCGCGGCGATGGGATCGAGCTTTGAGCGTACTGGCCGTCATTCCTGCGCGCTTCGCCTCCAGCCGCTTGCCCGGCAAGCCGCTCGTGCCGCTCTGCGGCAAGCCCATGGTCCAGCACGTCTGGGACCGCGTGCGGCGCGCGAGCCAGGTCTCGCGGGTGCTGGTGGCCACCGATGATGAACGCGTGCGCCGCGCCGTCGAGGAGTTTGGCGGCGAGGCGGTTATGACCCGCGGGGACCATCGCTCCGGCACCGAGCGCGTCGCGGAAGTCGCTGCGCTGGCCCTGGGGAGCGCCGCCGGGAGCGAGGCCGAGATCCTGGTCAACGTCCAGGGCGACGAGCCGCTGATTGAGCCGGCTGTGGTGGATGCGGCCGTCGACCTCCTGCTCGAAGACGCATCCGCGCAGGTCGCCACCCTGGCGGTTCCCATCGCCGCGCCGGCCGACGTGATGGATCCGAACGTCGTCAAGGTAGTGCTCGATTTCGATGGCAATGCGCTGTATTTCTCCCGCGCGCCCATCCCCTGGGTGCGCGGCGATGGCGAGCGGGTGCACTCGCATCACCTGAAGCACATCGGCCTCTACGTGTTTCGCCGCGAAGCTTTGCTGGAGTTCGCCACTTTCCCCCAGGGGGAGCTCGAAAAGCTCGAGCAATTGGAGCAACTGCGCTGGCTCGAAAATGGCTACAAGATCCGCGTCGCGGAGACAACCTACGATTCGGTCAGCGTGGACGTGCCCGAGGATGTGCCGCGCGTCGAAAAACTCCTCCGCGCCGTGCCCTCCTAGCTCTTTATGTAGCGGCGGGTCTAGCCCGCCATCTTTACGTAGCGCCGGCTGGAGTTTGCCCCGACGCTTTCTGTCGGGGCCGCCATCTTTGCCGCGATCAGTGCGCATTTTTGCAACGCCTGGAAAGGCAGCTTCCATGCGTTTCTCCTGCCCAAGGTTTTTCCTTTGGTGCACCTGACCGGAAGTTCCGGGATATCTGTGTCTGGCGGGACCTGAGTCCAATCGATGCTATCGCGGCTTGACTTGAAGCGCGGCAAGGAACGCGTTCGAGTGGGCGACAAGCTCTTAGCGTGGGCCGAGCGCACTCTCGCTTCGCAGGGCGCCCGCGGGACAGGCCGACGGGCCCGGCTGCCCTTCTGCGGCATGGAGCTTGCATTCTAACCACACAAACGATATATTTCGCACACTCAACAGAAGTAGCTTCTATCCCCTACGTCCCCGGGGAAGGCAAGCCAGGAACAGGACAGATGGTCTCTACTCTTTCGACTTAAATGGAAAAGCACGCACGGAGGAGAAGAAAATGAAGAACGCTGGGATGAAGATTTTGCTGGCAATGTTTAGCTCTGTTGACATCCTCGTGACCACGATGAGAATTCGAGATAGTCGACCAGTCGATTTTGTTGTTTGCTACCGAGGCAGGAGGCGCGATGGCCGAAGTCGGACTCCTGCCGTTTGCCCGCATCGCCCTGCAAGTCTCCCGAGTGGTGCTCCCTCGCTACCGAAGCCGTTTCAGCAAGCACCAATTCACCCAGCCGCAGTTGCTGGCCATTCTCTGTCTGATGCGCTACGAAGACTGGACCTTTCGCGAAGCCGAAGTGCGTTTGAGCGAACACCGCGAATTGCGCCTGACCTTGGGGCTCGGGAGCGTGCCCGACTTTACGACGCTGTATCGCTTCCTGAAGCGCCTGGACGACGAGACCATCGATCGGGCGGTCGGCGAGACGGTGCGCCGGCTGCGCGGTTCGCGACGCCGGGGCCGGAGGCGAGCTCGCGTGGCCGTGGACGCAACGGGCTTGGCGCAGGGAGCGGTCAGCACGTTCTTTGTGCGGCGCATGCATCATCACGGGCAAAAACCGCTGCCGTGGCGGCACTGGTTGAAGTGGGTGGTCGTGGCGGATCTGGATCAGCAGTTCTTGTTGTCGCAGATCGCGCGACGCGGTCCCTGGAACGACTGTGCGAATTTGCCCGCGGTCGTCGAAGCCGCTTCTCAGGGAACGCGCATCGGGCTGGTACTGGCCGACGCCGAGTTCGACAGCGAGAGGAATCACACCTACATCCGGCAGCAGCTCGGGGCGCAGAGTGTGATCCCCGCCAAGCGCGGAAAGAAAACGTGGCGAGTGCACGGAGTTCGTGCCGAGATGCGGCAGGCGTTTCCGCGACAGCTCTACCGGCGCCGCGCCTTGGTCGAGAGCGTCTTTTCTTCGGTGAAGCGCAAGCTCTCGGCTCGAGCGCCCGGTCGCTCGCTGCCCATGCAGAGGCGTCAAGCGCTGCTGCTCGGATTGAGTTTCAA
>Ga0070707_100000354_pt1 | contig 45016 bp, 45 predicted proteins | sample KBSK5502metaG_FD_65468 | JGI IMG/M metagenome (GOLD analysis project Ga0070707, IMG submission 65468) | Corn, switchgrass and miscanthus rhizosphere microbial communities from Kellogg Biological Station, Michigan, USA - KBS K5-50-2 metaG | ecosystem: Host-associated > Plants > Roots >... | reverse complement strand
GGCGACTTTAGCAATTCAATTGTCAGGTTATGAAACGGCGTCGTCCCTACATTCATAGCGCGATGGATATAGGTCGCCTTGCCAAATTTGACCTCGCCGAACTTCCACTGGCTCTCAGCCGGCGCGGCGCCCAAAGTTTCGATGCGCAGGCTGACGTCGCCGAAGGTAACGACGACATTGTCGTTGCGGTGCGCATGCCAGAGCGTCGCCTCGCCGGCGGGCACCGTAACGTCCCAAACGCGCACGAATTCATTTTCAAACTTCGGGTGATGCCGAGGCTCGCCGCTGATTTCAACCGGTGACTGCGGAGAGTTTGATTGGGAGAGGCTGCTGACAGGGATGAACGCTGTAAGTAGCAGCAGTACAAATAGGCTTGCCGTTTTCATTCGGACCCTCTTAATCATGGAGTAACCCGATTTCCGAAGGAGGGCGGGCAATAGCCCGCCTCTAAACGAAGGACTTTGTTATTCGAGCAATGCTTTCAAACGATCCAGCGCGTCGGCCCAGAACTTTTTCATCTTCGCGGCTGCTTTAGCATTCGGAAGCTTGCTGTGCTGGGCCACGACCTGACACTGGTCTTTACTTTTAGAAAGAAAAGCAACCGCGACACTTGTCTCGCCGTCTTCCCAGGTGATCCGCAGAGATTTATTAGCGGTCGACTTCCGGATCGTGAGATTGGCCGGCAGCCATTTCTTGCGCGTTTTTTCTTCAACCCAGGCCTTGAACGCGTTCCCGATCGGCGCATTGATAGTACGGCTGATGCTTATCTCATAACCTTGCGGTTTTTCATGCTTGTCGCGCAAGCCACGGGCCTGTTCGTAGGTGACCGCGACCATTTGCGTCCACCAGGGACGCACCCCGTGCTTTTCGCTCAGGTGCGCGACGATTTGCTGGTGCGACATCTTTTTCGCGCCGGCCGCGTCGAGGTGCTTGAACCAACGACTCCAGTTCTTGCCGGTCTTGGACTCGACGGCCTCGTCAGTCATGCGTGGTTTGATTGAGGTTGTAGCCAATTCAGATCCTCCCGAATCCAGTGTCAGAAGCCCGACCGTCAGGGAGGGCTAGCGTCCAAGGAGGCCCTCCCTGACGGTCGGGCTTCTGTCACGCAAACTCACGCATCTCTCTCGTACGCGACTTTCAACCAGCGCTTCACTTCATCATCGATATCTTTCAGCGAAGTTATTTCGAAACGATGTGTGATTCGATCCTTTTTGGCAAAGCCGCCGGTGTCGATCAGGCGCTTCGGCGTCTTTTTCGTGTCGCCCAGCGCCAGCCCAAAATCGATTCGCGTCTGTGTCGTCGGCTTGATTTGCGCGAACACGTGATTCCGATAGAGCGGCACGATTGTCTGACAGGGACACGCTTTGGCATCTTTGCCGCTGCTCAGACCCAGCTTCAGCAAGGCGTTATAGATCGGACGCAGGTGTTCCTTCTTGCCCGCGAACATTTCTTCTACATATTTTTCCGCCGCCTGCAGATAGTGATCCGCATCGCCGGTCTCTTCGCCTTTGCCGACCGAACGTTCTGCCAACCACCAGGCGGTGTTCGTTCCCAAACCGAGTCCGTTTTTCAGCCAGTCGCGCCGGGCCTGTTCAGTGGGCGGTCCTTCCTTTTTGATGAACTTCAACCACTCTTCCAGCGACCGTCCGGTCTTTTGTTTCAGTTCGCCGATCCACTTTATGGTCATTGCGACGCCCGGATGCACGCCGTATATCGATTTGGTTGCTGTCTTGGTTGCCGCCTTTGGCATGACTTCTCCATTCATCCCCTTCCACTGGGAGAGGGGTTTAAGATTAGGAAACTTCCGCTTCTTTTTCCTGACCCAAACTAAACCAATTGCCCGAGTTGTCTGTCATTACCGTAGCCGTGCCCCATGACTGGACGGTGGGCGGCCCCTTCATTTCCACGCCGCGGGCCTTTAACTCGTCGTAAGTTTTGTAGATATCGTCCGCTTCGAACACGCCGCCGCCGAGCACGCCTTTGTCGATCAGGCCCCGCAATTGAGCTGCGGACTCTTCATCCAACATCATTCCCGCCTTCGGCTCCATCAAGATAATTTCAAAGCCCGGCTGTCCCTTGATTCGCATGGTGAGCCAGCGAAAGTCTTCACCGATCATGGCATCCGTATCAACTTCGAATCCCAACTTGTCTCGATAAAACTCGAGCGCCTCCTGCTGGTTTTTGACCCAGATCAAAGCGTGCGACATTTTGGTAATCATAGTTTCTTAAGCCTCCGTTTCTGTTTGAACAGGAGAATAGAAAGTTTGAGGAAAACTCGCTTCTCGAAAATTGCTAAAGGCGCGGTGGACGCTACCGATCTGATGGTTTCAGTCCGTACATCGTGATAAAGCAGCCCGGCACCTTTTTTAGAGACTCTCTTTCACGCCGGCGGTAATTGATGGGTGGCTGGCCGACGCATTTGCGGAAGAGCGAGCTGAACGATCCCAGGCTTTGGAAACCCACTTCAAAGCACACATCCGTAACGCTTAGACTGCGGACACGAAGCAGCTCCTTGGCCTTCTGAATGCGGCGCTGGATCAAGTATTGATGAGGTGTGGTGGCAAATGTATCTCTGAAAAGCCGCAGAAAGTGATATTGCGACAGGCATGCCTGTTTTGAGATCTCCGCCAGGTCCAGCGGCAGGTCGTAGCATTCGTCGATGTACCGGCGCGCGCGGCAAAGTCGCTCGTGAAGATCCGAACCGTTCGGGGTTGCTCGTGCTGTTTTCCTTCCCGCCATTGTTGCAGTCTCAACTAACGTCAGAACCAGGTTGATTTTGAGTGAGCGAGATTCTACTGCGAGATTGGGGAAAACGAAAGTGTCAGAACCCCGCACGTCAGCAAGAGCGACTATCGGATTCCTTTATCGTAAGAACATGTTGCTCCTTCATGGTAGCCAATCCCGGCACTTGCCCTCCCTCGACACCTAACGCCCCGAATCGTACCAGTAGCGTTGGGCCAGTTTCTCGTCATGCCAGTTCCAGGTCAGCAGGCTCTTGAGGACGTGGCCCAGCATCCAGAAATAATGCCAGTCGCCGAACTGATCGAATTTGCGAGTACAGGCGAGAGCTTTGACCTGCGGCAGCCGGATCAATTTCTGGCCTCTGGTGCGGCCGAGGCGGCGCAGCGCCAGCGGCAGGATGACGTCCTCGGCATACAAACGGTTTTCGTCGTAGCCACCAACGATTTCAAAATCTTCGCGGCGACAGAATGACAAGCCGGTGTCCAGTCCTGTCAGCCACACCATCGGAATCGCCACACAGTAGGTGACCATGAGAGCGAATGATTTTCTTTCCAGAATCGCCCCGGTCACGCCCCAGACGTAGCTGCCGGTCTTCATCGCTTTATCGATCGCGTCGAAAGTCTGCGGATGCACCGCAGAGTCGGCGTCGATGAAACACAGAATTTCTCCGCAGGCGGCGCGGGCGCCGCCGTTGCGCGCGGCAGCGATACGCCGCTTCTTAATTGTGGTTACGCGCGCCCCGTGGGCAGCGGCAATCTCCGCGGTCCGATCGGTCGAGTCGTTATTAGCGACGATGACTTCGATCTCATCTGGTCCGCCCGAATAGTTGGACCTGGCCACTGCGATCGATTCCAGCAAACGCGCCAGATAACGTTCTTCGTTGTATGCAGGGATGATTACTGAGAATTCCATCTGAACGAGGCCTCTACAAAAACAACCTATCCCAGTTTACAGATTCTGATAGACTTGGAAAACCTCGTTGACTTGAAATAGTTTGAAAGCCCCTGGGAGGATCGCATGCGCTTCGCTACCGTGTCGTGTCTCGTTCTGTTAGTTCTTGGCGGCCAATGTCTGGCATTTGCTCCGCAAGCAAAGAGCGATCAGCTCTCTCTCACGCAAAGGCAGGCTTCGCATTTCGCGGGGCTGGCACTGAAGTGTGTGCGCAAAGAATATCCAAACAAGCCGGATCACACGATCAACGACGCTGACGACGTGCGCAACCCGCGCGCGATGCATGGAGCCTTTTATGGTTGTTACGACTGGCACTCGTCGGTGCATGGCCACTGGATGCTGGTGCATTTGTTGCGCCTGTTCCCTGCCTTGCCTGAAGCGCGCGACATTCGTACTGCTCTGGATGCAAACCTCAGCGCCAAAAACATCGCCAACGAGGTCGCCTATCTGGGTCAGCCAAACCGCGCGTCATTCGAGCGCACCTACGGTTGGGCCTGGCTGCTGAAGCTTGCCGAGGAGCTGCACAATTGGAACGACGAAGACGGGCGGCGATGGTCGCGCAACCTTCAGCCGTTGGCGGGCGCATTCGCTGAAAAGTATCTAGCCTTTTTACCCAAACAAACTTATCCCATTCGCACCGGAGTCCATCCGAATACGGCGTTTGGTCTGGCCTTCGCGCTCGACTATGCTCGCGCGTCCGGCAATCTGAAGTTGGCATCGCTGATCGTCGAGCGCAGCCGCACTTATTATGGAAACGACGTAAACTACCCCGGATCATGGGAGCCCGGCGGCGAAGATTTCTTTTCGCCGGCTTTGATGGAAGCGGATTTGATGCGACGCGTGATGGATCAACGCGAGTTCACTCGCTGGTTTCAGCGCTTCCTGCCGGGAGTTGCCCGCGGCGCGCCAAAAGAACTTTTGCAACCGGCGATTGTGACCGACCGCAGCGATCCGAAACTGGTGCATCTGGATGGATTGAATCTCAGCCGGGCCTGGTGCATGCGCAGCATCGCGACGGCTTTGCCCCGAAACGATCCTGCACGCCGGGCGCTGGCGCGATCAGCCGCGGCGCACGCAAACGCCGCGCTGCCGCACGTGGCCAGCGGCGACTATGCGGGCGAACACTGGCTGGCTTCGTTTGCGGTTTACCTGCTGACGACTCCCTTACCATAACTCGATCTTGCTGCTTTCGGATCAGGCAGGCTGAGTCCAGTTACAAAAGTGGCACGGGCGCCCCGCCCGTGAAATCACGCGCAAGCTGCGCGTGCCACATCAATTGACTTCATATCGTCAAGCACCGCCATTCCGAACTTTTCACTTCGGAGCGCTATAATGAGACAGCTTAATAAACAACTAGTTTATCGGAGTAATAATGCCTACAGAAAAGTTTTCGAGACGAGACGATCAGGTAAAGCTGTCCGGCCGCATACTATTCCTGACCGAAGACACCTCACTCATTCGCAGTCAGCTCGAAGCCACGGGCGCTGAAGCGCGAGCAATCGAAGATGAATTGACTGAGCGTCTGTCGCGGGATGATCTGCCGCTGATGAATAATATTTCAACCGACGAGATCACGCCCGGTTGGGTCTGTTTTCATTATGACGAGACCCTCGGCGAATATGTCTATGTCGGCATGCGCGAGGGCGCAGTCAAGAAAGACGAAGTGAAGAACGGTGGATTTGCCGTGGTCGTGTCTGGTCTGTCAAAGGGCTGCGGCTCGTCGCGCGAAACCGCGCCTTACGCCGAAAAGTGGGCTGGCATTCAACTGGTGATCGCTAAAAGCATCGAGAAGATTTACGGTCAGAACTCACAAAACATCGGACTGCTGACGTCGACGGACTTTGGATTGATTGAACGCATTCGGCGTGGTGAAGAAATCGCGCTCCCAGAATTCACCAACGGCCTCGATCCTATTTCCAAAGACATCGTCGAACATGGCGGACTATTCAATTACAACCAGGCGCGTCTGGCTGGTAAAATCTCGCCACCATCCATACAAGCATGCGATGAGGCTTCTGAGCCAGACTCAAGTGTCAGAAGCCCGCGCGTAAGCAAGGGCTCGTCGCCCGATCTTGCCCTCCCTGACGGTCGGGCTTCTGACACGCCTCGCCCGATGAACATCGTCGAGAAGATCATCGCCCGTCATGCATTTGTCTCAGCCGGAAATATCGGCGTGGAAGCAGTAAAGCCTGGTGATTCTCTCTTCGCCGTTGCCGACGTGCGCTTCTCGCATGAATACGTGACGCCGATGGCCGCATCGCTTTTGACTCAGGCGCTCGGACCGAGCGCGCGCGTCACCGAACCCGAATCCGTCTTTGCTTTTCGCGATCACCTGACGTTCCTCAACAAAGTCATGTCGCCAAAGCACCGCGAGATGGGGTTGCTGGAAAAAGCCGAAGGGCTGGCGACAACGCAAGAGACCTTTACCGCTAAACAGGGCATTAAGCTCTACGGCGAGAATCCGGAAGGCGGCTCGGAAGCAATCTGTCATAACGCGGTGGTTGAAGATCTAGCCTTGCCCGGACAAATCGTGATCGGCACCGACTCGCATACCTGTATGGCCGGCGTGCTGGGTTGCTTTGCTTTCGGCGTCGGCTCAACCGACATGGCGAACGCCTGGTACACGAAGGATATTCGCATTCGCGTGCCGGAAACGGTGCGTTATGTTTTGAAAGGCCGGAAGCGCGCCGATGTAGCGGCCAAAGACGTGATGCTTTTTATCCTGGCGACCGATTACATGAAAACCAGCCAGGGCATTGGCAAAGTCCTGGAGTTCGCCGGCGACGATCTGGCGAACTGGGCCATGGATGAGAGGGCGACGTTGACGAACATGTCAGTCGAGGCCGGCGGCTTTACCGGAATCATCGAGCCCGACGAGTTTACTCTTCAGTACATCGTGAAGATGCGCGGACTCGACGCTGACGAAGTTCGCAAAGGATTTGTTTACAGCGACCCCGACGCAGAATACGCGGCAACGTTCGAGATCGATTTGGACGAGATTCGACCGATGGTCGCGCTGCCCGGCGATCCGCGCAACGGAATTCCGATTGACCAACTCGCAGAAGAAGTACGCATCGACGCCGCCTATGGCGGTTCGTGCACCGGCGGCAAGATGGCCGACATGGATATGTACGCGAAGGTTTTGCAGAATGCGCTGTCGAGAGGCAAGCGCGTCGCGCCGGGGGTGCACCTTTACCTGCAATTCGGATCGCAGAAGATCAAACAGTACGCACGCGAGAAAGGCTACATCGAAATCTTCACTGAAGCGGGAGCGGAGTTAATCGATCCTTCGTGTGGCGCCTGCATCAACGCCGGCCCGGGTGCTTCCAAAACCGCTGAGACTGTGACGGTCAGCGCGCAGAACCGGAACTTCCCCGGCCGCAGTGGTCCGGGAAAACTCTACCTCGCCTCACCCTACGTTGTGGCCGCTTCGGCAATTGCCGGAAAGATTGTTGAGCCGGATGAATTCTTGCAGTAAGAACTTGGGGGTCGTCTCGTCATATTGTTAATGAAAAGATTTCCACAGCAATACTGGAGCGCAAGCGTCATTTTGCTCGCGCTTTCCGCTCTAGCCCTGTTGGCTAGCTCCTGCGCGCGAACGGTTCCGAAGATCGATCCCGCCACATACGCCAGAGAGATCGAGCAGTATCGCGCAAAGAGGATCACGGATCTCACCAGCGAAACGGGATGGCTGACGCTGATCGGACTCTTTTGGCTGAAAGACGGTGAGAACAAATTCGGCAGCGACCTCAAGAATGAAATCGTGCTGCCAAAACAAAAGGTCAAGCCTTTCACGGGAACAATTCTGCTGAAAGATGGCGTGCTGAGATTGGAAGCGCCGCCGCAATCAGGTCTCACCTCGGAAAACCAGCCGGTCACATCGCTCGAGCTGAAATCAGATGCTGACGGTAAAGCCACCGTCTTCAAGCTCGGCTCGCTCAGTTTTCAAATCATCAAACGCGGCGACAAGTTTGGGCTCCGCGTCAGGGACAAAGACAATCCCGACCGGGAGAAATTCCCCGGCATTGAATCTTATCCTGCCGATTTGAAGTGGCGAATAGAAGCGCGATTCGAACCATACAATCCACCCAAGCCGCTGGCGATTATGAATGTGCTGAATATGGAGAGCGACGAGACCTCACCGGGCGCCATCAGATTTGAAGTCGACGGCAAGACTTATCGCCTGGACGCAGTTTCGGAACAGGACGAGCCGAGATTGTTTATGATCTTTGCCGACCATACCAGCGGAAAAGAAACCTATGGCGCCGGCCGTTATCTCTACGTTGATCCACCGGATTCTTCGGGACGCGTAGTGATCGATTTCAACAAGGCCTACAGTCCGCCGTGCGCTTTCACTAACTTCGCCACCTGCCCGCTGCCGCCGGATCAGAATCGGCTGCCGCTGTCGATCGAAGCGGGAGAGAAATACAGCGGCCACACGAAATGAATTTTGTCTGAAGCTCGCTGGTGCATTTGCCCGAGCGTGAGGGAGGGCTCTGATGGGATTCTGGACGAAGCCTCACTCACGGTCGGGCCAGTGCCCGGCTTGGGTTCCGCAAAAAATATCTCGGACGGCGTCCAGTACCATGGGGAATTATGATATCCGGGAGGCGGTGGCACGGGCGTTCCCGCCCCGTGAATCCACGCGCAGGATGCGCGTGCCACAATGGCTGTTAAATCCCCGCTTCTCGTGTATCATGTCGCCGCTTTTCAATCCCTTTGCCACACGGTTCAGGCGATCCGCCGGACCATAGAAGGAGTACCGATGTTAAGAAAGAGTTTCTTGATTTTTGCAGTCCTATGCGCCGCGCTTTTGATCGGATGTAGCACCTCAACGAACAGCAACAATGCCAACTCGATGGCTGACAAGCCTGTAACTACGACTACGACCACTACGACCAGCACTCCCGCGACCACGTCTTCATCCAGCGGTGAAAAAATAGGCATCGCCGAATGCGATGACTTCATTGCCAAGTACGACGCTTGTGTTTCCGCGCATGTGCCCGAAGCCCAGCGAGCCCAGTACCAGTCGACGCTCAAGCAATGGCGCGATAGCTGGCGTCAGTTGGCGGAAAACCCGATGACCAAGGGAACACTGGCCACGGCCTGCAAGCAGGCGGCTGAGCAGGCTAAGACGTCGATGAAGGCGTATAACTGCACTTTCTGATCGGCAAAGACAGGTCTGAGAAAACCCCAGATTTCTCCGGCAAAACCGGTAGTAGCCCGAGGTTGGGTAGTGTTCTGATTTTGGAACACTACCCGATCGGCATTTGAAGAAGATTCTTTGCGATCGGGCTACCACTCCACTATTCCTCGCTGGTATAATCCGCGCCATGAAAACCAATTTCTTTCGCTCAATCTCTGTTGCTCTCCTCGTGATGTTCTTTGCCCAATCGTCCTGGGCCACTTGCGGTGGCGGCGGCGGTGGGGGTGGCGGCGGGATGTCCGGTGGCGGCGGTGGTGGCTCGGCCGTCGAGACATATCCGGTGCCGTGGAGAATTCGCAAGCCGACTGATAAGCCCGCGATGGGCCTGATCCTTTACTGGTTTCCAGCCTCTCAAAACGAGATAAAAGCATCCAGCTTACTCCAGTCGCGCACGCTGTCTTTGTACGCCAAGCAGTGCGTCTCAATGGAACTGGGGGACGGTCGAATACCCAACGCTGAGAAACTTGTGGGAGGCTCGACTCTACCGGTGGCAGTCGTTGCCGAACCCGACGGTAGTCCGGTCACCAGGCTCGACAACAAAGACGGCAAGCTTAAGGTCGCTGACGTGGAAAAACTGCTCAGCACCGAAATTAAGCAGCGCGAGGGCAACCTCAATAGCCAAATGGCCGAGGCGTCCAAGAAGCTAACCGCAGGCGACAAAGATGGCGCCATTACGATCTATAAAGCTGTCGCGGAACAGAAATGCATGTTCCCGGGAAAAGCCAAGGATGCCGCGAAAGAGCTGAAGAAACTCGGGGCCGAAGTAGGACGCATTCCGGCGGCGCCCGTCATGGAACCTATGCGGAGCGCGATGATTGAGCGCACGATGCGTCAGGGTCTGATCGCAGAGAACGCAGCCCGCTATGTCACTGCCGACAGATTCTACATGAAGGCCCACCTGATGGATCCCGCGGATCCAACTCCGCTGCGCTACCTCGGTGAGAATTATCGCCACAACATCGGCGATTGGGTCAAAGCCCGCAAAGTGTTCGAAGAGATCCTGGACATGCCGGCGGATCCGCTTTCACGTGCAGTCGCTTTTCACGGTCTCGGCAAAATGACGATCCACGACGGCGAGTTCAAGAAGGGTTTGGCCTTGATGGAGCAGGCCATAGCCGAATACCCGCTGGCACTCGCATATCGCAATCTCGCCGTGTATTGGAATTCGGAAGGCGATCCGGTTAAGGGTAACGAGTACACGCAAAAGGCGCTGGCGATTGCTCCGGAGGAGCCTTACAACATCGTCTTTGCCGCCGTCTTTATGGCTGCAAATGGAAAGAAGGACGAGGCCCTGAAGATCGCGCGCGATAACATCAATCTGATGCCCGCGTCTTACAACCTCGCCGCGATCTTCGCGCAGAACGGCCAGCGTGATAAGGCTCTGGAGATGCTGCGCCGTCATTTCTTCCAGTACGAGCGTTACCAGGCAGTGCGTGCGAAGGAAATGATGGAAGCGCGTGTCGATGCAGTGTTCGACTCGATTCGTACGGATCGTGACTTCATCGCCCTGACAAAAGGGGCTGATGGTAAGCTGCCAATCCCGATGAAGGGAATGCCCGCGACCCAGGCAAGTCCGAATCGATAGGTTGTCACGAGAGGCGGGCTCATGGCCCGCCTCGTTATGTTCGCTAGACTTCACTGGCAGAGAATGATGAAACTCTCTCGCAGACTATTTTTGATCGCCCTGCTGATCTTCGCCCTAACTAGCGTTACTGGCCTGGCCCAAAAAGGGACCAGCATCGTAACCCGCATCAAGTTCGCTCGAGGCCGGACCACCACCGTCGAGCGCGGCTCAGTGCATCGCGGACTGAGTCACGACTATCTACTGAAGGCCGGCGCCGGTCAGACTATGTCAGTTCATCTCGTCGCGCGCGGGGGCGTCTGCTTTGACCTCTACACGCCACGGTTACAGGATCAATTGGCCAATTGTTCGAAGGACTGGTCGGGAGAACTGCCGCGGTCCGGCGACTATCGCATAAACGTTCTCCCCGACACTACTACCGAAAGAAACATTTCTTACACGTTAGAAGTCACCGTGCGATAGCTACGGTCCCCGAAGCGCTCGATACCGAAACTGCGGGTCTTGGGTCGGCGTGCGTTTAGAGCGGGCAGGGTCAAGCCGTCGTTGGGAGCGCGGGCGCCCTGGCAGAGCCGCCTGACACCCTCGAAAGTTCACGTCATTGGACAACGTCGTTAGAAACCTGTTCGCGCTTCGCGGTCAGTGCGGACGAGGGCGTCCGCGTTCCCAGCAAGTAAGTTGTTCGTTAATCACCACTGAGCGCTACTCTTCACGCCACAAGTTGTGCTTTCCCGCCCGCCTCTCTATGCTTATCGTTTGCCTTCACTGGCATTTTCTCAACAAGGTAAGACTACTAATGGAAACCAGCAAGATTCGCAACATAGCAATTATCGCCCACGTCGATCACGGCAAAACCACTCTGGTCGATGCCATGCTCAAACAAGCAGGAACGTATCGGGACAACGAAACCATAGTGGAACGAGTGATGGACTCGATGGATTTAGAGCGCGAACGCGGCATCACCATCATGGCCAAGAACGCTTCAGTGCGTTACGGCGACTACAAAATCAACATCGTGGACACGCCCGGTCACGCCGACTTTGGCGGCGAAGTCGAACGCGTTTTGAAGATGGTTGACGGCGTGATGCTTTTGGTCGATGCGGCCGAAGGTTGTTTGCCACAGACTCGGTTTGTATTGCGCAAGGCCCTCGAGGCCGGGCTGCCGGCCATTGCGGTCGTCAACAAGATTGACCGGCACGACGCGCGTCCCGCAGAAGTCGTCGACGAGATTTACGAGTTATTCCTCGACCTTGATGCCACCAACGAACAAATCGAATTCCCGATCCTCTATTCCATTTCGCGCGAAGGGGTCGCGAAAAAGAAGCTCGACGATACTTCTACCAACCTGAAACCGCTTTTCGATCAGATTATCGAAACGATTCCGGCGCCGCATGCGCTGCGCGACGATACGTTGCAGTTGCTGGTAGCGAATGTGGACTACAGCGAATACGTGGGGCGTCTGGCGATTGGGCGAATCTTTTCCGGAGAGATTGCCCGCAACCAGGAGATTGTAATCGCTGGGCACGAAGGCACCGTCAAGAAAACTCGAGTGAAAGAGCTTTATGTTTTTGAAGGCCTGAAACGCGAGTTGGCAGAAAGCGCGGGCGTGGGCGAGATAGTCGCGCTGGCGGGTGTCGAAGACATCAACATCGGCGAGACTATTACTAATCCCGACAATCCGAGACCCCTGCCGTCAATCGCCGTCGATGAACCGACGATCGCCATGATCTTCAGCGTCAACAACTCGCCCTTCGCGGGCACTGAAGGGCAGTACGTGACCTCGCGTCAGATCAAGGAACGCCTCGATCGCGAAGTTTTGGGTAACGTGGCGATTCGAGTTGAGGAAACCGGCTCGCCGGAACAATTCAAAGTTTCGGGACGCGGCGAACTTCAGCTCGCCATTCTGATCGAGATGATGAGGCGCGAAGGTTACGAGGTGCAGGTTTCGAAACCGGAAGTCATCACCCGCCGTGTGGACGGCCAATTACAGGAACCGATCGAGCAGGTCGTCGTTGACTGTCCCGAGGAATTCATCGGCGTGGTCACTGAAGCCATGGGCCGGCGGAAAGGCCAGATGACCAAGATGGTGAATCACGGCACCGGCCGCGTGCGAATGGAGTTTGAAACGCCTTCGCGCGGGCTGATTGGTTTTCGCGGCGAGTTCCTGACGGAGACCAAGGGCACTGGATTGCTCAACACCCTGTTCCTGCGTTTCGACAAATGGATGGGCGAGATGAAAGGCCGCGGCACCGGTTCGCTGGTCGCGGATCGCATGGGCGAATCGACAACCTACGCGCTTTACAACCTGCAGGAACGTGGGAGCCTCTTCATTCGACCGAACACCAAGGTTTATGAGGGCATGATCATCGGCGAGAACGCGCGCGCGGTCGACCTGGACGTGAATGCGATCAAGGAAAAGAAGTTGACCAACATGCGGGCCGCGTCGGCAGACGAGGCCATGCGCCTGGTGCCGGTGAAGGATCTCTCGCTGGAAGAAGCGCTGGAGTTTATCTCAGGCGACGAACTGGTCGAAGTCACGCCCAAATCAATTCGCCTTCGCAAGCGGGCGCTGAAGGCGAACGAACGGCCAAAGAAAGAAAATTAGTTGTGGCACGTGCATCTTGCACGTGGATCGGTTTGCAAAAAAGTTACTGGCCGGTTGAAGCGGACCACTAAGAACCGTTGATTCGTGTTGCTTTGTGAGATTTCGCGTAATCCTGGATCGTGTGCTTAGAATTCGGAGCCATACAATCCACGAAATCACACCAAATCTGCCGAAATAGACGTTCTTGTGCAAAGCCGCGTGAATCACGGGCGGGACGCCCGTGCCACAACTACCGCCGTGCCAAAACCGAGTTCGCTGCGCCGTAATCTCCATCATTAGCCGCCGGCTTCAATCCCAGAATTCTGGTCATGATGTTATAGACCTGAATATTCGCGAACGGCGCGACTACCCTCCGCTGCTTAAATGCGGGGCCATGCGCAATGAAGATCGCCCGCATGGAAGGAAGTAAATTGTCATAGCCGTGCCCGCCCCTGGACTTCTTCAGTTCACCTTTCGATTCCATTTCTGCAAAGGCCCTTCGATTAGTCAGAATCCAACCCTCTGCAGGCAGGACCAGTAGCGGCGCGATGCGCGGGCTTTGCGAGTAGTGGAAGCGCGCCGGCATTTCGGCCTTTAGATACACCCGGGCCTGAGGCGGAAGGCTTCGCTTCAGAGCTTGAAAGATCTCGTCTTCCTTTCCTTCCTTCGGAAAGATGCTGACGATCTCGCGCGTCCAGAAGACTCTGTCGGCCAGCTTTGGGTCGAAAAACTTGTCGAGCACAATTGCATTGCGCCAATTTACGCTGGCCATGCCGTGATCGGAAACTATGATTAAGTTAATTTGGCTGAAAATCTCACGGGCCTTCAGTCCCCTTACCAGGCGGCCGATGTCTTTATCAACTTTCAGCACGGCGTTTTTCGTTTCGTTCGAGATCGGTCCAAAGGCGTGACCGGCATCGTCCGTGTCGCTGAAGTACAGTGACAGAAAAGTCGGCCTTTGGTCTCGCGGCAAATCCAGCCAGGAGAGTATCGAGTCTACGCGCTCGTCATTCGCGAGCTTGCTGTCATACTTTTTCCAGAAGGATGAACGAATTCCCGCAATCTCGCCTTCTGTTCCCGGATAGAAAACCGAAGCGGATCTTTGCCCTTGCTTCTCCGCCGTTACCCAGATGGGTTCGCCCAACCACCAGCGGCTGTTCACCACCTCTTTGCGGTCGTCGAGCCTGAACACAGCATTGAAGCCGGCGTCGTACATGTTGTTTTCGACAATCCCGTGGTGCTGTGGATAGAGGCCGGTGGCAATCGTGTAGTGATTGGGAAAAGTTTTGCTGGGAAATGAAGGGGTCATCCATTTCGCTCGCACGCCATCTGTTGCCAAGGCGTTGAGGTTCGCGGGCCGGTACTTCTGCAAGTAATCGAAACGAAAACCGTCCAGTGAAATCAGGATCACCGTCGGCTGCAAATCCTTGATCGGTTTCGGCTGGGCGAAACCCGACAGACTAACCGCCAACAGCAAACAGACTAAGCCAAAAATCCAGGGCAGAATCGTCCTGATGTTCTTCGGCATTGATTAATCAGGCTCGATCAACTACATAACAAAATCGGCTTCGCACAGCTTACCTCAGCGCACACATAATGGCTTCGCCATGCTGATGCGCGGCAAGTCTCTGACTTGCCGAAGGTGAGCATTAAAGTTGCTTAGCGGTCTGTGACCGCTAAGATTTCGGGTCGAAGACCCAATCTGGGCTCTTGGGATTCAACGGCAAGTCAAAGACTTGCCGCGCATCGGCATGGCAGAGCCATCTGTTCAGGCCGCAACACGGCCGAATAAACTTTACTTACTTCGGAACCTTCCCCGTCTTCAGAAGCGATGACGGGCAAAGTTTTTCGATCACGCATTCTTCACACAATGGCCGGCGCGCTTTGCACACCCGCCGGCCGTGAAAAATCAGCAGGTGTGAAAAGATAATCCAGTCGTTGTGCGGCACCAGTTCCATCAAGTCCTGCTCGATTTTGCCCGCGTCCTTGTTCCTGGTGAGCTTGAGGCGCTGTGAAAGTCGACTGACGTGCGTGTCGACAACGATTCCCGCGGCAATTCCAAAGGCGACGCCCAGCACGACGTTTCCGGTCTTGCGCGCGACCCCGGGAAGCTTGAGCAACTCGTCCATCGTCTTCGGAACCTGGCTCTTGAATTCCTCGACCAGCATTTTGCAAGCGCCCTGAATCGATTTCGTCTTGTTCCGAAAAAACCCGGTGGTGCGAATGTCCTGTTGCAATTCGACTGCTGGAACCTTCAGATAGTCTTCGGGCCGGCGGTATTTGCGAAACAGATCCGCGGTGACGATATTGACGCGCTCATCGGTACATTGGGCCGACAGAATCGTGGCGACTAAGAGTTCGAAAGCGTTGGTGTGGTTCAGCGCACAGTGCGCGTCGGGATGCGCGCGCTTGAGCAGCTTGATAATCTGTTGCGTGCGTTCTTTGCGCTGAGATTTGGTTTCTCGCATTTTGGAGTGCGGCAATTTGAGTTTCGCGTCAGAAGCCCGAACGTTAGGGAGGGCAACTAATAGCGAGCAAGTTTCAGGCTTGGCGGTAGATGCCCATTGCGATTCTAGCCCTCTCTAACGGTCGGGCTTCTGACACCTTACGGTTTCAATCTGCCGGTCAACATCAGCGCCAGCATTTTCCAATCACCCATAAAAGACCATAACGGATACTTGAAGGTTGCCGGCCGGTTTTTCTCGATGAAGAAATGCGCCGCCCAGGCAAATGCGTAACCCGGCACCAGAGCCAGCGGAAACAGCCACCACTTTCCAAGTGCGAACAGCGCGACCATCGAAACCATGGCGGCCAGCGTGCCGACGCAATGCAACAGACGCGTGGCCGGCTTGCTGTGTTCGCCCAGATAAAACGGCCAGAACTCAGAAAATGAGTTGAATTGACGATTAGTCATGCGAAATCGCGGCCATTCTAGCAGAAGCGGCCGGCATTTCACTGGGAACGCGGGCGCCCTCGCCCGCATTGAGCGAGAAGTGCGAACAACACTTCCGTAGGGCTTTCTAATTGTTTGGAATGACTTCGCACCCGCAACGCGGAGCGGGCGAGGGCGCCCGCACTCCCAGTGAAAGGCAAGCTCCCATTCCGGCCAGAGGGGCACCGAACACCCGCGTACTTGACCACTGCTTGAGGGACAGGCAAGATCAATCGCTATGTTTTTGAGCTCGCTTTTACGTCCAGGGTTCCGCGATCAAATCTGTCGTCATACTTCCCTGCTGGTGGCCGCTTGTCTCTTAATCTCTTTCTGGCCCGCTCAGTCGAGGGCCCAAAGCTATGAAAAAGAATTGTCTGCGGGAGGTAAGGTTCTTTTAACAATCAAGAACCGCAATGGCCGCGTTTCGGTCATCGCTTCGAAAAGCGAGAAAGAAAAATCTACGTTGCAAGCGACTTCGGCCGGTGCGGCAGTAGCACCCGGCGACGTCAACATTTCTGGCGGCGAAATCACCGTGCGCGAGCGGCCGCGCCCTCAGGACCGCATCGACTTGACGATCCACGTGCCGGCGCGCTCACGCGTAAAGATCGAAAGCGAAAGCGGAATGGTTGACGTGATCGGTGATTTCGACGTCGCCGAAGTGCTGACCAATACCGGAACCATTCATGCCGACGTACCCGTCGAGGCGCTCAAGTTCAAATTCCTTTGGCAATCTTCACGGCCGCGATTTCTCAGTGACATTGAACTGCCGGCGATCAAAGAAGGCCGCGCCGGGGCGTTTTCGATCTCTGGCACCGCCGGTCCTGACGCCAAGAAAAAGAAGGGCAAGAAAAAAGAGCCGGCCGCCAGCCCGTCTCCTGAGAACAAAGAAGGGCAGGGTGATGGCAGCGATAAACCTGCTCCTACTCCGGATCAACCGCAGAAGCAGGAACTGGTGCAGTTGAATTTCACCACTCAACGCGGCGTCATCCTGCTGAACGTCGATCCCAGCATGGCCCCGAATGATTTGCGTGAACGTCCGTTAACCGAAGCGGCCCGCGCTATTGTGCGCAGCGGCGACGGCCCGCTAATGGACGCGATCCGCAAGGTCAGCCCGCGCATGTTCGGAGATTTCGCCCGCACCCTGCCGCCGCCACGCAATGAACCGTCGCTGATCAACCTGCGCCCGCCCGGTGAAATTGCCACGGCCGTCTCGCCTCAGATGATGCGAGTTAACGCCAGCGTCACGGATCGAAATGGCCGCGCGATTCACGGGATGCGAGTTTCAGACTTTGCCGTTTACGAAGACGGCGCTGAACGAAAGATTTTGAACGTGACGCCGGCGTCCGAACCTTTCAATCTGGTCCTGCTGCTCGATGTGTCCGGCAGCGTGGAAGAGCGGATCGATTTCATCCGTAAAGCGGCGCGCGATTTTCTCAACACGGCCAGCCCCCAGGATCGCATCTCGATCATCAGTTTTCGCGACGACATCCAGATAATCTCCGGATTCTCAACCGACCGCAGCTTACTCTCAAAGAAGTTGGATGAGATCGACGCCGGTGGCGCCACGGCCCTCTATGACGCTATCGCCTATACCCTGATTGACACCTTGAGGCCTTTGCGCGGAGAGCGCACGGCCGTCGTCGTCTTATCCGACGGCGATGACAACAAATCGTTTGTGCCTTTTCCTGCGATTCTGGAAGCCACGATCGAATCGGGAGCTCTGATCTATCCGCTTTATGTCCCGTCGGGCCTGATACCGGAATCCAGCGTGCCCCGTCCGTCGCTCACTGTTGATCCGATGCGCACGCGCTATCTGACGATTACGACCCGAGCCGCGGACGAAGGGCAAAAACTGGCGACTGCATCCGGCGGCGTGTTCTATCCGATCAAGCGGCTGGAAGATTTGCAGAAAGCTTACGACGACGTCGTGGCGCAGATGCGCACCGCTTACACCATCACTTACGCATCCAATGCCGACAGCACCGGTCACCGGCGAATCCGTGTGCGCACTAATCGCGACGGGGCGTCGGTCCGATTGAGCCCCGCCGTGGCCACGCCAAATTGATCAGGAGCCCGAGGTTCGCTGTTCTTGCAAGCTAAGCCTTCAGAGATTTCCGATAATGACCTGTTGCGCGCGATATCGCGAGGCGACGAACGGGCGCTCGCGGCCATCTATGATCGTTACCGGCTAATCCTATTCGGTCTAATCCTTCGTATATTGCATGACCGTCAGGAGGCGGAGGACGTTCTGCAGGAAGCATTTTTGCAGGTGTGGCGGCGGGCCGCCGACTTTGACGAGTCTCGCGGCCGCGCCTTTACCTGGCTGGTAACCATCGCGCGCAGCCGCGCCGTTGATCGTCTGCGCGCCCTGGGGAGCCGCGCAAAATTGGCCGAGGAAGTTGGGCATTCGCCGCGTGAGGAAGCGGGCGACGCGGCGGAGGATGCCCTGAAATCAGAACAGGGAACAATTGTCAGGCAAGCCCTGGCGGAACTACCGGAAGAGCAAAGACGAACGCTTTTTCTGGCTTACTTTGAAGGACTGACGCAGACTGAGATTGCTGCGCGTCTCGGCGATCCTTTGGGCACGGTCAAGACGCGAATGCGGTCAGGTTTGATGAAGTTACGAGAACTGCTGAGTAACCAATCGCGCGGTCTCTAATGATGGAACATCAGGAATATCAGGAGCTGCTGGCTTTGCATGCGCTGGATGCGTTAGACGCACTAGAGCGGCTCGCGCTCGACGAGCACCTGGCGACATGTTCGCAGTGTCAGTTGGAGTTGATCGAGTTGCGTGATGCCGCAGGTTTGCTTGCGCACGCCACGACGCCTGCTGCGCCTGGTGATGAAGTACGCGCGCGAATCCTTAATCAAGCGCGGGCTGAGGCCCAGAGCGGTCAACCGGCTGCTGAAACTTCCGCGCCGGTAGTAGCGTTTAGACCGCGCGCCGCAGCGAGTCGTTGGCCCGATCTCATGAGGATGGCCGCTGCCCTCGCTTTTGTCGCCCTGCTTCTCGGGCTGTTTGTGTTTTGGCGGCGTGATGTTCAATCGCGGCGTCAGGTCGTCCGGCTAACTGAGGTGATCAATGAACAGAGCGATCAATCATTACACGATTTTGAAGAGCTGGCGCGACTACGCGAAGCGCTCGAGCTGCTCAATTCGCCCTCCATGAAGAAGATGGAGCTGGCCGGTACCCAAACCGCAAAAACCGCGCGCGCCACTTTTGTTTATGATCGAGAGAGCGGCCGCGCCATGCTCATGACCGAAGGCCTTCCAATGGCGCCCCCGGATATGGCTTACGAAGTTTGGTTTATTCCCAAGGGTCATTCGCCGATGCCGGGCAAGATGTTCACGGTTGACGCATCCGGACATGCCATGATGGCCGATCACGTTCCACCCGAGGCGCGCGAGAATGTAGTGATTGCCATTACTCTCGAGCCAAAGCGTGGGTCGGCCTCGCCAACGGGCGCGATCTATCTCAGCAGTCCTGCCTCATAGTTGAAGTCAGAAACGCGAGCGGCTGGTTTCTCCGGACAGCGTCACGAATCTGCCTGCTGTCTAATCGCACTACTAGCCCAATGGCTCTGCCTCACCGATGCGCGGCAAGTCTTTGACTTGCCGACGGAACCCTACTTCTTCTTCATGGTCTATGACCGCCTAAGCAAAATTTTTTCCAGGTCATAGACCGGCAGGTTCGATAAGCGCGCATTACGGCAAGTCCGAGACCTGCCGCGCATCGGCGTGGCAGAGCCATGCATCAAGTCGCTGGCCCGACGCGTCGGGTACTGACAGTCATCCTCAAAACATTCCCTATGCGGATCAAATCCAATCTCGCGTCGTCCTGCGTATAGATTCCAGCAGTTCACAAATCGCAGTAACTTAAGGAGAGAAAGAAATGAAAAGGCTTTACGCCGTTCTGTTTGTAGTCGCCGGAATTATGGTTGCCGGCTCAACCGCTTCGGCACAGATGATGAGAGAGAACCCGATGGTCGGGGGCGCGGCCATGTATCCGAGTAAGACCATTGTGGCTAACGCGATGAATTCCGCCGATCACACCACGCTGGTCGCCGCCGTCAAAGCGGCCGGGCTGGTCGACACACTCAACGGCGCAGGGCCGTTCACTGTCTTTGCGCCAACCAACGCCGCATTTGCCCAGCTACCGGCCGGAACTGTCGACACTCTGCTAAAGCCAGAGAACAAGTCGATGCTGACCAAAGTGCTGACCTATCACGTGGTCTCGGGACAGTACGACTCGAAAGCTTTAGCAAAACTCATCAAGAAGGGCCATGGAAAAGGCCGCCTAAAGACCGTAAGCGGTGACACTCTCACCGCGATGATGGATGGTGGTAATATCGTCCTGCGCGATGAAAAGGGCGGCACCTCGACCGTAACAACCGCTGACGTCTTTCAGTCCAATGGCGTGATTCACGTGGTTAACGCGGTGTTGCTCCCGAACTAATTTTCCGGAACAGCAGTTTGAAACCTATCAAGGCGGCTGGACCCTCAGTTGGTCTTAGCCGCTTTGGTTTTTGCTTCACAACTCAATTCGATCAACAGCGAGGTGAAAATGATGGGAAAGAGAATTGCACTTGCTTTCTGTGCGGTGGCGGTCATGGCCGGAGCAGCTTTGGCACAGGCGCCGAAGAATACTTCGATGCCCGGTTCGATGACTAATCCGCAAGAGAAAAAATCGCTTTACACGCGGGTGGGCGGATACGACGCGATCGCCGCCGTGGTTGACGACTTTGTCGGGCGATTGGTGGCCGACAAGCGACTCAACAAGTTCTTCGTCGGTCACAGCGAAGACTCGCTGAAGAGGATTCGCATGCACGTAATCGATCAATTGTGCTCGGCTGCGGGCGGACCATGTAATTACACCGGGCGCGATATGCGAACTTCGCATCACGGCCTCGGGATCACAAACGAAGATTGGGACGCGTCGGTAAAGCACCTGGTGGCCACACTCGACAAATTCAAGGTGCCAAAGGCCGAGCAGGACGAGTTGTTGGCAGTCGTCGGTACGCTCAAGAAGGACATCGTGGATAAGTAAACCAAAGCAAACCATTCGGGGCGCGTGCGCATGGATGCGCCTTCACTGATTTGAGATGTAATGGTTTCCGCAGCTAGAATCTGCCGCTGCCGGTCGGTTTGTATACTCCCGTTAGGAAGGGATTTGTTCGCTTTTCCTGTCCGATTGTAGTGGTTGGGCCGTGGCCGGAATAGACCGTCACATCGTCGCCCAGCGGCAGGATTTTGTTGAACAGCGAATCCATCAATTGCTCGGTTGAGCCGCCGGGCAAATCCGTGCGGCCGATTGATCCGGCAAACAGGCAATCGCCAACAAAAACCTTTTTCTCTGTCGGCTCAAACAGGACCACATGTCCCGGGGTATGGCCGGGGCAATGGATGATCTGGAAATTCAACTCGCCCACCTGGTAAATCTGCCCGTCAATGAAGTGCCCGTCGGTCTTTGGCGGTTGCTCAAAATCCATTCCGAATTCGACCCACTGTGAACGGGGAATCCCAATCCAGGCTGGTTGGGTGGGCAGTGCATCATAAATAAACTCATCAGCCTGATGAATCATGATCTGCGCTTCGGGCTTGCGCTGCTTGAGCGCCGCGACGCCGCCAATGTGATCCAGGTGCGCATGCGTGCAAGCGATGGCTTGTAGTTCGAACCCATGCTTATCGATTGCCTGGACGATCTCTTCAGACGCGTCACCAGGATCGATGCAGATCGCGCGCCGAGTTTTTTCACAGCCAACCACGCGGGTGTGCTGCTGAAAAGCAGTAACGGTGATTTCTTCGATGATCATTTTTTGGTAATAGTCAGTAGTTAGTGGTCAGTTGTTAGTTGTTTGCTCAATTGACGACCTCGTTGCTACTAAGAACTAACAACTGGCGACTGACAACTGACATCGAAGGAGTATAATTCCTCACAGGAATTTCTACCACGAACGGATTTTGAGATCGTCATGCCACTGAGTGCGACAGCAAATTCACTCGCGGAAGTCCTCGACGAGATGACTGCCGAAGGCGCGCCGGAATTGACTGAGCATTTGCCCGGCGACGCCTTGCGTTGTTTCGCCTGCGGACATCGATGTTTGATTAAGTCAGGCAAGCGGGGCATCTGCAAAGTTCGTTTCAATGAAGGCGGACACCTGCGCGTCCCGGTCAACTATGTCGCTGCCCTGCAATGCGATCCGACTGAGAAGAAGCCTTTCTTTCACGCGTTGCCGGGATCGGACACGCTGACCTTTGGCATGCTCGGCTGTGATTTGCATTGCGCTTACTGTCAGAACTGGCTGACGTCACAAGCCCTGCGCGACGACGCTGCCGTCTCGCCGCCAAACGTCGTGACTCCTGAACGGTTGGTCGCGATGGCTAAGGCCTATGGCGCATCATTGGTGGGATCGAGCTATAACGAGCCGCTGATCACGGCCGAATGGGCCGTTGAAGTCTTTAAGAAAGCACGGCCCGCCGGATTTCGCACCGCTTTCATCTCAAACGGAAACGCAACGCCGCAAGTACTTGATTACCTTAGGCCGTGGACTGACTGCTACAAGATCGATTTGAAGTCGATGAGTGATCGTAATTATCGCCAACTCGGCGGAGTCGTGGACAATATTCTGGACACTGTGAAGATGGTTCATGAGCGCGGCTTCTGGGAAGAAATCGTGACGCTGGTCATTCCCGGTTTCAATGACTCGGCAGACGAGCTCAAGCGCGCTGCTGACTTCATCGCCTCAGTGTCACCGGACATTCCCTGGCATGTGACCGCGTTTCATCAGGATTACAAGATGACCGAGAACGCAAATACCACGGCCGAGCAATTGATTCGCGCTTGCCAAATGGGACGCGAGGCTGGTCTGCGTTACGTGTATGCGGGAAACCTGCCCGGCCGCGTTGGACGCTGGGAAAATACTTATTGCCCGTCTTGTGATGAACTACTAATCGAGCGTTACGGCTATCTCATTCAACAAATGAAAGTAACTCCGCAGGGTAGCTGCCCCTCTTGTAGCCAGATAATCCCTGGTATTTGGTCCTGATCCGATTCGCGTCTCAACCTCGTTAGGGTGTCTGAGTCTTAACCGGCGTCGGCGCCGGCTTCAATGGAGAAGGACGCCTGGCCGGCGATGGTTTGGCAATTGGCGTCGCCTTGGTTGACGGCGTTTCTTTTGTTGACGGCGAAGGTTTCGTCGCCGGGGACGCCGCCACCACCGGCGATGCTTTTGGCGTCGGCGAAGCAGTAGGCGCCGTGGGGTTCAGCACTTTTACTGACGTCGAGGCGACCAGCTTCCATTCGTTATTGCGTCTGGCAAAAGTATCTACGAAACGATATTGACCGCTTACATCGATCGTTCTGTCTGGCGCTTTGTATTTGCCGCCTTTGATGTCGATCATGCCGGTCACGACCGCCGCGTCCTTGTCCAGAATCTTGACCTGCAGGTCATTCATCTCAAACGAATCAGAGGTAATGGCACCCGATTCGATGAACTTCGCGTCTTCCTCTTTAGTTGACAGGCTGCCATCCCACGAGAGCAAATGAACGTCGTCGGCGTCCAGGCGCCTTACGGCCTGACCATCGCGCTCTTTCATGATTCGCGGCCAATCGTTCTCGATCCGCAGCAGTTCCTTCCGAATCTCGGCTTCATTCGGTGTTGCTTCCGGGGCCGCGGTGTTAACGTTGGTAGCCGGTGGGCTGGGAGCATTGGTACAACCAGGCTGCACCAGCACTAATAGCCCAACCAGCGAAAAAATTGCTGCCGAAAGAAATTTCTTCATAGCCACACTACTCCTTCAAAAAACTGTCCTTAGGTGCGGAAGTCCACACTGTTTCTATTCTAATTTTGGGTTTCGAGTCAACGCCCATTTTGCGCCGGCTGCCGTCTTTCAAGCGCACCCGGTCCCGAACCTGGCCTATGAAATCGGGATTTCATTTGAAGTATTGACTTGGGAAACGCGCTTGGCATATTGTCATCGGCATAAATCCAAACCGATCCGTTGGATCGGAGACCGGGGCCGCTGGGCCCGGCTTACCTTCCGCCGCGCATATCCTGAGCGGCAACGAATTGGAGGAGGACCAGATGTTTTTCTTTTCCCCCGGAATCTTGCAGAGCCGAATTGGCAGACTAAGTCTTCTGCTTGCGGTTACCGTCGTTTTGATCGGATTCGCCCCTGCAACCTCGCAGGCGCAACGAAGGACGCCGCTCGACGAACCCGAAAATCGGCCCGCATTCAACGACTTTAAAGGCGTCCGCATCGGGACCACCGTCGACGAAGCGCGCAAGAAGTTGGGAAGCCCTCGCGACAAAAGTGCCGAACAGGATCTTTACATTTACAACGATACTCAGGTGGTGCAGGTTCTCTACGACAAAGCGGGCACGGTATCGGCAATCTCGATTGATTACATGAGCGGCGCCAGTGGCATCCCGGCCCCCAAAGACGTGTTGGGAACCGACCCCGACGCTAAGCCCGATGGTTCAATATATAAGATGCTGCGATATCCGAAGGCCGGCTACTGGGTCTCGTATAGTCGCACCGCCGGCAACGAACCTACTATTACCGTCACCATGCAAAAGATTGATCATTGATTTTCGATCCGCGGGCTATCTCAAAAGCCGGTCGAGGGCCGTCCTCGTCCGGCTTTTTTGTTGGGCTGATTGGAGTCTCGCTTCCTCTGAGGACCTCACACTTTTTCTGAACCACGAGTGGGGTGCTGGTTTCAACCCTCTGCGCGGTCTTGGCGTGCTCTGCGTCTCAGCGGTGAATTTTTCTTAGCCATTTCACCGCAGAGACGCGGAGAACACAGAGGTTGCGCAGAGAAGAACTTCAAAAGGACACTGCCGAACTCACTGCCCGGCTGGACAGCGAGTGTACGGGCAGTGTAGAAGTGTTGGTTTCCCATTCTGGAGGAATTGTTAACCGGATATGCTGCAAGCAGGTTTCGTCGGTCTGCCAAATGTCGGAAAGACCACTCTTTTCAACGCCGTGACGGCGCAATCATCGGCGCTGATCGCCAACTATGCATTCTCCACCAGCAAACCGAACGTGGGCGTGGTGGCTGTTCCCGATGAACGGCTGGCGCCGCTGGCAAAGCTGGTAAAGACCGAAGTACTTGTGCCCGCCAGTGTCGAGTTCGTGGACATTGCTGGATTGGTGCGCGGATCGTCACAGGGCGAAGGGATGGGCAATCAATTCCTCCACGCCATTCGTGAAACCGACACGATGGTCCAGGTGGTGAGATGTTTTGAAGACGAATCGGTTGTGCACGTCGAAGGCTCGATCAATCCACGTCGAGACATTGAGACGATTCAGATTGAACTTGCGCTGGCGGATCTTGCCACCGTCGAGCGCCGCCGGGAACGTGGCCAGAAAACAGCCAAGAGTGGCGATAAGACAGCGAAGGCGGAACTCGAGGTTTTGGATAAGCTGCAACCCGTCCTGGAAGAGTTCAAGCCGGCGCGCAGTGTTGAACTGACCGAAGACGAGCGCGCGATCGCCCGTAACTATTTTCTCTTAACCATGAAGCCGACGATTTATGCAGCGAACGTCAACGAGGCGTCCTTGAGCACCTCAGAAGAAAATGAACACGTTAAGGCCGTGCGAGAGATCGCAGCCGGCGAAGGCGCTGAGTGTGTTGTGATATGTGCTCAGCTCGAAGCCGATCTGGTTGATCTTTCACCGGCGGAACGAGTTGAGTATCTCGAGTCGCTGGGTGTTAAGAGCAGCGGCGTCGACCAGTTAATCAAGAGCGCTTACCGCGTACTCGGTCTGATGTCGTTTTTGACGGCCGGCGAGAAGGAAGCGCGCGCCTGGACCATACCCCAGGGGTCGCGCGCACAAGACGCCGCCGGTGCAATTCACTCAGACATCGCGCGCGGTTTCATCCGCGCAGAGATCGTCGGCTATGACGCGCTGATGCGCGCCGGCTCGTATGCCGCGGCAAAGGAACAGGGACTAATGCGTTTGGAAGGCAAGGACTACATCATGCAGGAAGGCGACGTAGTGAATTTTCGATTTAATGTGTGAGTAGGCCGGGTTTTCAAGACCGGCCGTTGCGCTCTCTTACAAGCTCCATTAGGATTTTCAGTGTTTGATCGGTCCGCATCTCGAACGTTTTGAATCGCTCATCAGACTTTGCAAAGCGTTCGTCATGTTTTGCAAAGAGCACGTCGTACTTCGCACAGCGCTCGTCGAACTTCGTAAACCGCTCGTCGAACTTCGCAAATCTTCCTTCGTTTTGAATCTGTGCGTCGATCAGGATGTTGATCTTCTCGTCCATTTCGCGCAGGTTACGACGCCCGCGCATGCCGGCCCGTACGAACAATTTCGCGATTCGTTCTAGCCGATCTAGTCTCTGTTCGGAAGTCATAATCTTGACCGGCCAGCATGATTGCGTGAGGAATGATGGCTGTCAAGTGCTAATTTGTATTTGAGACTGCAGAAGAGGCTTGCTGCGGGTTGGGCTAGCTCATTGAACCTCAACAGCCACTAGGAAAAGCGTTGTCCGCGTGAAGACTCACTTCAACACGGCCCGAATAACAACCATGATTAGATAGATAATCGCTACGACGATCGCCAGATAGATCAGCTTAAGAGCCAGCCAGATCAAGATTCCGACAAGAAATCCGACAATTCCGAAAGCGAGTCCTAATGCCTTAAGAACCAAAGGTAGAATAAACACAATAACAAAGAGGGCCAGTAAAATGCCTATCACCACTCGTCCAATATTTGATCCTTCTCTCATCGTCGCTATCTTTTTGAGAACCTTTCGCTCATGTTTTACGGGACTTTTCCTGCCTGCGTCAAATATACGACAGGCTGAGCGTAATCGTTCCCTAAACCTGCGGACTCTTCACTGGGTGCGCGGGCGCCCTCGCCCGCAGTTGAGCGCAGCGCGTAAAAACGTTGCATGACTACCTGGTACTAACCTCACCGGTTTGCGGGCGAGGGCGCCCGCGTTCCCAGTGACGACTTGATCTATCCACTCATACTACACACTACGCCAGGACGGGGAAATTGGCCGTGAGGTGATCGCCAGAAAGAAAGGGACCGCCGAATTGGCGGCCCCGGAAAGCGAGATCACGAACGATTCTCGCACAATCCTTACGGAACAAGCTGGATTACTCCGACCCTCTGACCGGAAGGTTTGACGATCGTTCCTTTGGTCATCCCCAGATCCTCAGTCGTTAACAACAAGCCAAAATCGCCGAACGGAACTTCAGATTTGATTTCGGCTTCGTTGCGTCCTTTGAAGTTTACAATCCGCCCGAGTTGAGCGAACTGGTTGTCAGGCGAGATCGCCCAGAGGATGTAGGCTTGTCCCTTCGGCGCCTCTTTCAGATCATGGAAGCGCATCCGAACTTCTGTCGTCTTGCCGTTCTTGTTCGGCTCAATGAAGATGTTCGCGCGCGCGCCTTCCATTGCGCCGGAGAAGTTGATTTTCAGCTTGGTGTCATCGCCATGCTTGAATGCCGGAATCCCCAGCATAGGCACGGTGTAGTCCGTGGTCACAATCGCCGACTCGGCCGTTGGCACTACTGCTGCCACTGCCGGCACCGCGGTGGTGGTCGTAGGCGCGACTACTGCCGGCACCACGGCGGTCGTCGTAGGCGCGACTACTGCCGGCACCACGGCGGTCGTCGTAGGCGCGACTACTGCCGGCACCACGGTGGTGGTCGTAGGTGCGGCTACTGCCGGCACCGCGGCGGTGGTCGTAGGCGCAACCACAGCCGCCACTTGTTCACCGACCGCATTAGTTATTGGAATCACGGTTAAGCCCGTCGGCACCGCACTCCGAAAAAAGACCTGCGTGCTGTCGTTGTACGCCGAGAGATTTGCATCCGGTGATGCGATCAGCATGAACTTCGTCAGCGGCGTCGACGTTGTAGATATCCCTGCATTGTTAGTTACTGCAATCGGTCCCAACAGGGTAACTTTACCCTCTGGATCGATTGCATAAAGATTCACTGCCGTTACTTCGGTGGGCAGCTTTGCCAGGTTCACTTTAATGGTTGTGCCGTCAGCAGCGCGCAAAATGGTTGCCGTGCCGGTCGCGCCGCTCAGACCCACGGGATTCAAAGTAACTACTGTTTCCTTGCCGACAGGATATTCAACGATGGTGTAAGTCCCGTCGGAATTCTGTATGGTCTCGGTTTTGGTAACGGTTGTTGTCGTTTGAGTTTGGGCCACCGCAACGGCGGCCATCGCAAGTAACAGAAGCATTGCTCCGAACACTCCCGTCAGACGTCTGCTCATAAGTTCATCCTCCTTAAGAAGTATGGTTGTGTCGGGATTAATGAACGGATTTGCGTCTACAACTTAGAAGAGGAGCAACCAACGTGCCGGGTTGCATGTAAGCCTAACAAAAGCAATGTGAAACGCTTGCCGGAACGTAGCGAAGGAAAGCAATACAGCAATGTATCGATTCTGTGGTTGGAAGGAGTTCAGTGTTTGACGCGATACGTTACAGCCAGATAGCCGCCTTTGAGGGTCAGGCAATCGAGCAACTCAAGATTGATTTGCCGCTTCATCTCGTGAAAAAGCGGAATGCCCGAGCCGAGCAGAACGGGATGAATGTTCAGCACGACCTCATCAATCAAGTCGGCTTCGAAGAGGCTTTTCGCCAGTTCACCGCCGCCGAAGACAACGATGCCTTTTCCCTTCCTGCGCTTTAAGCTCTGCACAAACTTTGCCGCGTCGTCAGTGACAATCTCGACATTCTTGTCCACTTTCTTTTTGGCAGCCAGAGTTTTCCCGAGCGCCGCGCTCTTCTTTTTCGAACGAGTAAAGACGTAACTCTTGGCGCCCGGATAAGAGGTCTGACCGTAGGCGAGCATCACTTCAAAAGTCTTGCGTCCGATCCATGAGGGTATCAACAGTTTTCATAAACCTGGCGCTGATCTCGGCGACTTCCTTGCTCCAGTGGAGCCAATCATACCCGCCATCCTTGCGGGCGATGTAGTTGTCGAGGCTGTTCGCAAGACCAAGTGTTACTTTGCGCATTTTCTTTCGGAGTGGCATGTTCTTTTCGACGCGGAACGGGCCAAAGTCGTAGAAATGTTTCCCTAGCTCGTCCATATCATCTGCGAACCCTGGCGCAACTGTTCGTTGCTCCTCACGATTTCTCGCATTCGATTCATGGGGTTAGATTCATCCGGCGCATCAGATCAGCGTATCGCGGGTCTGAGCGAAGAGGATCGAGGATTGGCTCGACCTTAAGATACATTAGATTGACAGAGCGATCCTCGTAAGCTTTTTCGAGCCAAATGAAGGCCTGATCCTTGTTGCCTAGACCCGTATAAATCAGTGCTATTAACCAGGGTGAAACATACCTGCGCTTCGACTGCTCCTGTAACTCGTCTAAAACCTTCTGTGCTTCGGCGCGCTTACCCGTCACTGCATAGGCATATCCGAGGTAACCAATCTCTTCTGCGTTCCCACCGGAAAGCGCTCGCGACTGTTGTATCTCTGCGAGGGCCTCGGCATTCATCTTTTTTTGTAAATAAGCCAGGCCAAGTCGCCGATGAGGTCCGAAATTGCTCGGGTCGAACTCTATCACTTTTCGCTGCTCTTCAATTGCCCCATCGTAATCGCGGGCGAAGTAGAACATCCAGGCGCTGATTTCGGCCAGGGTAACCGAGAGAGGATCAAGGTCTTGGGCTCGTTTCCCCTCTTTGGTAGCTTCCTCAAACCGTCCCATTGCCGCCAGGTATTGCGCGTATTCGTAGTGGGCCGTCGCGTAGTTTGGGTTCAGCTCAATGACTCGTCTGTATTCTCTTTCATAACCCGGCCAATCAAATTCATGGAGGAGTTTAATAATGGAGATCGAGGCGTGGGCTTCGGCCAAAGTGTCATCTAACTTCAATGCTTTTGTTGCCGCTACCTTCGCTTTGGCAAAAGCCTCCTTTGGCGCCATCACGTAAAAGGTACCGAGCACAACATAGCCGTCGGCTAACCCGGAGTACGCTAAAGCATAGTTTGGATCGACCTCGATTGCGCGATTAAAGTACTCGACGCTCTTCCTCATCCTTTCTTCAGTCTTGCTACCGAGCCAGTGAAAGCGGCCCTTCAGGTAAAGTTGATAAGCTTCAGTGTTCTCTGTGTAATGCCGCGCCAGTAACTTTCTATCTGATCCGCTAAGTTCGAGCGCCAGAGCATCGGCCACCTTTGCCGCAATCGTGTCCTGCAGGCCGAAAATGTCTGTGAACTCTTCGTCGAATTTATCCGCCCAAAGTTGCGAGCCATCCGGCACATTTAATAGCCGCACCGTCACTCTGATTCGATCACCTTGCTTCTGTATACTTCCATCCAACACTGACTCCACTGATAACTCTCGACCTGCTGCGACCGCATCCTGGTGGAGGTCTGCGTACTTACGCACCGCACTGACGGGACGCACGATAATTTGATGCAAGTTGCCAAGCAGCATAATCAAAGTATCAGCCATGCCCATCTCAAGCGACTCGTCCCTGTCATTGGCCACCAGCGGCTTAAAGGGAAGCACTGCGATTGCGCGTATGCCCTCGCCGGCTTCGTCGTCCTCCTCGATGACGATGTGCGCACGTACCTCTTCAGCAACAATGAGATCAGAGTCTTCGTTATGCACTTCCGTGACTCTCGCGACAAAGCGATAACCTCGACGGGGCAATGTCTCGATAAAATTCTCACCGTTACGGCCTTCGCCGAGCGCTTCCCTCAACTTGTAGATGTTGTGAGAGAGATTGGCTTCCTCAACGAAGCTGTCAGGCCATACCCGTTTCATCAGTTCTTCTTTTGTCAGCAGGTGGCCTCTGCTTTGAACCAGCACCAAAAGCACCTCAAAAGCCTTCGGAGTCAGGGGCACAACTTCGTCGTCACGCAGCAGCAGTCGCTCAGTTTCGTCCACGCGATAAACGCCGAAGTCGTAAAAGTGTCTTAGTTTGCTGGGCATTTCCGCCTTTAGAACTCAGCGAGAAATCTCTCAGAAATAAACGAAAACTCGCAAAGGACTTTCTTGTTGTCCGCGACGTAATGTGCGCCACGAGGTCGCGAAGTGGTTGCCATAGAGGGGGAACTGATGCGGTGGAAATCTTATCCCATAGTCAGCTGCGCGACAAAGCGAATTTGAAAATCAGTGACAGCTTAAACCGCGGAGAGCCGGGAACTTTGGAAAGGCGGTGGACCACACGAAGAGGAGAATCGAGATCACCGTCGAGAAGCGCCGGCTGGTGGTGCTGAGTCGAAGGAATCACTCAGTTAACGCCTGGTGTGGAACCTGTGGCGAGCAAGTCCAGATGGTGACGCCGGATGAAGCAGCGCAACTTTCCCAGGTTAGCACGCGCACGATCTACCGCCGGATTGAGACGGGGCTCCTTCACTTTACGGAAACTGAGAAAGGCTTTTCGTTGATTTGCCTTCAATCGCTTGAGAGTAACGGGAACTCGCCCCAGTCGAGCGGAGAAGAAGCAGCCACCCGACCCTTGAGGGGCTTTTTGAGAACGAGCATGAAACGGATGTTAAAGCGGCGTTGAGTCGCGGAAAGAGGACGAGATGAAAAGCAGACGAATTCTATTACTGACCCTTCTATTGATCGCCGCGACGGCAATCGGCGTGAATGCTCAATCGCAGGATCGCGACAATCCCACGCCGCTGGCTGCGAATACGATTAAGGGCAGCGGCGCCGGCAAGAAGATTGAGTACTACTACAGCTTCACCGCCGGCCCGGGCGAAGTCGTTATCACGGTCGATCTGAAAGCGAAGGCAGGTTCTACCAACGCGGATGTGGAACTCTTCGATGCGGACTCGAAGATATTCTTCGTCTACCCAAACGCGACGACCACTGCCGAACATGCCGTCAAACGTGTCACGCTAAACAGCAAACAGCCACTGATACTGCGGCTGTCTTTCGACAGCAGCGCGGGAGAGTATTCGATCAAGCTCTCTGGCCCGGTTGAGTTGGCAGCTCCTGTAGTTGAACCCGCCGCTTCTGAGCCCGCTGCGACCGGTGAGCAGCCGGCGACGAGCTCTTCAGAATCAGACGCCGCAACCGGAGCCACGGCTGACACGGCGAAGTCCGGTAAGACAAGCAAATTCAATTCTGGAGTGAACATTCTGCAGTCTGTTGGCACTCAGTTTGGGCTGCCAACCTCCGGAGTTTTACATCTCGCGTTGAAAGACGGGACGGTGCAAGACATCGATCTCAGCAAAGTGCAGACAGCTTCGGTGACTAAGCAGTAGGCCTCAGGGGCGCACAAGCCTAAGCAAATCGAGGGTTACGAGAACACAAAAACATCTGCAGAAATTCCAAGGAGACAAGAAATGCGACAAGCAATTACTTTGATTTGTTTGATGACAATGTTTGCGGCCCTGATGTTGATTGAGCCGGCGCTGCCGATTTCACAACATACGGTGCCGACTGCGCTCGCGCAAAAAATAACGACTCAGCCGCTTTATCGGTTTTCGTCTGACAAGAACCAGTATGCGCTCATGCCAGGTATAAATGGGCAGCTAGTCGGATTCAATTCCGGTTACGGAATCGGTTTCGGAAATCCTGTGATCATTGGGCATGTCCCCGGCGGCACCCATCAACTCGTTACGGTCATGATCCATGCGGCCCTGAAGCGGGGAGACGACTATGGTGAACGCTATTTTTATACTGACGATTTCACTGAATACGACTTAAAAACGTCGGGATATGGATGGAAGAAGATTGCGGGTATTTTCTACGTTTCTAAAACCCAGGTAAAGGGAACTGTGCCGCTTTATCGTCTCTGGCTCGAGCGGACGGTGGTACCGAGCGGACAATTCTATACGCCCAAACCCGGAGAGGACGGCTGGTACTACACCACCAGCGAGCAGGAAAAGAATCAGGCCCTCGCCGCCGGCTACAAGCACCCGCGCGTGCTGGGCTATATCTATGCTGAGCCACAACCTCCCCCACCGCCGGGACCGAAGATTCAGAGCAGCGGACCTGCGCTCGATCCTGACGCGGACCTGCTGCGGCGTGGATGCACGCGGCCAGGCCTGGGCTCCTACGACTGTCCGACGATTGGCGGCTATGAAGCGTGTGAAATCTATAGGAACAGCGGCAAGGTCAAAGCCTGCTCGACTTCAGCAAATAAGCAGGACCAGGCAGCCATGGATAAGGATTTGTTCTCCGTTGGTTGCTCACGCTTTCTCGGCAGGCCGGATGAATTCCTTTGCAAGACGCCGAAGGGTGTCGAACTCTGCAAGACCTATAAGAACAACGGCAAGCTAAAAAACTGCCTGCAGGCGAAATGAAAGAACACGGGGTACGGCAGGCTGCCGGCCTGCCGGCATTGTCTGATGCTTTAACCCTGGCGCTTCAAGAAAGGAAGAAGACCGATGAAACCAACAATGGTGCGACACAATGCAATCCTATCTATGTTCGCGGCGTTGACCATAATCACCTTTGCCGCCACTGCCATCAGATCAAACAGCGCATCGTCATTAAAGCCGGCTCCAGATAACGCGCCCGATCTGATTGTCAAAGAAATCGCCTTTGAACAATCGCCTTCACAAATCCGCGTTCGGGTCGTGAACCAGGGCACCGCAGCGGCACCCGAGTGTTACCTCGCTTTACAGACTGGGGCCGGTACTGACGCGTCGCTGGCCACGAAGCAACGAGTCTGGACAATTCAGGTTCCGGCGCTGGAGGCGGGCAAAGGATTTTCTGACGTTATTGATGTCGCTCCGCTTACTCAAGCAAACGGCCCCTGGAGCGCCACCATCGATCGCTCGAATACAGTGGCCGAGTCAAACGAAACCAACAATACCCTGAGGTATACCGCCGGCAATCCCGGACCCTTTCCACCGAATTACCGACGTCCCGATCTGGTCATAGCTCAATTCGAGTTGACCGACCCTGCTAACGGCCTGGTAATGATCGAGGTAGCAAACAAAGGCGACGGCAAGGCCGGACCGTCCACGCTTCGTTTGATCGTTTGGGAACAGGGAAAGTTTGAACAACAGGAAGCGAAGACTGTTTTCGTGAAGGTGCGGGCGATTGATGCCGGCCAGTCCGTTAAGTTCCCGGTCAGGGTCGCCGTGCCAATCATCAACACGAAGTACTCGATGTTCATCGACATCAGCCACGAAGTGGCCGAGAGCAATGAAGACAACAATCGCGCCGAAGGCGAAGCAGGTAACTTCAAACCATAACCAGGCGAACTGCGCGGAATGGATTTCGTGTTGCCAGAAAGACCCGAGCAAGTGCCGTAAGCCCAACTCATGTTATGTGTGATCTGCATCCGCGTCGTGCAAAGGAGAATGAAATGAAGCTCAAAACTATTTTGCGATTGAGTGTAATGATGACACTGGCGGGGCTGTGTCAGTTGCAACCGCGCGCGTTTGCGCCGGAAGCAACTCTCCGATTATCGCCCGCACCGATGCCAGACCTTGGCATTATTGCGGCTAGTTACAACGACCCGAACGTCACCGTCCGACTCAAGAACTTTGGGGATGCACCCGCGCCTGCGTGTCAAATGGCGGTGCTCCTGCTGAAAAAGATTGATGTCGACACCGGTAAACCGGAAGCGTTTGGGGTTCCATTGCCCGCTCTTTCTCCGGGGCAGGTGATTCAGCGGACAGTTCTTATTGGTAATAAGGCCTTCACCGATAATGGCGCGCTCGCCGTTGTGTTGGACTACAAAAACCAGATTACCGAGAGCAACGAGTCCAACAACAAGACGAATGTGACTGTCCTTTACCTGCCCGATCTGGTTATTCAAAGTGCTGAAATAACTAAAGACACAGCGACCGTTTACGTCTTCAATAAATGCAAGGGAAGCTCAGCCCAGTCCTATCTGGACCTGACCACTTACAAAGGCGCGGACAAACAATCAGGTTGGGAAAGTACACTTGGTAAGAGTGTACCGGCACTGGCGGGCAACACCGGCGTGAAGTTGGTCTTTGAACTCAAGAACTATTCCTCGGTTTCAACCACTACCTTCGCCGGCAGGTATATTCGGTTGGAAGTTGATATGACTAACAAGATCAAGGAATCGGTCGAGACCAATAACTGGTGGGAGACAGCCGCTGCGCCCTTTCCCGATTCGGCTAATTCCTGTGGGATTAAGTAAGCAGACTTCAACCTTAACGCTAACGAAAGTGAAACCGAGATGAAAACAGACATTTCGAAAATACGCATTCTGCGGACAGTGCTGGCCTTGATCCTGTTGCTCGCCGGCCTCCCTGCTCACGCGAACCCGGCGATGGTTGATAAAAACTTACCAAATACATCGTCCAATTTTTCGATACTCCCGGATCTGGTTGTCATGAGCATCGCGTCAGACAATCTCGACAACGGTGAAGTTAAGATCAAAATCAAGAATCAGGGTCAGCGCCGAGCCGTCCGATCACTTGTATCTCTAGTAATGACGTGGGGTTTGAAAACGGCGACCTTCACCTATTCCACAATTCCGTTGGACCCTGGCCAGATGACTACGGTCCTAGTTGACGTGAAGATGAGTCTGGTGCAGGCAGAGTTCTGCGCGACCGCCGACAGCACGAACCGGGTCAATGAAGACAACGAGAGCAATAACAAGCAGTGCGGACAGTTTGGTGGAAAACCCTGACTGAAAGAAAAAGTTGGCCTTAGCTGAAATGGCTCGAATAGCCCGGAGGAGATAACAATGCGAACACGAAACTTCCTGCTGACCTGTCTTAGCCTGATCATCTTGCTGACGTGCGCGTATGTCGGTAAGGCGGCGGCGCCTTGCAACATGGACTTTTACGGCATCGAACTCGGTGCATTTCCTGCGTGCTATGACTACTGGACGAAACAGAACCTGGTACCAGTGACGCTCAGCCAGTATGAGACGGGAGGGGTCATCTACTTCGCGGGCTCTTTCCAGAAAGCAGGCAAGCGGCAGGCTAAGTGGGGCATGAGCCAGGCGACCTTTGAGCAGTTCAACAGGGACTTGGGCGAAGGCTGGCGCCTGGATCAGCTCAATGTATTAACCACCGACAAGGGCCAGTTCTACGCCGCCATCTGGGTCGAAGATCTCAAACTCGCTTGGGAAAACTACAACATGATGTTGCAGTCTGAGTTTGATAAACGATTCGCCGCGATGGAGGAAGATTCGAATATGGTCGACCTCCGCGTCCTACCGCGTGCGGACGATCCTGGCCGGCCAACCATACTGGGCCGTTCGCTGGTCGGGCGCCTGGCTCGGGATCGGTTCCGGGAAGAGCATGGTTCACGACAATATGACCCTGGCGGGTTTCAATAACCGCGATAAGCAATACCAGGCGCAGGGATTTCAGGTAACGCGCTTCATCACCTACCGCGGTGATAGCCGCCAGGGCAGTCCCATCCTGCACGCGGCCATCTGGCGACGGAAAGCTTCGCTCGCGCCGGGTACGTGGAAGGCGATGCCCGTCACCACGTTTCCCGAATTCCAGAAAATGTACGACGCGATCACCCCACAGGGCTATCGGCTCTACTACATTAATGTTTTCGAAGATCTGGTCTCAGCCATTTGGGTCAAAACCTGGATGATTAAGATTCCAGGCAAGTAGAGACTAAAATCACGGCACGTGGATCCAAGGGTTTTTCTTAAATCACTTAAGTAGTTTGTCCATTACACGGTCAAGGATGAGACGGAGCCAAACATGAGAAGATCCAAACCGGCCTTGAAAGCAGTTAGCTTTACGCTCTGCTGCCTAATCACACTTAATTCGCAAACTGCAATTGCTCACAATGCCAAAGTGCATGAGGGAATGACGAAAAGAGCTTATCAAATAATGCTCATCGTCACCCGATTGAACAAGCAAGGCAAGACCATGGGCAGTCCGCCGCCGGGAGTAACGGCAACTCAGTGGCAATCCTTTCACGCTGACATTGCCGCTTCCATGGCGAAGTTGGATCTACTGGCCAAAGATCCGAAAGTAACGATGGTCAAGCTGGCTGACGCGACTTCCGCCCCGGACTACTACACAGGGGACATTCACTTATTCGCTAAGCCCAGCAACATGCTGGGGCAAAGTGCAGCAACCAAGATGGCCGATGAAGCGGCAAAAAACGGCGCCTTAGTTGTCCTGGTTCCACTGGTTTGTGGCGTGACTTGTCTGGGCGAACTCCTGGGAATCGGCAACAGCACGTGCAAGACGTGCATTAAGAAAGCTAAAGAGCTCTCGGAAGATGTGCCGACACCCGGTGATTTGGCTAATTTGATTCCAGGGATCGGCGATATTGCGAGCAAGGACTATACGGGTGTCTGGCATTTCATAAACTTATCCCCCGCGGCAACCTTCAGCGATCATTACGACGATCATCCGGGATTGTTTTACGAGCGAGCGGGCCCATTCGGAATGCCGGGCGCGGTTGATGTTGGCATACTCGCTATTACCGACGGTTTAGGGTTGAGTGTGAACCCGGAAAAGAGCGATGGAGTCTCGCGATATCAAATCGCCAACGCCAACGACTCCTTCCCGGATGGCGACCAATACAACAGCACTCTGTTTCGCAGCGGTTCACAATGGCAAAAGTATGCGATGGGTCATACGACGTTTGAGCCACTAGACAATTTCGCGTTGTGGGGTTGGCGCGAGTTCCAGACTGGCGGAGCGAATGACGATCGCCTGGGTCGCCTGGGCTACCCTTTGCACGCCATCGGAGATGCAACCGTCCCTATGCATGTTACGGGCACCACCTCGTGGGGCCATCGCCCCTTTGAAGATGCTCAGGCGCGCCTGTGGGATGGCAAGATCAGTGACCTCTTGAACGATGGATCCATACTAGCCAAAGCCTACGAGTACCGGCAGGAAATTCTGGCCTGGCGGGCGCATGGTCATCCAGGTGATATCCCGATTCGGCATTTAATCCGAAGCGTGGCAAAGCACACTCTGGACTACAGCTCCAAGAAGCAGAGTGAAACGGGCTCCTGGCCGTTCGAAGATTCTTCGTCGCTGCTATATTTCACCGGCACTGCGAGCGAAGATTTTTCAGATCCTAAAGAGATTGCAATTGGGACTTATAGTAATCGCTCGGATGCGGCCGTACTGGTAAAGCCGCTTTTTGAGGATGGAATTGCAGCGGAGTTAGCGGTGCTGATGTCCGCGGTTGAAACGAACGGCGTGGCCAGGCGAGAGCCGTCATCGTCCGTCGCCGACTTATCATTCTCGCCTGCCCGCTGGCGGGCGCAGCCTTCCTTTCTGAACGCAGTCTCTGACGATCCCGGGCCCGGCACGCTACGGAACGAAGCGGCGCAACGCCGGGAAACACCCGCGCAAATACGGGTTGCCGATGTGGTCAAGACCAATTACGCGCGTCTCGGCCGCTTATTGATAATCGACGAGATCTCTCCCGCCGAGTATCTACAGCGCGTATGGAACCAGACCAGCAAAGCCAAATTGGCTGCCCGTGACAGTGCTTGGGCAGATGAGCTTGCCAGCAACGACAAGGATGGTGACCTGGTCCCGGACTCGCGCGATCGTTGTCCCGACACTCCACCGCTGGCGGCCACCGATGCCACCGGCTGTCCCACAAGAGAGCGGCTTCCCAATGCGCCATCGAGGCGAACGATGCAAGCGTTCTTCAGCCGCGTAAACATCCTGGTGAGCCCAAGATGTCCGTCGGCGCCGGCGCCTCGGACACCTCAACTGGTTAAGATCGGCACTTCATCCGCAAATCGGGATCTGATGTTTGCCGTGAGACCAATCGGCAACCAAACGGCCAACTGCATAACGTTCTACGAGTTTGGAGTTAGGTTCAAAGGAGTTTTTGAGGGAAATAAGAACTTCCTGCCGGCTGACGCATATCGCGAAGTTGTGTTCCGGAACACCGATAGTAAGGACCTGAGCCCGACAGCTCAGAATCGACTCGTCTTTCGCATTGCCCGGGATCCTGCGCCACAAGACGGAGACCGCAACTTCATGTTGAAGGCCTGGGGACGCTATAGCGACTACGACTGGCGAGTGAGAGTTGTTAATGCCAACGGTTTAGCATCTGAGTGGTCCGAATGGCGCAAAGCTGGCGCAATTTCGTTTAACGAGCCATAGCCCGAGGCGTTAGGCAACAGCGAGCTGGCAAGAGAGTTGTAAGTGGTCGATCCGCCGCTCGCGTCATCGCATGCGTCTTCCCGCCGCCGACTCCTCAATCAACTTGTCCAGCCGTTTGAGTCTGGTCGCTTCCTGCTTCGCGCTGACAATCCACCAGTTCATCACCTTGCGATACCCGGGAGGCTGCGCTTGAAAGAATTTCCATGCCGTCCTATTTCGTTTTAGCTTTCCCAAATATGGCTCGACCAGCTCCGGACTTCTCTGTTCGTATGCATAAATGCCGGATCGGTATTCTTTCTTGGCTTCGTATGCTTTCAACCCTGGCGACTGCATCCGCTTCTCCTTTATTAGTTTCTCAGCGTTGCGGATGTTCACCGCGCTCCAAATACTACTGGGTCTGCGCGGCGAGAAACGAATCTTATAGCTCTCTTCATCGATGGTTTTTCGCAACCCATCGATCCAACCATAACAAAGCGCTTCATCAACCGACTCCGGCCAGGTAATGCTCGGCTTGCCTGAGTCTTTCTTGTAGAAGCCGACCCAGAGTTCTTTTGACTTCGTGTGATTGGCGGCGAGCCATTTGCGGAAAGCGGATGGTGATTTGAAGAATTTAGGGAGCATGAGACTCACGACCGTAGAGTCAAAGGCAGAATCCGTACTCGTGAGCGGGCTTCATCAAGCACAATCAAACAACCTTCCTCGAGCTGGTACCTGTTATTTTCCAGGACATTGATGACTTGCGGTTCCAGATGCTCGGGCGTCACGTCTTGAGTCCGCACCTGAATGACGCTAGGCCCTTCTGCCTGCGTCAATGCCAACGCAGCGCCAAAGTCGAGATCGTTGGTAAACAGAATATAGTTGCTCGTCCGCGCCCAGGCCATGATCACAGAGTCTTCGGCGCGTGGGTCACCCACCGTCGACCAGTGTACAGCTGTAATCCCGCGGTTTGTTAAGACAGCCACCCAGGCGGGCGAGAGATTCATGTCGACAAGGATCTTCATCCTGTCACTAACGGCAGCTCAACTTCCTCAGCACGCCACGCGGCATAAGCAAGCGCCTCACGAATGTCTTCTGCTTCGAGGTAGGGATAGAGATTTAGAATCTCCTCTTGTGAATGATCAGATGCAACTAGACCGACAATCGTGCCGACAGTGACTCGAAGGCCGCGAATACATGGCTTGCCGCCCATGACGTTGGGATCGAATGTGATTCGCGTTAGCTGATTCATGTCGCAGATTATAGCACCCGTGCTTTCAAGCTGGAGAAGCCTGTATTGCGAGCCTGACAAAAACACCAGTCAGATAGATAAAAGACTCGACCTCTGCGGTTGAGAGATTTGGTTTCGGCACACTTGTATCTGCGGCATGCCGGAACTTATTCGCGTAAGAAATATATTCCTTCAATAGTTTCTTATACGCCTCAGACACGCCCAACTTCTTCAAGAACAACTCCGCGTTTGCTGACAGGTCTTTATCTCGATTAGTGACAATCTTGCCTAGCGCCTCAAGCGCTTCATACATGTCTGTTACTACATCGGAAAGAAGTTCGGGACTCTTACCTGCTTTCAAAAAATGCTCGAGGCCTTTTGAAAATGGTTTGAGAATGCTTTCGTGCTGCCTGCTCGAAAGCCATCGTAGAGCCTCGTTTATTAACTTCTCATCGAGCAACTCCGCGCCACTTCTAAGGAAAGTTCCATTCTCATAGCCCACCCCCAGATCAACTTCAGCGTCGCGTAACGTTCTCTCTACAGGCGTGTCCAGTCTTAACTGATCGGTGGCCACAAGTTTTTCACGCTGCTTCAATTGCCTGCAAGGTCTTGTAGAAGTTTTGTTGCGTATAAGCCTCAAAGGCGAATATTGGCATATATGACTCGCCCAATTCGTCGGCAACGGCCTTGAGAAGATCATCCTTGCGTACACTATGTTCGAAGAGGTCATCAAAAACGCGATTTCCTATCCTGTTTACGAACCGTTCCCTCGCGTCTTCAATGTCAATGGATATTTCAAAACGTTCGTGGAATTTTGGACTCATGGTGGAGGGCTTGCTCTGAATGGCCCTAATAACCACTCAACTCAGTAATCGCCTTCAGCACATCCGCGACTTGCGGCAGAATTGCGTCTTCCAGTTGGGGCGCGTAACCGACAAAGGTGTCGAGCGCGCCGACGCGGCTGACGGGAGCGTCGAGATAATCAAACAGTTCACTGGAGATGCGGGCGGCGATCTCTGCGCCATAACCGAACGAGACTGAGTCCTCATGGGCCACGATCACGCGTGAAGTTTTCTTTACCGATTCCGCAATCGCGTTCCAGTCGTAAGGACTCAAGCTGCGCAGATCGATTATCTCGACGCTGATGCCCTGCTGTTCGGCTTGTTTGGCCGCGACCAGCGAACGCTGCACCAGGGCTCCATAGGTAATGATCGAAAGGTTATTTCCCTCGCGCACAGTCCTGGCCTTGCCGAACGGAATCATAAAATCGTCCGGAGGATAAGCCGATTTGTTGTAGGCCTGGCGATACAGGTGCTTGTGTTCCAGAAACAGCACCGGATCATCGCAACGGATCGACGTGCGCAAAAGTCCATTTGCGTCCAGCGCATTTGACGGGTAGACCACGCGCAGACCCGGAATCTGAGTAAAGATCGAAACGCCTGATTGCGAGTGATAGATGGCGCCGCCTTTCAGATAACCGCCCACCGGAACACGCATCACCAAAGGCGCAGAGAATTCATTACCCGAGCGCCAGCGGAGCACCGCCAGTTCGTTGCGAATCTGGTGGAACGCGGGCCAGATGTAGTCAAAGAATTGAATCTCGACCACCGGCTTCAATCCGCGCGTGGCCATACCGATGGCCCGGCCCACGATATTTGCTTCCGCCAGAGGCGAATTGAAAACTCGCGCGCTGCCAAACTCGCGCTGCAGGTTGGCGGTGACTTTGAAGACGCCACCTTTGCCTTTGACCTGGTCGAGTGACTCTTCGCGCGAGCAATCAGCGATGTCTTCGCCAAAGACAATCACGCGGGGGTCGCGCTTCATTTCGGTGTGCAGACAGCGATTAATCAAGTCAACCATGGTGCCGGGATTGCCGCTGAGCTCCGCGTGTGCTTCAGTGTCGAACTCGTGCGAGGCCGGATCGACAGTCGGTGAATAGACAAAATCGGTGGCAGTTTCGGCGGCCGGTTGGGGACTTGCGAGAGCTGCATCCGCTGCTTCATTTAATTCGCGATCGACTTCGTCCTTCAACTGCTGCAGCTCATCCGGATTGGCGACACCCTCTTGCACAATCACGGTCCCGAACCGTTTGATCGGATCACGCTCAGCGTCGGAAACGCGTTCCGCCTCAGCCCGATAAAGCTTTTCATCGTCGGAAAGCGAATGTGAATAGGGCCGGATCACTTTCGCGTGCACAAACGAAGGGCCGCGGCCTTTGCGACAATTCTCAACCGCGCGCCGCATGGTCTGAAGCGATTCAATTGCGTCGGTGCCGTCACAACGTTGCCGGTAAAGATTGGGAAAACCTGAGACCAACCTGGAAACGTCGCCGCCCGCGGTTTGAACTTCAACCGGAACGCTGATCGCATAGCCGTTGTCCTCCAGCAGGAACACGACGGGCAGTTTCAGGTTGCAGGCCGTATTGAGCGCTTCCCAGAACTCGCCTTCGCTGCTCGTGCCGTCACCGAGCGAGACATAAACAACTTCGTCGTGGCGAAAATTCTTGACCCGCTTCTTCAGTTCCTTGATCAGCTTGACGCGATAACCGGCTTCGGCACAGCCGACTGCCTGTAAGAGTTGTGTGCCCGTGGGTGACGATTGGGAAACGATGTTGAGTTTTTTGTGGCCCCAGTGCGAAGGCATCTGCCGGCCATGCGAGTTGGGATCAGCTTCGGCGCCGACGCTCTCCAAAAGCATCTCGAGCGGTGTCATTCCCAACTGCAGGCACAGCGCGCGATCTCGATAGTAAGGATAGAACCAGTCATAGCCGGGTTTCAGACACATGCCCGCGGCCACCAGGATCGCTTCGTGGCCGGCGCCGCTGATCTGAAAGAAGATCCGGTTCTGGCCCTTCATCTGAATCTCTTTATCGTCCAGCCGGCGCGAGAGGTACATCGTGCGAAAGATTGCGAGCATTTCTGCGCGACTAAGCCGGGGCTTGTCTACCGGCTTCTGCGACTGCTTGCCGCGCGCGGGCGCAGCTTTGAAAGGCGCCGCGACCGGCTTGATTGAAATCGCGGAGGCGGGCTTCGGTTCGGGCTTCGCCACAGCCTTCGCCGTAAAGGCCTTTTCCGGCGGCCCGCCTTCGCCCTTCTTTACCAGTCTTAGGACTTTGGTGTCGCTCATGTCGCGTTTTGCTGGCACCCCTCCGGGGTGCAATTCCTTTATCCCTTGTTACCAGGGGTGGCGCGCTTCGCGCTACCCCTGGCTACTCTCTGTCACCGCTCTGCGGTGAAATCACTCATTCGCTTTCCAGGATAGTTCGATATTCTTCGGCCATGCTTGGATGACCATGAGCAGCGGCCGCGTCGATGCCGCGCTGATAGGCGTCTCGGGCCTTTTCGGATTCTTTGGTGCGCTCGTACGCGCGCGCCAACATACCGTACGCATTACCTTCATCATCGGCAGCCGCGAGATAGCGCTCGAGCGTATCAATCAACTTAGCCTCGTCGCCGGCCTTTTCGTATTCCTTCGCCAATCCGAACAGCACCATTGTGTTGGCTGGATCGCCCGCGAGCATCTGCTCAAAAACTTCGATGCGTGATGTACTCATTTGTTCATTTTCTCATTGGTTCATTGATCGATTACTGACTGTTCTAATTGGCCCGTCTATTCGTTTGATGGTTTGACGGCTTACTCGATCCGAGTGACTTCTTTTCAATGAATCAATGAGTCAATGAACCAATGAATCAATTCTTAATGATCAGTTTCGCAATCGTCTGCAACTGCATGTTCGAAGTGCCTTCATAGATGGCCCCAATTTTCGAATCGCGCCAGTACTTTTCAACCGGATAATCCTTGACGTACCCATATCCGCCATAAAGTTCGATCGCCTTTGACGAGATGCGTTCGGCCGCGCGCGAGGAATAGAGCTTGGCCATCGCGGCTTCCTTTACAAAGGTCTGGCCCGCGTCTTTCATGCGCGCGGCGTTGTAAACCATCAGGCGCGCGGCCTCCAGGTCGGTGGCCATTTCAGCCAGTTGAAACTGCACTCCCTGGAATTCGTTGATGCTCTTGCCGAATTGTTGGCGCTCAGTCGTGTAGGCGAGCGAGCTTTCCAGCGCTCCGCGCGCAATTCCGATCATCTGCGCGCCGATGCCGATCCGGCCTTCGTTCAGAGTTTCGATGGATGTCTTGTAACCTTTGCCGATTTCTCCGAGGACGTTTTCCTTCGGCACCAGGCAATCTTCCAGAATCAGCTCAGTGGTCGAAGAGGCACGAATACCAAGTTTGTTTTCTTTCTTGCCGACTGAAAACCCGGCGCTAGTTTTTTCAACGATGAAAGCCGTGATCCCACGATAGCCGGCTTCGGGATTTGCGTTGGCGAACAGCACAAAGATTTCCGCTTCGTTGCCGTTGGTGATCCAAAGCTTCCGGCCGTTCAAAACAAAATGATCGTCGCGCTCGACGGCGCGGGTCTGCAGGGCGAATGCGTCAGAGCCGGAACCGGCTTCGCTCAACGCATAAGCTCCCACTTTCTCACTCGCCAGCTGCGGCAAGTATTTTTTCTTCTGCTCGGGATTTGCCCACCGCAGCAGCGCGTTGTTTACCAGCGTGTTCTGCACGTCGACGAACACGCCTACGGAGGCATCAATGCGTGACAACTCTTCGACCGCCAGAATCGCCTGGAAAAACGAGCCGCCGGCGCCGCCGTACTCCTCCGGTGTCTCAATCCCCATCAGCCCCAGCTCAAAACATTGCTTTATCAGCGACTGATCGAGATGCCCCTGCTCTTCCATGGATTCGACCCGCTTGCGGATCTCACCTTCGGCGAACTCGCGCACGCTGGCGCGAAACATCTGTTCGTCTTC
>Ga0070707_100000352_pt1 | contig 45054 bp, 28 predicted proteins | sample KBSK5502metaG_FD_65468 | JGI IMG/M metagenome (GOLD analysis project Ga0070707, IMG submission 65468) | Corn, switchgrass and miscanthus rhizosphere microbial communities from Kellogg Biological Station, Michigan, USA - KBS K5-50-2 metaG | ecosystem: Host-associated > Plants > Roots >... | reverse complement strand
AAGTCAGCTGTCTTGACTTCATCCACACTGAGTTCTTTCGATTCCACGCCGAGCGCCGCGAGCGCATGCGGTAAGCTGAAATCAAAGCCGCGGACGTAACCGACTCGAAGGCCTGAGGCGACGTGAGCGTCAGCGAAAATTACCGGCACGACAGCCTCCGAAGGCACGTTCGAGCCCACCCGAAAACGTAGCGTTTTCTTTGGCGCTGTTCGCGCCGATTGAAGATTCGGCTGCAACAGCTTCGTAATCTTCGCGGTGTCTGCAATCGCCATCTCACGTTTTTCGTTCGCGTTCAGCATCAAGGTTGGTCCAACAATCCTGGTGTTCAGACCGTCTCCGGCCATATTGACTTCTGCGATCGTCTCAAACGCGCTGCGTAGTGGGACCGAACTATGATTAACGATATGAAGACGCAGTGCCTTCACAGGATTGGCGGTCTGCGGAGTGATCACGAGGGGCGACGGCGTGACTTCTGTAATCTCAACTTTAGGAGAAATGTCGATCGAGTTTCTTCTCAGAATCTCAAACCTGACGTTCTGTATTTCACTGAGTACGGATACTGCGACCGGATAACCGTTAACGCGGCCGTCGTAGAGATGCCGGGCGTGCGGCGTCGTCAGCTCGGCTGTCGCCGGAACCTGATAGCTGATCGGAGTACTGATGGTTTTTCCGGGAGCGAGCCCAACCTTGAGAGATGTGGCCGGATTCAGCATGACCTTGCCGTTGGTATAACCGGCGCCGAAAAGAACTGTGTCTAAGCGAACCTCGGCCGTGCCATTGTTTGAAAGCTCCACACGAAAACTGGCGGCCGAACCCGGCTCGGATACGTCCTGATTTGAAACAAGTTTAGCGGTCACCCCACTTGCCGCTGCCATGACTGCGCTTAACAGTTGGCGATGGCGGACGACTCGGGGATCGAAAAACGGCGCCGTCATCTGCGCGCCGGACTCGGCAACATTCCGTTTTTGAGCATCGATAAGTGCGGCCAGGATTACTTCCGGTCGCTTGACGTAGTCGTCCAGGGGCCGGTCGTCGAGCATTGGCACGACGAGTTGCTTAGCAACATCCCCAGGCAATTGCAGCCCATCGAGAAAATTATGCGAGTCCTTCGTTATCGGCGCCGCGCCCTTTGCTTCGCGCACCAGGGCATAACGAATCGGCGGCAGTTGGCCCGGTGCTCCGGTTTGTCCGGTGAAAGCACGAAAGCGATTCGCGTATTCGGCGAATGTCTTGGGCCAGGGGCCCTGGGTCGCGTGTTTCTGCAAAGCGCGCAAAGCTTCTTCTGCGTAAACCGTTTCGCGAATCGAATCTCGTTCGTTGGGATCGATGGTTACAGCCGGAGCAGTTGCGGTTTGTGCCTGGGCGTTTCCCCGCGCGCGCACAAAAAGTCTTTGCACTTGCCAGACGGTAACGCCGTCTTTCAATTGTTCGGGAAAGCGTTTGGGATCGGCAGCGGCGTCGAATGCCTCGAGCTCAAGCCGGGCAGTCGCCTGATGATGACCGTGATCGTTGCTGGTAGCTGAGTGGTTGGTGATGATCACATCCGGCCGCAGCTTTCTAAACTGCAAAACCATTCGGCGCAAAGCTTCGTCATGCCCCCAAAACTTAAAAGCTTCGTAAGCAGACTTCGAAAAACCAAAATCTTTCATGCCGAGAAAATGAGGCTCTGAGCCCTGAATCTCCGAGGCAGCCATTGTCTCGCGCACACGAATCGCGCCCATCTCTTCATAAAGCTCCGGGCCAATCGCGTTCTGTCCGCCTTCGCCGAAGGTCGTAAACAGGCTGACGGTATGCGCGCCGTACTTGCGCCGCATGACAATCAAAGACGTGCCGTCCTCGTCATCCGGGTGCGCGGCAATGCACATCACCGTCCAGGGATTCGTGAGATCGAGGAGGGCCTGGTAAAGGGCGACGCGATCTTCCTTTGATTGGGTGGCTGTTTGCTGCGCGCGCGGAGCGGTTATTAGAAGCGAAACAAAGAGAAGCGCCAGCGAGATTCGAACAATTTTCTTATTCATTAGAGTTCTGTATTTTCAGCGACAGTTTAACCGCAAAGGCGCAGAGGGTCACGCAGAGGAGAGCCGAGCCTTGCAATTTCTGTTGGATTGACGGCATTTGCCACTGGGATTAGATTCACGCCTTTGGTCACGCGAAGCGGGGCCGTAGCCCGACCGTTAGGGAGGGCGCAAAGGAACGGATCACGCCCTCCCTAACGGTCGGGCTACTGCCCCGATCGTTCCAATCGTCCCGCCACAATCATTGCCATCGCAATCATGCCAATCAACACAACTCCATAAGCCGCTGCAGTCCCCAGATTGAAATCCCGCATCGCCGAGGCAATTGCAATCGAAACCGGCCGGTTGCCCGGCGTGAAGACCAGCACCGACGCGACGTACTCGCCCAGTCCAATTACAAACGCGAGTAGCGCTCCGGCGAGCGCTCCCGGTGCGATCAAGGGCAGACGCACGCGCCAAAAACGACGCCACCAATTCGCGCCGAGGACACTCGCGGCTTCCTCTAACGCGCGGTCCAATTGTTCGACACTGGCCTGCACCGCGCGCACCACCAGCGGCATGAATCGCAAAAAGTAAACTACCGGCAGAATCCAAAACGTTCCCACCAGGATAAATGACCCGGTCAGCGCGTTTGTTTGGCCGTAGGCTTCGGCGATCGAGAGCGCCACGACGGTACCCGGCAACGCCCACGGAATCAGCACCAATAAATTCACGAGCCGTTTCCAACGCTTCGGTTTGCCGGTGGCCGTAAGCGCCGTGACGCAGAAGCTCCAAAGCAAAGCGGCCATCGCGGCGATCCCGGCCATCAGGAAACTGTTGAAGAAGACTGAGCGAGCATCCGCATCGGCCGCGAGCCGGGAAAAGTTCGAAACCGTATAGCTCGGCGGCAGAGTCTGCGTGGTCCATGTACCGTCGCCGGAAAAACTTACCAGCACCAGCGTGATGATTGGCAGCGCCAAAGCAACGCTGAATATGATTCCGCAAACCGCGGCCAGCATACGGGCTCTGCCGCTCTTTAACGGCGCACGTCGTCGAGTGGCGCCTTTCATCGCGGCCGCTACGAATCGGCGTGTGCCTTCGTATCTTTGGAAGAAAACTAAAGCCGCCAGTGAAATCAAAGCCAGCAAAACTGTTTCAGTAAGCGCGATGCCGGCATCGCCGCGTTGCCGGGCGCTGAAAATGTCCAAAGTCAAAACCCGAACGTTGCCGCCAAAAAGAAGTGGGGCGCTGAAGCTCGCCATTGAAGTCATGAACGTCAAAAGCGCCGCGGCAATTAGCGAAGGCGTGAGCTGGGGCAAAGTAACGCGAAACAAAACTCGCAAACGCGATGCGCCCAGACTACGCGCAGCTTCACTGAGTCCGGCGTCGATCCGTTGCAATCCGGCGCCCGTCAGCACATAGAAAAACGGATACATTGTGTAGGTGTGAAACAAAAGCAGCGCGCCCCAACCTCGCAGCGACCATGGCGCCTTGGATAGGTGGAAAATGTGCTGGACTGCGCGCGCCAGAATTCCCGATTCACCACAAAGAAATATGAACGCCACGGTGCCGACCAGTGGCGGCAAGACCAGAGGCAGCGCCGCGACGGTCGCAAAAATGCGCCGCCCGGGAAACGTGTAACGCTCGAACAGAAAAGCCAGCGGCACGCCAACCAGAGCGCAAAGCATTACGGTCAATACTGAAACTGCCACGCTTGTCAGCGCTGATTCGAGCACTGTCCGATGGGAAAGCATCGCGACGAAGTTGGCCACCGACCAGCTTCCGTTAACTTGCAGCGCGCCGATGAATACACGGGCGTTGGGATAGAGAACTCCGTAAAGCAGGACCAGCGCGACAATCGCGAGCAGAACAAATTTGGAGGGCCTCGGCAGAGCGAAGCGGCGCTTTGGATTTGAGTTTTTCATGTTCAAGTTACGCAAAGCGGGGGCGTTCTGGTAAACGATCTCACGCCCTCCCTAACGGTCGGGCTACTGCCCCGAGTCTTCCGGCAACAGTCTGATTTGCCCTGCCGGTAGCGTCACCACAAATTCATCGCTCACCTCAAACTCGTCCGCTTTCAGCACCAGCGCTTCCAACTTCAGTCCACTCGCATTGAGTGACACGGTGGTCGTCGCGCCACTAAATTCGATGCTTTCTATCCGTGCCGTGAGTTGATTTTCATCCTGGCCCGCGCTGCTCGAAACAACGAGCGCTTCCGGTCGAATGGAGAGCAGACATGGCTTGTTAACCGGCAAATGCATTAACTGTTCGTGAGTTGCAGGGACGACCAGCGTATGGCCGCCCTTCAGCGTCTTGAACTTTGTAACTGCATCGTTGCTTGAGGTCAGACGCATCGCGCGAATCAGGTTGTTGCTGCCCAGAAACTTTGCCACGGCAACGTTCGCCGGGTGTTCGTACAGTTCGCGGGGCGCGCCCACTTGCAGTACGCGGCCCTGGCTCATCACCGCGATTCGATCGCAAAGCGCAAACGCTTCTTCCTGATCGTGCGTGACATAGATCGCCGTGAGATTCAAACGCTTGACCAATGCCCGCAACTCACGACGGGTTTCTTCGCGCAACGCGACGTCGAGATTCGATAACGGTTCGTCAAACAGGAGCAGCGCCGGCTCAATCGCAATGGCCCGCGCGATGGCCACGCGCTGTTGTTGGCCACCTGACAGCTCATCGACCCGGCGTCGATCCAATCCGTCCAACTGCACCAGCTCGAGCGCGCGCATCACACGCTCGCGAACTGCGGCCCTCGCCATTTTCCGGGCCTGCAGTCCAAACGCCACGTTTTGAAAAACATTTAGGTGAGGGAAAAGGGCGTAGTTCTGAAAGACCATGCCAAAACCGCGACGCTCTGCCGGCAGGTTGGTTACGTCGCGGTCATCGAATTCAACCGTGCCGGAGTCCGGGATTTCCAGCCCGGCAATCACGCGCAGCGTCGTTGTCTTGCCACAACCGGAAGCTCCAAGCAGGCCAAAGAACTCGCCATGCTCTACGGCAATTGAAACATCGGCGACGGCGGCGGTGGCGCCAAAGCTTTTTGATAGAGAATGAAGAGAAAGCAGCGGCATTGGTTATGAGTCAGAACCGCCTGCGGTAGCGGGCGGTTGAACTTCGATATTGATGGTTCCTTGTCATCAACGATCAACCGCCCACTACCGCAGGCGGTTCTAAACCCCAACTTCCAAATCAGCCACCACCGGCACATGATCGGACGCCTGCGTTTGAATGATCCACGCGCGCTTTGTACGCACGCGATCAGTTGAACGAAAGAAGATGTAGTCGATTCGCTTCGCGGGTTTGTCCGCCGGATAGCTGTACCCTTCGTCGTTGCCGCGACTCTCAATCCACGCGTCGCTGAAATCGTAGCGCATCAATTGATACGCCCGGCCGAATGGAATGTCGTTGAAATCGCCGACCACGATTAACGGGCCCTTCACGTCCTTGATCGCGGCCAAAAGCTGCTGAGCTTCGAAGAAGCGGCCGTCTTCGTACTGGTAATCCAGATGGGTGGTGACAAAGTTGACGGTGCGGCCGTTGGCAATCACTTCACCACGAATGAACCCACGGCGTTCAGCTTCGCGCGTGTTTTGATACAGGCGATGGTCCATCGCGACAATGGGAAAGCGCGACAAGATCGCCACTCCGTATTGGCCGCCCTGATATCGCAGGTTGAACGCAAAGTCATAATTCATCCGGGTTAGCTTCGCGAGTTCAACGATCTCGTCAATGCGCTGAGTGCGCTGAACGCCGCGATCGACTTCCTGTAAGCCGACCAGGTCCGGATGTTGTGCGTTGATGATGCCGGCGATACGTGGCAGATCGAGCTTCTTATCCATGCCGATGCCGACGTGGATGTTGTAGGTCATCACGCGCAGAGTCTGGCCGGATGCGGGAGGCCCAAAAGGAATTCGCGCCGCCGGATTTTGATAAGTGCCAACGGCCGATAGCGAGAGCAAAAGACCTACAATGAAAAGAAGACGCCGAAGCATGACAGAGGCAGGATTTTCCCTCTCCCTTTGGGAGAGGGTTAGGGTGAGGGCGTGAGTACGACGCCGCGCAGGCGCTAACTCCCTCTCCCCAGCCCTCTCCCAAAGGGAGAGGGAGACTTTCGATTACTGATTCTGCGGCTCGGCACTCTCAGGGTTGATGGTTTCCGCCGCCTGGAACCCAATCTGGCTGTGCGTGCCGTCGCAGAAAGGTTTATTTGATGAAGCGCCACACCGGCACAGGGCAATCCTTGGCCGCTCAGCGGTTGAAATCTTGTTACCCGCGGTGTCGTAGATGTCGACTGGTCCCTCGATCAGATAAGGACCATTTGGTTTCGGACGAATACTTACGTCTGCCATGTTTCACTCCTGATGGGTTGTTTGAATTGCCCGGCTATTCTAACACGTCCGACGAAGGCAAAGCGCAATGCGCAAAGTGGTAAGAGCGAATGTTTATCAACGGAGTTCTTCTTTGCTCTTGGCGCTTCGCCCTTTGCTCTTCGCGCTTTGCCCCTTAGACTAGCGCGCATGTCCTTTCTCCAGGCCGCCCTGATGTTCAGCGCCGCGTTTCTCGCCGGGGCAGTGAACTCGATCGCGGGTGGCGGTACCTTGCTTACTTTTCCGCTGCTGATTTGGCTGGGGCTTGATCCAAAAATCGCGAACGCGACCAGCACCGTCGCTTTATGGCCGGGATTGTTCGGCGGTCTGTTTGGTTATCGCCGTGAAATGAATGACAGCTCGCTGATTCTGATGCGTCTGGGCGCGATCAGTGTGATCGGTGGCGGCGTCGGCGCATGGCTTTTGATTGTTACTCCGTCACCGACGTTTGCGCGCCTGGTGCCGTTTCTGATTCTGTTTGCGACCGTATTGTTCATGAGCCAGGGGCCAGTGAATCGTTGGTTGCACCTGCCGACGCAAGGAGGCGAATCAAAGAAAGCCTGGTGGACAATTGCCATAGTCGTGCAGTTCCTTTCAGCGATATATGGCGGCTATTTCGGAGCCGGCAACGGCATTTGGATGCTGGCGGCGATGGGACTCCTGGGCATGCACGACATTCATCGCGCGAATGGCATTAAGAATTTTCTGGGCATCTGTATCAACAGCGTGGCGGTAGTCAGCTTTTCCATTGCGCATATGGTCGACTGGCCGAAATCACTCTTGATGGCGGTTGCGGCCCTGGCAGGCGGTTATGTCGGTTCGCGCACCGCCCAGCGCGTCGGCCGGATATTTATTCGGCGCGCGATCGTTGTGATTGGATTTGCGATCACGATCGTGATGCTGTGGCGGATGAGGTGAGCAATCCGCAGATTACACAGATTACACAGACAAGAAATAGCAGCCACAAAAAGGCTCAGAGAACACAAATAGGAACCAAAGCACAAACGCACGTCGAGCAGCAAGTACTCTTCTTCTGAGCTTCTTGTGCCTTTTGTGACTGTAGTCTTTGAATCTGTGCAATCTGCGTAATCTGTGGATTCAGCTTGAACGAATGAAAAAACTTCCGCGCGAATTCTACACTCGATCCGACGTGCTCGAAGTCGCGCGCGACCTGCTCGGCAAGAAGTTGGTAGTCCTAAACCGAAACGGTTCGCGGGTTGCCGGAATTATCGTCGAGACCGAAGCCTATCGCGGGCCGGAAGACAAAGCCTCGCATGCCTACAACAGCCGGCGCACTCAGCGCACTGAAACGATGTTTGGTTGCGGCGGAACTGCTTACGTGTATTTCGTCTATGGCATGTACAACCAGTTCAATGTGGTGACAAATGGCGCGGACGTTCCGCACGCGATTCTGGTGCGGGCGCTGGAGCCGTCCGAAGGTCTGGATATCATTCGCCGCCGCCGTAGGGGTCGGTCCGAATATGAACTGACCAGCGGTCCCGGGCGTCTCTGTCTGGCGATGGGCATTGATCGCAGGTTGGATAAGGCCGACTTGCTCGGCGATCGCGTTTGGATTGAAGAGGGTGTCTCGATCTCGCCGCGTCAGATCGCGCGTGGGCCAAGAATAGGGATTGACTATGCCGAAGAGTGGATCAAAAAGCCGTGGCGGTTTTGGGTGAAGGACAATCCGTTTGTGAGCAAGCAATCCAGCCCGGTACAGAACCGCTCGCGGTAGCGAGCGGGTTAAGGACTCAACGCGAAAAGGCGAGACTCAAGTTGCGTTCGGGACTTAATTGAGCGCGGTATCATCTCAATCTCGAAACCAGGCTTGAATCTTTAACCCGCTCGCTACTGCGAGCGGTTCTGCAACCCGGCGTTTTCGGGATCAACCTAAGGCAAGCTTCTTCCAGACGCGCGCCTCACCACCACTTCGAATGAGTTCAGAGACGTCCGAGTAGGCCTCCGCGTAAAGCGAACGCATCTCCTGTTGCGAGCCGGGACGTTGAAGTTTCTTCTCAAGTTCATCTGCCGAGAGGGTGCTGCGGCTTCGGTAGCGAGAAATCGCCGCGCCCTCACCCGCCAGATAGAGTGCAAAGCCCTCTTCCAGCCAGCGCGGCGCGCGATTCCTGCTGACCGCATCAATCACCACGTGCGCTAATTCATGTCGAAGCGTAGTGGTGAGAACGCCGCGTCGTTTGAGCAGGCCCACGGGTTGCAACTCGATCTGATTCCCTTTGGTGGCCGCGGCTGCCCACCAGGGCTGGCCGGTTCGAGCAGTAAAGTCGCCGGTGCTTTCGTTGAGCCGGATTTGCAGTGTTGTTATCTCGATTGGAATTGAAGCCGCCGACGCGCGGTGCAGAAAATCTGCGCGCGCGGCTTCCAGGGTGTTCAAGACTTGATCCGCATCACGTCGATCGACGTTCGCCGGATAGGTGACACGAAAGTGTTCGCTGGAGAGAACCAGAACGCGGGGACGCGGGGACGGAGAGACGGACGCGGAGACACGGAGACGCGGCGATACGGAGAGACGAAAATTTCGCCGCGCGCTCAACATGATATCAGCCCGCCATTGGCTAGATGCATTTGCGCTCGCCGCGTCTCCCCGTCCCTCCCGGTCTCTGCTTACACTCGTTCCCGGAAAATACTTTTCCAGAATGCGTGTGTAGCTCGCGCCCCGCTGCGCCATCACGTGCGCGCCTTCCTGACAAAGACCCAGCCCGTGGCCAAATCCGCTGCCGCGAAAAACGAAAGTCGATCCGGCGCGAGCAACGTCGAACCGCGAACTCTTCAAGACATTCCATCCCAGCACGCGCCCGACGATGATCTTGAAATCCCAACCGCGCACAGTCTTGCGTTGCTCGCCCTCGAGCGTAATGAATTCCACGCGACCAGTTTCGTCGCGCTTTCTAACGATGACTTGATCCAGTCGCAAGCCGATATCCGTGCGGGTGTCGGTCTGCAAGGCGCGCAGCAGATCCGCGCGAGTAATCACATCAGTCCAGGTTGCGTGAGGGCCGCTCTGGCAAAACTCGTCGCGCACTCCGCGCAGATATGGCGGCGGGCTTGTCCCCCAAAGAGTCCCCAGGTTTGCAGTCTCTCCGCCACACGAAGCGCCAAAGTAGACATCGGCAGGCTGACCATGGTCGTCGAGCATGACCTGGCCTTCAGTCGCGCGCACGGCCGCGACTAACATGGCAGAAACCCGACCGTTAGGGAGGGTGCTGGTGTTAGCGTTCGCGCCCTCCCTCACGGTCGGGCTACTGCCCCGCACCTGTGCCGACCCAAATCGTTGGCAGTGCGTGGTCGAACAAAAATCATATCCGTCCTTCGCATGGCGTCCATGATTTCTCAAAGCGTAAGTGCGAATAGCGATTGCCAGGGCTTTCAGTGCTTCAGGCTGAGTCTCCATGCTGCCCTCGGTTCGCAGCACGCCAAGGACATAATCTTCGAGCGTCAATTCCTGCGTGATGTTTTCGCGCACCAGGTGCACGCGAACTGTGGATGCTGAATCAGACCGAGGAGGAGCAGAGCTACTGTGGTCAACTTTGTCTGCAGTTGATTGTCCTCGATAGCTAAGCTCGTTTGCGTAAGCTTCGAAGATTGGTTTCGCCAGGGCCGCGGCCTGTGAACCGTGTGAGCGTCCCAGCAGAACCAGTACGGCAAGTTTGACCTCGTTTGGTTTCAACTCGCCGGCGCTTGGGCTCGCGGTTGATCCCGCAAAGCCGACGAACCAACCGTTTGAGCGAAAACCTTTCGCCGGGTTTGCGGTTCCGGTCTTGCCGATGACAAAGACGGGCAGCGAATCCAGTCGAGCGCTTCTGGCGGTGCCGTAACGCACCGCGCCGCGCATGCCTTCAGTGATGATCGCGCGATGCTGTTCAGAGATACTTATCCGTCCCCGCTCCACCGCCTGAAAATCGTTTGCGTCGCCGGCCCGCGTCTCAAACAGGTGTCCGCCGTTCACCAGCGCGGCATAAGCTGCGAGTAGCTGCACCGGTGTTACCAGAATGTGATCGCTTTCGCCGATTGCCTCGCGTGCCTCACAATCATTTTGCGCGGCGGCGTGATTGCTTTCGGCAGTGCGAATCCGGGCGCGATTACCGGTTTCGCAAGGCCGCAGTGTTCCGGCGACGTCCTGGTTTTCGCCGGAGCCGGCAGTTTGTCCAAAACCGAAGCTTCGCAAGGTTTCAACCAGCTGATCCCGGCCCAAATGCTGGCCCAGGGAAGCGAAGTAATAGTTGCAGGAATAAGCAATTGCCTGTGATGGTGTGAATGGTGGCAAGTGGTCCGCGTGGACGCACGGCAGGGAAAAACTCAGACCTGTAAACCGTCCCGGACAAACCGTGCGAGAGTCCGCATCAATCAATCCGGATCGCAGCGCGGCCAGCGCGGTGAATGGTTTCAACGTCGAGCCGGGCATCAGCGCCTGCGTAGAGCCGAGTTGCGGATTGACCTGGGCGCGAACGCGTCCGGTTTGGGCATCCATCACGATGATTGTGCCCTCGCGTTGACCGAGAGCGGCCGTAGCAGCTTCCTTCAGCGCCGAATCGATCTCAATCTCGTCCCGCTGGTTTTCTCTTGACGAGTCGAATGGCGCCCATCCGCTCCTCGGCGATGCCAAACCGATAAACAAAATTGCCGCGCAGGCACAGGTCAGTAGCAGCGCATGCTCGCGAGTCATGCGATCGAGATAACGGCTTCCAATTCTGGAAATCGTCAAGCGGGCGCCTCCGCGGGGGGAGCATCCGGGGCCGTCTTCGGCGCAGGAGTGGCAACGCTCTCAGTGTTTTCTCGTGTGAGCGCCGTCAGGGTAACCGTCCAACCAATCAGGGTGAATACAAAAGCGAGCACCAGGCGCGCAATGAAAACCGCGAAGTCCGTCTTGTGACCCTTGGGCGAAAAAGGAATTAACAGAACGGCGTAGGGAATCACGAAAAAGAAAATCAAACCCAGCGCATAGGTGAGAACCGAATCAAACGCAAACGCGCGGGCGAAAACATTTCCCAGGCATTTCAGAATTGCTTTGCCACCACCGCTGAGTGCAGAACGCACGTCGCGGGAACTAACTTCGATCCACATATGAATCGCGGCCAGCGGTAATGCCACCCCGAACAAGAGGCAGCGCACGGTCGCGAACAGCAGCGACGGCCAGTGCGTCGGTTGGATCTTGGGCGCAGAGGGTGGAAACGCAATTTGGGGTGGCGGCGCAGGGTAGCGAATCTGCCATTTGTTCAGCAAGGCCCACAGCGCCCAAGCCACCAAAAGAACCGGGATGGTTACGACCGCCAGCTTGAGCGCATCGCGAAGAATCTGTCCCCACACAAACTTTGCGTGCCGGCTGCGATTCAGAATGGCCGACTGAAGCACAAAAAACTCCAGCGGCACCACCACCAGAAGGAAGAGCGTCACTGCCACCTGCCACACGGTGGCTTCCCGCGTCGCGATAAAAGCGTAAAGCGAAACGAGCAACACCGCGTACAGCGCCGCGAAAATGGCGAGTGCTCGGAGGTTTCCGAGTAGTGCTCTCGCTGAATTGAAGAATGTTCGAAGTGTGATCATGGTCAGCCCTTCAGTGCCGTAGGCACGAAATGTTTATAGCCCACAGCGAAAATTTTGATTTTCAAGCCCATTCATGGGCGAGAGAAAGACATTACGCTCCTTCGGATCTGGGTTTTCTTGATGACCCCCGGGTGCTATAAACATCGCGCCGCTACGCGGCTGAGAACCGAGCCCTCCCTCGGGTCCGCACCCACTACTTCTTATCCAGAATCCGCAACCGGTCATTACTCGTGTTTGCCTGCACGGTCGGCTGGTACATCAATTCGGCGCGGGCCGGCGCAATGCGAAACTCACCTGGCACTTCGACGCGCATCGCGTATTGGAACATGGCGTCACCGTCAAAGTAGTTCAGGAAAATCGCGGTGCGGTTGTCGCGAAATTCGCGGTTGCTGTACCAATCAGTCCACTGCCCCATCGAGTAGTTCAGATAGATTCCACTTACCTGCGGAACTTGCTCGGCACCCGCCGGAATTGGATCTTCAATCATCAAGTACTGCGCTCGCTGCCCAGTTAGCCGCAGACGCACAACTATCAAATCGCCTGAGCGCAGCTCCCCGGTGAGCGGTTCAATCTTCCAGCTCGCCTTGCCATTTTCATTCTCGGACACTCGGAGGCGCAGATACTCGCGAGTGATCTTCAAATTCGCCGACGACTGCGCCGCTACGTTCTCTTCCGCGGTGAAGTATTCAACCGTGCTCGAGACATACAACGCTCCGCGACCGTGTTTGACTACGCGAATCTGATTGCTGCCCGCGACTTCGCCGGCTTTCTTGGTAATAACCAGTGATTGCGCGTTCGTGGCATCACCCGCCCCGACGCGTTGGGAAGCGACCTGAGCGCCGTTGAGATAGATCTCAAACGAATAGTCGGGTGATAGCTCCTTGCTGACCTTCAAATAGTCGGTCAGGCCATAGATCGCAAAGGCCGTCTCCTTGGTCGAGAGCCAGTAGTAGCCGTGGTTGCGGTTCTTGACCAGCCAGCGCGCAACTTTTGGCAGTAGAGCATTGCCCGGATCGATCTGCGCCAGTGCTTTCAACGAAAGTGCAGTAGCCTCGACGTCGAGATAGACATCGCGGCCATAGTCGTTGACTCGGTTGGTCTGCCAGTGCGCGTCGAACTCGTTCGATTGCGCAGCTCCGGCGATCGTGTTGGCAACCTCTTTCGCGCGGCCATCTTTTCGTTGCTGCAAAGCCAGCGCCAGCAGGGCCCGGCCATAAGGTCCGAGGCCGTTGCGCTTTCCGTACAGCTCTTCAAGATAATGACCGTCGCTGTCGCCGCTTTCGGTAAACGCGTAGATCATGTAAGCGCGAGTTTCATCGTCGATCGGATTGCCGTTGTCATTCTTGCCGGCAGTAAGCAGCCCGTTGAGTTTTTCGCGACCCTGGTCACGGTGCCAGGAATCAACCTGAAAACCAGCATTGGCCGCCAGAGTTAGTCCATCAACTACATAAGCAGTCATGAACGGATCAGTCTTGTCATCTTTCCACCAACCCCAACCGCCGTCAGTGTGCTGATAAGCATAAAGCCGATCCAGTCCGCGCTGAACTTTCTTATCGAGATCGTTCGAGGCGCGAATCTTTGCCGCGGGCACGTCCTTCAAAGCCTGCGCCACGATGACGTTAGGCAGGAAACTGGACATGGTCTGTTCCGTGCAGCCGTACGGGAAGCTGGTCAGATAGTCGAGTGCCCCAAACAGCGTCCCGGCAATTGAAGACGAGGCTTCAATTCGCAGCGTCCTCGCCTGGCCGTCCGGATTCTGTGGCAGATCGAGCGAGAAAGTCTGCTCACCATCCTGAGTCAAGGTCGTCGTGTTGCCAAGGGTCCGCTTCAAACCGTGCGGCACGATTTCCATCGTCATTTCGACCGCATCGGATTCGGTATCAGTCAGAGCCTTAGCCAGCAACGTCAGCTTGCCTACGCTGTTGGCTTGCACGCGCCAATCCACGCGGTGCTCACCGTTCTGCTTAATCATGACAGTCTGCGCGGCGGAATCGAGCAGCTGTGCTCCGTTAAGATCGAGCGAGATCTTGGTTGACTTATCGCTCTTCAGGAAATTGTGCACCACGCCTGAGATCGTTACGGTGTCCCCCTGGGTCAGGAAGCGCGGCATCTCGAGGCGCATGATCACGTCCTTGCGCGCGATCGTTTTTTGCACGGCTGAGCCGACGCGCGTGTCGGCGGTGACTGCGCGCGCGGTGGCGCGCCAGGTCGTCAGGTTGTCCGGCAGTTTGAAACTTACCGTGGCTTTGCCGTCGCCGCCGGTGACCACATCGGGTTGCCAAAACGCGGTGTCTTTGAATTCGCGGCGAATCGTAGGCTCAGCGAACTGCGAACCGGCATCCTTAAAATCAGCAAGCTGATAGCCCGACTTGTTCCGCGCCAGATCCGCCGGTTTGTCTCCGGCATAACCCGTAAACGTGTAATGGATGGCCAGCGTTGTCTGCACTTCGTCATAACGCTTGCCGTAAAAATCGCGCTTGATATTGCCCGCCGTCTCAGCCTGAATGCTGTAGATGGCTTCATCGACAATGCCCAGACTTACCTCGGCGTTTGCAGCCGGCGAGCCATCGTCGTTGCGCGCAAGAATTGTGTACGAAGCAACCTCGCGGGGCTTGAACTCGTTCTTGTTCGGAACGATATCGAGCTTCAGCATCTTGTCGCGCGCGGGCACGGCAATCAACTGGCTCTGGTTGTACATGTCGCTGTCTTTAACAAACGACACGTCGAGATAAACATTGGGCGCATACTTTTTGTCGATGGGAACGTCGATCACGATGCTGCGTCCGGGCGCATCGATTTGCCGGATGGTCAGGACGTTCGAGAGTTCGGTGGTTACTAACAGGTGCGCGTTGTCCGCCGGCAGCATCGCCAGCACATGCGCGGTTTCGCCGGGCTGATAAGACTTTTTGTCAGGCACCAGCTTGATCGATTTCTCGTCGTAGTCGCGATATTGGAAATCAGACCACTGGCCCTGCTTGTCGGGCGCCCAGAACGATCCACCCCGATTAACGATCTGCCTGCCGTTCTCGTTGACGATGGCTTTGACATAAATGCTGCCGGGCGAGGGAACGATAAAGTCGTAGGTCGCGTTGCCCTGTCCGTCAGTATTAACTTCGGCAGAGGACAGTTCGCGCTCGTGCAGCACGTAATCGGTGGTCGTGTATTTGTAGCCGTTGTATTCCTCTTGCTTCTCGACCTTTTCGTACTTTTGTTCGACGAATTTGAGCGTAACTTTTTGGGTCAACGGGTGGCCGGCATAGTCGGCGGTCTTAACCCGGATCTTTGCCGCGTCGCCCTGATAATAGAGATAACGTTCGGGATAAGCATCGGCGACGGTTTTGCCGCGCGTGCCGATGAACGACGCCTGACCCTGCATTTCGCGACGCGAAGCGTCCGTCACCGAAGCTTCGAGCCGGTATGAATAGTCCCATTCGTCTTTGTCTTCGGGCTTAGGCACTTCGAAATCGACTGACATCTCGCCGCGAGAGTTCAGCGCGCCATCGCCTTCGGTAACCAGATCGCTGCCATAGTAACCATAGTCTTCTTCGTCGCCGCCTTCGTTGTCGGGCCCGGCCGCGTCGTCAAACTCGTCGGTCGAGTCGCTGTCCCACCACCAGTGATAATAGCGCTGGCGATAGACGTAGTAATGCACGTCCGCATTGGTTACCGGCGCGCCGAAAAAGTAATTTGCGCCGACCGTGAATTTCACTTTCTCGCCGACGGCGGCAAATTCCTTCGGCCCGGTAACCTTAACTTTGAACTCAGGCTTTTTGTATTCCTGAACTTCGAAATAGCCCGTTGCCTTGGCTTCACCGATCGCGGCGGTGATGTTATAGCTGCCCAACGCCGCCTCGTCGGCGATGTCAACTTCGCCGCTGAAGGTGCCCCGGGCTGAGAGGGGCAGTTCTTTCTCGAAAAGTTTTCCGTTGTTGGGATCTTCTATGGTTACGGTGACGGTTTTGCTGTCCAGCAGTTTGTAACCGTCACGGCCCCACTGGCGCAGGATGCCTTTGAAATAAACTTTCTGCGCGGGACGATAGATCGGCCGATCGGTATAGATATAGCTGGTCAGATCTTCGCCGGTGAGCACGTCATCCTCACCGCCTTCTCCGCCGAAATAGAGTGATTCGACATCCGAGATCACAAAGTTGTCGCGCTCGCGCGCCATGATCAGATAGGCATTGCCGGTCTCGGCTTCGGGATCGACATCCTCAGGCGGCTGTTCAGTCGTCTGCGGCTGTTTGATTTCAGCTTTGAAAACTCCGGACTTGTCAGTCTTGCCGGTGGCCAGCGTTTGCTTGCTCTTGGTTACTTCGACGCTGACGCCTTCATGCGGCGCCCCGGTCTTGCGATCAACTACATAGACAACGACCTGCCCGTCGCGCGTAGTTTTCTCAATCATCGTGAGATTGGTTACGATCGCGATTGAATAGGCGCGCAGGCCGCCGTTGACGCCTTCAACCAGGTAGACGCCGGGTTCCTGCTTGCCCAGCGAAATCATCCGGCTGTCATACTCGTTTTCCAGCGCCGGCAATTTTTCGCGCCAGTCTTTGACCTTTTGATCGGGATTCAGCAACGGCACGCGGGCATAGTCCGCCACGTTTAGAGGAGTGCGCGTGGGTTCTTTCTCTTTGCGGTATTTTTCGTTGAATGTCTCGCGGTGCTCTTTCATCAGGTGCGTGCGGACGTAATCTTTGACTGCCGAAAAGATCGAAATCTTGAGTGAATGGGCGCGCTCCAACAGCGAAACTCTGGCGCCGTAACCCTGCGCCACCGCCTCTTTTTCTTTTTCGCCCATCTGGTGCGGGTCATCAAGCTGCTTGAAGAATTTCACCGGATCCTTGACGCGATAAACGCGAAAATCCAAATAGTCCAGGTTCTGATAGCTGGCCCAAAGGCGCGCGGATTCGTTTGGCGCGTAACTGCGATTGGTCGTTAAAGAAAAGTAGGGCTTGGTGCTGACGACGCTGGGTGTTTCCGGCTGTGCGGGCTGGGCCGCAGAGCGCGCCGCGCGCGAGCGAATTACGTTAAAGCCAAGGACCGAAGCTACGAGAGCCAGATAAATCGCCGCGGTTGCAATCAGGCGGCGCGATCGCGATGTGGTTTCAGACACGGTGTGTTGGCCTCCTCAAGGCGCCTAACAGATCAATTCAAAATTTTTAAGCGGTAGAACCCCAAAAAGTTTTTATTGCTTTCGATCGGCCGCCAGCGCGGATCGGGATGACGATCGAGGACCGACAGCTCGACCTTTTTCACGGTTCCCTGATCAATGGGCGACGAACCGGTGTGATAGACGACCCAGTCCTGCGCGCCGTTGGGGTTGATACGCGGCGCGCCCAGAAGGATCATCACGTGATAAGGATATTTCTGGACCCAGGGCTGGTAGAAAAAAAGAAGATCGCCGGGCTGGGCCTCGCGCCGGTCGCGGCTGACAAAGACGCTGTTGAAATTCTTTAGAGTACGGGCGTCCGCAAACTCTGAGAACCTTCCGTTGCGCAAATCGCTTTCATGAAACGATCCAAAATCAGTACGAAAGATTTTTTCACCCAGGGAATTGCGATCGAGATCGAAAGCCGCCACATCGGGCGCCACCGTTTCATAGCCCGCGCCCATTTTCTGAAACCAGAGGCGGTCGTGGCGTCTCAGGGCTTCGCGCATCGCAAACCGCGCCAGCCCGGCGCAGTCGCGCTGCTCAACCTTCCATTGATCGCTCAGTTGGTAAAACTGAATTTCAGCCAGCGCCGTGAACCAGCGGCGAAAGCTGTCGCGATCCTGAAACGTGCGCAGCTCAGCGGGATCAGGAATCCCGTCGTTATCTGAGTCTACCAGTTTTGCTTCCGGCGAAATCGACGACGAATAATCACTCGCGCCGTTTCCTGCCGTCTGCTTCCTGCCGTCGGCGGTCTTACCCGCAAAGGCGGGCGCCCCTTCAGAGTCGCCGGTGCGCAACACCAATCGGCTAAAGCTCCAAGCGATCGAAGCCAGTGAAATGACCAGGCCGCCGGCCAGGATCATCCGGCGCCTTGAAGGGGCACGCATTTGAAAGGTCGGGTTTTGCATTGCCGCCGATTATGACGTCATGGATTGGTTACGCGATACGCGGATGCTAACACGTATCGTGCAGGTCAACCACTATTATGATCGGGATTGCCACGCCATGGGTGTGTGTGGATTCCCTCAGTCGGCGGGCGCATGCTAAGCTGCGCCGAGTGGCCAGAAGTTCAGAGTTCAAGCTTTAGCTTGCTCTCGGTTAAGACCAACCTAAAGGTTGAACTCTAAGCGTCGACCTTAACGCCGATGCCGCAGGAAAACGCCAACCCCTTAGCTGTTCTGGAAGCGATCAAGAGCACCGAGATCGTTGCGGAGCTGCTCGAAGAAAAGAACAAGAACAACCTCAAAATGATCGTCGAGGGCAAGTTGTCCGGCGGCAAGCAGATCGGTCCTTATGCACGCTTGCTTTCCTATTCACCCGGCGACGCTATCGTCAAGGAAGGGGAGTGGGGCGGTAACACTTTCTACGTCTCAGTAGAAGGCGAGTTGGACGTTCTGGTTGCGGATGAAAGCGGTGAGAACCATAGGGTTGGGACCATCAGACCCGGGACCTGTTTTGGTGAGCGATCGATTTTGGCCGGCGTGCCACGCAACGCCACGGTTGTCGTCCCCGCAGACGGTTCGGGCGCCTCTGTGTTGGAATTGGTCAGACCCGCTCTGCGACTGCTGAGGTCACTGAAAAAGTTTGCCGAGAAAGTCGACACCATCTATCGAGTTCACGGTTTGGGCAACACGATTGCTGCCATCCAGGAAGAAGTCGGCGATGCGCTCAGCCCGATCGAACTCGTGGCCCTGGGTAACCTGGCCGAATTCATGGCCTATGGCAAACATCACCTTCTGGTTGAAGAAGGCAAGCCAATCGAAAAACTGTTCCTGATCAGAGGCGGCTGGGTGCGGCGAGTGCGTGGCGTGCCCATCTATCACGACATTACCGAAAGTGCCGGGCCCAGCACACTGATCCCTGAAGACTTTCTGGGCGCGGGAAACTGCCTGGGTTTGGAGGCCCTCGCCGGCCAGAGCACCTGGCAATACTCTGCGGCGATGATGGCGCGCACCGAAGTACTGGAGATTCCTCTACAGGCTCTGCGCAGTGATCCGCAACTATGCGAGCGGGTGCAGAAAGTCTTTGCCGGCTTTTCGCTGGCCGATGATGACACCAGCCTGCGCGCACGCGCAGAGACGAACATTCTGACCGCAGCCGAAAAAGAAATAGCCACCGGGATTGTGGATGCCGTCAACCTGTTGGTTATGGATATGGATTTGTGCGTGCGCTGCGGGAATTGTTCTTTGGCGTGCCACAAAGTTCATGGGCAATCGCGGCTTTTGCGGCGCGGGATACACATCGAGCGTCCGGTTCAGGTTGGCAGTAAAGCCACCCAACACGTGTTGGCTCCTTCAGTGTGCATGCACTGCAAGGATCCGGAATGCTTGACTGGATGTCCTACGGGGGCCATCTTTCGTGATCCCAAAGGCCAGGTGGACATCGATCCGCACACCTGCATCGGCTGCTTTGACTGCGCGACTCAGTGTCCTTACAACGCGATCTCGATGGTGCCACGTGACCCGCCGGCGCCAGCCGCCGTCAATCTGCTTACACGGGTCAAAAATCTATTCAGCGTTAGCGTGCCCAAACCTGCTGCTGCGGCTGAGACCGACGACATGGTGGCGATCAAGTGCAACCTGTGCGAGAGCACACCGCTGAATCCAGCCGGCGCTTCCCGCCCCGCCTACTCATGTGAAGAGAACTGCCCGACCGGCGCCCTGGTGCGAGTGAATCCGCAGGAATATTTTGGCGAGATAGAAAAGACTCTGGGGCTCGTTTTTCGCGATCAGACGCACGCCATTGGTCGCAACATTCATAAGAGCGATCCAATCGCCAGGGCGTGGCATATCGGCGGCACGATCTTCGTGCTTGCGGTTGTTGGATTATTAGCCGGGGCGCTTTGGCGTTACGGATTCAGCCAGCCTCTGCGCGGCGCCTGGTTAACGATGCGCTGGGTTACCGGGCTGGTGGGATTGGTTGGAATTGCCGGGGTCATGACTTATCCGCTTCGCAAATCCATCTATCGCCGGCGCGTAGGGGCGCTGCGTTACTGGCTATTGGCCCATACCTATCTGGGCCTGCTGGCGGGCATCGTCCTCTTAATACACGGCGGTAGCCATGGCGGCAGCTTGCTAACCACGATCCTGATGCTTTGGTTTGACGCCGTCATTGTTACCGGCCTGTTCGGCATCTTCTGTTACCTCGTCGTGCCGCGCATCATGACCAGTATCGAAGGCGATCCATTGCTGATCGAAGATCTCGAAGGACGCCGGGCGGAGTTGCGCGCAGAACTCGCGACGATCGCCGAAAAGGGCGATGAAGAATTGCGGAACTTGATCGAGCGCAGAGTGAGACGTCATTTCCGTTCGCTTTCTTACTTGCTTAACCAGTACCTGCGGCGCGAAGAGCTAAGTGCATCTTTGGCGAAAGCGCGCCTGTATTTCAAAACTGAGACGGCCACTATTACTGACAAGGAAAAGCGCGGCGTTTTCTTGAAGGCGGTTGAACGGAACGTCACCCTGCGACGGGTTGAATCGCTGATCTATCTGCATCGGCTGCTCAAAGTGTGGCTGGCGCCGCACGTTGTGTCTACCTCTGTGATGCTGGCGCTGATGATTGCGCACATCGTTCAGGTGGTGTTTTTTAAGGTTAGGTAAAGGCTGTCAGTAGTCAGTAGTCAGTAGTGAGTGGTCAGTTGCTTTCTTCTAACCGAGGTCGACGCGAACGACTGACAACTGACAACTGACGAGTTGAGATGGAAGCAACCTTTGTCATCATCCGCGAGGACCTTCAGGTCGATCCGGTTACGATCGTAGCCGAAGGTTTGCTTGCCGGACGGCTGCCTACTTGCGAGTTGCTCCTCAACCATCCTTCCGTCTCGCGCCTGCATGCCGGAATTACCAATGCCGAAGGCGATTTTTACATTCGGAATCTGCGACCCGCGAATCCCATTCTGCTTAATGGCGAGAAGCTCGAGGATTATGAGGCGCTGACCGCGGGCGATGTACTCGGGATTGGCCCCTTCGCGCTGAACATTGATACGGCCGAAGGCACGCTGCTGATCAAAGTCTCGCTGCAAATCGCGGCCACCGCCGGTGACGCGGTGACCCGCCGCGAAGTCTCGGGCCTCTGGGAACTGCCCACCACAATGTCGCTGGAGTTGCCGAGCACGCCGCCTGACTCGCAAGCACAACCCGTCGCTCACAGGCCATCACCGGTGCGAAAACCCAAACCGGCCGCATCCGGTTCGAAAGCTCTGGATGTTTTCTGGGACAAGCGCATCACCGCCGCCACCAAAACGATCAGGCCGTCTTTATTGTTTCCGATCGGTGGCCGGCCTTCCGGCAAGGCACAGTCAGTTTGGACGCCGACCACCGACTTGAAAAGACGCTGGCCACTCTCGCTGATGCTCTGGGGCGCAATCCCGGTAATCCTGCTGACTGCGTTGGGCGCGATCTTCTATGCCTCGGCATTTGCGCCGGCGCCAATTTCTGACGCGCACACGCGCATGCAACCTGTTTCGGTTCCGGCAATCGCGAATCATGCCAACGCCGGCTCGTGCACGTCCTGTCACGCGCTTAAGAACAAGATCGAGGAAAAGTGTGCGGCGTGTCACACGACCGAGGCTTTTGTCGGAACGGTGATTCCCGAGCACATGAAAGCCGGGATAGGTTGCGTCGATTGTCACGCCGAGCATCGCGGCGCCCAGTTCAGTGCGATCGATGGCGCGCTGCTATCGTGTGCCGTCTGCCACAGTGATAGTAATAAGAAAGTCTACAGTGGTAAGAGCGTAAGCACGCCGCATGGCGGCACGTTTGGTTATCCGGTCGTTGATGGTCATTGGAAATGGAAGGGAATCGACGCGGACGAGCTGGAGCAGCGAAAGGCCAATCTGAAACTTGAGCGGTTACCCAGCGATAGCGAGGACCAGTGGCGCAGCAAGCAGTTTCACGGGGTGCATATGTATCGAGTGAAAGCCGTCGGCGGGCTCCTGGGTAACCAGCAAGGCGAACTGAGCTGCTCGAGCTGTCACAATTCATTCACTCCGCCGGATCTCGCAACTCCACGCACTACGTGCGCTAAGTGCCACAACGGTCAGCCAGATCCGCGCGCCAAACATCAGGTGATTGCCTCAAACAAACCCAACTGCACGTCTTGCCACGTACAGCACACGCAGGATAAACGGCACTGGAATCCGAATTTGTTGACTGGACAGTAGATTTGAACTTCACTTGGCGACGTGACACTTCACACAGCCCTTGGGATCAGAACCCGAAATCTTTGTTGCCAGATCGGGCCGGGCTTTGATCGCCGCGTCGTGACAGGCGAAGCAGTTAGTGTGATAAGCGACTTCATTGTCGAGCTTCACTTGCTTGCCGTCTCTAGTGATAACCGGTAGCGGCTTGCTATCGTCACCGGCCTGAAGATGACAAGCGCGACACATCTTTACGGGTCCGGCGGCGGCGTCCTTCAGCACTTCCGTGGTCAGCGCGACATTTCTTTCCGAAGTTACCAAAGGCGGCTTCAGGTCCGCTTTCGGTTGATCAGTGTGGTGACATTCAACGCACGTGCCGGCAGTCTTTCCTTCAGGAGTGTAGTTCTTCAGCGTGTGGGTTTCGTGATCGAAAGCGACATCGCCCCATTTGTCGTCGAGGCTGTCGGTATCAAGCTTAACCTTCTTAGGCTGTTCTTTGCTTTCTTTGGGAATGTCCTGGCTAAACAAGAAAGCCGCCCGCGAGCCTTGCGTTAACAATCCGAAGGCCGCGGCGCTCAAAACAATCGCAAATCCGACCAGGAGCCGTTTCATTTTGTCGCTTCCTCCGCCGCAATCTTAAGAACGTGCTCGAGAGCTGTCAAACAAATCGAGTTCGGCGTACTTCTTTCTTAGCCTCCGATCCGAAACGACTGTCCCGCATGACAACGTCGGCAACCCTTGAAATCAAGGTCGCCGCCGAACGCACGTTTGCCGTTGTGGCATGTCGCGCAGGTATTGTTTCCCGCCGGAAAGTGTTCCTGCGCCCTCGTGGACGTAACTTGTCGCCGCTGGGGCAGCCCGGCGACGTAATTGTGACAGTCGGCACAGCCAAGCCTTTGACGCCCGCCGTGATCGGCGTGACTGAAAGCGAAGCGAAAAGCGGTGCCGTCGGTAGAAGTTCTCGAGTACGATTTCTGATCGTGACACACGTTGCATCCTGCGATGTCTCGCCCGTTCGATTGCGCGTTGGGGGTGTGACACGCGTAACACTGATTGTGCGCAACCATTCCGGCCGGGATCGACAATGCCACCCCGCGTCTCAACTGAGAGCTGTGGCAGGAGGTGCAACCATTTTTTGGCCGCGCGGCGCCGCTCATGTGCTGCGCATGATCGAACTTGAGATTAAAGCTTTCTTTGAATCGATCGGGAAAGGCTTTCAGTGGCGGATTATTTCCATTGACGTTTGTGTGGCAGATCGAGCACATCGGCACGTTGGGCGTGGTGAACTGTGAGAGATGACATCCCGTGCAATCCTTGTGACCAGAGAAAGTTGGCCGCGCCGAGTTATCCGTTCGATGGTGGCAGTTCGAACAGGCAACCGTCGCATGACGGGGACTGTTGTGCAAAAACTTCGAATAGTCGAGATCGTTTCCCTGGGGCAGAACAGAAAAGGAAAAAGGAAAAAGTAAAAAGGAAAAAACAAAGAGCCGGCATACAGTCGCTTGTCTAACAATGGATCGCTCAACGAGCCATCGAAGATGGCGGCAGAAAGTAGCCCCGGGCGTAAGCCCGGGGTAAGGATAAGAGAAGATTCGAATGAGCCCTCGTAGAGGGCGACAGAAATCGGATTCTCTTTCAAACGATCGGTCAAGGACTGTGTCGCCCCTGCCGGGGCTCGGTTCATTAATAGAATTCGCTACCCCGGGCTCACGCCCGGGGCTACACTCTGCCGCCCGCTGAACGCGGGCTCGTTGAGAAGTTCCTCGCAACCTCGATGATTCGGCAGAATCCCTATTCATTCCCAAAGACGTGTGTTGTGACACCCTCGATCACAACCTGATCGCCACGTGTGATTCTATAAACCTTAACTCTACCGTTAGCCTCTCTGTTCTACTTAACTGCTGCCTCATGACTTGAGGGCGGCTTCTTCTTGCCAACGTCCTCAACGTGACAGTACGCGCAATTGCCCGTTTTTTGGTACTGCTCAAATTCGTCTTCGATCGTCCTCATCTTTGGATAAGTCGTTTTCTTGTTGTCCCGGTGACAGGTAGCGCAGATCGTGATCGGAACGTCGGGAACCAGTCCCGCCAGCGAGCTTCTCCGCGTGATATTGATGTGACAGGCCGTGCACTCCTGTACGTGCTCTCCCTGGCCACCCTCGTGACTGAACATTGCTGAGATACGTTTTGCCCCCGGCGTCCGGACGAAGGTTGCTGAGGGTTTGTGACATCCAGCGCAGTCGTCGCCGGTCGGCTTTTGATCTTTCCAATGACAGTTAAAGCACGAGTCATGACTGTGCGGCATCGTCTTGAAGAACTTGTAGAACTGTTCGGCCACGCCGGGTTGGGGCGAGAGCGGCGCGATGATCAGGTAGTCATTCCTTTGATGACAGATCGTGCAGTTGTTGTAGTCAGGTTTCTTGTCATCAGCCAGACGAAATGCAGCGCGAAGGATTTGCGCTTCGGTCTGACCTCGCGGCCGGAGAGAGGCGATTACGTTCTGATGCTTGTCGTGCGGAAACTCGATCATGAACTGCCGTTCATCTTTTGGCTTGGCGGCTTGATTTGAATTGTTTGGCTTTCCGAATGCGAAGCGGCCATCCTCACGCGGCGCGGCGCGCGTGTGGCAAACCGTGCAGATCGCTGGTCCGGTACCGGCAAACGCCTGCCGCGTGAAGAATTGCTGTCGATGACAACGCACACAAGCATCATGATTTGGAAAGTCCGCAACGTCCGGAAAAGATCGTTTCGCAGTCCATTCGGTGGGAATCTTGTGGCAGGCGGCGCAGGTCAGACCTTTGTGCTTTTCGGAAGAATGAAGAAAGGCCGAATACTTAGTTGCTGATCCTCTTGGCGCTTGAGTCGATGTCGAAGGTCGCGAGACGCGTTTGCGTTGACGGGTTTGTGCGGCAGTTAACACTACCGCGCAAGCGGTAAACAGTAAGATGAAAAAGATTTGACGTTTCATCAAGACGTTAACGAGTCAATTTGGAGTGCGCCGGCAAAGCGAAGCGGCTCCGCGCCTTAATTTTCAATCGTGCCCGGAGAATACAAAGCGGGGTCGCGCTGCGTTCTCCAAGAGCTTCACTTATCACAAACCGGCAAAGGCCGCTCGATGATCTCGCATTTCACTTTCGGATCCTTCTCGTTCGACAACACAAAGGGCCGTCGTATTGCCGTGGCCAGATCGGTGGCTTTGATCTCTTTTTCGCAGGCCCACAGGATACTTGTCTTTTCAGTTTCACTGGCAACCAGATTCGAGATCGTGTAGACACCGGGTTCAATGTCAGTGAGATACGCGCTGCCGTGCCGGTCCGTCATCACCGACCCAACATTGGCCTTTGCTTCGGTCAGAGCGCTGATCGTTTTCTGCTTTTCGTCGTAGAAACCCGAGCGAATAGCAGGCGGCAAATTGACCGTTAGCCAGAGGCGCGCCAGCTCGGCAGTCTTGAACTCTCGCAACCCTTTGTCGTACGCGGTCTGAAACTCCGGCACTGCGTCGCTTCCCGCCAGGTAGCGTTCATCAATCGTTCGGCAATACACCGACTCGCAATCATTTTCTTTCAACCATCTGATCAGACCTTCGCTGGCGCCCTTGCTCCGGTAGTAGCACTCCCGAGAGATCATATTGGTTTGCCGGAGCTTTTCGATCAGACTCTTGTTTTCTTCCAGGGTGCCCTTTATCAGAAAGAAGCGTTTGCGTGACAACTCTTTCGTGGACTCACCCGATTTGTATTTCACCTTTAGGCGGAGCACGCCCCGCGGGGCCTGTGGAGTTTGGGTATGAGCAATTTCAAGGGAAAAGTAAAAAGGCAAAAGTAAAAAGGTAAAAAGGAGAAACGCGCTCACGGCCACGGGTTTGAGACGGGCTCTATGTTGTTGGACAACACTTGACCTGAAGGGCTCCTTCTTCATTTTTGACTCTTGCCTTTTTACTTTTTCCTTGATTTACAGATTCGGACTGCGCGGAAACTTCAAATAAGGCAGTCGCACGCCGCGAACGAAAACCTGGTCTGAACGAATCGCCGCGGGTGGAGCGTATCCGTTGCTGCCGGCGCCGGCGATGAGGTCGTCCTGATCCACGCCGTCACCGCTGATACCAATCGCGCCTACGAGTACACCGTTCTTGTATACCGGTGCGCTGCCGGGAAAAATCTGAATTCCGTTCGGCAAGCTGGGAAGGGAAGTGCAACGGGCAGCACCGCCTCCAAGAACTGTTTGCAGATTCGTCTTGATCAGATCAAGTTGAAGTCCGACGTTGAAGACACTCCACTCGTTTAGTTCCCGGCTGAAGGGCCCGGCGGCGGCGTTGTTGATGCCGTCGGGGAAAAACGGGCGATGCAGAAAGCCTCCGGCGCGATCGGTGAAGGCGACAGATCCATCCAGCTTCAAACCATCGGCCGCGGCCCGGTCGACATATGAACCAAATCCGGTTGTGCGCAAGGACGCGGCCGCTCCCGCGCCCGAAAAGAAAACCGCCGTGCGCGCTTTTTGCACTGCCACGTCAAATCCAAATACCGGCGCATCGGTCTGGCGAAAAACACCGAGCACGACGCCGTTTGTATCTACTACGGCAATCGTCACGCGCGCGTTACTGCCCAGTGGTTGCCGGATCGCCGCCCGCGTAATGTTTGCCTGTTGGGCTCCGTGCGCAATGATCGTGCTGACATCGGAAGCAGTCAGGGAATTCGGCGTGATTGTCGGGCTGCCGGTGAAGGGAAAGAAACGCGTGTCGACTTCACCTGCGATGCCCCCGACTACCGCAGGTGTGAATTGCGACGCTTGCGCATCGCGAATCGGAAACAGCGGATCGACGGCGCCGGGTAAACTCCCGAATGCGATTGTGGCCGGACTCGGCGCGTTGGTGACGTTGAGATAGGCGAGACGAATTCCGTCGACCAGGATGTTGTCGCCCCGGATTAGCGAAGGCGGTTCGAAGCCTTTACCGGCCGAAACCGCGATCACTTCTTCGAATGGCTGATCAGAATCAGCAGGGTCGCGATCGACGGTGTAAAGGCCGTCGCCTTCGATCCCGATCCCACCGACTGCTTCGCCGTTTTTGTAAATTGGAACGCTGCCGGGATCGCCGCTCAAACCGAGCGGCAAGCCGGGGAGTTTAATGTCCGAACACGGCAGGGAAGAAAACTGGACGCCAAAAAGCGGCCCGCCCGGCTTGAAATCCACTCCGGGCGAAAAGTGTTCCTGGATAATGAAACCCGCGGTCCGAGTGGTGAAGGCGTTGCCACGCGTGCTGAAAAGCGATGCCGTACCCGCTTTCGAAATTGCGGCCAGCCTTGCCGCGACGCGCGTTCCATCCAGTCCCACGGGAACGAACCCCGTCAGCGGATCGGGATTCTGTGACGGCCCGGGTCCGCCGCCACGAAATTGCGTCGTAGCCGGGGCTCCGGTCATCGCAAAAACACCGAGCACGTTTCCTTCACGATCAGTTACGGCCACAGTGATCGGGCGACTCAACTGGGCGGCGGCCGACACTGCTTGAGAAATAATTGTCTGAACGTCGGATGACGTGAGGGTGCCGGCGAGCGCGCTTGGTGGTGGGAGAGGCGCGATCGCTCCCGGTGTAGGCACCGCGCCGTCGTCATCGGGCGGGCCGCCGCCCACGTGTCCGATGCCGATGCGAACGCGATTGCTCAGCACGCCGTGATACTTGATCTGTACGAGTACGTCACCAAGATCCGCCAGCTCATCATTCCAGCGGACGACGATTGAAGTAATCCACTCTTGTTGGGGCACCGGTCCGACGAATTCGACTTCCAACGGATAAATCTTGTGGGCGCCGTCCTCGGCGCTAACCGACACCGACGAAACAGTCTCGCCCGACTGCAACGACAGGCCCTGAGCAAAGAACATGATGCGCGTGCGATTGTCCGGACCCCAGCGCACCGGAGATATGGGTTCGAATGGTTCGTGCTTCTTAGTGATCGAATCGACCGCCAGGGCGCGGGTGGAGGTTTCCTCACTGATAAGAGTGAGTTTTGGCGCTTGAGCCAGTGAGCTGTCGAACAGAACCTGGTTCCCGGCGAGCATGAGCGCGCCGACCGATACCGCCAGCAGAAGGCGCGTGCTTTTGCCGAAGGACCTGACTGTCATCGAAAGCCCAGGAAGACGCGAAGTTGCAATGCCGAAACACTTCGGAGGTCTGTGGGCAATCTAACACTATTTGCTAATCAGGGAAACGTTTTCTTAGGACAGACCTGCATCATGAGATTTTTCATTCATGCTTGACGTCTCGAACTAAAATGTTCGCAGGCGTCCGTCTCGATTGCTATACTCACCTCGACTCGTTTTCTTATTATTGACTGTGGTCGTCTGACTGATGTCGAGGGTATCAATTGCTCGGACCACGACCGCGCTGGCATTCGTGCTGGCGATCACTGTCTGCGCCTCAGCGCAAGAGAGCGGGACGATTACCGGAACAGTCAAACCACCCGCGCAGGGAATTGCCGTAGTTGCGACTAATCAAGTAACCAGCAAAGTCACTCGGGCTCGCACAACCGCAGATGGGCATTATGAATTGAGATTACGCGCGGGAGCCTACCGCATAGCTGTCGACTCTCCTTTTACGGCCAGGTTTGCCGCCGAAAAAACCTATGGAGAGCACACCCTGGTGCGGGGTGAAACGCTTGAGAACGTAATCGTCAGCGGCGGCAAAGAAACGAAAGTCGATTTCACGGTCGAGAAAAGAGAAGAGCAACCACCGCTTAACATCCCCGAACGCAAACCGGTTGGCGCCGCCGGACAGGCCAGTGTCGAGTCAGAGCCCCAAACACAATCCGATAGGCGAGCCATACGCGATCGGTGGCGGATCGGATTTCCCGAATACGATCGCTATGGTGACAAGGGCGCGCGCGGCCGCGACATCCCATTCAGAAAAGGTCGCTGGTACGATCCTTACAATCAAAGCTGGCTCAAGGGCGATTATCCGATCTTTGGTAACAAGGTTTTCATGATCCTGTCGGCGGTCAGCTCGACCGGGATCGAATTAAGACGCACGCCAACACCTTCAGATGTCAGCAGCGCGCGCGCAGGCAGCGGCGAGTTCTTTGGCCAGCCTGAAGCGCTCGCCGTTAATCAGATCTTCCAATTCTCGATCGAATTGTTTCATGGCGACTCGACCTACAAGCCACGGGACTGGGCGATCAAGATCTCGCCCACTTTTAGTCTGCCTAATTACTTGAACGCGCGCGAAAATGGAGTTGTAAACATCGACGTGCGACGCGGCACAAATCGAACCGACACGCAATTCTCGCTCGAGGAAGCCTTTGCTGAAGTCAAGTTTGAAGATGTTAACCGAAACTTTGACTTCATCTCGGCGCGCGTCGGCATTCAGCCCTTCGTCTCGGATTTTCGGGGCTTTATCTTCTCTGATAACAACCTGGGCGCACGCGTGTTCGGTGCGTTTGATAACAATCGTTACCAGTACAATTTCGCCTACTTTGCACAACTGGAAAAGGACACGAACAGCGGCCTGAATCGTTTCGATCGTCGTCACCAGAATGTGTACGTGGCCAACATTTTTCGGCAGGACTTTATCAGGAAGGGCTACACCATCCAGGCTAGTGTCCTTTACAACGACGACCGGCGCAGTCGCAAGTTCGATCGCAATGGATTTCTGGTACGGCCGGCGCTGATTGGCGACGTGAGGCCGCACTCGATCAAGGTGGGTTACGTGGGCGTCAACGGCGATGGACACCTGGGCCGCCTGAATCTGACGAACTCTTATTACTACGCATTCGGCCGCGACGATCGGAATCCAATTGCCGGACGCGGAGTCCATGTAAGTTCGCATATGGCGGCGGTAGAAGGATCGATCGACAAAGACTATCTTCGATTTCGCAGCTCATTCTTCTGGGCCCAGGGTGACAAGAACCCGACCGATGGAAAGGCCAGCGGCTTTGACGCGATCTTTGACGATCCGAATTTTGTGGGCGGGCAATTCTCGTTCTGGAATCGTAACGGCATACGACTGACCCAAACCGGAGTAGGACTGGTTCAACCGAACAGCATTCTGCCTTCACTTCGCAGCAGCAAGATCGAGGGCCAGGCAAATTTTGTGAATCCGGGAATCTTTATCTACAACGCTGGTGTCGATGTCGAGGTCACGCAGCGATTGAAAGCAGTCTTTAACGTGAATTACCTGCGCTTTCATCGCACTGAGTCACTTGAATACATTTTGTTTCAGCCGCACATCCGGCACGAGATCGGTTGGGACTACAGTTTGGGCGTGGCGTACCGGCCGTTTCTCATTAACAACGTCACCATGACGTTTGGCGCCGCGACGTTGAAGCCGGGACGAGGCTTTCGGGATATCTTTACCGATGCGTCGGGCAACTGTCCGCCGAACCTGGGAGACTTCTGCACCACAGACAATACGATCATCAATCCCAGCAAGCCTCTGTTTTCGTTATTCGCGCAGATGAAGTTTGTTTTTTGAGAAGAGTGGAACCACAAAGACACAAAGATACAAAGGTCGAAAAAAGGAGGGCGCATATTTGTCTCCCGGTTCTCTGTTTGTGTCTTGGTGTCTTGGTGGTGGGAGTTTTCTTGCACGCTAGCGCTGAGAAAATGCCGAGCCCAGACATGGCCACGGCCATTGGTAATCCCGCCGCAACTCTCGAAGGCTGTCTTAAGTGTCACGCGCAGATTGAACCGATGCATAAGTTCGGTCCGACTGCGACGTTGGACAAGCTCGACAACGGCAAAGACGCCCTGGGGCTAACCTGCACTGCGTGTCACGGCGGCAATCCGGTTGCGATTGAAAAAGAGAGCGCGCATGTGCGACCTCGTTTCCCGCGCGAGTGGCAACAAAACGGTAAGTTCAGGATTCCCGAACGATCGGGTCCGTTGCTCGCCCGAGAAAGTGCCGAGTTTGTACGCTTCATCAATCCCGGCGACTTGCGTGTGGCCGAAAGAACCTGCGGCAGTTCGGATTGTCACAGCGTTCAAACCAACGCCGTGGGCAAGAGCATGATGACGCACGGCGCGATGCTTTGGGGCGCAGCGCTCTATAACAACGGCGGCTTTCCCCTCAAGGACGCAAATTTCGGCGAAAGCTATGGCGAGACCGGCGCGCCGCAGCGGCTGATTCAAATCCCGCAGCCGACCGCTGAGCAACGTAGGCTCAAGGGAATTCTTTCGTTCCTTGATCCCATCCCGCGCTGGGAAATATCGCAGCCAGGGAACGTCCTGCGGGTCTTTGAACGCGGCGGCAAGCGCCGTTTGGAAGTTGGCTTACCTGACAGAGATGAAGATCCAGGCAAGCCCGACAAGGGACTTAGCGCTCGCGGTTTTGGCACGGCGCAGCGCACCGATCCCGTGTATCTCGGTTTGCAGAAGACACGACTGCTGGATCCCACGCTGAATTTTCTGGGGACGAACGATCATGCCGGAGATTATCGATCGTCGGGATGCACAGCCTGTCATGTTATCTATGCGAACGATCGCGACTCTCCTCACTCAGCTTTCTACAGCGCGGCTGGAAACGGCGGCACGTCGCAATCCAGCGATACAAGCATTCCGAAAGACGAGTCGGGCCATCCGATCAGACATCAGTTGACCACCCGTATTCCAACTTCGCAGTGCATGATTTGTCACATGCATCCGGGCGAAAACATGGTGGCCTCCTTTCAGGGCCTGATGTGGTGGGACAACGAAACGGATGGCGACAAGATGTATCCGCCCATTCAGCACAATCCTTCGCAAGCTGAGGAGCAAACAAAGCTCAATCGCAATCCCGAAGCTTCCAGCCTGCGCGGACTCTGGTCTGATGCTGGATTCCTAAACAAGACCGGTACGCCGGAATTCAACAATCAACTCAAACGAACGCAGTTTGCCGACTCTCACGGGCACGGGTGGATCTTCCGACAGGTCTTCAAGCGAGATCGGGAGGGGAACCTGCTGGATGCGAAGAACGCTGTCGTTTCTCCTGACGATCCTGATCGGTTCAAAAAAGCAGTTCATCTGAACGACATTCATCTCGAGAAAGGAATGCACTGCGTGGACTGTCATTTTCGCCAGGACGCGCACGGCAACGGAGTGCTGTACAACGAACCGCGCGCGGCGATAGAGATCGGCTGCATCGACTGCCACGGAACAATTCGCGAGCGGGCGACCCTGTTGACCTCAGGATTAGCCGCGGGGTTCGGAGTGAAAGATGGAAAGTTCGAGGCAGGCAAAGGCCGCAATCTTGCCGGAATACGATTCCGTGATCCCGAAGGTGGCCGCGTGTTTCTCTTCCAGCGTATTCGCAGCGATGCCAAGCGAAAGGACGAAAACGGAAACGAGGTTAGCCTGAAAGCCGGGGACATCATTCAGAACTCAATGGTAGTGCCCGGCCGCTGGTGGCGCGTGAAGCAAACTATCGACACGATCAATCCCAACCCGCCGCACCCGGACGACTATAGTCTCAAGTCGCGTTATGCGAAGACGATAGAGACAGACAATTCGACCTGGGGCGACGTGCCGGCCGACGATAAGCAACTCGCGCATCGCGACCAGAACATGACCTGCTTTGCGTGTCATTCATCCTGGGTGACCAGTTGCTTTGGCTGTCACCTGTCGATGCAGGCGAACCGGAAAATGCCAAACCGTCACAATGAAGGCGGCGACACTCGCAACTTCACCACCTATAACTATCAAGTTCTGCGCGACGACGTGTTTATGCTGGGCCGCGACGGCACCGTTACGGGTAATCGGATCGCGCCGGTGCGATCATCGAGTGCCGTGCTGGTCAGTTCACAGAACCAGAATCGCGAGTGGATTTATTCGCAACAACAGACTGTTTCCGCCGAAGGTTTTTCGGGTCAGACTTTCAATACTCACGTACCGCACACCGTGCGCGCGACTGAGACGAAAAGCTGCACCGACTGTCACGTCTCAAAGAACAACGACAATAACGCCTGGATGGCACAACTGCTTTTGCAGGGAACGAACTTCGTGAATTTTATGGGCCGCTATGTTTATGTGGCGTCCGGCGAGGCGTTGGAAGCGGTCGTGGCTACTGAACATACCGAGCCACAGGCGGTCATCGGCAGTACACTTCAGAAAGTCGCTTACCCGGATAATTTTGCCAGGTTTGTGAAAGGCGGACGTGAGCTAAGGACGGCCTATGAACACGCCGGCAATCCTCAGGTTCTGCAGGTGCAACTGCGCGGAGAGTACGCCTATGTGGCCGCGGGTGAAGGGGGCTTACGAATTTATGATGTCGCCCAGATTGATCAGAAAGGTTTTTCTGAACGCATCACAACGGCCCCGGTCTCGCCGTTTGGTCAGAAGTTTTACTTGAAGACAAAGTACGCGACCGCACTGGCGGCGCCCTCAACACTGGCGGTCGATCCGGCCCGCTGGCGTTTGACGACTGACGGGCAAATGGTTGATCCCGAACGCGCGCGACAGGTGCCTGCGGACAAACTCATTAATGAAGAGCAGCCGATTCACCCGCTCTATGCTTACCTGTATGTGGTTGATAAGTTCGAAGGACTGATCGTGGTCAACGCGGCTACCTTACTCGATGGCGATCCGCTGAATAACTATTTGAAGCGGCAGCTTGATGGGGCTCGTTATCCGAACAGCGCCTTTAATCCCAGTGGGGAATTGACCGGCGCGAACAATATCGCGATTGCCGGAACGTTTGGGTACATCACCACTGACCGCGAGCTACTGATCGTAAACCTTGCCGATCCGCTCAATCCGAAGATTGCCGCACGCATCGGTGTACCGGGGCTCACACATCCGCGCGCGATCGCGATTCAGTTTCGTTACGGCTTCGTCGTTGACGACGACGGCCTGAAGGTGATCGATCTGACGAACCCGGAACGGCCGGGTGTGATTGAAGGCGCGCTGGTTCCGCTTCGCGAGGCGCACGATGTGTATGTAGCGCGCACTTATGCGTACGTGGCCGGCGGCAAAGATGGTGTGGTGATTGTGGATGTGAAGCAGCCGGAAAAGCCACGTCTCGATCAAATGTATTCGGCTGAAGGTAGGTTAAACGACGCGCGTCAGGTAAAGGTCGCGATGACCAACGCCAGTCTGTTTGCCTATGTGGCTGACGGCCGGAACGGTTTGAGAATCCTGCAACTCACTTCGCCTGAAACGATGGCGAACTATGCCGGCTTCAGTCCGCGTCCCGAGCCGCAACTGATTGCTACTTTTAAGACCAAAGGGGAGGCGCTGGCAGTTTCGAAAGCGCTCGATCGCGATCGGGCCGTGGATGAGAGCGGAAACCAGGTTGCTGTCTTTGGACGGCGCGGCGCGCGACCATTCACTTTTGCCGAAATGCAGCGGATGCTGCGAGTCAACGAAGGACGCGGCGAAATGTTCTCGGTAACTGACGATCCGATTACTGAGCCACGCAAATTCGGCGGCGGCAATATGGCAAGCGCTTCAGTCCTGGTGACCCTCTTGTTGGGTCTCTTAGTTGCCGCGGCAAGTTACGGTCGAGTGAGGCGAAACTCAAGGGTAAAAGGCAATCAAATTTTTCCGTGACAAATGAGCCTGATTTGAACTGACAAAATGTATTGCAAAATCCGGCGCGCTGCGGTTAGATTGACAACTCAAGTACCGAAAGCTCTAATGCCGACAAATCGAAATATTCCCTGGAGGTAGAAGAAGTGCCGACCGGAACGTGCCCTGAATGCGATGCCGATGTCCACGTGGATACCGATGTGGATAAAGGCGAGACGGTTGATTGTGAAGAGTGCGGAGTCTCACTTGAAGTCGTTGGTCTGGACCCCGTCGAACTGGACCTGGTTGAAGAGGAAGCCATCGACGATGACGATGACGAGGATGAGTTCTGAAAAACAGTAGGCAGCAGGCAGAAAGCAGTAAGCAGAAACCACCGGTCTGCTGCCTTCTGCTTAGTGCCTACTGCCTACTGTTTTCTGGCTTGATATCCCGGCCGGCTTTGCCGCAACGTCACTCCCGCGGGACCTTCGATTCGAATCGTGTGAAATGCGCCGTCCTGGCGCTTTTCTTTTGGCGGATAGAACCCAAGGACGTACGCGGCGGCAACCTCTTCCGCGATCGCGCGAAACAGCGGTCCCAGGTCTTTTTCATTGGCGTAGATGCTTCGCCCGCCCGTCTTCTCAACCAGTCCGCTAACATCCAGCGGCGTAGGTAGCGGCGTCAGTTGGGTTGAAGCCAGCATGTGCGTGTAGGACGGCATCGTCACCACATAGACGCTGGCGTCGGCCGCATTGGCGCGCTCAATTACAGTGTCTGAAGAAACCGTGTCGCCCACGGGGAAGCCGTCAGTTATCACCACCACCGCGCGCTTTACCAGTTGATGCTGTCGCGTCAGCGGCGCATGACGAACCAGCATGCGCACCGCGTCGTCAACTGCGTCGTAGGTGTGCGTGGACATTCCATTCGGCTCATGCGCCAGGCGATCAAATGCCCGATCCAATTTTTCGCGATCGTTGGTAAAGGTTTGCAGCGTCTTCACCCGCATGCCGAAAGTCATCACCGCAAAGACGGCCGGATGCTCTGCTAACCGGCGGGAAAACTCGCGCATAGCCTCGCTGACCCGATCGACTTCTTCCGGCGTCATGCTGCCGGAAAGATCCAGCGCGAAAACAATTGCCACCGGGCGGGGCGCGCCTTCTATCTTCTCGACATTGAATGAAGCAATCTTTCGCTCGACGCCGTCTTCGTAGAGTTTGAAGTCTTCCTTCTTCAGATTGCGTACCAGCCGCCCTTTGGCATCAGTAACGGTGACATCGATAGGAACCAGATCGGTGTCAATCTTAATGACATCCTGTGGGTCCGTTTCCACCGGTAATACTCGGCGCGGACGCTCTTTGTTTGCCGGTTCCTGAGCCGGGCTTTGAGTTTGGAGTGAAACGATTACAGCCAGCCCTAAAACAATCACAAAGACACCGGGTGACAAAGGGAATAGCTGTTTCGACCGTCGCAGGATGGAGCCAACCGACATAATGCCTGGGAGAGATTATACGCGGGAGACAACGCAACGCGCCAGATGCCCCCTCAAAGCTGGCGATGACCGAAGTCTCGACTGGTCCACAACGGATTTCGGCGATCGCTGGTTAGCTATTAGACGAGGCTCGTTTCGTGATAACTTCAGCATAAGGAAATGAAGATGAACTCGACAAAACTGATCTCGGCCGCCACGATACTGCTGCTCCTCTCAATTGGATGTCTCGCGCAGGACAAGAGCACCGGCGCCCTCAGGGGCAAGGTGCGGGTTGAGAAGGGTTCACCAGCCGGCGTGGCAATAATCCTGCGTCAGGGCGAGAAGGAAGTAACCCGCGTGACGAGCGACAAGAAGGGTGACTTTATAATCGCGCGCGTGCCTGCGGGAATTTATGGGTTGACAGTGCGCAAGCCCGGCCTGGCCGTTGGTTCGATTGAAAACGTCGAGGTAAAAGCCGGAAAGACGCGCTCGCTCGGCGATCATCTGGTACTTGCAGTCGACGAAGGCTCGATCGCTTTCATTCGTGGCAGCGTCTTCAATGAGGGCGGGCGCAGCGTACGGAATGTGCGGGTAGAGTTGGCCCGCATTATCGACGAACAATCTACTGAGAAACTCGATTCACGAATCACCGGCGAGACGGGCGAATTCGTCTTTCGTCTTTCTCCTGATACGGCCAAATATCGCCTGACGGTGAAAACCAACGGTGCGCAACTCGACTCACGGGATGTCACCGTCGATGGGCCGGCGGTCTATCGCGTCTCGTTGTCCTTCAAACCAGTTCCGAAATAGTCGTTTTCGTTCTCAATAAAACAAGTAAGAGTGTTGGAGTCGCCGAGGCTTTGCGCTACGATATGCGCATCGTATGGAGTGCGGCGGCAAGTAAAGCGCGACGCCGCATTGGATCGAGATCGAATTCTCATTAACAACAACCAAAGCGCCGCCAAGTCGGCGCACTCCAAATTAGCATGTCTGACAGGGAAGAGTTTCTTACCGCAAAGCAACTCGCCGCGATTCTTCAGGTGAGCGAATCAACGGTGCGCCGTCTTGCTCATAAGCGCCGCATTCCCTCAGTGCATCTGACGCCGCGCATTATTCGTTTTCATCTTGACGCAGTCCGCGAAGCGCTGGATGTGCCACGGGCCTCAAGTCCTCATCATCTTCAGACCGACGATGCGCAATTGTCGTTTGAGGATTTGCTGTCGAGCTAAGATCGCGGCCGTCCCAACGGAACCTCGATCCACTTTCCATTCTGGTTGATATAAGCCCGACCACGTTTGATGGGAAACTTACGCGCAAACGCCGGATTGTTTTTTAGGAAGGTATTGATCGTAGCGGTGTCGCCGGTGGCCACTCGCCAGCTTCCGTTTTCGCGTATCAGGTATTGCTGCACGACGAGTTTGCCTTCGGCTTCGAGGGGCCTCCGGATGCGGGCGTACATTACCGTGTCGACGACGGCCAGGTTTCCCGAGACGCGAACAGCTCCAATTTCAATGCGATCGAGTTCGTACAAATTGCGAGTGCCCTGCAGTCCTTTAACCAGACGGTCGCGCGAGATGCGCGTGCGGGAGGATGACGGAAGCGAATCGTAAAGGGCCTCGTATTGACCAGCCTTCAGTTGATCGAAAATACGTTGCACGGCCGAGTGCACATCCGATTCGTCGGAAGGCTTCGGAATACTAGCCCGCGGCAAATTATCTCCGCGCGAACTCGTAACGAATACGACACCGAATCCGAAGATCAAAAGGACTAGCCAAAGAATTGCTGGTTTAGTTTTCATTAGACTCTTCAGTAGTTTGCTGCGCTTCTGAAAGCTCCTCTGCGGCGACAATTTTGGAGCGCAACTGCGCTCGATAACTCAGGAACCACGCGCAGGCGCCCAATGCAGCACTAACGAACGCGGCCGACAAATTGTTCCGCCACAGGCAGAAGCCGGCAACCACAGTAAGCAGGATGGAAAGGAAACTCCAGAGGCGTGACATCATCGGTGATCACTTCACCTCAATCGCAATCGTCGCGTTGAGTGTCGCCGGTGGAAAGCATTGTTCATGATCGCAAGCCTGAACTCTGATGTTGAGCGGCAGTGAGAGCGTTCCCCTGGCGACATTCTTGTCTGCTTGCAGCGGCAGCCTGATCAGCGCGTCGCCTTCATAGACCGCGAGGGGCTCCGGGGCGAATTGAAATTTTCTCTTCTCACCGGCCGGATAGAGAGGCTTACCAACGGTGATTCCCTCGAGCTTTCCCGCAGTGACTTCAGTCGAAATCAGATAGGGAAAGGTTGCCGGGTTCGCGTTGACGTGATAGCCCGACAGAATTGAAAGCGTCACCGTCGCCTCAGCATTTCCGCCGGCCGAAACTGTGACGTTCGCGGATTGCACCTTTACGACGTCGGCTGATGACCGAATGCCAACTGGAGTAGTTCGCACCGGTGGACCGACATTGGGATCCGGATAAGGAGTCCGGTTACATCCGACTAGCGCGAGCGAAATCACCAGAGTGGAAAAAGCGGCCAACGAAAATTTCATTCTTCATCCTCAGCTTTCGCATCTGCTCTTTTAATCCCGAACTTTTCCAGACGGTACTGGAGGGTGCGAAAGGTGAGCCCCAGTAGTTTGGCCGCTTTGGTGATGTTGTAGTCAGTTTGATCCATTGCCTGGAGGATCAGGTTTTTCTCGACTTCTTCGAACGATATTCCTTCGGGCGGTAGTTTGAAGCCACCGGTCGCAACTGTTTGTGATTCCTGCCGAACTTCAGAGGGCAGATCATCCGGAGTGATCAGATCGCCTTCACACAAGAGGATCGCGCGCTCGATTGCCGACTCAAGCTGGCGCACGTTTCCCGGCCACGCATAGTCCATCATCATGCGTCTGGTTTCGGTCGTTAGTCCCTTTACCAGACGCGAGGTGTTGCGCGTGTGCTTTCGCAGGAAGTAATCGATGAGCACCGGAATGTCCTCGCGCCGCTCGCGCAAAGGCGGCACATCGATCGACAGCACGTTGATGCGATAGTAGAGATCGTCTCGAAAGCGCCCGTCGGCAACCATCGCGCGCAGGTCGCGATTCGTGGCGGCCACCACGCGCACGTCTACGGGCATTTCGTGCGTGCCGCCGACGCGGCGAATCCTGCGCTCCTGCAAAGCCCGCAAAAGTTTCGCCTGCATGCCGACGTCCAGCTCGGCAATCTCATCCAAAAAGAGTGTGCCGCGATCGGCGACTTCGAACAGGCCTTTCTTTTCCGCGTGGGCGCCGGTGAACGAGCCTTTCTCGTGGCCGAACAATTCCGACTCAAGCAGGTTTTCGTTGATGGCGGCGCAGTTGACGGCCTGGAACATGTCTGACGAACGCGGCGATTGATTGTGAATTGCGCGGGCAATCAGTTCTTTCCCGGTGCCCGATTCACCGCGAATCAACACGGTCGAGTTCGAGCGCGCAACTTTAAGGATCATCTTCTTAACCGCTTCCATTTTTGGCGAAGCGGAGATGATCTCGACATCGATCTGATCGAGATTGCCCAGTGCCCGCTTGATTGTCGCGAGCAGGCGGTCACGGTCGAAAGGCTTCTGCAAATAATCGAAAGCTCCGCGCCGCAAAGCATCCTTGGCTGAATCGATGGTGCCGTGAGCGGTGAGCAGGATGACAATGATCGAAGAGTCGAGCGCTAACAATTGCTGCAACAGTTCGATTCCATCCATCCCGGTCATCTTCAAATCGGTCAGAGCGAGATCGAAGCTGCGATCCTTGGCAAATTTCAGCGCGGCTTCGCCCGAAGCTGCCGAGGTCACGTCGTAGCCGGCAGCCGTCAGAATTTCCTGCAGGATGTCGCGTTGTGGTTTTTCGTCGTCAACTACCAGTATGGTTTTTCTTGACATGATTAGTTTTGCTGGGCGGTCAATTGCCGCCTCTAAACGTTGTTCTGCGGTTCGGCCGGCAGTGTAATTGTAAACGTAGTGCCTTCGCCCACTTTCGATTTTACCGAGATAGTGCCCTGATGATCTTCAACCGCCTTCCTGACGATCGCCAGGCCAAGACCGGTTCCCGTCTCCTTGGTCGAATAGTATGGCTCGAATACTTTCGAAATGTCTTCCGGAACGATGCCCCGGCCGGTATCAGTGACGTCGATGCGAGCGCGTCGGCCTTCTTCCTCGCTGGACAGAGAGATCAACAGACGGCCCCCGCTGCCGTCCATCGCCTGCAATCCATTGATAATCAGGTTCGTCAGCGCCGAGCGCAACGACTCGGCGTCGGCGGTGATTCGCGGCAGGTCGCTTTCTTCTTCGATCCGCATTTCGACATTGCATTCGGAGGCTTGGGGTACAAAAATCCTCACTGCATCGCGGGCTAACGCGCCCAGGTCGAGTGACTGAGGCTCGAGGGCTGCGGGTCGAGAATAGTTAAGAAACTCAGTGATCCGGGTGTTGATGCGCGCCACTTCAGACTTTAACTGAGCAGTCAGGCTGTTGAACTTCTCCCGTTTCTCAGGATCGCTCGGAGGAAAAGTCACTCGCAGGTGATCGAGCGTCAGGTTGATATAGTTGAGCGGGTTTCGGATTTCATGGGCAATGGCGGACGCCAGGCGGCTGACCACGACCGCCTTCTCAGCATTGTAAAGCTGCACCTCGAGTTCGCGCGTGCGGTCGAGCTTTAACGTCATCTCGTTGAAGAGTTCGGAGAGCTCCCCCATCTCATCTCGCCGTTCCGTTGCGGGAACGCGAAATGAAAAGTCGCCGGCTGCCACGCGGCGCGCCGCGGTCGATAGCGATTTGATTGGTCGGGTGAACCTCCATACGACGATGGCGGTCAAACAAGTCGTGATCAGAAGCACGGCGAGCGTGTAGAGAAGCGACTGACGCGCCTGACGTCTTAAGATTGTCATCATGCTGTTGGCAGAACCGAGGACGACAACAACGTAGCGGCGGCCGCTGGTGGTCGTTACGGGAAAGTAAAAAGCGCCGGGATCGTTGGGTGTAGTCTGATGTCCGATGGTCATGCCCTCGGGCAACGGCGCATTTTCTGAAGGAAGTTCGACGGCACTTCTTAGCGGCGGCAGCGAGACGTCTTTCACTTTCACATAAGTGATCGACTTGTCAGCGTTCTGCCGGGGATTCTGGTTCTTTTCCAGGCTGTCCTTGATGTTTCCCTCGTCGTCAACAATCAGCACGTTCTTTACGCGTTCGGCCTGTTCGCCGAGTAACGGTTGCCGCGCCTGTTCCCGCATTTGGTCGAGATATAAACCGCTCGAAAGGCTGTTGACGCCCAGTGCTACGCCGGCCAGGATGGCCTTCTGTTGCTCGTCGATGAATTGCGTGTTTCTCTGCACCGATCGCAGGTTCACGAAATACTGGACCCCCAGAGTGAGGATTAAGAGGGCTGCCAGTAAAAGCAGCAAGCGAACGCGAAAGCTGTTTAGCAATCTCGACAAGGCCATTTGTTGCAGCAAGACACGGGCCAAACCGGCCCCGAAAGTGGTCCAATTTGCTGTTGCCGTTTACTTATCCCGATGTTATAGTTGGCCCGGCCTCAAAGCAAATTCCCCAGAACGAGGCTGCCCGCGGGAGTAGATCCCGCCTCACTCTTAGGCTAGCGGCGGAAGTGAACTTTGCGGTTTTGAACTCAGGAAGTTAGGCACCCTTAGCGGTTTCTAAAGCTTACAAGGACGAGCACACGCGTCGCCCCTCGGCGCGAAAATCAAAGCAGCGAGAGTTTTTGCCCGATTTCCGTCTCGACTACTGGAATTGCGAACTTTTTAACGAGGGAGTTGCCGATGAATCCAAAACGTTCCCCAAGGTTAGCACGCATTGTTTTTAGCCTCTTCATCCTCTTCGCCTTAGTCGGTTCATTTTCAATTGATACCAGTGCCCGCGGCAAGAATCCGAAGGGCCGATCTGCGCGCAAATCGGCGCGCGGTGGCAAGTCGGTCGCGCGTGGCGGAAAGAAATTATCCAGACGTGAGCGGCGTCAGTTGGCTCGCTCAGGCCGGGGGCGCGGCCGCGTGCATCTTTCAAAGAGGGAAATAAGGGCCGAGCGCGCGCGCGAGGCGCGTGAGCGGTCGGCCTACATCGCGAAACTTCAGAAGCGCAGCGGGCGCAAGCTGACCAAGCGCGAGCTCGCGGCAGAGATGCGCCGTTTTCAGTCCGGCCGTCGTCGTGCCCAGGAAGAAGCGCGTCGTCGTGCAGAAGCTGCGCGCCAGGCAGCGATTGCCCGGCAGCGCGCGCTGGATGAGGGTCTGCGCAACGAAGTGCAAGCGAACATCTCCAGGGACAATACAGTTGGTGAGGATCTTGAAGTACGCAGTGCCGCTATCGCCGCGCTTGGCAACCACGCCGGTACGGTGGTCGTGATGGACCCGAAGAACGGTCGCGTGTACACGGTCGTCAATCAGGAGTGGGGACTACGCCGCGGCTTCAAACCCTGCTCAACCATCAAGCTGGTTACCGGTGTCGCCGGCCTATGCGAGAAGGTTATTGAGCCCGTCGAAACGGTCACCGTCGGCGGCAGCTATCGAATTGATCTAACGGATGCATTGGCCCACTCGAACAACTCGTATTTCCAGCGCGTCGGAGGCCAGGTGGGTTTTGACAAGATGGTGTCCTATGCGCACGAAATGGGCCTCGGGGAAAAGACCGGCATCAACTATGTGAACGAGTCGCCGGGCCGAGTTCCGCTTTTCAAATCGGGCTATGCGGTAAACCACATGAGCTCGCATGGCGACGACTTTGAAGTGACGGCTGTCCAGTTGGCGACACTGGTCTCTGCCATGTCGAACGGAGGCAAATTGCTGGTGCCTCACGTGCCGCGAACCGTAGCCGAGAACACACAATTCAAGACTGAAGTCCGGCGCAAGATCAACGTTGACAGTGAAGCTTACAAACGGATGCTTCCGGGAATGATTGGCGCCGTAAACTATGGCTCGGGAAGAAAAGCTTATCGTCCGGAACAGACTGTGGCCGGAAAGACCGGAACCTGCATCGGACAGGGCGCGTGGCTGGGTCTGTTTACTTCATACGCCCCGGTGGTCAATCCCCGTCTGGCGGTTGTCGTTATCACCCGTGGTTCTGACGCGCACAGTCACTTGCCTGCGGCGATCGCCGGCAGCATATATCGGGCGCTGAGTCCGCGCTTCGGTACTCAGATTAATTTCCAGATCGCTCAAGGTGACGACGACGAGCAACAGGCAAATCCAAAGGACAAGAAGGCCGCAGCCCTGGATGAAGAGGCGGCGGAAACCAAAGCCGCAACTGAAGCTGAAGAGAGCGGCGACGAAGCGGCGGACACCGCAACCTCAGGCACGAATCCCAAGGTGAGCAACACGCCGGAAACGGAGCCGAAGAGCAAGGTAAAGGCCACCGTAATGCCGATCGACAGTAAACCCAAACAACCTGCAAAGACTGTGGCTCCGGCAAAGCCGAAAGCTAATGACAGTAACGATCGCCCCCGTCGCATTCAGCCTGACCAGCCGTAAGCTGCTCGCAAAGCAGGCTACAACAGGTCGTTTTTGCGACAATCTAAATCGCCGAACCCGCGCAACATGCTTGCGAGAGTTCGGCATTTTTCATGCGATCCTGCAACGGTATGATGTTGGGGTATTTTCGGTCTTGACACTGCGGTAGTTGTTGCATGATTATTGCCGCTTCGCTTTAGAGAACATTCTTCTCAGGGCTGTCTGGCACCGCAGTTGCAATAGACTTTACAACGGGGACGCCGGGAGAGTGCATCTTAAGGTTGTTCCCTGGGAACCGGGCGGATCCGGACGGGTTCTAAGCTAGATTAGTAAGAAGGAATCGATCGGAGGCTTTTAGCAAACAAATGAAACGAATCATCATATTATTGGCACTCACTGCCATCTTCGCCCTGTTCGCTGTGCCGGCGTTGGCCCAGACGAAAGAGTGCACCGAGGAATTTAAGTCAGCTATTTATGGGAAGTGGTGGGACAACCGACAAAAGGATCAGCCTGCCGCATATGAGGCAGCCAAAGAGTATTTGGCGGTTTGCACAACGGACGATCAATACACGGCGGCGTTGAAGAAATTTAAAGCAGCCTATGAGGCAGCAACTGCCGACGTAACGAACAAGAAGCAGTTTGATGAAGCCTACAAAAATAAGAACTATGCCGAGCAGATGAGGCTTGGAAAGGCCGTACTCGCGACCGAGCCGGACAATGCCGCGGTTTACATAGTTATGGGTCTAGCGGGCTTGAGTGATCCCAACCTGCTCAACGAATCAGCCCAATACGCAAGGAAAGCAATTGAATTGATCCAGGCCGGAAAGCCTGTCACGCCGCTGTTTACTTCCAAAGACCAGGCATTGGCGTGGATGAATTGGGACATCGCGCGTGCGACTCTTAAGAGCGCACCGGCAGATGCCATTCCTTACCTGCTGAAAACTGCCAAGCTGGAAAGCGATCTGAAAAAGGACCCCCGGGTTTATCTCGATCTGGCAGCAGCGTACAACGATGGGCCGCAGGCCAAACTTACTGAGGAGTACAAGAGCAAGGTTGGCCCAAACAATACTGAAACGCCAGAGAGCAAGTTGGTGCTCGAAAACCTTAACCAGGTAATCGACCGTCAAATTGACGCACTCGCGCGGGCCACCGCGCTCGCCGATGCCGCGAACAAGCCGGGTTTCCTGGGTGAACTTACTAAGCTGTACGAGTACCGGAACAAATCGAAAGCCGGGGTGAACGAGCTGGTGGCGAATGTTCTTTCCAAACCGTTGCCGGAACCGCCCACGCCGCTGACTTCGCTGCCGACGCCTCCGGCGCCGACAGCTCCGGCGGCCGCTTCGCAGCCTCCAGGCTCAACCGGAGTAACGCAGCCTGGCACGACTGGAAGCACAAAGCCCGCGACTAACACGGGCAGCGCGACGGGGACTGGAAACGGAGCTGCGAAACCGG
>Ga0070707_100000350_pt1 | contig 45260 bp, 26 predicted proteins | sample KBSK5502metaG_FD_65468 | JGI IMG/M metagenome (GOLD analysis project Ga0070707, IMG submission 65468) | Corn, switchgrass and miscanthus rhizosphere microbial communities from Kellogg Biological Station, Michigan, USA - KBS K5-50-2 metaG | ecosystem: Host-associated > Plants > Roots >... | reverse complement strand
ATCAGTGGTGGCATGGGTCTTCCTCGCCTGGGGCGGTGAAAGCCGGAAATCATCGCACATCGTCAGGCAGTTGTGAAGCCACTAGATCTTGGGCCACCCACCTGAGTCCCAAGAGAATCATTAATACTCCATTTGAAATCTGGAGCAGCCCTGACTATCAGCCTGCCGTACTTCATAGTCTCTTCCTCGCCGATCTCCCTCCTCACAGCTCCTATGAACTCGTCCTCGGAAATATATCCCTGGCCTTTAATCCCTCTCAACTTCTTAAGAGTAGCATCAGGCAGGCCGACCTCTTTTAGCGTAATTAATGAGTGCTCGGTTATTCTGAAACGTCTTGCTTCCTCAGGAACGCTACTTGGGTCTACTCCGTAGATCGACGCGATGAAAATGGCGCCAGCTATCAAAATAATCGCGTACACTACCAAGACAATAAAGATAATCATGGCGGCCTTGCCGTAGACAGCCCTCACGAGGATAAAGATTATCACATTTATTGTCGAGTAGAATATAACGATCACAGAGCTAAAAGTAGATACGACTACAGATATGAATATTGCTGCCGCTCGCAGGGTCGCGTTCGGTGCGATGAAAAGCGAGAAAGGGAGGGCTGCGGCTATAGCAAGCGGGATTGAAAGATAAATGTATTTCAGTACAGCCTCTACCCCTTTCGTTATTGAAATAGCAAAAATGACAGTAAGCGCAATAAAGCTGCAAAATGCTCCAAATCCTCCATATATAAATGCAATGACTCCAACCGCACTGCCTGAGGCTAATGTAGCCAATATTGCTATTAGAATTAGAAACAGGATAGGGAAACCGAGGAAGATCGCTGAGCGAGGAGCCAACCCCATCTGAGCAGAGCTGAAATCCACGTCTCGTAAAATCGCATTTTTGAAATTCGCCCCACGGATATCAGCTTGTCTAAAAACAGCACCGCCGAGGTCTACCCCTTCGAAACTGGCCCCCCGAAGCTTGGTTCTGAAGAAATTTGCTCCCCTTAGGTCCTCGTTCGTTCCTTTAAACGAGATACCGTTTAAATCCCTCCCTGAATAATCTTTTGGTATATTCATATGCTTATGTGGAAGCTCATCATAGAAAGCATAGAGGTAGGGCATCGCAGGTCCCCCCTACCACCGAGTTACCCAATCGCCGCCCAGATCAGCCGCCTCTTGTCTCAAGAAATACTTCAAGGTATCGTGGTCACTAGCGGCTTCATGAATCTTCCGCCCCACCTAGCTTTATTTATCTCCGCTGTACCTTGATTCCTTCGATGCCTATTATGAACCGGCTTCTACTATGGGTTCAGGCAAGGCCCCTTCTTGCTCCACAGTAAATACCTGCTCACCATCAAACCCTCTGATAGTTATTTTACCTAATCGGCGCTTCGAGTTGGAGTTTTGCTCGACCGAGTAAATTAAAACTGTGCTACCGGTGCCCTTATCACCTGAAGGGAATTTTATCCAGCTATCACTGCTGCTTGCTTGCCAATCGCAACCGCTCGGGGCAACTACATTCAGTGGATTCTCACCGCCAGTTGCGTTGAAAGCCTGACGTGGAGTGGAAACCGCAAAAACACCCCTGGGCCTACCATATTTCCTCAGGGAGAGAATGGCATTGAATAAAGCGGCCATAAAGAAAACTTTGATAATGTCAGCTAGGGAAGTTAGAAACTTGGCATAAGTCGTCGTCGGCACGATATTGCCCATCCCTGTGATGGTATAAATTAAATAATCCATCAGGCCGAGCCGCTCATATCTGAGAGTATTAAACGAGGCTTCTCGGAGTGGAATTAAAGTCACCTCTACTATTCTCTTCTTATAATCTCTTGGAAGCTTCACGTGATGCATCGAATCTATAAGCTGATCACTAAGCTGTTTTATTTGATTCCTTGAGCTTGGAGAAGTCTCATATAGCATTATCACACCCCTTAGCTGAATTATCAAGCCATCGATTTCCTGACTGTCTGGACGTTCGAGGTTGTTTGATTCCATCCGCTGCTTATCTAGCTTCTCAATATCATCTAAAAGATCATGTAAATCTTGCCTTTTTAAAAGATCCTGTGAATCTACCCTTCTCCCCTCCTCCATTGACAATTTGCTTATCACATCTCTAAGTGCGCTTATGTTACGATTAGGTCCCTGATCTGAAGTCTGGATCTGAGTTTCATTGGATAAAGCTACTGGATACCAGTCGATATTGGTCCAGGTCCTGTCAGGATATCGCTTCAGCATTTCTGATACCATTACACGTGCCCTTGCCTCTGAGATAGCGTAATTCGTCGGATACGGGCCTCTCGGTTGCGAATCATCCGCTCGCCCTCTCAACTCGACCCTGACTCTTTCGCCGCGACTCGTTTTGTCATTGATCGCGGAGACTAACGCTATCAGGTGCTGGTAATTTTGATATTTAGTTAACTTGTCAGCATAATCTTTTTCGTATGGTATCTTGTCAGATTTAGGAGGCGTATCCTTATTAGGGTTCATCAAAGCCTTGCCAATGTCGAAGTAAAATATGTAGCCCCGAGCAGAACTACTCTTGGGAGGAATCTGATTACTGGGGATAGCCCGGAGCACCTGATCTTCGTGTGTATTAGAAGCGTAGAGTCTCTGAGTATATAAGGCCGGCATTTTTGAAGGCACTGTTGAAGAAGACGGCGTTGAAAAGGTACTTAGAATCGAGAGCTTGAACTTGTCGACTTGCTCATCTCCAATCGTATCCTTCATGAAATTCAGAAAATATTTCTCTCCAACAATTTCTTGATTCGCTACACTTCGTAGCTTGTCTATGGTTTCCTGAGAAACACCTACTAGTTTCAGGCTTTCCAACGACTGTTCTGTTATTTTGAATGCTATCTCTTTACCTTTAAGTATATTCCTATCGTGGAAAGCAAAAGCGAAGCTGAAAAGGCAAGTAACTACCAAAAACATTGTAAAAAAGTGCAGGAGCGTCCAATAAGGTACATTGGATGCGCTTCCCTTCATGTACTCTAGAAGGAGATAGCGTCTACAGAAATTGGCAAGGCGATTCCATCTTGCACTTCCCTTACGGCGTGAAGATTTGACGCCCTTCTCCTCCTTGTCCACTGACTCCATAATCGCGTAGGTCATTGCTGCCACCGGTATGACTAGCATTGCAATGAAGACAAGTGACAGGTACTGTAATGTCCAGTGGTGACAACCGAATGCATAAAGGCCCCACATCAGAGTATAACTGCCCAAACAGAGCGGCATCCATCGTAAACAAAACCAATAAAACTCCGAAACAGATGTATCCACTTGTAGTTTGCGGTATATCACGACCAGCCCAACGATGTAAAAACCTGCGGGAAGGCCCAAAAGGATGGTTAGCCAGAAGGCTTCTTCTTTATCGCTGCCAGCCCAATACAGTCCTACTCCTAGTGAAAAGAGCACCACACAAATCAGGATGATAGTGAGTGACAGCCACAAAAGCGCGTTCGGGGGGGCTGGGCTTTGCTTATTGAGAGAGGGGGGCATATATTCTCCTTTTCGAAGTACTTGAATGGTACCAAAGGCCAAGCTCTAGGTGACTGGTCATTGAGGTATTGTCACCACTGAGATGAAGAATACATCGGCTGACCCGAAGAGGCCTGAGGTAATGTATTTTACAAGACTTTACTAGCAGCTAATAAAACTATTGGCTGCTGAGTTTTATAATAGATCCGCCATATTCTACCGCGGTTTTCACCCATGCAAGGAGGCTTGCGCTAATGCATAGCAGACTGGCAGTCTGCTATGCATTTGAAGACCGCCGTGAATGCTGCGTGTCGGACCTTGTGGCTGCAACGATCATATCATCTTCCTTCGAGAAATATACGGCAAGCATCACTGCTCATACACATCCACAGCAATCTGCGCGAGAGTATCATCGTCGGGAGCTGTGCGCTGGCTGCGCCACTGTTCGAGCCGGCTGAAGCTCCCCCCATCTCCGGAAATAGCGAACGACTCCTGATGATTCGCGACGTCCCGGACGTAGTTCGCGGCGGCGTGCGCCAGAGATTGCTCCTGGCCGAAGGTCAGGAACTGGTCGGTATCGACGAAAAACCACTGGTCTCTCCCGCTCTCGTCCTGGCGCCGCACGACGTGCCCGCCCTTGTAGGCGCGCGCGAAGGAACGGAAGGCGGACGGGTGCGCCAGGGCGATGCGGAGCCGCGGCGGGAAGATTGGCAAAGCGATTTGATACTTCTTCTCCGCGCGCCGGCGCACCGCTTCAGCAATGCTTTCCGTCATCTCCACGAACGTCATCTGGCGGCCAGCGGGGATGGACTCATCCGCGACGGCTTCGGTCAACTCAAGGCGCCTGATGGCGGAGTGGTCGTCGCCGGTCTGTTGGCTGCGTGGGCCGTGGCTGGGGGGGTTCGGGATAGATCTTCCGAACGCTTCTACTGCGTGCTGTTCCTCGGTTCCCAATCCCGTGGTTTGCGGGGAGACGAGCAGGACTTGGCGCGGCTGGGTCTCCGTGCGAACCAGTTCCCGGGCCACGGCCCGGCGGCGGTCTTCACTCAAGTTAGCGAGGACACCGCCGATGCGCATCGCCGGGACTTGTAAGGCCAATGTGCGCGAGAGGTGATCAACCGTCTTGGCAACCTCCTCGGCGTGGGTGAAGTTCTGCGGCTCTGCGACAAACGAACGGACGGAGACCTGGGCGCGCTCACCGTCGGCGGTGACCGAGAAGAACAATCGTTGGCGGATAGCTGAGACGGTGTCCGGCGTGCCGAGCCAGGATTCCAGCCCGGCTCTGGCCCAGCGCTCGATCTGATCCGGCTTCGTCTCCAGGTCGAGGTAGACGCGGCCTTGAAGCCGGATGAGGTTTCGGCGCGCTTGTTCGAGGCGGCTGCGCACCGCAGCCGCCTGCTCGCACGCGCGGCAGAAATCGAGCATCCACTGCTCCAGGCCGTCGGCCGCCGAGTTGGCCAAGCCGGTCACGTGATCTACCACTTCCGTAGCTTGCGCGGGCGCGTTGCGGGCTCTGAGTTCGGGCTTCACGTTGCGCTCCAGCCTGGCGGCGAGCAGGCGCAAGGCGGCGATGGCTTCGCCGGGCATCCAGTCTCGCTGCCAGCCGGTGGCGCCGGGGACGCTGCGTCCTTGCAGCCTTTGCGTCACGGCGGCGGAGAAGGCCTGGCCAAACCATTCTCGCGGCGCGAAAGAGGTCGCTTGCACCCAGTTCACAAAGCCTGGGATGGAAGAGGGGCTGACCGCCGCGAGCAGGAGCAATTGCAACGGGCTGCCTGCCGCCTCCGCGCGGCTCCAATCGTCCAGGTGTTGGCTGGCCAGATCCCCGGCCACGGCCTTGGGCCTCAGCCCACCCTGCACGTCGGGTTCGACATCGAGCAGGATCTCCGGGCCGAGCAGTCGCAGGAAGAGGTCGCATCTGACCTGGTCGTAGATCAAGGTCGGCAGGACGTGAGCGCTGCAGGTCGTCGCCATAATCGGCGCATTCGGGCGGGCAGTCCGCGCCTGATCGAGCAGCGACGTGCGCGGGTAGCGCTCGACCAGGACCGAAGCCAATTCGCCGCATTGGGCCGCGACGGAATTCCGGTCGTTGGCCGCAGTGGCAAAGACCCAGTGGTACGGGCTCTGCGAATCCACCTGATCGAGCAGCGCCTCTCCCGGCACGTAGGTGACGCGCTGTGGGAATTTCCCGGCGGTCATGGAAGTCTCCACTTCCATCGCCAGGGCCCGCCGGTTTTCAGGATGGCGGCGTTCGGGATCGTCGCACAACACGCCGAGGATCTCGGGCAGGGCATCTAACCCTTGGCTCTGCTGCTGGCGCGCGAGACGTTGGAACAACCGCCCGAAGTCGAGGAACCAGCCGCTCCCGACCCCGCCGTCCGAAGACGCAAACACGACGATCTGGCGCGTCCCGTCATCAGAGCGCAGAGCGAGCAACTGCTTGACCTGCTCGGCCAGGGCCGGGAAGATAGCGTTCGGCGCCGACAGCCACCGGAACAACGCCAAACGCGCCAGCGCGCGATCCCCCTTCGCGCCGTCCGACAAGTTGAGCCGCTCGCCCGAGCCTTCGCGGTAGAGGTAGGCGTTGAACCATTGCAAGTGCTCCGGGCTGCGCGTGGGTTCGGGCAGGTAGCCTTCGACCTGGCGCACGGCGGGCGGGGCAACCAGCGCTTCGATCCTGTACCCTTCCCAGTCCTCAAACGGCGATTCGCGCTCAGTCTCCTTCGTGTCCGCGTCAATCCACAGGAAGCGATACGGCTCCCCAGCGTGTCCGAGATGCGCCTGCTTCAAGTCGGAGCGCACGGCGTGGAGCGCGCGTCGCCCGGCCCCGCCTACACCGATAAACAGTGTCGGGATCGGCGCCAGGCGTTCAATCGTCAAACGCGGCAGCACGGGCAACGGCGTCGGCAAACTCTCTTTGGGAATGTCGGGCAGCGCGACCTCTTTCTGCTCAACCGGGATCTGACGCGGGCGGCGTTGCAGGTGCGCCACCCACCAGAGCAATGCCGGCAGGAACATCAACAGCAACACGAACCAGGTGACCTTGAGCAACAACGGGCGGCGTTGGGCAGCGACCGTATGCGGCCGGCCATCTTTGTCGAAGAAGCTCAGCCTGGGCGGCTCAATCCCCACGCGCCACAGTCCGGCAGAGAGCGGGACGAGCGGGTGAGCGTAAGTGGTCGGCGCCTCAGGGACCGGTTTGATCGGCAAGTTCAAAGCGCCGCTGCTGAGTTTCCAGTTCGTGCCTTGAAGCGGGGCTGAGAAATGTCTGCCGTCCAGGCGGTGCGAGAGTTGGCCGGTGCTGTCGCGGCTCGTTGGCAGCGTTGGCGGCGTTGGCGCCTCGAATACTTTGAACTCAGCGAAGAGGGATGCCAGCTCCCTTGCATTACTTGGGTCTTTGATATGCGAAGAGTCGCCGGTCACCTCGATCATCAACGGGTCAGAACCGATGCCTGGCAACCCGACCGAGTAGAGCTCGACCTGCTGCTCCTCGCGCAGCTTTCTGGCGGCCTCCTTGATCTCGTCGGGCGACATCGGCCGGCACATCGGGCCGCAGTCGGCGATCACGCCGTCGGTGTAGAAGATCACGACCTTCGTCGCCCCCGGTCTGGCTCGGCTCAGCAACTCGTCCAGCTTTTTGAAAGCCTCCGCGCTATCGTTCCCTCCGGCTTTGGCAGTTTGCGCAATATGATCGAGCCCTTCATAGAGCTTCGCCGGGCTGGCTGTCCAATCGGTCTCAATCTCAGCCCCCGTGTCGAATCTGATCGCGGCGAAGCGGATCCGTCCGGGCCGTCCTTTGGCAAGCTCCTGCGCCACCCCGCGCGCCGCTTTCGCCATTTCGCCAATCGTCGAGATCATGGAGCCCGACTCGTCGACCATAAAGGCGATATCAACCGGAGGGGGGGCCGCGGGCGTGGGTGTCGGGGTGACGGCGGAGGGAGGCGGAGGTCGGTAACCGTCGTAAGTGATGTAGTAGGCGGACTCGCCCCACGGCATGACGACTTGAGGTGAGACGCCGGTCCGCAGCTCGCCGAGCTGCGGCTGCGCATTGGCCAGATAAACGTAAGCAGCAAAGCCCGCCAGCACCACAAACGGCGCGAGCAAGAGTATGATCAATCCCCAACGGAATCTCTGTCTGCGGTCCATCGTTCTCACCTCGGGTTGATAGGATTGCAGTCACCGACGTGAACGGCGGCCAGGGCGCTAGGGCAAGTTCACGCGATGTTGCAGACCGGTGCGCACCTTAGGGTCACAGTAAAACGTGAAGACCATCTTGAGCGGCAATTGCAGGTGCGGCGGCGCGTTGGCGGCCAGGAACGAGTCCAGTCGATCTTGCCTGAACTCGACGAGCATTTCGTCACGCGTCCGGCCTTTTTCCTGAGCGCTCTTGACGACGCTCTGCCTGGCGGCCTCGCGGGGGATGCTCGTCAAGCCGCCGCGCCTTCCCTCACCCTGCTTGAGCGCAAAGATGACTGCGGCTTTGACGACATCAGCGTTCGGGTCATCCCTTTTGCTAGTGAGCTCAACATCTCCATCCGGCCCGTGCCAGACCCAGCCCTTGTCGGAGTCGTCCTTCTCGTCCTTCTCCACGGCGCCCGTAGCAATGCCGTGCACGAAAATCTGCATCATCTCTGGGTCTTCCAGGAGCCGCACGATACGCGCCGGGAGCGCCGGCAGGTTGACGGTCCGCTCTTTCCTCAGGTAATAACGCTCGATGTACCAAGCTTCCAGCTCCTGGCGGAAAGGGTGGAAGACCTGCGCGCGGCGTAATTCCCGGTCGTGCGCGTCGTTGTTGTTCAATTGACCGGCCCTCAAATTAACATAGTCGTCCCGGCAGTCCTGGATGTCGATGATCTGGTCGAGGCTCGGCTTCTTGATTTTGATCAGGGTGATGGCGTTGCGGTCGGAGTAGTCCCTCTCGATCCCTTCCGGCTGGAGCTTACTGGCGATAAGCTCGGCCAAGTCCTTCTTGTTGGTCCCGGCCGGCTCGCGGTAGACCAGCGTGCGTGTTTCGGGCACCCCTCCCGCGTTGATCAACGTGGTGGCTTCGGCATTCAACACCTCGGCGATCTTGGCCGGTTCGATGCCGTGGCGTTCGCGCACCCAGCGGAGATAGTCAAACACGTCGGTATTGCTCAGCCGCTCGTCAATCCGGCGGTAGAAGTGCCGGTGCAGCTCATGGGTCAGGTCTCGGAGGTCGCTCGGGGAGTAGCGCCTGGAACCGAAATCATTGGAGTCGATGACCAGATTGATTTCAGGCACCCCTTCCGCCGTCAGACTCGCCTCCCAGTGGGAGTTGCTGAGCAGGGCGGCGGCTAAGCCGGCGGCCGACTGACTACGCAACTCCTCCTGGTAGCCATGCATCTGCGGGTCGGGTTGTTGGCCGAAGCTGATTAGGGCGCTACGGTTGCGCGCCGCCCGATACAGACGCTCTTCGAGCGTGCCTTTAAGGTAGAGCTGCGTGACGGTGAAGAGCGCCGAGGCTTCACCCACCGTGCGCCCTTCGCGGCGCACCAGGCTGTCGAAGAGCCGGCCGAGCACCCGCTCCCATTGCTTGAGCCGCTGGGTCACGTTGAGCACGAGTTGTTGCATGTTTTTCAGCAGCTCGTGCTTCTGGTACCAGCGGATGTATTCGGAGCACTCGTCGCGCGCCCCCTGCTGGTACTCTTCGACCCACACGCCGAGGCCGAGGAAGCCGGACTTTTTGCTCTCCCGCAGTTCTTGAATCGCCCGGGTGTAGCGGTTGTTGCGCTCAGCCTCCTCCTTGGCCAACGCGGCCACGAACTGTCCGACGACCTCATGAATCTTGCGCAGCGGCCCTTGGTCGCCCAGCATCCAGGTCACTTCGGCGAGTAATTGGGTGAGCACGGTGCCCTGTTCCGGCGCGTTGGGATTTTGGCCGAACTGGGCGCGCTGCCTGACCAACTCCTCGATGAAGAGGTCGTCGACCCGCTTCTGCAGGCGCCGGGAGATCGTCTCGAGCACGGAGCGGCGGCCTTTCTCGAAAGTGCGTTCGCCGCCGGCCGGGTTGGTGTAGCGCTTGCGCACCTCTTCCAGCCGGTCAGCGAAGCGCCCCCTGGAATCCTCCTGCTTCTCCCTCACACCCTTGGTCTGCTCGTTCTCTTTGAAGGTCTTGGTCTCCCAGTCCGTGACCTCTTTCGGCCGCTCCGGCTCACCCAGTGAGTAGTAGGGTTCGGCATAAGTCAGCAGCACCGTCTGCTCTTCGGGAGTGCGATTGCTGCCGGTTAGCTCGTACCAGACGGTGACGATCTGCTTGGCGTCGAGTTCGTGGCGGACGAAGGCTTCGCGGGCCTTTTCGGTCTTGTTCTCCAGCTCCAGCAGTTGCTTGAACAGCTCGAGCAACCCTCGGACCTTGGCGGTCGCGCTGTCCTGACGATCCTGGTCGGAGCCAGAGTAGAGCCGCTCGACGCGGTCGCCGACCTCCTTCGGCGCCGCGGCCCGGCGCACATATTCCGTCACCTGCTCCCAGGCGAAGATCTCGGCGAAGGTCTCGGTGGGCACGTAGATGCGCGCCGCGCCGAAGGAGGAAGCGGCGGCGTTATCGTTCACGGCTTTCTCTAGCAGCGTGGGGCCGGAGTTGGCGTCGAGGTAAGGGTCGATGGCGCTGGCCACCGAGGTGAAAAACTTTCTCCGCGCCCCCTCGGTCGGGCAATCGCTACCGAGATAGAACAGATCGTCAAACAACTGGCTCTTGACCAGTGCCGCCTGCTGTCCGTTCTTGTCGTAGACGACACGCGAGGAGACGAGTTCGCGCCGGTTCAAATCGACGTACCGGTCGTCTTGCGGGATGCCTTGTTCCTGCACCCGCTCCAATTCACGCAGCAGGCTGTAGGCGCGGCCTTGGCTAATTCCGCGCACGCCTGAGTAGACGTTGGGCAACACGATCACGCCGGTGAGCTTGAGCGTGATACTGTCACCGGCGGCGAGCCGCGTGAGGTAGGCCGCATCGATCAAGCATCCGGCCCCCGTGCCGCCGGCCGAGGAGCCGATCAGCCAGACGTTGACGTCTGAGCCCTTGGCGAGGTCGGCCAACCGGCGAACGATGGGGCGGAGATGGGCGAGGATCTTGTCGGCGTTCTTGAACATGGCGAAACGCCCGATCTGCCGCTGTTGCGCCGAGCCGATCGTGATCGAGAGGTGATGCTGCGGGACGTTCTCGCCGAGCCAGGGGGCGTGCAGCCAGTCTTTCAAATGGGGGTGAGCCTCCGGGTTGCCCGCCTGCGACAGGTAGTCGTAGACGTGCGTCCTGAGGTCAGGCGCGTAATCAACCAGTTGGAAATATTCCGTGAGGGGATCCAGTGAGGCCGCTTCGTCCTCGCTCTTGGCGGTCTTCTCCTCCGCCGCGCCGCCGACGATCTGCACGGCCTTGCCCGGCTCCCAGTCGGCGATGGTGTCGAAGAGCAGGAACTTGATCGTCTCAGGCACTCGGCCGTGTTTGAGCACCGTCAGCTCCTTGAGCGCGGTCAGGATGTGCGCGCCCGTCCCGCCGAATCCCATAACCAATGCTTGCATTGCCATATGACTTGATCTCCTTAGCTTCTCGTCAAAGCTGATCGTCTCGTCTTGATCTCACTGCGATCGGTGAGCCGTTCAGTCCGGTTACGCGGCAAAGCTGAGACTGGTGCTGATCCCTCTCAAGGCCGCCTACGGCTTCTCTTCCAAGCTCATCGCGTAGTCGGCCCGCGGCAGGCCTTTCAGTCGCTCAATCTTGCCCTTCCGCAGCTTGGCGGTGTAGCTCTTCTTCGGCTCATGCTGCCAGCTATAGAGGACATCCACCTCGACGCGGTCAACCAGCAGCGCGCGCTTGAGGCGGAGCTTCGTGGCGATATAGTCCTGGCCCTCGACCGGGACGCTGAGCGACCGGTCATAGGCGAATTGATGTCCGGAGGTGGCCGGGAACTTCTTGCCGTAAAACCCGTCGGGGTCAGAGTCGGCGTCGTAGACTTTGACCGTGACCGAGCGCCCGTTCCGGTAATCGGCCCACCAGATGAAGCCGTGCGGCAGCAGCCTCCTCCCGGCCAGCCAGCCGCCGCCGAGCACCACGCCGAGCGCGAGCAGCAGCAGCGGCCCGAGGATGAGCCAGGAGAAGCGCAGCTTCAAGGTGAGCGCCATCGGATCGCCGCCGACGCGCTGGGCTTCGGCGTCCACCGGCAAGTGGATCGAGTCGAAGTAGTTCCCGCTCACCATCCGGTCCGGCTGCGCCACGATGCGGAAGCTTAAGCGGCCGGGCGTCCACCACCCCTCGCCCTTCACCCAGTCGAGCCGCGCCGGCAGCGAGTGAGCGAACGTGCCATGCGCGCCGGGGGTGAGCGGCAGCGGCGGCGCGGCCAACGGTACCCCGGACTGGTCTATCAGTTCCAACTTCAACCAAGTTGCCGGCTCTTTGACTAGGCCGGACAGGTCAGTGACCCTCTGGCCTTTGGCGTCCACGACCGCAAAGGCCAAGTCGGCCGCCGCCTCCGGCCGCATCAGGCGCACGCCGTCCACCGGGTCCGGGCTGTCGAGTTGTAAAAAATAGGGATGGAGATTGCTGACCTCCAGGGCCTCGTCGTAGGACGAGGCATTCGCGCCGAAGACGTCGTAGTCCGCGCCGGTCCTGAGCTTGACCAGGCCTTTTAGGCGCACGCGGTAAGTGCCGAGCTGCGGCGGCTGCCATTTCGAAGCGAACTTGCCGTCGCCTTGAAACTCGGCCTTGATCTCCGTCGGCGGGCCGGAGGGCGGGGTGATGACGATCGAGGCATTGATCGGGTAGTCGGAGAGCATCTCCAGCGGCGTGCCTTTGCCGGTCGTCGCCCGAAAGACGATCCGCGCCGGGGCTTCGAGCCCAGTAGCTTTGGCGGGCGAAAGCCGCTGGAGGTTGGCCGAATACGCCTCGACTCCCGGGGTGTAGCTGCGCGACGGGTCGCGCTTGAGCTTGTAGACGCCGGGCTGCGGATCTTCGACGACGAAGCGGGTGAACGTGCCGGGCCTCACCGCCGGGCCGCCGGAGGAAGGCGGCAGGTCGTGGCCGTCGGGGTCAACAATCCCCACGGCTGACCTCGGCAACCCGGTATTGACGCTGAAGACGATGCGGCGGAGGTAAGGCGGACACTGATACTCGTCACCGTTGAAGAGCGTGCTCTTTGAGCCCAGCCATTCATCTACGATGTCTTGCACGATCGTGAAGATTTTCGACGAAGCAGTCTCCGCCAACCGCGCGTGTCCCCCGGTGACCTTCTCCCAAAAATCGCCATCGCCCTCATTCCAGTAGTTGCTCGCATCGTTCACCCCCACGACCCACATCCCCACCTGCTGACTGCGCAAGGCCGTGGCCTGAGCCTCAATCCCGGACTTCAGCTCCGCGAGCGAGCGGCCGGGGACGTCGGGGCGCCCGTCGGTAATGATGAGCATGACGCGGCGGTTGCCGGGGCGCCGCTCCGAGGCCTCCATCTTCGCGTACTCACCGGCGGCCAGTCTCATCGCGTCGAGGGTGTTAGTGTTCCTCAGCGGCTTGTCGGTCACCGCGCGTTCGACGACAGCCTTGGTATCGCGCAGCGCCCCGCCGGGGTCGGCCGGGTTGTACCGGATGACGTGATTCGAGAGGGCGACCGAAGCGGCGTCGCCGAAGTCGATGACCGAGACGCGGTGGACGAACGCATTGCCTTCGACGTGCTCGGCGAGGCGGTAGATGAGGTTCTTCGTCTGGCCGATGCGGTGGTTGTATCGGTCATTGCGCGGGGACTGCCACATGCTGGCTGATTGGTCGATCAGGATCGTCACGTCCAGGCCGGTGAAGGGCGCGGCCGGGGCGCCGCCTGAAGGCGCGGCGGCGCTCGGAGATTGCGGGTAGGCCACCCCGCCGAAAGCGAACGGCAGGAGCAACAGCAAGATCAACGTTCGTTTGCGCACTCAGGCACTCCCTTCTCCAAATACTCGCGGACCCAATCGGGGAGATGAGGTCGGCTCTGGTTCAGGATAGTCAGCATCGGCTCCTGCCTCGCGCACCGGTGGAAGCGCAGAAAGACCTTCCGCGATCCCGGCCGCTCCGGGGGGATGAGGCGAAGGTAATCCGGGTGTCGCTCAGGTTCGAACGGCCCGCCCGGCGGCACCTTCGGCTGCCGGTCCCGGTCTTCCAGCTCATCGATCGCCCGCGTGAATCTGATCTCTTCCTCGTGCAAGGCAGTAAGGGCAGCGACCAGCCTCTCCAAATCCGGCGGGCTCAACTTCGGCCGCAGGATGCAAGCCTCGCGGTAGACGATATCGCAATATTCGGCTGACACGGCGCGCCACATCGCGCCGCCTTTCGCCTCTGCCCGGCTGAAGGTGCCGATCACCTGGCCCACCCAATCAGCCAGCTTGCCGAAGTTATCCGACTCGTAGACGATGATCGGGTCCTCACTGCCACATTTCTCGGCAGCCTCGTGAATCCGCCGCTCGTAGAACGATAGTCCCTTGAGCGGCTCCCACCGCTCGAACTCCTGCTTCAGCCTCTCCCGCGCGGCCACGCCGCTGAGTTGGTTGGCCTGATACCAGGCGGCATCGAAATGGTATTGACTGGCCTCCTGACGCAAGTCTTCCTCCTTCAGCCGCGCGAGCGAGGTCAAGACGCTCGTCAAATTCTCCAGGCTCGCCTTGGCCTGGCCGAATTTCGGCGACGGCTGAAGGTGGTGGGCGGGGTGCGGCAGGAAGTTGAGAAAACCGAGAAAATCATTGAGATCCTGCCACCGGCGCTCTTCCTGCCGCAGCGACTCGCGCAACCGCCGGAGATCGTCCGGCCCGAGGTCGTCCCGTGCGGCCAGCTCGACGAGGACTTGGGAGGCCACGCGATCACTCTCCGTGACGAGGTCATCGGCCGGGTCCTGGGCCTGGGCCATGACAGTACTTTTCCGCCGAAAGGCCTGATAGGCCCAGGCGAGCATGACCGTATTGCCCTGTGCCTGCCAGTGACCCACCAGCCTCCCCAGCCGCCGGTCCAGCCAACCACCTGCCGACGCCTCTCTCAGGTAGTTCGCCAACTGCTTGACGCCCCCGGTCGAGAATTCGAAGAGGAGCGCTTTCTCTATCCCCAACCAAGTCTCCCACTCGGCCAGTTCTTCCGCGGCCACGGCCCCCCGCTCCACCGTGGACAGCACGCGGGACATAATCCTCCGCAGCTTCTCTAGTAAGTCCTGCCGGTCCTCCTCCCAGACGGCCCTGATTGTCTCCAGCAGGATGGCGTGCGGGTGCGCGACGTACATTTGCACGTGGTGCCACTCGCTCCAGAGCACTTCGGCCATCGCGCCAGCGCCGCTCGCCAGCGCCCGTTCGACTTTCAACTGCGTCTTCAGGCGGATGGAGTCGGTGCTGTCCGGCGGCAGTTTCCCCAACTCCCGGTCCGCTTCGTCGAACCGCTTGCCCCTGATGTGCTGCTTGACCCGGCCGATGCTCGCTTTGCGAAGCAGCTCCCGATAGTAAGTCTGGAGGTGCGTGTCATCTGCTTCGCCCTCGAGCGAAGCGGCGGCATCTTCGTATTCCGGCGGAGGCAGGTCCTCTCTCAGCAACGCTTCCAGGGCGGCATACCACTGTTTGCGGCGCTCAGCCTCATGCCCCGCGACCACCTGCAGGAGTGAATCGGGCCTGGCTTGAGGCAGTCGTTTATTGGTCGCCCGCCAAGCCCCCCACCACTGCCCGGCGCCGCGCCAAGTCGAGATTGGCTCCCGGCGAGTCAGCGCCCCCAGTTCGATCAGCACTCCCTTACTGGCCACGATCGCGGCGTAGATTTCGCCGGGGTTATGCGCCTCAAAGAGCTTGAAGAAGGCTTCCAGGTCCCAGCGCGCCAGGGCTTGATCGAGATGATAGCAAGCCAGCTTGTGGTTGGCTTCGAGCTGCAATTTCTTGGCGAGCGCGTGATCGGGAGACTGCGCCAGGATCTCTCCGGCGATCCGCAAGCCGTCCTGGTAGACCTGCTCTGAGAGCGGCTTGGCCCCGCCCCTAAAGCTGACCGTCGCCGCCTCAAGCTGTTCGAGCCACCCCCGGTATTTGATGGCCTCCTCGCGGAAGACCGCCGGCAGTGGCAGCACGCTCTGAGCCACTGCAGGGAGGTCGAAGGCATGGCCCCCCTGCATGGCCCTCCACGCCGCGGCGATCCGGCTGATTTCACCGGTCATGTCCTCCAGGCCTGCCGTCACTGCCGGCGGCAACCCAGGGACCTCAGTGCGTAAGCGATGGAGCGCGGCCGTCAGACTCTCGGGGTCGCGCGCGCGCTCCACCTCCCTACCCGCATCGTCGGTGATCTCATCCAAGCCCCTGCGGAACCAGTCCTCCTCCGCGGCCCACCGCTCGGCACCGGACTCAAGCGGCAATCGGTTGAACTCCTCCCAGAAGCCGCGCAATTGGTCGAGCGTCACAGCGGCAAGCGCCTGGTTGCGGATAAACGTCTTGATGCAGATCTCCAGGTGACCGTGGGCTATTTTGAGTTGGTGCTTCCAGTCCGCCGGTACCCGTGCGTCTGACAGGTAGCAGTGCAGTTGCTGCACCGACTCTGCCTGCCAGCGGGCGTCGGTCCAGTTGTCCGGCTCCCCAACCGGGATTTGCCCGAGGATGCCCTGCACCGCTTTGTGCAAATGATCGACTTCGTAAACCTCCTCCTGGAGCCTCTCGACCTTGGCCTTGAACCCGTCGGGCGTCGAGCCCAGACCGTTGAGCAGCACCCACGCCCGCTCGAGCGACCACGACTTGAGCGCTTGGTCAATTTGTGCGGAGGTCTCCTGCAGCCGGAGGCGGAAGAGTTCTCGGCGCAACTGCTCGAACCTCGGCATCTCTTCATAGACGGCCACCCCGGAGACCGCGGCGACGAAGTCATTCAAAGCAGTGATCTCAGCCGGGTCCTCCCGCGCCTTCACCCGCGGCAGCGCCTCCTCGATCCACCTCCCCAAGCCCCGAATGACTTCCGCGCGTAAAGGCACGGCGACGCCAGGATGAGCTTTCAGCCGCTGGAGAAACTCCATCAGCCGGTAGTCGGCAAATCCCTGGATCGAAGGCCACAGCCTGGCCAACTCATCCAACTCCGGATCGGCGACTGCTACCGCCCGAGGCTCACTGTCCGCCAGCAGGTCGTGAGCTTTCTTCGCGTCCTCGCTTCCCTCCGCCACGCGCATGACTTCGCGCAGCATCTCCCGCCCCTTCTCTTTCTGATCGGGGTCGGTGCCGTCCAAGAGGATTTTCGCCTCACGGATCTTTTGACGAGGCTGATCCATAAATAGTGACGTCCGTTATCTCACTTCAATTCGCGGCCCTCCGTAAATGACATAACCGCCCGGCTGGGGGAAAAGGAACCGCAGTTTGTAGACCCCGGAAGGGACATCTTTCGCCGTGGCCCCGGCAATGGCCCGCGACCCACCGACGGCCGTGCCCTTGTCGGGTGAAAAGAACTCGAACCGCTCCGGCTTAGCCCCCGAGCTGGCGGGGGAGGCGGCCAGATTCAACCCCTCACCGCTGCTCACCTGCGGCGGGACGGGCTGGTCGGTCAGGGCGTGGATGGCGGCGAAATTCTGGGTCGCCCGCACCTCGCGGCCTTTGACCGCCACTCCGACCCCGAGGTGAGTGTAATCCTTGCTGAGGATGTTCTCCCGGTGGCCGCTGCTCTTCATCCAATCGTCCACAATCTCCTTGGCCAACTTCCTCCGATCCGCCAGATCGAGGTTCACCCCCATCCAGATGTTCTCGCCGGTCAGCCCGATCAAGCGCCTGTGGGCCGCCGCAATTCGATCGGCCGGAGACCAGCCGTCCGGGTCGTCATGCGCGAAGAAGCCGCGCACGAACATATCATCGCTGTGCTCCTGCGCCGTCCTCTGTAGCGTCGCCTCCGGCTGCAACGCGCCCAGCTTGGCCTTGGCCCGCCGCTCGTTGACCAGACCCAGGATCGCCTGTCCGATGTCGTCCGCGGGCGTGATGCCAGCATTCACCACTTCGGCGGCGGATGGGCGAGGTCTTGCCGGCCCGAGAGTCGCCGTCCCGGAGGCCCCCACCGGCACCACCCCCATCGTCCCGTCAGGCACGGGGCTGCTCGCGCGCCCACTCACATCCGGCGGCGTCGGAGTCCCCATCTCCCCGACCACCGGCCGGAGCCACAAGAAGAGCGCCAGCAAGAGCCCCGAAATAATCGCGAGCGAAATGATCAGCTTCACTTTCGGCCCCTCCTCCCGGAACCCTACGGCAAAGAAGTTGTCTCACAAGTTCTGCATCCAGTCTGAAGGATTCACGACCGCCGCACGCCCAGAAATAATTTGCTTGCCGTTGAGTCGAATGGGGAACGATATTACATCGACGACAAATAAGTTATTGCCCTTGCTCAGCCTCTCCTGGATGAGATTTTGAACCACTGGTAATTTGCGCAGGTTGTAATGGATTTCAACCGGCTCGACTCCTGTCTGCAACGGTTCAAATAACTCGATCCTCACCAACCCCACATCAAGCTCAAGTAGCGCCGCTTTCACGGCGGAACTGGCTAGTGAAATGGCTTCTTGTAAAAAGCCAACCCCTTTTTGCTTGGCGAAGTAGGCGCGCAGAATCAGGTCCGCCCTGAGCAAGTAATGGAGCCAATTTTGGCTAAAACCCAAGAAGAGACCCGCATCCCATAGCTGGGAGCCGGAAAATTCCTCCATCCTGGCGAGCAACTTCCCTAAGCCTTTCCTGATCTCCTCTATGTAAAGAGCGTCGATCACCACCTTTTGCTCGTTCGATGTGCCCAAGCCGGATGCCTTATCCAATGCCATGAGCGCGGCTGAAAGCCCCATTCTGAGCTGCAGGTAAACGCTGGATTCTATTTCTTCCTTCAGTCGGCCATGGAGCCAACTGACTGGCTGGTCACACTGGGATAGATGATTGAGATTAAAGTTGAGGTACTGAGCTATTTCCTCAGTCACCCTTTGACTCGCCCCGAGCTGGAGTTGGGTGGCAGCTAACTGCTCCCTCAGATCTTTGTTTGTATTGTCCATCTCTCGCCTCCTTTCTGCTTCGCGTTAACCACCGGCCGGAGCTACAAGAAGAGCGCCAGCAAAAGCCCCGAAATCATCGCCAGCGAAATGACCAGCTTCACTTTCGGCCCCCGGAACGATAAGGAAAAGAAGTTTCCTCACAAATTCTGTTGCCAATCTGAAGGGTTCGCCACCGCCGCGCGCCCAGAAATAATTTGTTTGCCGTTATGTCGAATGGGGAATGATATAACATCCACAACAAATAAGCTTTCGTCCTTGTTCAGCCGCTCCTGGATGAGATTTTGAACCACCGGTAATTTGCGCAGATTGAAATGGATTTGATCCTTCTCGACTCCTGTCGGCAACGGCTCGAATAACTCAATCTTGACCAACTCAATGCCCAATTCAAGCAGCGCAGCTTGCACCGCGGAACTGGCCAGCGAAATAGCTTCTGGTAAAAAGCTGACCCCTTTCTGTCTGGTGAAGTAAGCGCGCAGAATCAGGTCAGCCCTGAGCAAGTAATGAAGCCAAGTTTGGTTGAAGCCTGGGAAAAGCCCATCTTCCCACAACTCAGAAACGGAATACCCTTCCATCTTGGAAAGCAAGCCCTCCAGCCCTTTCTTTATATCGTCTACGAAGAGAGCCTCTAACACCACCTGTTGCCCATCTGACCCGCCCGACCTGGATGCCTTGTTCAAAGCGGTGAGCGCGGCTGAAAGCCCCATTCTGAGCTGCTGAAAAACATTCTGTTTTCTTTCCTTCTTCAGTTTCTCCAGCATCCGGCTAACCGGTTGGTTCTGCTCGAACTGGTGGCCGGCGTTGAAATTCAGATACTGAGCAACTTCCGCGGCCAAATCTTTGCTTGCCTGAAGTTGGTCATTGGTGCTGGCTAACTGCTCATTCAGGTTTTTGCATTTATTGCTTAGTTCTTCCGCCCTTTCTCGCTCCCTCTTTCCTTCATTTACCGCATACAAATAGTCTTGCTTCTGACTCTCATATCCCGTCGTCAGAGAAGACACCATTGTAGAAATCTCTCCTCTAGCTGTGGGCAACACCTTTTGTACGTCTTGTCTGATCGACTTATACTCAGCGATAATCCTGCTTATTGTATCCTGCAATCCGCTATTGATCGGGTAAAGCTGCCTCAGCTTCTCTAGCTCGTTATGCAATCTATTGTAGCTTTTGATAACCTGGTCAACCAACTCATCAGTTCCCTCATCGTAATATGACTTACCTTCCTTCTCCTTAAACTTAAACTCTGACCAGAGATTTCGCATGCTATTCCGGACTTTGTCAGATGCTTTCAGTTGCCCAGTGATGTCGATAAGAGCTTCCTTGACGGTTTCCTTAATGACTATTGTCATCTCACTCTGCAAGCAGCTTAACTCGGGTGCAGATAACCGCCCATCGCCTTCCCCACGGTTCGCTGGCTGCGTTTGCGCCGCTGCTTTACCCGCATCCACGGATGGGTTACCAGCAACCAGGAATTCTTTCACCTGGCATAAGTCGTTATATAGTTTTTGTGCCTCATCAAAACACGGCTTAGCCAAGTAGGTTTGTGGGTTTAGTTTCATTGGCCCCTTGTTCTCAAGCTTGGCTGCCATTTCCTGCTTGAAGTTACTAAAGCGAGCTAACGATTTCTCGATAATGCCTTTCAATCCTTCCTCAGCCGCAGATAGCTCCCCACTTTGACGCCATCGCCGATATAGCTCATCGATAATCTTTTCCCGCTGATTGCTTCTTCGATCAAGGTAGTAATGAGCGATCACTATAGTTCCAGCGAGCGTAATCACGAGTAAAATGATGGCAAAGCCCATCCAAAGAAGCAATTTATTTGCGAGTAGCCTCCCCTCACCTCCTATCTCTCTGGGCGTCTTCCCTGGAATCGGTGTGGGAGAAGCGGTTGGGCTAGGTGTAGGCGTAGGCGACGAACTGCTCAACGCTTTATTAACATACTCACGAAGAGAATTGGACCAAGCTATTAACCTAAGGCCCGGCTTAAGTTGATTTTCTTGCGCCGGGCCGGGTGCCAGCCGAGTGAGAGTGATATTCGTAGTGGGCAGCGCCGCTTTCAACCTATCTTCAACCCTCTCCAAATCATTATCTACGGTGGACCGTTTCAGCACATCGGCAATCGCCATGGTGACCTGGTCAGGGGGGCATTTTGCATTATCAAAGAACGAAGCGAGGGCTTCTTTACCTTTAATCCTGCCGTCGCCATACGGCCGAACACCTCCCTTGCCTTCGTCATTATCTCGGTGGGTAGGCAGAAGGGGCTTACTGCCAGCCCAAACCCAGTAGAGGCGAAACAGTTTGGGATTACCGCCCCCTTCCTTTGGCGATAAAATAACCCCCAACGCTTTGGCATTACCCTCTTTTACTGTAGTTTGGGCTGTGACCAATCCCACCTCATAGGTCTGCCCGCTGCATTGGAGAGACAGAGAGGTTTGGGCTATCTGTGCCGGCTGGGTTTGCTGCGCCGGCGGAGTTTGAGCGCAGGCCATCGCCGTCGTTATCCAGATCGACACGAGGTAAAGCAGCAAGCTACGAAAGACCTTCTTAGCGCCCGGTGCGAGAGATTTCTGTTTGCCCGAGTAGAGACGCGCCGAGAATAGCTTGGCAGGGGCGTCAATACTTGAAGGCTCTGTCCTACCAACGATGGGTTGCGGCATGTCTTGCCTCCTCAACTCAAACTTAATCTAGCGGATCCAGCAAAACGTTTCCGACCGGCCAGGGTGGCGTGGTGGCGGATTCAGCTACCTGGACCTCGGCGAAGACGGGCGTAGAATTGGCCGAGTCTTTGCCCTCCAGGTAGAGGTCCAGCTTCCCGTCTTTGATCTCTTTGCGCACGTAGAGTTGTTTGCCATCACCCAGGATGTCATCACGCCGGTAGTACGGATCGGCCAGGTCGATGTAGAAATGCCTGCGCAGCGATTTCATATCTTTGCGCGGGTTGGGGTTCTGGAGATTGACTTGCACTAGACGGAAGGTCGGGCTGCGCGCTAAATCAATCGGTTCGTCCCAATCCTCATCAAGCACCAGGTCCTCGTCATGGTTGATCAACACCCCGAACTTGGGCGCCAATTCTACTTCATCGCTCGTGTCCTCGGAAATACCTTTCAAGTCCTGGCGCGCAATCGCGCCCAAGACGACGGCCTCTTTCATCGCCTCACCGGCCAGCAGGTCGGGCTTTTCTGCGCCCGGGAAGTGATCCCCGACGCGCTCACGCAACGCCGGATAGAGCGCCCCGCGGCCTGAGACGATCAGCGTATCGACACTGCCGGCCTTGACCTTGGCCGCGTTGAGTAATTCGTCAATCACATCTTGCGTCACGAATTTAATGAATTCCGACATCCGCTTGTCCTCGTGGATCCAGCGGCTCGGGATGGAAAGATAGATATTGCTCCCCGCAATCCATAGCCCTTCATCTTTCTCCTGTTCCTCTTCCGGCGCCTCTATGGCCGTCGGTTCCACGATACTCAATCCACCGTCCTCCCCTACCTGGCCCGGGCCGTTTACCTTCGTGGGCGCCTTCACCGCTTCCACGATACCCAATCCACCGACCTCCCCTACCTTGACTTTAAACGGCGGCAACTCAGCCCGCCGGCCGCTTTTTGGCATCAGCTCTCTACATTCGCGGCTCCAGGCATGCTTGGCTTCACGAATCCAGTTCCACAGGTTGACAATGGCGCGCCGGTGCATATCCCCGGCCTCTTTATCCAAGGACCTGCCGACGACCGGGAGCCGGTATCTGAACCTGCCCGAGCCAATAACTTCCGGGTCGCGCAAGAGGCGATCAATGAGGCGCGCGAGGATTTCATCGATGTAGTTGCCAGCCACCGGCACGCCGACTCGTCGCTCGACCTTCCACTCAACCGGATAGCGCGGCGGGTTTTCCTTCCACTCCACTCTGATCAGCGACAAGTCCAAGGTCCCGGCACCGAAATCGTAGACCAGGATGCGTTCAGTCCCTTTACGCGGCTGCCCCCGCATCTGGGTCGCACAATAGTGATAGGCCACGGCGTCGGACTCGCTGATCAAGCGGATACGCTCAGGCAGGGGGATGCCGAAGCCGCGTTCCGGCTCGCCGAGGGGGCGTTCCGGCTTGCTGAGGGCACGCTGGGCGATGCCGTGCAGGAGTTCTTGATGACGTCTCGTGAAGGTGTTGGGATGGCAGATCACGATCTGGTCGGCACGGTAATCCGGCTCAACTAACAGGTAAGCCTCCGCCAGCGCGGCAAATCCTGATTCGACGACCTTATCCAGCGGCAGCGTGTCTTTGCTCACCTTCTCTCCGTTCTCCATGAATTCAATCTTCTTCGGCAGATGGATACTGCGTGCCGATTTGCCCAGCCAAGACTTCAACGAATAGATGATCCTGTCTGGCTGCGTCACGAAATACTGTGTCACGGCCGGCAAGCCCACAAAATCAGCCTTCCCCGGTGTGAGAGACAGTTCTTCAGAGAAATAACCGGGGAAGCCTGGGCGCTGCCGGTCGCCTGATTTGTTGCGTAAATCGGCATCGACGCTGACCCAACTCGGCAGCAGATAGCGGTTGCCACGTTCCGCATTCCAGATGTCATATTCGCTGAAACTGCGGCCGCCCTTCACCGTGATCTCTTGCAGCGGGATCATCATCACGCCGTCCGCACGGCCTGTCCCAAGAGCGGCGGCGATGGCCGAGGTGCCGAAATCGATCGCCAACCAGTTCAGGCCAGGCAGTTGCTCAAGGGTAAGTGGGATCAGGATCGTCATGGCCCGCTGACTCTCTTTCCCCTGATCGTCACTGACGCGAATCGCAAGGTTGATTTCAGCCGCGAGCTTGCCCGCCTCGATGCGGCCCGAGTCGATCCGGGAGATGTAGCCGGGATGAATCCGCACGGCGCGCGACTGCGCCTTGTCGCCCTCTCTCACGGTGATCTGCGGTTGTAGCACGTCACGGGTGTAAACGCCCAGCAGGTCCTCCAGTGGCCGGCTGTCGGCTATCTTGATGCTGTTCTTGACAGCGGGCTCACAACGGATTCGCGCGATGATCTCCACTGTCACCTCGCCCCTACCGGCATTGCCAGAGTTGCCTACTTCAAAGCTGAGCAGGTCGCGCGCGCGGGCATTGTTGACGTCGAACTTGATCGTTTGCGGGTCGAGCCTGACGGTCGCGGGGTCCTGAAGCAATCTGCCAGCGTCCACGCCATCGGGCAAGGTGCAGAGCTTCATCACCCCGCCCGACGTCCAGTAGACTTCAAGCTGGAGCTTCGGCTGGATGAGCTTCAATTCGATCTCGGCGCGCGTCGGGTCGCGATAAAGGGTCGTAGTGTAAGGGCCGGGCTTGGACTCGGCGTCGAAGTCGCCGATGAGTTTGAAGATGTATTCGCAGCTTGCCGGGTCAGGGTTGGGGATGGTTTGGCCGTCGCAGTAGAGATACACGGGCATTTCAACCGGCAAGCCGTCGGACGGGACGGTGACCCGCGGCTTGTCCAAGCGGAAGCTGATCGGTTCTCCGCTCAGGGGCCGATTCCCCTGGTAGGTCTGAATGGTGTAGCCTTCCCACTCATAGGGCTGGGCGAATCGGTGAAGGGCTCGACTCTCGAACCAGAAGCTGCCGACCTGGACCCAGGTCCTCTTCTTGAAGTAGATCTTGGTACCGCCCACCCCTTTATAAGTCACAAGCGGCTTCCGCGGCTCCTCGGGCTTGACGGTCAGACGGCATTGGATCTCTTCGTGGATCCCACCAGGCCGCTCACCCACCAGCCGTGTCCTCAGCCGGTTGACTGGCGAACTCCAGCCGTTGCCGGTATGGCCCGGCACGCCCCATTTCATTTGGGCATCGAGCTTGATGTTGAAATGGGCATCCCGGCCGCTCGCGCCTGATGTTTGATAGTCGCGGATCATGTCCGCCGCGAGGAAGACGTAGATCTGTTTCCCGTCGGAGACGGCTTCCTGGACCGTGCGGTCGAGTTCTTCGCGCCGCGTGACGGCCTTCTCGCCGTGCACGAACCCGATGGGATTGTCACCGGCTAGCTCCAGGCCGCTCTTCTGGAAGAAGTTGTAACCGAGCGAGATTTCCGCCTGGCGTGTCGGCTGCTCCTCGTTTCCTAACTTGTCCCCGAGCCACGGGACAGGTTGGTTGTTCTCCACCTTGAGCGTTCCGACGAGCAGCCGACTCGCCGCTGGGCGGTTGAAGTCCACCACCACTTCGGGTACGGCCAGCCATTTGAGCTGTGGAAGAAAGCGCCGATGGTAATACTTGAGGAACAGGTAGACCATCACAAATATGGCCAGAATCACCGCCACAATCACTATCATCAGCCATCGCAAATTTCGCCTGGCAAGGATGCGATTTTTGGCCATTTCCTGGGTCGTCACCCCACCGTTGTCCTCAGTCCACTCAGCTACCACGTCACGACCGGTGAGCGTGGTGGCCGGCAGGAAGAGATTCGGGATCTGCGCCCACCTTGCCTTATCGACATTGATCGTCAGCGGGGGCGTCTCCGCGCAGAGGTGGTTGTAAACCGGTGTGTCGTAGTGAAAGCCGACTTGAAAACTGACCCTGCCAGGTTCAGGCTCCGGGGCCGACGGCGAGACGCTCAAGCGACCGACTGCCGCGTCAAAGAGCGAGATGTAGCGACCGCCCTCTCTTTCGACACACACCGGCGACTTGCAATCAATCAGGTCTTGCTGTGGAGCCTCGTTCGGCAGCGACTTCCCCCCAATCGCCCACTGTTTCCCGTCGGCGCTCTGAAACCCCACCCGCAGCCAGAGTGGGGTGAACTTCGCCTCCTTGCCCGGAGGCAGGATGCGGATGTCGCCGGGGACCTGATCATTGAGACTGTATCCCAGTTCGCTCTGGGAAACAGCTTGCGGGTGGAGCGTGGAATCCTGCTGATATTGGATCGCAGATTCCGGCGGATACTGCGGCTTGATTTCGGCAACCAGGTAGAAAACGCCGTTTTTGAAAATACGCCGTCTGGACGGAACATCCAAGCGAAAGAATTTGGAGACTTGATCAATGGTTTCCGAGGCTGGACCTGTATTTTTTATCCCCACTACGCCGTATTCGATCAACTCGTGGCTGGGCGACAGGGTGTTGAATTTCCCATCGGTTATTTCAATCAGGATGGTTTGGGAGTAGATCTCGCCCGGCGATAGCTTGGATTGCAGGTAGGGCAGGACGAGCATTGAGGAGATGCCTATCGGAGACCAATTGCCTCCGACGCGACAGGGGCGGGACAGCCACCTAGTGAGATTGTCGGTGAATTCCGTCTTTTTTATCCGCCCAGTAAATTCGTGGTAAAAGACGTCTTCAGGCAGAGCGGACATGGCCCTTTGCTGGCCGCACCCCGTCCCTGACTTGTAGATGGTGAAGAACAGGACCGAGAGTGTGTCCTGCCCCTCCTGGAAGACTTCCAGCCCGCGCTCGCCCAGGCCGTCGAACAAGAGATTCGGCAGGTAGTTTTTGAGAGCATTCCTCTTATCACGGAAACTGCCCGAATCATCGACCAATACAATGAAATGGCGACCGGATGGTTGCTTCAACTGTGCCCACGCTGTCACCGTCAATGACGGCAAACACCACATGGCAACGAGCAGGGCAAACAGAGATCGTTTGATGGCCATTTCGCGGCTGAGTTTGACCCGGGTTTCGTTGTGCGTTCGCGAACTGAGTTTCTGCATTGGTTTATCTTTGTTTTAGAGGTGTTCGCAGGAGCCTGCCTGCTGCTCACCTGGTAATCAGTCATCGGCAGCCAAAGCTCTCGGCATCAGCGTTCCGGCCATTGAGCGGACGCGCAAACTCTTCGCCAGCGAACCCAAGCTGCGGTCGAAACAACCCTGGTGCATCCCGGCAGTGAGCCCCGGTTCGTTGCGGCGATGGAGAAGGCCTTGGATCTCTACGCCGAGCCGTATAATCCGCAGCGTCCGGTTGTCTGTTTCGATGAGGCGAGTAAGCAGTTGACTGCTGGGACTCGCACACCATTGACAGCCGCGCTCGTTGAAGCTTTCGCGCCAGAGAAAGCGCGGCAGATCGCCCAGAAACCGGGGTTTCATCACACGCCGAAGCCTGGGGAGTTGGCCCAATATGGCCGCAATCGAACTGAGCATGTTGCAAGGCCTCTGCCTGGACCGGCGCATCCCGGATGAGGCGACGCTCAAGTGCGAAGTCGCAGCTTATCAAGCGCGCCGCAATGCTGAGCAGGCCACCATCAACTGGCGCTTCACGAACCAAGATGCACGGCTGAAGTTGCATCGGCTTTAACCCATCAATTCTACAATGACTGGCCACTAGCTCCTTACCCGGAACGCGCCGAAAGCCAGGCAGAGGCCATAACGTATAATGGCCCGATCAGAGGGCTTTGACAAGGCTTACGTTTGCCCCGTTTGCTGCCCGGTGGTTGCCTGCGCTGGTTCGTCTTGCTGGGTCGTTTTAGTATCTGTGCTGGAGCGATTGCCTTCTTTTTTCAGTGAGAGTCCGGGGTCTGCTTGCCCTGGTTCGCCTCGCGGGGCCGTTCCGGTATCTGTTTTGTTGGGATCTCTCTCTCTTTTCAGTGAGAGCACCGTGTTGAAAAATACCACGAGAAAGATGACCTCGCAGATGTTAGCCAGTGAGGCCACAAATTTGGCGTAGGCCGTTGTCGGGACAATATCGCCATGGCCTGTCGTGGTGATAGTATAAATGGAGAAATAGAGATAGTCCATCAATTTGAGTGGCCTGAACGAACTCTGAGTCGCTTGCACCGTTTGAATTGTTTTGATGCGTTCGAGAATTGGCTCCATCGTGGCTGTGATGTGTGTTGTAATGTGTTTAGTGATGTGTTCGGGATTTTGGTCAATCGAGACCAATACCACTCGTTTCTCCTGGCCTGAGAGGTTGGGTTCGCCTGGCTGGGGGGTTAATTCACTCGGAGACGCCACAGATAACCATTCGATATTGTACCATCTCAGGTTCTTGCCAAATTTCTTCATTATTGCTAGCTTGACTTGTTCGGTCCTGCCCGCTGACAGTTCGTAGTTGGAGTTGTATTGTCCGCCTCCCGCCGGTTTTTCGTCAGCACTGCCAATCAATGTTATGCGGACTCGTTTGTCACCTTCGGTTTCTCTGTTGATCCTCTCGCTGAGGTACTCCAGGTTACAGTAATTAGATATTTCTGTAGTTATCCCTTTTTGCCCAATCTTGATTGGCACGCCGCGATAGATCACCTTATCGTTCGGTCCCAAGGGACGGTTTTTCAGGTCGCATCTATCATCCTTTTCCATTCGCGGCTTGTCGCTGAGAGAATTGAAGTAGAACCTGAAACCCTCATCGTCATCAACACTCGCAACGGGCTGAGATGAAGTGCCTGGAGATGGCTGAGGGGAGGGTGTCTGAGTGAGATTGCTTGGCGGCACTGATTGATCGTCAATCGAAGGGTGATTCACCATGTGCAAGGCTGGCCGCTTGTTATTACTGACTGACATGGCGTGTCTATCGTGAAAAGCGAGGGCGAAGGCGAAGAGGTAAGCAACTCCAAGAAAGAGTGTGAGAAATAACATCATGGCACAAGAGGGATGGTTGAGGATCCCCGTCCGCAGATCTTGGCACCACGCCGGGAGGTCCTGGCTGGTTCTCTTGAGCGCGAAAGTCAGCATTGCTACTGCGCAGAGCAAGACGAGGATCAGGCCCAGTGCCCAGTATGAGCCGCCCATCCCATTGTTTGCAGGATTAAGGTACAATATCCACAGAACGCAGCAACAAAGTAAGCAGATAAAGGTGGTCGCCAGATTGAAGTAGTAGCACCATCGTCCCAGTTCCTGCTTGTCGAGCTTGAAGAGGAGGAATCCCAGGCAAAATCCTTGTGCGACCAAAGGCGCGGCAAAGAAAAACCCGACCAAATTCGACTCGCTATTCGGCGGCTCGCCATTCTTGCTCCAGGTGATTCCCAGCAAGACGGCTAACGCGATAACCCCAAGAGCAGATAGGGCAATATCAATAATGATGTGTTTCTTGTCGATAGTCATCGAAGGGCCTCCTATTATTCGCTTAACGGTTGTTTCACCGGTTTACCTTCGCCGGGCGGTTGAAGTCGACGATCACTTCGGGCACGACCAGCCAGGTGAGCTGCGGCTGAAAGCGCCGGTGGTAGTACTTGAGGAAGAGGTAGACCATCACCAGCACCGCCAGCATCATCATGCCGATCACCGTCATCAGCCACCGCAGATTACGCCGGGCGAGGATACGATTTTTGGCCTCTTCCTGGGTCGTCACCCCGTCGTTCTCATCGCTTCTCCATTCCGACACTACGTCCCGGCTGGTGACCGTTATAGCCGGCAGGAAGGCTTGAGTCTTAAGATTGGCAATTTCCTGGTTTGGCTGAGGGAACTGCCAGAATTCTCAGAGACACAGATAAATCCCAATAAGGTACGTCGTCATTGTGCTTACAGAACTATCCGGTAAGCAGGCTGGCCTCGCCACGCTCACAAGCACCCACTAATTTCAAAAGACTTGCGAATGTCACTTTGCCCGTGCTCCCTCCTCCCGCCATCTTGAGAGCCGCGTCGTGTATGCTTAAGAAGGCCAGAGTTACAGCGTTAGAAATAGTGACTATAGGCCGATAATTATAAAAACAATCAACAGGGAAGCTGATTCTGTGGCTCACGGAAGAATCCGATCTAATATCGCCACGTCTGGTAAAGATAAGTGCCTGAGAGTGAGCCTTCTTGATAACTGTCGCGTAAAGGCTGAAGCTCACTAATGGACCATAGTCTATGTCGGTTTTGAGTATCGGTCAAGAAAAAATGATCGTGGTGTCGCGACTCGAGAGAAATGTCCCCAGAAGATCACGTAGGCTGTCAGCAGCAGGAGGGCAGCCGAATTGAAGGGATATCTGTTGCTGAGTGAGAAAGAGCGAGAGCGGATGAGGGTCCTGGCGCAGTCACTGCTGGATCAGTAAAGCAGCAACCATAGCGAGGGTCCAGAAGATGCCGAGAAAGGCTAGGGGAGAAGTTGCCCTCCCGCCTTCCCGGGGCGGGGGCCTCGCGGCTGCAAGGGTGCGAAGTGCTCTCCGCCGTCCCCAGCGGTAGGTCTTTCAGAGCATCTGCTTGATCACGTTGCCGCCGAAATCGGTCAGCCGCTCGTTGCGGCCGTTGTGAAGGAAGGTCAGTTTCATCTGATCGAGCCCGAGCAGGTTCAGGATGGTGGCGTGAATGTCACGCGGGTGAAAGCGCTCGCCGACGGTGCGGTAGCCGATCTCGTCCGTCATCCCGACGACCTGCCCGCCTTTGACTCCGCCGCCGGCCATCCAGATCGTGAAGCCGTACGGGTTGTGATCGCGCCCCTTGCCGTTCTCCGAGACCGGCGTGCGACCGAATTCGCTGGCCCAGACGACGAGCGTCGTCGAGAGCAGGCCGCGGCGCTTGAGGTCCTTGAGCAGCGCGGCCACGGGGCGGTCGGTCCAGCGGCACATCTTCTCGTGGTTCGAGACCACGTCGTCGTGCGCGTCCCACTGCACGCTCACCGGGCCGCCGCCGGAGTAGAGCTCGACGAAGCGCACGCCGCGCTCGACCAGGCGTCGGGCGAGCAGACAACGCGTGCCGAACTCTGCGGTCTGCGGATCATGCAGGCCGTAGAGTTCTTTGCTCTCCTTGCCCTCGCGGCTGAGGTCTACGGCCTCGGGCGCGTGTTGCTGCATGCGGAAGGCCAACTCGTAAGAAGCGATGCGGGCCGAGAGTTCGGTGTCATCCGCCGTCAAACTCATTTCATTCATTTGCCGGAGAAAATCGAGCATCCGGCGCTGCTGCTTGCCACCGACTTCCTTGGGCGGCGCGAGGTGTAGGATCGGCGTCGAGCCATTGCGCAACACCGTCCCCTGATGAACGGCCGGCAAGTAGCCGGCGCCCCACATCGGAGCGCCGCCTTCGGGTAGGCCCTGCGGCTGCGTCATCACGCAGTAGGCCGGCAGATTCTCGCTCTCGCTCCCCAGGCCGTAAGTCACCCAGGCGCCCAACGACGGATGCCCGGCAAAGATGCGCCCGGAAGCCATCTGATACATCGCCGGGGCATGCACGAAGCTGTCGGTGTAGCACGAGCGGATGATCGCCAGGTCGTCAACGCAGGTCGCGATGTGGGGGAAGAGGTCCGAGACTTCGATCCCCGACTGGCCGTACTTCTTGAACTTCCACGCGCTGCCCATCAAGGGCGTGCCGGGCTTGATGAATTGGCTCTTGATCTCGCCGAAGCTCGCGGGCAGTTGCTGGCCGTGGAGGCGGTTGAGTTCCGGCTTCGGGTCGAAGGTCTCAACGTGGCTCGGGCCGCCGACCATAAAGAGCAGGATGACGGCCTTCGCCTTCGGGGCGAAGTGCGGCGCTTTCGGCGCGAGCGGATTGATCGCGGGCGGCGCCTTGTCTTTATCCCCTGCCGCGGCGTCGCGGGCCAGTATCGAAGCGAGAGCCAGGCTGCCAAGACTGGTGCCGGCGCGGAAGAGAAAATCGCGGCGCGTGGTGGCGAGCGGGAGAGAGGATGTAGCTAATGTCATACGGGTCACCTCAGGCGGCGGCGAACTCGGTGTACTTGCGCAACTCCGGCGATTTGAAGCCCAGCACGATCCGGTCTTTCGGCACTCCGGCATCGACCAATTCCTGGGCGACGCCGTACTCTGTGCCGTCCTGCTGGACCCAGACCTTACCGTCAATGATGTCCACGTGAATGGTGCAGTCGTGAATCCGGCGCCTCTCTTCCCAACCCTGTACTACCACCAGGTAATGTTCGGATTCGCGGTCGAACACGGTCACTGATTGCAGGTTACCGTAGGAAAACGGGACCCGGGCATGTTCCGTCAGGATTTGCTGGATGAGTTGACGGTAGCGATCTAAAGTATCCATCTGACAACCACCTCCGTTTTTTCGTCAAAGACGATGATGGGGATGCCGTAGGCTTCGATCATCAAACGTCCGACGTCTTCCTCAAAGATATTTTGGTGCGTCTCCTTGTTGACCGCAAGGTATAAAATTCTCTTCGGCCTCTGACGCTGCAACACCGCGTGATAAATCATGAACTGGCCGAGCGCCTGTTCCAGGTCGCGGAGGGCAGACGCGCCAACAAAACTCTTCACTTCGACCGCGATCTTTCTCCCGCTCTTTTCCGCGGCCAAAAACTTCTCTGCGGCCAGATCGACATACAGCTTTGATTTGCCCCACTTCAATTTGAGTGGATCATCCGTGATCGTCCACCCATCTTTGACGAGCGCGTGCTTGACGCAGTCATGAAAAATGTCCTTGGCCGGCATGCTCGGCGCCTCACCGGAGATAAACGAATTCGTTCAGATTCAGCGCCGCGAGGCAAAGGTCTACCCAGGCTGCCCGCACGGCCGGATCAGCTTGCGGCGGCAGATTCGTCAGCCGGACCACGGACTCGCCTTTAGCTAGCCGTTGGCGAATGATCGCCGCCTGGTCTTTGAGAAACTGCCTCGTCGCTCGGATCTCTTCAAGTCGGGGCGGACGGCCGAGTATCAAGGAGTAGAGCCGGGTGATCATCTGCGGCTCTCTTCCCTCGCCTTCGCGCCACACGCGCTCGGTCAGCGCCTGGCTCTGCCGAAACATAAACTCGCTGTTGATCAGCGTCAGGGCTTGGAGCGAATGCACGCTCACCGCGCGGGCGGCGCACGAGGTCATCATATCGGGCGCGTCGAAGGCCACCAGCATGGGCAGCCGCACGTTGCGCTTGCGCAAAAGGTAGAGACTGCGCCGCGTGTGTTGCCGCGCATCCGGCGTCACCGGCCAGAGGTTGTCCGGCTCCTGCTCGGTGAAGATCGTGTCATAGACTTCGGGTTCGAGCGGCACGCGAATCGGCGGCCCGCCCATCTGAAGCGTCAGCGTGCCGGAGGCGGCCAGGATCGTGTCGCGCAACGCCTCGGCCTCCAACCGCTGCCGATTCATCCGCCAGAGCAGCTTGTTGTCCGGGTCCGCCTGGGCTTTCTTCGGATCAGCCGCGCTCGACTGCTGGTAGGTGTTCGAAAGCACCATCAGTTCGTGCATGGCCTTCAGGCTCCAACCGCGAGCGACGAATTCTGTAGCCAGCCAGTCGAGCAATTCAGGGTGCGTCGGCTGCTGGCCATTGCGGCCGAAGTCATTCGGCGTCGCCACAATCCCGCGGCTGAAATGATGCTGCCAGAGGCGATTGACCATGACGCGCGCGGTGAGCGGGTGATCCGGCTGAGCGAGCCAACGGGCCAGCGCCGTGCGCCGCCCGGTGGTCTTCGCCTCACCCGGCAAGCGTGGGATTTCAGCGGCGGGCGGAGCGTCTTTGGGCAGCAGCACCGTCAAGAAACGCGGCTGCACTTCGAGGCCCGGCGCATGCGGATCGCCGCCGCGCAGGATATTCACAGCAGGAGTCGGGGCGAGTTTATCGGCGACGGCTAAAGCCGCCGGCAAAGGCGGCGGTGCTTGCAGCTCAAGGGCGTGCATTTGGCGTCGCAACGCCGCACGCTTCTCGCGGTCTTCCGGCGCCAGTGAAGCGACTAACTCATCCCACTTGACCTCGAGCATGCGGCGGGCATCTTTGGCGAGCCGCTGCTGCTCCGGCGTCCGCTGCTTCTCGTCAACCGCGAGCGCCTGGGCATACTCCGGCTCCAGCTTGTCGCGCTTCTGCTTGGTCAAGCGCTCGCGGTACGGCTTCTCGATCTCAGCGATCTGATCGGTGATCGGCTTCAAGCGTTCCTTGTGCGCTTTGACGGCCGCTTCATAAGCTTGCTCCTCACTCGGCGTCGGGCGTTTGAAGTCTTGATTGTCGGTCGCGGCGAAGAAAGATTGCAGCCGGTAGTAATCGGCCTGCGGGATCGGGTCGAATTTGTGATCGTGGCAGCGGGCGCAACCGACCGTCAGGCCGAGGAAGGTGTTGCTCACACCGATCGTCATTTCGGTCAGCCACTCCTGGCGGTTGACGGCCAGGTCTTGATTGCCCGAGACCACGTGCTGCGGCCCGGCGCGCAAGAAACCGGTCGCGACTTGCATCTCGAAATCATCGGGGGCGAGTTCATCCCCGGCGACCTGCTCCAGGATGAGGCGGTCGTAAGGCTTGTCCTCGTTCAGTGAGCGCACGACGTAGTCACGATACCGCCAGGCCTGCTCGCGCTCCTGGTCCAACTCAAACCCGTTGGTCTCGGCGAAGCGCACGACGTCCAGCCAATGCTGCGCCCACCGTTCGCCGTATTGCGGGGAGGCCAACAGCCGTTTGACCACCTTCTCATAAGCTTCCGGAGAACGATCAGCCAGGAAGGCGTCGACCTCTTCCGGCGTCGGCGGCAAGCCGGTCAGATCGAGCGTGACACGCCGCAGCAGCGTCCGCTTGTCGGCGGGCGGCGAAGGTGTGAGCCCCTGCTTTTCCAAAGCGGCGAGGACGAAGGCATCAATCGGATTGCGGACCCAAGACGAGAGCTTAGGCTGTGGGATGGCCGGGCGCACCGGCTTCTGAAACGCCCAGTACTTGCGCTGCTCATCCGTCATCGGCTTGGCGCCGGCATAGGCGGGGCTCGGCGGCTTGGCTTCGACGGGAGTAGTGCTCGGCCACGGGGCGCCTTGATCAATCCACGCTTTGAGGACGGCGATTTGATCAGCCGGGAGCGTTTGGCCCAGCGGCATGGCGGGCTTGGCCGCCCCCGTGATCATCTGATAGAGCTGGCTGTCAGCGCTCTTGCCCGGCACGATTGCCGGCCCGCGCGTGCCGCCCTTGAGCAGCCCGTCGCGCGTGCGCAGGTCAAGGCCCGACATCTGATCTTTCCCGTGACACTGTAGGCACTGCGCCTGCAAGATGGCCACCGCCTGCCGCGCGAGTTGCTGGTCGGTCTCTTGCGCACTTGAAAACTCTCGATCCGCAGAGAGACCCGCCAGTATCAGCAGGCATGCGGAAAAGCTGACCAGCTTGATCAAACGGCTTCGTCTCATAAATGACCGGCGATTGAAATCAAGATCGACTGTGATAGAATTTTGTCCGCTTTCCCAGATCGCTCTTCTAATTACCGCGAGGAACCACCATGAGTCAATGCCCTGTCTGCCATCATCAATTCCCCGATAGTGTAACACACTGCGAGTTTGATGGGCACGAACTTGAGGCCGACGCACCCCAGCCTGCCGCCGGTCACGATCCGAGCGCGGCTCAGACTCTCGCCGAGCTGATCAGCAGCCAAGCCCCCTTCGAGATTAAGCGGGCGGTGCGCCTGGCCATCTCCGCGTGTCAGGCGCTGGAAGGTCTACATCGCGCCGGCCGAATCACCGGCGCCCTCCATCCACAAGACATTTTGATTGCCGCTCCCGGCCAAACGAATGAGCGGGTCTTGAGTATCAAGCCGGGGGAGCAAGACTCTTTGGCGAGTGAGAAAGAGATGGAGCGTATCGCCGCATACATCTCTCCCGAGGCGGCGCAGCAACAGCCGAGCGACCCGAGGTCAGACCTCTACAGCCTCGGCGTGATTCTCTACGAGATGCTCGCCGGTCAGCCGCCCTTCAAGGCTTCATCCGCCGCGGCCGTCATCATCAAGCAGATCCTCGAACAACCGCGCCCGTTGCGGGAGGTGCGCCCAGAAGTCCCGCTCACACTCCAGGAGGTCGTCCTCCGAGCACTTGAGAAAGAGAAATCATCGCGCCAGCAATCCCCAACTCAATTCAAGCGGGAGCTTGAGGCAGCCCTCTCGCAAATGTACGGAACGGGTGCCTTCGACTCGAAAGATCGTGACCAGCGGGCGCGGGACTTTGGCGTAGCGCCGATGAGGACGCTCATCGCGCCATCAGCTCCAGCGGCCCCCCGGGCAGTGATGGCCCCACACGCAGGCCAACCCACGCTGATGTCCGCTCCGATGGCGAGTCCCAGACGTGTGGCGACTTCTATGATTATCATCGCGGCGTTGCTTGGAGTAGTCATCGTCGGCATCCTGGCCTTTTCTTTGCTCTCTTTGAAATCTACTGCTCCGAGTCGCGACGCGGTTCCTGTAGGTTCGGCGCCTTCTTCCACGCCCAGCGTCGGCTCATCGCCGAACCCAGCTCCTTCCAGCCCAATCAGCACTGCGCCACCGCCTGCCGAAAGGACGATGCCGGTAGTCATCATTCTGATCGCCGGCGCCGCAGTGGGCGCCTTGGTCATAATCATTCTCGTCCGGCAGCGGCGCAAGGCATCCGTGCCAGAGCGACCAGCAGTGACGATGGAACCAGCTTCATCGCCCCTGCCGGCTGACCGTGAGCCGCCGGCAGCCAGGCCCGCCCCCCAGATGGCAATGCCATCGTCTCAATCGGCGCCGCCGGAACGCCGCACTCGTGGGGCGTCACGCGGAGAGAAGAATCAATTTGCGACTCAAATGACTTCGGTCACGGGTGCCATCGGCGAGTCAGTCCATCGACCGTCATCCGCGCCAGAAGATTCCAAGCGGTGTCCATCTTGCCGAAGAGAGTACCCCTCCACAACGCGCTTTTGCCTGGAAGACGGGACCCGATTGATAGAAACTCCGAGAGCGGAGAAACAGCCGCCGGCCGAAGCGTCTCCCGCCCCCGACAGCTTGCCCACGGTGGTGCCCAAGAAGCAATGCCCGCAGTGCCGAGCCGAGTACTCGACCACGAAGAAGTTCTGCCGCGTTGACGGGCGGCGCCTGGTCGAGGTCGCAGCGAGTCCAGAACCCGCCGAGCGATCAGAGGAGATCGAACCATTTATGATCGGCCAGTACCGCTGCTTTGCGCGTCTCGGCGAGGGGGGCATGGGCGTGGTCTACAAAGCCCACCATGTGCACCTGGAAAGGCTCTCGGCGGTCAAGGTGCTCCTGCCCCAGACGGCGATTCTGCCTGATGCCGTGAAGATGTTCCGGCGCGAAGCACGGCTCGCCTCAAGCATCAACCACCCGAACAGCGTGATCATTTACGATTACGGCGAGGTCAGCGCCCAGCTCTTTTACCTTGCCATGGAGTTCATCCAGGGGAGGACTCTAGCCGAGATCATTCAACCCAAGGGCCAGCCGCCCCGCCCGCTCCCGCTCCCGAGGGCGCTCCAGATCATCCGCCAGGTCTGCGATGCGCTCGACACGGCACACCAGGCCGGGATCATCCACCGCGACCTCAAGCCGCAAAACGTCATGGTCTGCGAGAAGCCGAACCGGCCGGACCTGGTGAAGGTCGTCGACTTCGGCCTGGCCCGCTCCCTGGTGATTCAAAGCGAATACCAAACCCAGCAGGGCACGGTCATGGGCACCCCGGCCTACATGTCGCCTGAGCAAGCCGATGGGAGCCCGGAGATCGACGCGAGTTCGGATCTTTTCAGCCTCGGGGTGATGACCTATCAAATGCTGAGCGGCATCCTCCCCTTCCCGGCAGCAGGCTTGACGCCCAGGCAACAAGTCAATCAGCGGGCACTGCTCGCCGCACCCCCGCCGCCGTTGAGCCGCTCGCGCCCCGACCTGAAGATTCCCGCCGCCGTAGACCTGGCGCTGGGGCACGCCCTCGAACCGGACCGCCGCCGGCGCACGCCGTCCGCGGCCCAATTCTTTGACGAGTTGGAGCAGGCAGCCCGCGGGTAGGCCGCAGATCAGGGAATGGCCTGGGGTGAAGATTGAGAGAGCATTGCTCTATATACTTTGCACGGTAACAACTGAAACTTTTTTTCACCACCGAGGCCACCGCAGGCACACAGCGGTGGTTGTCTTTTGCGACCCTCTGCGGCCTCGGTGGTGAAAAAGTTTCATCTCTGGCCGCGTGCAGTATAACGAGCGGCCATCTCAGGCTTGCCCCAAGCTTCGTAGAGTCTCACCAGACGCCGCAGGGCCTCCGCCGTCCTCGGGCTTCGCTCAACCTGGCTGGCTTTCAGACTCTGGTAGCTCTCCACCAGCAAGGCTTCGGCCTCGGCGTACCGCTTTTGCGCCATCAAACATTCACCGAGGTCGCCTTTGGGTAGTGTGGGTCTTATCTTCAGCGCTTCACGCAGGTAGGTTTCAGCGCGAGCGGGCTGGCCAGCCTTGGTGAGGATCGCACCCAACAGGTTCAACGAGTCCGCAACCCCAACCCCTGGCCCCCCCACAAGCTGTAATCGTCGTTCAATGTCAATCGCTCTTCTGACCTCGGCTTCAGCCCTGACATAGTCGCGCTTGGCGCACAACAGGATGGCCAGTTGACGCAATGATTCGGCCACACGGGGATGGTTCTCACCCAGAGTCCGGCGCTCAAGCTCGAGGGCCGGACGAATTAAAGCCTCGGCCGCTGTGTACTCCCCCTGTTCGGTGAGAACTACGGCCAGGGTGCGCGAAATGCCAGCCGTTTCAAGGGATGGACCGCCGAAAAATTTACGGGAAATATCAAGGGCTTGCTGGTATCTGGCACGTGCTTCGTCCAGGTCGCCCCGCTGAAAATATAGTCCGCCGAGGTTGACATACGCCGCCGCGACCGTGAAGTGCTCCTCACCGTAATGCTTGCGAAAGAGATTCAACGCTTCGCGGAAGAGAGCTTCGGTCGCCTCATCATTCCCCTTTTGTATCTGCCTCATCGTCGCACAGGCACTCACCATATGGGGCAGATAGACATTGTCCCCGCCCGGCAGCTTGCGCTGGATGGCCAAAGCCTGCTGGTAATAGGATTCAGCCGCAGGAAGATCACCCTTCCACTGGATTGCCGCGCCTAAGAAGTAGAGGCTCTCGGCGACCTTCAGATGCTCCTCCCCATAGAGTTCGCGGCGCAGTTTGAGGGCTGCCCGGAAGTGGCGCTCGGCCGCGTCATAAAGTGCGAGCGCGCGATAGGTGTTGCCGATGGTTTGATGGATCTCGGCCTTGACTTCCGGCTGATCGTTCAATTCCGTGTCGATCCGTTGGGCGGCTGCGTTGAGCGCCTCCACCACCTTCACGTCGCGGCCCTGACCCCGACCGGGCGAGTACCAATAGGGATCGGCATAGGAGAGCACATCCTGCAAAAATGATTTGATGCGCTCCGCCTTGGCCGCTTCCGTGCGAGCCTTATCACGCTGCTCGACCGCGAGTCTCGCCTGCTTGGCTGCCACCCTGGCTTCCCAGGCAGTGGCGACGATGCCTGCCATCAGCGTCAACACCACCAGCGCCGCCGCCGCCACCCCGGCCTTGTGCCGGCGGATGAACTTCCCGCTGCGATACGAGAACGTGTCTTTGCGCGCCATGACCGGCAGCCCTTCCAGGTGTCGCCGGAGGTCTTCCGCAAACTGCTCGACCGAGGCATAGCGCCGCTCAGGCTCCTTGCGCATCGCCTTCAGCACGATGTTGTCGAGGTCGCCGCTGAGACGGCGGCGGAGCTTGTCAGGCTGGCCGTCGCGGGTCCCGCTCACCGATTCGGGCGTGAGTGTGGTGAGGGCTGCCCCATCAGTGCCGGCCACTTCTTCGATGCGGCTGACGACGGTGCTCGGCTTCTCCGGCTCTTGTTCGCAGATGATCCGTGCGATTTCACTCGGGCTCCGGCTCTTGATCCGATACGGGCGATGGCCGGTCAGCAGTTCATAGAGCAACACGCCGAGCGAGTAGACATCGCTGGCGGTAGTGATCGGCTCGCCGCGCACCTGCTCCGGGCTGGCGTAATCGGGCGTCATCAGCCGCAGCACCGTCGCCGTGTGGTCGCTGGTCTCAGCCGTCAGCTCAGGATTGAGCAGCTTGGCGATGCCGAAGTCGAGCAGCTTGGGCACCCCTTCCTCCGTCACCAGCAGGTTGCGCGGCTTGATGTCCCGATGCACGATCAGGTTTTGGTGCGCGTAATGCACCGCCGCGCACACCAGCCGGAAGAGCTTGAGCCGCTCAGCGGTCGAGAGTTGATGCCTGTCGCAGTAGGCATCAACCGGCTGGCCCTCGATGTATTCCATGACGAAGTACGGGCAGCCCGTTTCAGTCGTGCCGCCATCGAGCAGGCGCGCAATGTATGGGTGCGCGAGCTGGGCGAGGATCTGGCGCTCTTGCCGGAAGCGATGGATGATGAAGTCTGAATCCAGGCCGCTCCGGATCAGTTTGATCGCGACCTGCTGCCGGAATTGATCATCGTCGCGCACCGCCAGGTAGACCGCGCCCATCCCGCCGTGACCAATCTCGCGTAAGACCTTGTAGGGCCCGATCCGCCTGCCCACCATCAACCCGGTCTGCCCGTCAGCGAGCAGCTCAGCCCCCACGGCAAAGGCTGGCGCTTCCAGGAAACTGGCATCCTGCTCGTAGGCGGCGAGCATCTCTTCGACCTCCGCTCGCAGCACCGCATCGCCGTCGCAGGCTTGCTGGAGAAACTCCGCCCGCTGCCCCGGATCGCGGTCGAGCGCCGACTGAAACAACTCTTTGAGCTGGTGATAACTGTTCATTACCGGAACGACTGCTCAGGTCTTTGTGGCCGCGTGAGCGGCTCTTTGAATTTAGCCGTGTCCTTTAGGGCACTCAGCCGCATAGCGGCGATCTGAATTTAGCCCGGCGTTTCAACGCCGGGAAAAGCACGTAACAATTCCTCGCGTCGCGTCAGAATTCAACCGTCGCTGACGCGACGTGGGGGAATCTGGCACGCCAATCGTGGGTTGAAACCCACGGCTAAATTCAAACGCCGCTACGCGGCAAAAGAGGCTGAATAGTTACGACCCAGCGCTATTTTTTGATTTCACGACGCAGCCAGGTCTTGGCCCAGGCCCACTCGCGTTTGACGGTGGCCGGCGAGATGCCGAGGACTTCGGCAATCTCCTCAATCGAGAGACCGCCAAAGAATTTCAACTCGACGATCCGGCTTTGTTGCGGGTCGATGGCAGCCAGACTGCTGAGCGCGTCATCGAGCGCGATCAGGTCCACTGCCTTCGGCTCCGGCACATCGAGCGCTGCTTCGAGCGGCAACTTGTGGTCAGGGCCGCCGCGCATCTCGGCGCCATGCCGGCGGGCGTGATCGACCAGGATGCGCCGCATCAGTTCCGCCGCGACGCCGACGAAATGCGCCCGGTTCTGCCAAGTCATCCGGTTGGTTTGGACCAGCCGCAGGTAGGCTTCGTGGACCAGGGCGGTGGGCTGCAGCGTATGGTCCGGGCGTTCGTGGCGCAAATAGTGATTGGCCAGCCGGCGCAATTCGTCGTAGACCAACGGCATCAGCTTGTCCAGCGCCTCCTGATCGCCCTCGCTCCAAGCCAGGAGTAGTGGTGTCACATCGGTGGTTGTGGGCGTCATCATACATCCTCCCACATTCGTGGCGGAACTAGAGGCCAGCGTGGTAGGTAGCATAGTCACCCGTCTCAGGCAAGTCAATGCCATCGGTCCGGAGAAAAAAATTCCACCTGTGCCAGCGGGTTTGGCTTGTGGCGCCAAGGTGAGGGGCGGCGATTTAGCGGCTGTGAGCATGCTCGCTGAGCCACGTCGCTAAATCCTCTGGCGTGCGGAAGTCGAGCAAGGCTTCGCCGAGTTGCTCAAGCTGCTCGACCGGCAGTGCCCGAATCCGGGCTTGCGTCTCGACATCCACCGCCCCTAAGCGGCGCTGGAGTTGCCGCAGCGTGAGCGCTGCTATGCCTTGCTGCATCCCTTGCTCTATCCCTTGCTCTATCCCTTGCTCTATCCCTTGCTCTATCCCTTGCTGTCTTCCTTGCTCTATCCCTTGCTCTATTCCTTGCTGTCTTCCTTGCTCTATTCCTTGCTGTATTCCCTCTTGCTTCCACTTCTCAACAAACGTCTGCATAAGCCCTCCTGCTGCTTCCGGAAACGCCTTCGCCAGCGCCTCCGTAAAGTTGTTTTCTGTCAACCGGCTGGTCGCGGCTGACAGGTAGTAGAGGATTGTCTCCAGGTATTCTAACGCACTGCGGCTCCGGCAATGGCAATAACGCCAGAATCTCCGGCAGCCGCGGTTCCAGCTTCCGGCTGAAGATGTGCTTGAGCAGCAACAACCCGACCCGCAGGAACACCTCGCCCTTGATCTCCGCCTCGCTGTAAGCCGAGAGGTCCACCAGGTGATACTCAAACTCCGGCGCGTACTTCCGTAGTGCCGCCACCTCCTCCCACGCGATCAACGAACTGAAATGGCGCGCCACACGCCACGGCCTCCGCCCGTGATAGAGCACCAGGGGAAAGATCGGCGGCAGCTTCTTGATCTTCTCTTGCCTCACCTGTTCCCAAATCCGCACCAGATAGCGCAGCAATTGAAAGGCCACCCACTCCTCCGGCGCGCTCTTGTGCTCGAACAGCACGTAGACATAGGCCTCGCCGCCGCCTCTTAGCCGGACGCGATAGAGCAGGTCGGAGAGGTGTTGCTGAAGTTCGGCATCGATGAAGGAGTCTTTGACCAGTTCCGGCGCCGTCAGGTCTAACTCACGGGCGACCTCCGGCGGCAGGTAATGGGCCAGGAAGTCTGAGGCCGCTTCAGGCCGGGCGAGCACCTGTTTGAAGAAGCGGTCGTGGGGGTTCGATAGCTCGGACATCGCTCACCTCATGCTGAAGCAGTAAAGATGGTTGGCGCTTCAAGCGGCACCCGATCAGTCGCGAGGCTGATCTTAGCCAAAAACTGCGGCCACGCACAGGCCCCAGGGCACAGGTCAAAAAATTTCGACCTCTGCGGTTGGAAGCCTGGAAGGATGAAGGTTGCAGCGGCAACGTGGAGGCGCCGGCTTGGAAACTCACGGGATCATCAGATGAGCTTTAGTCTCATCTTGCTCAAACGTGTGAATCGCCACCGAATGCCGCCTCAGCAAATCTTCGATGGTTTTGACCGGGCAGTTCCCAACTCGGAGCCAGATAAATTGGGGCGGACGGCCATAAAGCAGGCTGCGCGCCTGGAAATCAGAGTCCTTGGAAACAATCACCAAACCGTGGTCTTTCGCATACTCCCAAATGTTAGTGTCGGTCGCTTCTCGCAATCCAACCTCACGCACATGAATGCTGTCTGGGTAGAGGTCTGCCAGCAAGCGTGGCAGGCGCGGCGAGAGATTCTGATCGAACAAGAGTTTCATGCCGGCAGCGTAGCCAACTTGTGTTCGCGGGCGGCGGCAAAGGCGAAGCAAGCCCGAATATCTTCAGCCGTCAGGTCAGGGAACTCAGCCAGTAATTCTTCCTGAGTCATTCCACCAGCGAGATATTCTAAGACATCCGTGACTGTCATCCGCGTCCCACGGATGCAAGGCTTGCCGCTCCGTTTGTCGGGCTCAATGGTGATGATCTTCTGGTAATCCATAGGGCAACAATATCACAAACTGGCAGCATTTAAAAAGATGGACGACTGGGCGACCTAGCGCTAGTGATTGGGTCAACCATCCAGCTCGAAAAAATTTCGCCCGCGTGAGCCTTTTTCCCTCCGCAATACGCCTTACTAGATAGAGGGGGTTCCGGCAAGAGGGTGATCCTAGATCGGATTGCGATTGGGTGTCTGGATCAGTACCGCGAGCGGTAGCGAGCGGGTGCTTCCGCAACCGGCCTGATCTCGGAGTCACGCTCGCTACCGCTCGCGGTACTGATCCGGCGTCTTCCATATACCCAATTGAAACCGATCTAGGTTAAGCCGAGCAAACTGACGACCGCCTGGTCCGCTCTGCCCAAAGCCACGGTAGAAGCTGATCCTTGCTGAGGCCGTAGTGCGCCCTGACCCGATGCGCGGCCTCGTGATCAGGCAGCCGGCGATCGCAGTCATTGATCGTAGTCGAAAGGAAAAACTGGGAATTCCCAAAGAAAGGAAGTACTTCGTTATGAACACGCCCCAATTTTCAACGCGCTCTCGTCGCCGGTTTCGCCGGGCCTCGATCTATGGGCTGGGCCTGTTGATGCTCGTGCTGCTTGGCAGCAGTCTCTCCTGGCGGCCAGCCGAGGTTTCGGCTTCGCGCCATTTGAGTGTGTCCGCTGCGAAGCCCGCGCCAATCGGGCCATCCTGCGTCGCGCCGCCATCGGGCCTGGTTAGCTGGTGGCCGGGCGATGGCAACGCCAACGACATTCAGAACGGAAACAATGGGATCGTTGAAGGCAGCGTTACGTTCCCAGCAGGTGAGGTAGGACAGGCATTCAGCTTCAATGGCACGGACGCCGACGTGAAGGTTCCGGCTGCCAGCACCTTGAACGTGGGCACTGCGAATGGACTGACAATTGATGCCTGGATTAACCCGACAACCCTTTCCCAAAGAAGTCCGCTGGTCGAGTGGAATAATGCAGGTACGTTCGGTGCTCACTTCTGGATGTCAGTTACGGATGTGCTCCCCGGCGGTGTGGTCGGCAACCTCTACGCAAATTTGGTAGACACCAATGGAAACTTTAATCATACAGTCCAAACGACAGGAGCGGTTCTGACAGCGAATACCTGGCAACACGTCGCCCTCACCTACGATAAGACAAATGGCAATGTCGCTTTCTATGTCAACGGAGTGGCCGTACCGGCGTCATCAAGCAACCTGGGTGTATTCACACCTCAGACCTCGTACGACCTATACCTGGCGAATCGGCCACCGGGACAAGCCATCGCAGCACGATACAGCGGCCAGATGGACGAGGTCGAACTCTTCAACCGGGTGCTCTCGCAAACGGAAATCCAAAACATCTTCAACGCCGGCAGCGCGGGCAAGTGCAAGCCCGTGTGCACTCCAGTGCCCTCAGGCCTGGTGAGCTGGTGGCCTGGCGACGGCAACGCCAACGACATTCAGAACGGCAACAACGGCACGCTGCAAAACGGGGCAACGTTCACGACGGGTTTGGTCGGTCAGGCGTTTCACTTCGATCGCACGAATAGCCAATTCGTTCAGACCACGAATGCTTCGAATTTGAGCTTCGAAAGAACGAACGCGTTCAGCATTGATGCCTGGGTTCGCACGACTGAGACCGCGCACAATCTTTTCATTGCCAGCAAGGAGACCAACAGTGCGCCGTTCGTGGGTTACGGTATTCATATCAGTAACGGAGAGGTGCCAGCGTGCGACGCAATGAATGCGACTCCGGCAGGAGCAGGCGTGATTGTTGGTTTTCTCGATGTAGGTGACCCCTCGGGTGTGTGTCCACCCCCCCACCGCATTGCTGTCCGCGGCACGACCAAGCTTAACGACGGCCAGTGGCACCACGTTGCGATGACCTACGACGGAAGTTCGACCGCCGCGGGCATGAAGCTGTACGTCGATGGGGCCGCAGAAACGTCGCTTGTGATATCTGACAACCTCGGCTCCAATTCGATTCTCAACAACACGGCGTTCACCATCGGATCGCGGGAGAATGGTGGTGTGCCGTTCAACGGCGACATCGATGAGGTCGAAGTATTCAACCGCGCTCTTGCGCAAACAGAAATCCAGAACATCTTCAATGCGCGCAGCGCGGGCAAATGCAAGTGCCCCTTCTCCCTCTCGCCAATGAGGGAGTGTTTTACGCCAGATCTCAACAGCGGCAGCCTCGTGGTGATGGCACCGGCTAATTGCAGTTGGACTGCCGTCAGCAACGACAGTTTCATCACCATCAACCCTGGCAGCGGCAGCGGCACCGGCAACGGGACGGTGAGCTATTCGGTGGCCGCCAACACCAGCGGCGGTCCGCGCACCGGGACGCTGACGATCAGCACGCAGACCTTCAGCGTGCAGCAGGGAGTACGATTCAATGATGTGCCCCCGTCGCATCAGTTTTACACCTTCATTGGCAAGCTCTCGGCGCGCCGGATCACGGTCGGCTGCGGCTTCGGCAATTTCTGCCCCGACAACTCAGTCACGCGCGAGCAGATGGCCGCCTTCATCATCCGAGCGCTCGGCGTCTTCAACCCTTCGACCGACGTGCCGCAACGCTTTGCCGACGTGCCGAAGTTCCTCAATAACGACCCGAACCAGCCCAATCCCTTCTATGGGTTCATCGACCAGATGGGGGCACGCGGGATCACTTCTGGGTGCGGCGGCGGCAACTACTGCCCCGGCAATCCCGTCACGCGCGAGCAGATGGCCGCTTTCATC
>Ga0070707_100000347_pt1 | contig 45474 bp, 40 predicted proteins | sample KBSK5502metaG_FD_65468 | JGI IMG/M metagenome (GOLD analysis project Ga0070707, IMG submission 65468) | Corn, switchgrass and miscanthus rhizosphere microbial communities from Kellogg Biological Station, Michigan, USA - KBS K5-50-2 metaG | ecosystem: Host-associated > Plants > Roots >... | reverse complement strand
ACTCACTGCCACGGGGGCCAGCGTCACCGTATCGTCCGCCAGCGTCAGCAGCCCCGAATTCGCGCTGAGCGGAATTTCGTTGCCGCTCACCATTGCGGCGGGAAACTCTGCTCCATTCACTGTGACCTTTGCACCACAAGCCTCTGGCACGACATCCGCCAACCTAACTTTTGCCAGTAATGCTTCCACTACTCCAACCGTTCAATCCCTGTCCGGAAGTGGAACCGCTCCCGTAGCACACAGTGTCGCTCTGAGCTGGAATGCAAGCACCTCCACCAATGTGGTTGGTTATAACGTGTATCGCGGAACCGTCTCGGGCGGACCTTATGCCCAGATAAACTCAGCCCTGGATGCCAGCACCAACGACACCGACACCACGGTTCAAAGCGGATACACCTATTTTTACGTGGTCACAGCGGTGGACTCGAATGGAAGCGAGAGCGTGTTCTCGAGTCAGGTGCAGGCCGCAATACCGTAGGACCTTTTCTCAGGAGGCTTGTCCGGGTGCTGGCCGGACGAATCTGCGCTGGATCCGTCGTCTGAGACCGTCCAGAAACACTTTGAAGGAACAGTTTTTCTCGTAGGATCTCAAAACATAATTATCGATCGCGCCGCACTCGAAATTTCTAACTGTCCTAGTCACTTCAGCAACTCACTGCCATCGTTCGGATACTTACCTGCACTGGCGCGCTGTTCGGCTCACCTCCGGACTGCTCGTCGCGCTCTCAGCGCTTTGAGATGTACCTTTTCCCCGACTACCCCATGTACTTCCGAGAGGTACCTCTCAGACCTGCCCAGAGTTGCTCCCAGCTTGCAAGATTGGGGAACTACTCCACTCCCTCAAGTATGTCCGGGCTCGAGCTTAAGGCGATCCTACGGCGCGGAACTCGGGGAGGTGGTGTCCCTAAAACTCCCCTGCCGTGTAGGCGGCGCTAGAGAGGTCGTACTGTGAGAAGTACTCGTTCGCGCCTGAGCTCTGTTTTCCTCACGCTGTTGCCATTGCTCTTTCTAATTACATTTTCGAGTCTTTCGCGGGCAGAGTCCGTAGGCCAACTTGTTCCCAATCCTTTGGCTGTAACTTTCGGCACAGTAGTTGTGGGAAAAACCGCCACACAACAAGAAACCCTGACAAATTCTGGAAGATCGACCCTGACCATCACGAAATTGGGCATAACGGGAGCGGGCTTTTCCTCCCAGGGCTGGGCTTTGCCTTTGACCTTGGCCCCCGGGCAGAGCAAGGCCGGCACTTTAGCATTTACGCCGGGATCGACAGGCGCGAAGACTGGCGCCTTAACTATTTCGTGGACCTCCAGAAATCATAGTTACGGGTCGAACGTTACGCTCTCCGGAACAGCTGTGACGAGCGGGCAGCTTGCTTCGAATCCCACCAGCTTAAATTTTGGTTCCGTGCCGCCTGGATCCAAAAAGACGCTCTCCGAGACTCTCAGCAATTTGGGCGCGGGCGCTCTTACGATCTCTCAAATCGCACCAAGTGGCGCGGGCTTCAGCTTCAGCGGCATCACCCTCCCCGTAACTTTGAGCCCGAGTCAAAGTTTCACTTTTAACGTAACGTTCGCACCCTTATCGTCATCGACAGGAACGATAAACGGGGCGCTTTCGATTAGTTCGAACGCTGCCAACCCTTCAGTCTCAATCCCACTTTCCGGAAGCACCGTCACGCCAGGCCAGCTGGCTGTGAGTCCAGCCAGCATTAGTTTCGGAAATGTGACGGTCGGTTCTAGCCTGAAAAAGACTGCGACTCTGAGCGCAAGCATCGGCTCAGTTACGGTGTCCTCCGCCCGCAGCACCGGACCGGAGTTTTCGCTAAGTGGGATCTCCTTCCCGCTCACGATAGCTTCGGGACAAAGTGTTGCGTTCGGCGTGACTTTTGCGCCGCAAGCTTCGGGTAGCACTTCCGCAACGCTTACATTTGCGAGCAATGCCGTCAATGGTTCGGTCGCCGAGTCTTTCAGTGGTGCGGGCACCGCGCCAGCGCAACACAGCGTTACCCTGAACTGGACTGCAAGCTCGTCGAGCAATGTGGTCGGGTATAACATTTACCGAAGTAGCCAATCTCCTGGACCTTACGCGAAAATAAATTCCGACTTAGATCCGAGCACGACGGAAGTCGACACCAACGTCCTCAGTGGCTCGACCTACTACTACGTAGTCACAGCCGTGGACTCAACCGGACGCGAGAGCGGTTACTCCAACCAAGTGCGGGCCGTGATTCCATGATCATAGATAGCCTGCACGATTTGCACTGAACGATTGGCGAGCGCGGCGGACGGGCTCCGCCCCCGAGAACCCTCTGGCTCTTTGAAATGCTTGCCTAAAAACTAAAACGACCAGCGGGCAGTTTTTCCCGCTGGTCGTTCGTCACCGCAGCCGATGCCGGCACGCGGTGCTGCGCGTTTCAGCATTTTGCTGAAATCCCGAGACAGCACAGAGCAGTGTTTAACTCAGATGTTCAGATTTGTTCAATCGAGTTTGCAAAGAACGAGACCGCCTGTGCCCCCGCCAGCCCACGCGGGGGCTTGCCGATTGAGTTTTGTAGGACCGATCTTGCGCGGCCCTATGTTCTCAGTTTGGTCCTCGCAAACACTGAGGCAAAGAAGAGACCAGTCAGACCGACGGCCAGCAGCACTAATGAAGGGGGATCCCCATCCGCGACAGCGACCGGGCTCGAGTGTGGAGGCTTGGGCTTTGGCTTGGGCTTGGGCTTGAAGAAGTGCAATAAGTTCCAATACCCGATCCCGTTCGATCTACAACATACGAACTGAACAGCACCAGCGGTGTTGCTGACCCAATTTGAAGACATTTGAACCTGCGGTCCCGACAAATTTGCAACGAGAGTGTTTGATTTCGAAGTGACGCTACTCGCCACCGCAGGAATGCAAAAGCCGAAGAGGACCCCAACTGCGAATATGATCTGGTAAAAGAGGCGATTGGCGCGGGACATAACTAAACTGCCTCATTTCTGTCCGTTATCGAACATTGTAGTTTCGCGCGTTTATCTGTCAATGATGATAGTTCTTGCAAAGTGTGCAGGTTTCTGCAAACACCTTGGACCTGATGTTTGGTCACGTGTGAACTCTACTCGGAGCGTCTGCCCAGTTCATCCGCCTCTCAGCACGAACGAAGATCGCCACGATCGGAACAAGAATCAGGAAACCCATGACGAAGAAAAGAATTCCCCCGCTACGGTGCAAAGGGCCGGAAAGAAAACCGGGGTCTACGTAGGCCGAAAGAAGTGCCAAGGAGACGATCCTGACAGCATTCTTGATAATTACCACGGGGATAACAGCGGTGACCAGCACTAGCCTGTGCCATTTCGATCTCAGAAAAAAATAACTGCCTGCGATTGTTATGATCAGCAAAATACTGCTCGATCGAATCCCGCTGCACTGCGGGCCTACTTCAAGATCCAATCCCGGAATAGATAACATCATTCCGCTCCGCACAATGGGAACTCCCAATAAACGAAAGATGGCTTCCGAAGATAATGCCGAGCCGCTCTGCAAGAATGCGATCACGCCTCAGAACGCCATTGGGCAACGGAACCATAAAAAACAGAAATAGCAATGGGAACAACGCCTTATTCAGCGCCTTTTTCCCATTGCAGAGCCCGAAGACAGCGATCCATACACAAATAAGGCTCGCGGTCTGCCAAGAAATCCGATCGGAACCGCTCAGTCCATTCCACCTCCCGGATGTATAGAGCATTAAAATAGCGAGTCCGACGAAAACGAAGCCAAATCTTAAATCTGGTTTTGAATCCAGAAAAATGCGCTGCCTAGCATCGAAGATCAGAAATAGGGTAATCAGGGGGATCAGAGGAATATATGAGTAAACGTCGGACCGAAATGAGGCTTGAGCAAGCGCCCGGATTACTGGCGAGAAGATTAGAAGCGTGGCAACTGCAAGTGTAGCGAACAAAAGATTCGCCATCTTCGTGGAGGCAGTGATCGCAGAGCCGTTTGTTGCCAGGGCTTTCCTACTCACATACTTCTCCAATTGCGGGATAAAATCGGGTCGCTACTATCCGGTATTCCCGTAATCGATTCGGGGATACCGAATGGACCGGGCGCTTGTCCAAAGTCAATTGGTGCACCCGCTTCGCAGCATGAAAAATGCCTGACAACAACTTCGACATTGTCGTAATCGGCGGAGGCATCATCGGACTCTCGACGGCGATGCACATTAGCCAGGCTCTTCCCCGCCTGCGCGTACTAGTTCTGGAAAAAGAAAATGAGGTTGCTCGTCACCAAAGCGGTCGCAACAGCGGCGTCATTCATTCTGGAATTTATTACAAGCCCGGCTCGCTGAAGGCTGAGATGTGCGTGGAAGGGGCCGCGGCAATGGTAGCGTTCTGCCGTCAACACAATATCTGTCACCGAGTCTGCGGCAAGGTCATTGTCGCAACCTCCGAGAACGAGAGTGCTCGTCTGGAAGAGTTGTTTGCGCGAGGACATGTGAATGGAGTTCCAGGATTGCGGGTCCTCAATCGGGATCAGCTTCGGGAACTTGAACCACACTGCGGCGGCGTTCGTGGCTTACATGTTCCTGGCACTGGAATTACCGATTACGCTGCGGTCTGCCGGAAATACGCCGACATTTTTTCCGCACAGGGAGGAATGCTCCGGACCCAGTCGAGGGTGACAGGGTTATTGAATAGGGGTGGCATAAATGTTATTGAAACAACCACCGGAGAATTTCTTTCGCGTTTCGTCATAAATTGCGCAGGACTTCACAGTGATCGGATTACACGCACCTCTGGGCACGACCCGGAAATGAGGATCGTTCCTTTTCGTGGAGAGTATTACGATCTCGTCTCTGAGAAGCAGCATCTGGTTCGCGCGTTGATTTATCCCGTACCTGATCCACAGTTCCCATTTCTTGGAGTGCACTTCACACACAGTGTCCACGGTGGCGTGCATGCCGGTCCAAACGCAGTCCTCGCTCTTAAACGCGAAGGCTACGGACGAACCGATCTGAGTCTACGTGATGCTATAGAGACACTGACGTATCCAGGTTTTTGGCGCATGGCACGAAAGCACTGGCGAGACGGAGCGGGCGAATTCTGCCGCTCTTTCAGCAAGCGGCTGTTCGTGCAAGAACTCCAGAAGCTGGTACCCGAAATAAATATCGCCGATCTCGTCAAGGACGGATCCGGAGTGCGCGCGCAAGCGCTCCGGCGCGATGGGTCGCTAGTCGACGACTTTCAATTTGTGCATAGGGAAAACATGCTCCACGTTGTAAATGTTCCATCACCAGCAGCAACCGCTTCATTGCCGATCGGTCGCGCAATTCGGGACATGGCTGGTACCGCTTTTGATCTGAAGCAGTGAGTATCGCAACTCGCCGCGTGCGACGACTGTCCTGCACTATTGATGAGTCGCCACAATCTCTACAGCAGCGTAGTTCCACTGATCGTTTGTTGGCGCAGTATCATGGATATCTACCAACGTGTTAACCGTGGATGGCGCCGTGGTCGACTGAACCCAGAACGTGTCGCCCACTTGCGTATCAACCCTGCGGTGCCACTCTGCGTGTGCGTCCTGATTACTCGCACCCACGCCAGGTTCGCGCCGGTGACGCTGTTCACCTGAGTGTTGGCACCTGAGAGATAATCCGTCGCGATAAACGCCAACAACAGCTCATTCCCGACTTGGTCGAGAATGCGGCCGTGGCAACCGTTGTGCTCGCGGTATTCTGGTCCTTTGGAACATTGGCATCAATGCCCACGACTGCCAGCGCGGGCTGGACGGCAAGAACAGCAGTAAGCAAGATAGCGGAAATTATAACGAAGTAGTTGCAGCCCGTTCTGAGCATTACACCCTCGCGCTTCTTTGGTTACCGAGAATTTACCCAGGACCGGATTCGCTGCCGTTGCTGCCGAGAAAGAGCCGCAGGCGCGGGGGAGGATCTGTGCCGCCTTCCGCTTGTACTTTTGTAATTCGGGCGCGCACAATACGGCGGACCCTAACACTACCGCGAAGTCGTGTCAACGGTTACAGCCACTACCTCAGTTCAATCCAATTCAACCTGGTGAGGAAGCGTTGCGGCAATACAACCCAAAGCGGGGATTCAATGCGGGGCTTTAGATCCAATGCGGCAGTAACAAGAGCCGCTTCTAATCCGCTGATTATATTTACCGGGCGTGAACGCAAGATTGCAAGACTCAATTCAGCATCAGTGGCTCGAACAAGGTCCCCAATGAAATACGGGCATCACGGGTGCAGCGGCAGCCACGCTGCGGATCGAGATCCGCGACGTTCGGTATGGACGTATGCCCATCAATTACGTGGCGCGTGGTGCTCCGGTCCTCAACATCTCACTCGAAAGGCCGCTATTCATGGGGATGTTGGTGATTAGTGCATTCTTTCACCTGTTGCAGTTTTGTCGCCTGCACTATTGACCCTCGATCTGAACATCAAGACACTGTGAGAGCCGCGGTTTCATGATTGCTGACTTGCGGGGGGGCACGCAACCCCTACTTGCAGCTCCGCTGGACGGCGCAACAACATTAATTGGTGCCGTACTAACAGTAACCCGCCATCAGATATCATGCAGAACATGATCGCTCGTCGGCAGCGATGGGCTGGGATCGTGTGGGTGGCCGTGCTGTTGGGCGCTGCCGGCATTGGCATATTCGCCATTCGACGACCGATTCTGCGGGCGGCTGGATGGGCGCTCGTTGTCAATGAGCACGTCGAACCCGCCGACGTCATCGTCGTCGCGGCCGATGCCGACGGCGCCGGAGTGCTCGAAGCCGCCGACCTTGTCCACAGCGGTTTTGCCACGCGAGTCGCAGTTTTCGCCGATCCTCCGGACGCCGTGGTTGACCTCGAGTTCATCCGCCGCGGGATCCCTTACGAAGGCGCGGCCGCACGATCCTTTCGACAACTCAGGGCGCTTGGTGTCGACACCATCGACCACATCCCGAGATATGTAGCCGGAACCGAGGACGAAGGTCCGGTGCTTGCCGACTGGTGCGACCAGCACCGGTTCCGCTCAGTCGTGGTGGTGAGCAGTTCGGATCACTCGCGACGTCTCCGCCGAGTGCTTCATCGTTCCATGAAGCCCGCGCTCTCCGGGGACCGTGTGCCGCGGACCCAACCGGGTGATGGCCCTCCGGAAGCAGGCAGAGCTGTTTCCGGGGTGAGTAATTTACGAGAAGCTCATCAATTAGATGCTGGCAGCCAATACATGCTTGCAGCCAACTAGCGCGAATCTGGCGAGGGGCCTCGAAACACTGCAAGTAGGCAAATCACCGCGCGAATGCCGCGGGTGACCCTTTCCCCGCCGGCCGTCCATTCACGGAATCGGATGACGCACGACATCGAGCAATAGCTTCTCAAGTTCCAGAACTTCGGTTCGGATCCCGCCGCGCGTTTCCCACCATCGGTCGGGATCGAATATCAAATAACGCGAGGATCGAACCGTGACTCTGGTCTGGTGAACGGCGAGTCAGGATTAGCAGGTCGTAAAACTTGTTCAAGAGAGCTTCCGAATGACCCTCCTCGTAGGTGAGACCTTCACGCTCCGCACACCTAACTTCTCTCTGCGTCGAATCCTTGTGGAGACCGCGAAAGAGCCCACCCAAATCGGGCTGAAGATCCAGTTTGTGAAAGCAAAATGTTTCAGAACTCCTGAACCCATCCGTCACCGGTCCCGGACTGAGCGGTCGATACTCAATATAATTCCAGCGGCGTTCATCTCGTTCCCGTCGCAAAAATCGTGATAGCTCTTGAAAGTGTTCCGGTTTGTCGACGAGCGGGTCGCAGTGATCAGAAAATGGCAGGGAGACCAACCGGCGTCCGGTTAGCCAACTACGAACACGGCAGAACAACCATGCGTTGACCAACTCCGCTCCTGGGTCGGAAGTTGTATATGCAACAGGTTCATATCCGTAAGTGTGCCTCAGCGCTTCGAGCCAACCAGGTGTATGAAATACCGAAGCCCGCGGATGCCTCTGCAACAGCTTTGTCCAGCGGGGATCGCGCAGCGGGTCGATCTCATAGACGCCCATGTTCAATCTCGAGCCCAGCAACCATGCATAGCAAACTTTTTGTCGATAATCATTATTCCGAGGAGGCTCGGTAAAAGTCCTTCCGTGACAGGCAGGCTCTAATGAAGTGCCAACATAAATTAAGTCTTTGTTTTGTTAAAGTTGATTATTTCAGCCAGTAAGAGCACGGAGCAGCCGAGGTATTTTCTCATCTTTCCGAAAGAAAGAATCTCAGCATCGTCTATGCATCCATTGTCTTTTTCCACAAAGGTCGCTGTACTTTCGACCCTGGTTGGCGATGTACTAACGGGACTATTCTTCGCTGATCTTTGTGTGCGATAACAAGACCTGATCTTCGCGCGTGTGTTCATCATCGCCACCATCATGGCGGATACAATAAAAGCGCGACGTTACGCTGAGCGTTGCTGCACCTATTGTTCTCAGTGTAGCTGCATGTCGCTGTTGTCCGATTGAACTTTGGGAGATTCAGCTTATGAGGAAACGGAACGCCGCACTCATGATACCGCTACTCACATTGGTGGTCTTCGGCTTCGCCAATACGATCAATGCACAGACTGTGCCCGCTAACTCCTGTTCGCAGACTGACGTGCAATCCGCCGTAAACTCTGCCGCGTCAGGTGATACGGTTACGGTTCCAGGAGGTAACTGTACTTGGTCCGGCTCCTCGGGCGTAACCGTCACCAAGGCAATCCATCTCCAGGGAAATGGCATCGGAAGTACAGTCATCACGTACACCAGTGCGAGCGAAGGTTCGGGCGGAGTCACCTACAGCCCGACCACGACCGAGGTGGGCAAGACATTTGAACTGAACGGTTTCACGTTTCAGGGCGGCGGGGAATACTTCCGCCCAAACTATCCCAGTTCAACTGCTCCCATCACAGGACTGAAAATCCACGGAAACGCCTTCAATGGGGCTGCCCATCATTCTATACACCTGAATGGGCTAGAGTTTGGAGTGTTCTACAACAACACCTTCAGCACGAATTTCATTTCTGTGTGGGTGGGAAACGCTGGTTGGGCCGAAGAGAGCTACCCTCACGTGTTTGGAAGCGCCAATTACCCCTATTTCGAGGACAACACTTTTGGGCAGGGAGCCGGCGAATTTGTATCGGAGACGGGGCAGGGTGGTCGGCTAGTGATGCGCCACAACACGATTTCTGGCTATGCCTGCTCTGGCTGCGAAGTATTTGACATCCACGGAGATCAAAACTCGGGTGGAGGCTCGACCAGTTCGGAGTATTACCACAATTCGATTGACGTAGGAGCGAGCGGCACCTATCGCTGGCTGCATCATCGGGGTGGTCAAGCCATCATTGCCAACAATACTGTCTCGCGTGGCATCGCCATGAACTTTACGGAGTACAGGGCGGTAGGTCAAAACGGAATCTGCACGGCATATCCAGTAATCTTGAACTCCGCTGGAAATTCGTGTTCACCCAACAATGAAAGCACCTGCATTGAAAAACAGGTTCACAACTCGTTCTACTTCAACAACGTTGCCGGAGGCTCGCAGCAACTTCCCGGCTATACCTTCGGTAGTGGAGGCAGTTGCGGGTCAGACCCGCCCTGGGGAGACAACCAGTATGTTCAACTAAATCGTGAGTACTGGTTGCCGACTTTCGGGCTTGCTTCTGCTCGTCCTGCCACTTGCAGCGCTAACGGCAACACATATTATGGCGCAACCGATACCGATGTTATCTACAAGTGCACCGCGACAAATACGTGGAATGTGTTCTACCAGCCTTTTACCTACCCGCATCCCTTGCGATCCGGTTCGGCAGCCGGTTCCCCAGCTAGTCCAACGAATCTAGCTGCGACTGTTCAGTGAGTAGGACGTGGCTGGTCTGTAAAAAATTGGGGTTCTTCAAATAATGCAAAATTGCCTAATGTCTTTCGTCGTTCTGCTGATGTTTGCCGCTGGGATTTTCGGAAAAAATCGGCGTATCCGAAAACAGAGCGCCGCGCTAATGATAACGGCAGTTTCATTGCTGGTGTTTGCCTTCCCCCTTCAGGGGCGCGCTAACACGCTCCTCGCTACAACCTGCTCGCGGGCCGCCGTGGCAAGCGCAGTTGCAAACGCCACCTATGGTGATACGGTAGTCGTTCCAAACGGTACATGCCCGTGGTCGTCAGCCCTAACGATTACCAAGGGTATTAGTTTAGTCGGAGGCGGTTCCTCGCAAACCACGATCCAAAGTGGCGCTATCGGCTCATTTATGCTCATCTACAACCCCGATGCTACCTCGGTGAGTACCAACGCAAAGTTTGAAGTTTCCGGCTTCACCTTCGACATGGCAAACACGGGCGACGCGGGAATTTGGATCAACAACACCTCCGCTACTCCAATCAGCCGCGTGCTTATTCACGACAACATCTTTAAGAACATGAATGCCGGGAACACTTCGCTCGATCCCGCCTGCCTCCGACTCGGAGAGAATGGCGATGTGTACGGTGTCGCGTACTCCAACATCTTTCAGGACTGCAAGATCGTGGGTGAGAATTACGGCAATTATCAAACATCGTGGAACACCACCGCCTTCAACTACGGTAGTGCTAACAACTTCTATTGGGAAGACAACACCATGACTGGTAATTCGACATTTCACTACGCGGGTCATGGTGGACGCTATGTAACACGCTTTAATACGTACACTTTTAATTCCGGTACTTGGGAAGTTGTTTGGGACATGCATGGCAATCAACCCTCTGGCGTCTACGGAACAATGGGGTGCGAACATTACAACAACATCATCAGTCTTGTGGGTGGCACCACCGTAGTTGACCATCGCGGCGGGCAATGTGTGATCTTTAACAATGCCGTAACTGGTTCAAGCGGTACTTGGCAGGTACGGGAAGAGTACGGCGATTCTATTGACCCAACGACCAACCCTGAGCCGCAGCGCGTCTCGGACTCGTATTACTTCCGCAATACGGTCAACGGAAGCAACCAAGGAGTCGCCGAAACGCAGGATTGCTGCAACGCAATCGCTGCAAATCAGCAGTATTGGAACTACACCACCAGTTTCAATGGTACGGTAGGCGTCGGTTCCGGCTTGCTTTCAGCGCGGCCTTCGACCTGCACGGCGGGGGTCGGCTATTGGGCAACCGACCAAGGCGAGTGGAATAGCAAACATCCTGGAGCCGATGGCCAATTGTACAAGTGCACCGGCAACGCTTGGACGCTGTACTATCTCCCCTATCCCTACCCTCATCCCTTGCGAGCGGGTTCTTCGATCGCTCCGCCGACTAATCTCAGCGTTCTTGTTAACTGACCTACGGGCATGTCGCGTATCGCAGCGCCCGCACGAAGCCTTCACACAACTGCTTGATACTGGCGCTAACCGCCAGCTCCTTTCGAGCCGCCTCCGAAAAGCGCGCTCGGAGCTCATCATCATCGAGTAGCAGCAGGAGGTTCCTCGCCAGTTCGCTCACATCACCCCTAGTCACTACCAAGCCGTTCTCGCCGTGCTTCAAGTAGCCGATCTCGGCCGACTCGTCACCCTCTTCTGTGACAAATGGGAGTCCACAGTGGAACGCGTCGACGATGCTGAGGCCGACAGCACCGGGAAGACAGTAGACATCCGCGGCTGAGAGCAGGTCGAACCGCTGGTCGTCGTAAATCGGGCCCAGCTTGTAGATGTTGGGCTTGTCAATATTATCGAGGACGCGTTCGGTGTCGGGGCCCACGAGAATCAGACCGATGTCGGGTCGATTCATGAGCTGCATCGCAGCTACTAATTGGTCGATCCTTTTGCGCCTTTGAAAGCGCCCCATGCAGATGATGTTCTTCTGCGTGCGTATGTTGTATGAGCGTAGAACCTTGTCCTTGCTGCCGAGCGAGAGGCCCGGATAGGTCAACGCCAGAGTATTATTGGCGATGAAGATCTTATGCTGGAAAGGACGGGCGACGTATTTCCTGAGATGCTCTGCATACAGGATGATGGCGTCACATAGCGCGTGCTCGGTCGCATAGGCGGCGTTCTTCACTGGTGCGTCGGGATGAGCGAGGTCCCTGCCCTGTCCCCACCATACGATCTTGCGACGCAATATGCCCTTGACAACTAGGTACACCGGAAACAGATAAAGGTGGCGCAGGTCGACGAACATGATCACGACGTCGAACTTGCCGCGCCACACCATGCGCGCAATGCTGCCGATGGACAGATGCAGCTGAGCATAGTCGAACTCGATTGCGGTTGGGTTGCCAGGCTGAATCCCTTCAGAGATCACCGTCAATGCGAATGAGCGCTCGCGAAGATAGCGGCTTAAATGGTTGTATACCGGAACCCGATAGTGAGGAACTTGGCCCCCATGCAAGAGGAGAACGCGAATCATAAAGTTCCGCCTTCGCCGCAAATGGCCTTCGAGCCTACGCGCACCTCTCGAACTTTCATCCAGCCTTCGTCGCGGTATTGAACTAGGCGTCATTTGCCATGTGTTGGTTGACCTCGAAGCTTGCTCCAGAATCGCAAAATCGGCGTTGGCATGTGAGGGGCGTTATCGGCCCGGTTCGACGGGGATTTTCATGACGTTGCCCCGCACGGTGGTCCTCGAGCGCCGCGTCACGCCAGGAAGATGTCGTGGTAAGACACGTACTTGTGCTTCAAGGTGTGTAGTTCCTGGCATAGAGAGGCTTCAAGATGGAATCGCCCTTTCCCCGAAGTGCGCCGAGAACATTGTGGGCGCGTGCGCTATGGTGACGCCGTCAAGGTGAAGGAAGATCTCTCCACTGTTCAAGAAAGTATATTCATCCAATGCGGCGGGATGCGTCTCGATTTCGACGACGGAGTGCCTCGCGAGTGAGAAAATGTCATCCAGCCGTTCGCGAGGTTCGAGCGGTGCAAGGGAGAAGAAATAGTCCGTCACACGATGGTGTCGGGCCAACCTGCTGTCGATGAGGCGACGGTAGAATCGATTCCAGACGGGCTTCTCTCCTGGCTGAAAAGAAAAATTCCTTCGAACCATTCTTCCGCGCGGGAGTAGCCCCTGGAAGAGCACATTTGCACAGAGGTGCATGTGGTGATGACCATCGAGCCTTTCAGGATGCCTTCCATAAAGCACTGCAAATTCATCGCACTGGGTCCTCACTAGATATTCGAACGAAACCATCAAGCCCGGGTGAAACACCACCTGCGCGCCACGGTGACCCAAAAGGAAACGAGTTGCTCGCCGCTGGTGCCCCAACAGGGTTGAAGAACATTGTGAGGCAGTAAACTCAGCCGTAAAGTTCAGATGCAGTCCAGCTTCGATACCTCTCTCTCGCGCGATGGCGGCGCCACGGTGAGAGTCCTTCATGAATACCATCGCGCTAACCGAGGAGATGGTGCCGTGTTTCACGCACTGGTGAATTCGATCGGTCGTCTGGGCGTCCCGCCCCCAATCGTCCGCATTCACTATTAGCATTGCTGAAGGCCTTATCTGAAGCACTTAAGCCACCGAAAGAACGACGCCGCAGTGCGACGCATCTTCTCTGCTGGAGGAAATGCGAAGCGACGCCAGCCGGTCAGGAACTTCTCTGCGGGCGCCGAAAAGGCCATCGCGCGACACAAGCGCGCCCGAAGGCAATTCACAACGTTCTCTTCTGTTATCGCCCCGCGAATGTCCAACTGCATGGAAAGCGGGAACATTTGGTTTCGATGATGAAAATCCAGCGACGCGAAAGGCACAAGAGCCGTCCCGCTCAGGAGTGTGGCGGCCAGTGGACTCGGGGCCCACCCGTCTGCCTTTCGGTTCCACACCTCGATACCGATGAGATAGCTGGTCCATGACGAATCGTACCGCGTCGAGGCCTCCCGTCTCGCAGGGTGAGCCAGAACTGCCAATCCATTCTCGGCCCTCACCCTCGCCAGGAGCTCAATGGTCGGCAAACCTTCGCCTAGGAAGCAAGTCAGGCCCCAAGTGAGGATATGGACTACATTGTGCGAGTCGCTGTACTCGATTCCGGGGACGATCAGCAAATCTCCGGAAGAGGCCTCGACGCAAGCAGCCCGGTACTGCTGAAAACGGAGTTCAGAAAACCCTCGATCGTGCTCGCTGACAAGCAACACTCGATATCCGCGTCTCGCGAACTCGGCTGCGAGCTCGCGCAATGACCAGTTCGCGTCGTACGACCACTCTGAATGAATATGACAAGCGGCGATCACTCTCAATGCCTAAGTCCTCGAGCTAGACTCTGACAAATCGTGTACCAGCAGTCCGTGACAAAGACGGTTTTGTCGTCCTTCCGCCAGTTGTAGAACGCATCGTCCTTCCGGATGCGTAGCACGTCGAACAGCGTCCGCCAAAAGGAGGGCCACTGCTGAAAGGCGCTCGAGCGGGGACCACGAAGCAAAAACAGCAGGTGCATCCACTCGCGTCCGATGTGCCTGCACACGAGATGTTTGGATCCCTCGGGCGCTGTCACGCCGCTCCAACCCGGACAGGTGGCCAGGTTGACGTTCCACGCGGGATACTCGAGGTCCCTGCGGCGCGACAGGGCCATGCTTCCCCACGGTCGGCCGTTGAACTCCACAAACCATGGAGTGCCGTCTTGGTCTCGAAGCAACTCGACCATGAACATGCCGAGCCACCGCGTCTCCCCAATGAAGTTCTCAATCGGCTTCTTAAGGTCGAATGGCATCTCCATGGAAGCGCACGCACTGGAACCAGAACCCTGGGGGTTCATCATCCGAATTCTGCGATGCGCACTCCAAGCCTTGATGCCATCGTTAGTGGCCAGGCCGAACACTCCCTCGCCTGTGCCCCGGATGAATGGCTGCAGCAAGATAGGATATGCAGCGTTCCAGTCGCGCACTGCCCGCTGCAACTCTGCCGGCGAGGCACACGTCCGGTGACGGCCGCCGGACAGTCGTTCACCCTCCTGCCAGACGGCGCGCGCAGGCTTCAGGATGAGCGGCAATCGGGCCTCATTAGCGAGGACTTCCCGAACAGTAGTCGCCAGGATCGTGTCAGGTACCCTGAAGCCCGACGCCGCCGCGGCCTCAACTTGAACCCACTTGTCGAGCGCCACGTTTGCGAGTTGTCTCCCGGCACCGGCGCATACCCAGCCGGAGGTCAACTCCGTCCGGCTGCAGAGCCAGACGGCCGCATCGTCAAGTGACATCAGCACTTGTTTCTCGCCTCGCTCATTCAACGAGGCAAGAAGGGCAGACAGCTCTGACAGCGCGGCTCCGCAGTCGAGTTCGGGAGGCGTGATTTCCGCTATTCGTACATGCCTGCTGTGCCGCAACGGCGAACGCCGCCCTCGCCTCGCGAAGGCGGTGACTCGACAACCGGCGTCAACGAGACTCCACGTCACCTCAGGTGCCGAGAGAGCTTCCGCGAATCCGATACACACCGACTGGCTCATGACAGGACTACAGGGACGACACGTACGCGAGATGCCCAACACGACGAGCACGCGAAAAACAGGCAGGTAACGTCCGATCTCGCTCTGAGCTGCGGTTTTCCTCCCACTCTCCTCGGCCGGCACGTTTTCATCAGCCACCCACCGATTCTGATTCGGCTCACGCAGCGACACGCCACTCTAGCATTCATCGACCAACGACTGCTCGCTGTCAGCAGCTCACACACTGCTGTTCGCACCCGGGATTCTCGCCGGCAGCAGGTCAGTCCACGAGGATCAGAAGCCACGCTCTTTCACTAGTTGAACCCGAACGGTGGCGAGCAAGCGACTAAGATGATGTCCACCTTTTTCGAGAACACCTACGAAAACGTGATCGCCTAGCAACGGCGCAATGGGCAATACCAGCGCGTATACACATACGGCCACAACGGATTTTAAGGGCGTAGTGATGCGAGACATGGTCCACTGTTGGGAAACAGCGGCCCGGTGAGCATTGAACCCGTTGACCAACGCCCGCCTAGCGTAATACTTCTTCGTCCAGCGCTCCGGCGGCACAATCTCATAAACGGCACCCTCTTCGACGGCTAAAAACCGGCACCCTGCCGCCATCGCACTTCGAAAGAACACCTGATCCTCTCCTCCCGTCGTATAGCTCTCATCAAAGCAAACGTTGTACGTTGTAAACACCGTGCTTTTCAGGAGCGCGTTTCCAGCGTAAGTCTGTTGCCAAAGCAAAAGAGTGCCCGTAGGGTACGCCGGCGCGCCTGAAAACTGCCCGCGCATGAGCCATGTCGGGGGCTGTCGATCGAAAAACGGACGGACTGGTCCTAGCACCCCATCTACATCGAAGGTCTGAATTGCCCGATACATCGTGATTAGCCAGTTCGGCGGGGGGAACTCGTCGTCATCGATCATCGCTATAAAGTTTCCGACTGCGAGTCGAACCGCGTGATTCCTCACCGCGGCGATAGCGCGCAAAGCTTCCACTTCATACGTTATATTAAGGCCGAGTTCCTCACCGAGTCTCAGCACGAGATCTCTCGATGGGCCCGCTGCGTCATTGTCAACCACAACGACCGACACTTCGAAAAGATTCGATGTCTCCTGCACTGCCAACATCCTCAACAGGCGCTCGAGCATGGCGTTCCGGTGAAACGTACAGATACAGACGCTGATATGATCATTACTTTGCGCGCTCATTCCTATCTCCGAAGTTCTACTGCTGAATTTCCCGACAGGCACTTGAATCGACGTAATTAGCGTGCGGAACCAATTGATGGCAATGACGTGGGTGGGCCAAGTGGTCTGCGGCGTAGCTCGAAGTGGCGCAACGCAACGCGACACACGAGGCGATCCCGATGCATTATTGATCAGGCCTATGCCGGTTCAATTGCAAATGTGTGATTACCATGGCAATGACTGAACAGTGGCGTTGTACTTTCGATGAGCGGTCGAATGACGGCCGGCTTATCGGCATGTAGGTTGTCGAGCATTAGGTGACGAGTCTGCTTCGCTCTGTGCGGGAACGGCGTTTATATGAGTAGTCGCCTCGCCAAAGCACTCGCCCGGATTCCTCAAGACCTGAGAGAAGATACCGTCCATGATCCTGGAAGTGAGCAAAATGTCTCGGTACGAGATCGGCAATGGATCTCCGAAGGATATTGCTGAGTAGAACTTCTCCATTAGTACCCTGAGCCCAGTGTCCGGAGGCAGATGAAAGTCACCCTTCAGAAACTCCCACGTGTTTCGCGCGAGATTTTCCAAGTATTGGGACCCAATCTGCACCGGTCCAACAAAATACGGCACGTAACTCTTATACTCATTCGCCTTTAGTTTGATGAGCACCTGATTGTCGTCGTCGGCAATCATGGATTTACGAGGCCCAAAAACTCGAAACTGATGCAATGAGGGCTGAATCTGGGTCGAGAACGTGAAGTACGCGGTCGTCTCCTCGCCATCCCGGATTATGACCCTAACTTCGTCGATGATGTCTTCCTGGCCCAGTCGCCTCAACGCGTGGCTTGTGAAGCCCTGCGCGATTACTAGCGGCTTCTCTCCGCTCAGAAACTCCACGATCTTACCGACACCGTGACTAATGATGTTCTGCAGCAGTGACCCGGGGAGACGTCGCAACCAGTGACCACTATCTCCGAGAAACGCTTTGGCATAGCCGGCGTCGCCACCCGTCTCATAGCAGAAAATGCTCTCGATGTGGACGGGCCGTCCCCCTAAATAGCCGTCATTGACTAGTTGGCGCATTCGCACCATCACTGGCGTGAACTGTGCGTTGTGGCCTGCCGTCAATTTCAGATCCTTGCGGATCGCAAGTGCAACAAGTTCCTCAGCTTCCGCCGCATTAATCGTGAACGGCTTCTCAATGTAGGCATGACAGCCGGCCAGCAAGCAGATCTTTCCTAGTTCGAAGTGAGTCTGTGGAGGGGTCGTGATATGAACCACGTCTGGCCGCACTTCGTCGATCATGTGCCGCACGTCGGTGAACTGCCGTTCGACGCTGAAACGCTCCGCCATCTGTTGTGCCATCAACGGCTCGACGTCACACACCGCCACAAGCTTGGTGCCCCCAATCCGCGCAATCTGCAGTGCGTGTTTGTCCGCTACCTTGCCGCACCCAATGATAGCTGTCCTGATCATGCTCTCCCCTTTTCCGCCCGAACGAAGGCGAAGAAGCGAGCCAAGCCTTCCGTCATGCCCACCCTCGGCTGCCAGTGAAGTTGCGTTTTGGCCTTACCATTGGAGTAGACGTTGCCCTTGAAATAAGCGGCGCACGTCTTCCGGTTAAACGCCGGAGGGAGTTGACCCTGAGACCACGAGGAGTACTTCTCCCAGAGGAAGCAGAAGGCGTAGAACGCGTGGTATGGCAACGGTATCGACAAGAAGCGACCGGTCTCCTCCTTATAGCGGCGCAAGAATTCGCGACTTGTTGGAAGGTTGTCGTCGATGATGTTGAACTCCTCCGAATCGATACCCTTGACGAGACCAGCCAGCACAATCGCCTCAGCGCAATTATCTACGTAGGTCAGCGGCATCCGGTTGCCGTGGCCAAGGTGGAGAAAGACGCCAAACGTGTCGATGCCAACCCTTCCTGGGATTCGTGCCTTCCCAGGTCCAAAAGTGACCCCCGGCCTCGCAATAACGTATGGGAGCCCTAGCTTTCGGGCATAGTGACGCACGAGTTCGTCCTGCTTAGCCTTCGCATACGCATACGGGTCGTAACGTCCAACCAGATCGGATTCGACGGGGCAGCGCTCGTCAAGTAGTCCACGACGTCGCAAGCGATCGTTCGAATAGATCGCCAGCGAACTCACGTTCACGAATCTTCGAAGCGTTCCCTCCGCCGTTACAGCGTCGAGGAGGTTCCGTGTCGTCACGACGGTGTTCATAACACAACCGGGAAAAGTCTTGTCGACGCCGACCGCAAGATGATAAATGACCAGCGCCCTGTCGACTGCTGCTCCGCACGTATTTCGCGACTGCAGATTTCCGAAGACATACTCGAGCCTGACACCGAATTCCTCCTCGAGGGGTCGTAGGGTGATGATATTAGTCTCCGACCGTACCAGACATCTGATGTTACTGAAGCCCCTGGACAGCAGGCACCGCACGACTCGGGAACCGATGAATCCATTGGCCCCGGTAACCAGCACCTTGTCCGTCCTTTGTATGAGGTGGTCGTCCGGATGCCGGTCCGACGGGAGGCCACCGCCAAGTGTCGACTTTTGCATGACTCCTTACCCCTTGCTCTTGTGGTAGTTCACGTGCGTAATCGAAGAACACGCTAGCAGCATTCCAGCTCGACGGTTTTATGACCTAGTGAAGTTGGTGCGTCTCTCCTGTCCCAATCGAGGACGTCACATCGAGAAGGATCTCCGGCTGAAGCTTGGCCCCAGGTTTGCGTGCGTCCACGCCCCCGTGTCGTCCACCGCGACGGGGTATGGGCTTATATGGCACCGCAAGGGAAGCGAGGACCATGACAGTGGTCATGTGCTCCGTCAGGCTATTGAGGGCTGACTCTGTGGCGTTGTAGACCAGGCCCATGAGCAGAAAACAAATCGCGAGGCTGGCCCAGTCGTAATCCTGCGCAAGGGCGCGATGGAGGTGTCGGGCACAGGACAGCAGCCAGACCGTGTAGAAGGCAAGACCCACTACACCCAGCTCCAGCAGGATGTCCAAATAACCGTTGTGCGCCGTAGGAATCTCGTAGAATTCACGCCGAGCGTCGGTCCAAAAACTTCCGAACCCATAGCCGAGCAGTGGCTGCTGCTTCGTCGCCGGCAACACGGCCGCCCAGACCTCCGTTCGGCCCGTCAGAGTGTCATCGCGGCCAAGCGACGAGCTGAAGGCGGCTACATTCGAGCCTCCCAGGAAAGGCGCGGAAGCCCCAAAACCGATAAAAAAAACTACCAACACCAGCAGGCCAGCTTGTGGAACCTTGATCTTCAGCTTTCGCAAACAGCGCAGGCCCAGAAAGGTGGCGACGCCCACGACGAGGGTGGCTAAGGAGGTGGAGGAGTTCGCACCGTTGAGGAGATACAGGGCAATGAGGATAATGGAAACGTCGGCCCATGCCTGGTAACGCCAGCCCACCGGTGGGCGCTCACGCCGACGCTGATACAGCGTCCAAACCAGGAAGAAGACGCTGATCATGCACAGCCGACCCAAACCGTTCTTCTGACTCGTGACCCCAGTCCACATCTCGATGCCGGACCAGCGCCCATACTGGCGGCCTAGCGCCGGATAATACTTAATCAGCACGAGCGAATACGGAATCAGGACGTAAGCGGACCGGCGCAGGAGGCTTGCCAGGGCTTGGCGCGGATTGGCCTCCGACATGGTGACCAGCGCCATGATAAAGACAATCACCTCACGAACCCATCGTTTGAGCGCGACGAACGTGATGTCAGACCACAAGGTGCTGACGAACATGTAAGCCAACAGCGCGAGCAGCCATCTGTGCCGGCGCAACGTGCCTGACCAGTCAAACCGGCGGCGAGCGAGCACCACTATGCCCGCGACACTCAAGCTCGAAAGCACAACCTGGTCCATCCAGTTGCCGGAATCGTTCTGTCCCGTGATGCTGAACCATTCACCTAACGATCTACTGGCAATCATCAGCATCCAGAGGGTGGGAATCCACAGCGTCTTCGAAACACCACGCGATATCCGCCGTTCAAGCAGTAGCAGGAACTGCACGAAGGCAGTGCATAGCACCATGGCTAGCGAAGGAGGCATGAGCTCACTTGTCTGGTAACCATCGCCTGTTCAGCGCGGGTTCGCGTGTTCAGACCCAAATTGCCGGCCCCGCCATCCTGTACGCGCGACCCGCATGGGTCCGCCTCCATCCGTGTAAATTGATGATGGTTATATTTATGACGCACTAAACTAGCTACTTTCCAGTCGACGTCGCCATAACCGAGCGAGTCGGCGCGTCCATCCAGTGCTTCAAAACGAACAGCCGCCAAATAAAGTCCCCGTAGTCGCTCTGGCCATTCCGATTGGCATGGATGATATCGCTAATGACGGAGTTGTTCAGGCCAAAGTCGCGCCGCTCCAGCGCGCTGAGGCGCTCGCTGAATTCGTCCTGCTTGAACCACTCTCGCAACGGCACCGAGAAGGGCATCTTAGGTGCTTTAAGCAGCGATGGCGGCAGACAGCGACCGATGGTGCGCCTCAGCAGGTTTTTCCGTTGGAGTCCCGGCATCTTCACGTCTTTGTGCACCTGATACGTCAACTCGATTAGTCTGTGGTCGAGGAATGGGACACGGGCCTCCAACGAATGTGCCATACTCATGCGGTCGACCTTGGCGAGCATGTCGTCCGGAAGTGAAACCTTCAAGTTGAAGTACATTTGCCGATAGAACCCGTCGGCGAATGGACACGTCGCGAGCACATCGGAGAAATAGTCCTCAACGCGAATTTGTGGAACACTGTCAGGGATCAGCTTCCTAATGGAGTCGGGGCCGAGCGTAGACATCTTCGCGACCGCGCGTTCGTTGTATGAACAGTCCGCGAGGCGCAGGAAGCGTTTTGCACGGTTGAGGCGATATCTGACGTTGCCTCTGGCCAGTTTCGCAAGCAGCGTCGTCGAAGAGTACACTCCCAATCTGATTGCAGCAGGCACGGCGGCATAGCGCTTCGTTAGCTTTTCCGTAACGTAGTTCGTGTATCCAGACAGAACCTCGTCCCCGCCATCGCCGGTCAGCACCATAGTCACATGCTGTCGTGCAATTCCTGACACCAGACCGACGGGAATAGCAGATGCATCGCCGAACGGCTCATCGAAGTGCACAAGTACTTTTTGTAAGGAGTCGTCGAACATCTCAGGCGTGGCCACTCTTTCATGGTGGTTAGTGCGAAAGTGCTCGGCGACCTCCCTCGCAAGATGGCGCTCGTCGAATGCGCGCTGCGCAAATCCGATGGTGAATGTCTCGACAGGAAGCGAACTCTGCGCCGACATCGCCGCCACGATACTTGCTGAATCTAACCCGCCGCTGAGGAACGCACCGTACGGGACGTCGCTCCGCATTCTCAATTTGACCGCATCAAGAAAGCATTCCTCAAATTCAGCGTAGATACGTTTCGCATCGGAGCGCATGTCGGACTCGGTTATTTCAGGGAGGTCCCAGTACACACGATCCTGGACGCGACCATCTCTTACGACCAGGTAGTGCCCTGGCTGCAATCGAGATATGCCACTAAAGAACGTGTATGGTGCCGGCACGTATCCGAGAGAGAGATAGAGATTAAGGAGTTCCGTAGCCGGCTTGTAATCTGACCTGTAGACGAGCAGGCTCTTGATCTCGGAGCCGAACACAAATGTCCCGTCGTGGACCGAGTAGTGAAGCGGCTTCTCGCCGATACGATCCCGCGACAGAAACAGCTGCTTTCGCCGGGAATCCCAGAGGGCAAAAGCCCACATGCCGTTGAACTTCTGTTGGCAGTCGAAGCCCCACTGTTTGTATGCAGCTATGATTACTTCGGTGTCCGACGCAGTCACGAAGTCGTGTCCGAGGTTCCTCAGCTCCGCTCTGAGCTCCAGGTAGTTATAGATCTCGCCGTTAAACACAAGCACCACGTTTCCATCCGCGCTGCACATCGGCTGACTTCCCGTCGCGAGATCAATGATGGCCAAACGTCGATGTCCGAGGCCTATGTTTCCCTTCTCGTAATAGCCCTCGCCGTCAGGCCCGCGATGAGACAGGGCGCCCGTCATACGGCGGAGCGTATCACTATCGACTCGTCGAGTCGGGTCCCGATGTAGGATTCCAGCGATTCCGCACATAGTCGCAGAGTGTCGGGCCGATATTGAGGCCCAATATGTCGCGTTTACGAGAATTCTGTTGCCGTTGTTTGTTGCGATCGTTGAGAGCGCGGCACGGATTCGTCTATCCGGCTGTAGCAGTGGTCAGGGCTGAGGGCGCGCTAGACCTGCTAGGGGTCATGGACAAAGTGCTGCTGGAGCCGGTGAGCGCAAATGAACTCGGATTCAGACCACGGAGCGAAATTGCCTGCGGCAGCCCCGTACGTAAGGAGTCGAGAATGGCAAACGTCACCACGTTGGTCAGGGCAAGTGAGTCTAGGGGAATCGGGGATGGCCTTCCGTGACAGATGGCGTGCAGGAACGCCTCGACCTCCTCTTCGTGTCCTTTTCCTGGCAGTTTGACTGTGCGACGGGAAGCGCCGGCATAGTGTTCACCCAGCCTGAAATCATCGATGACGAAGCTTTGCCCGCCGCCATAGATTTCGATCCGCTCCTTGCTAAGCAAGTTGGCGCCGCACGCAACATAGCCTATCTGGCCTACGGACCCATTCTGAAAGCGGAGCGAGATGACGACATTGTCCTGGTCGGGCATCTGGCAATTGTCAGCGGCGATGGTCAGCGCATAGACAACTACCGGCTCCGAACCGGTGAGAAATTGCATCAGGTCCACGAAGTGACACACTTCACCCAGGATTCGTCCGCCGCCCTGTTCCGTCTGCGTCCAGTGCTCTTTTGGCAGGAATCCCGCGTTTACTCGGTAGTTGATGAGCAGCGGCCCGGACACGCGCTGGAAAACCTCTCTGGCGTGGCGAGCGAGTGGCGAGAAACGGCGGTTGTACCCAACCATAAGGCGGCAGTCGGCGCGTCGGCTAGCAACTTCCAGGACTTGCGCGAGCTCGTCTTCACGAAGTGCGAGAGGCTTCTCGACGAACACGTTCTTGCCCGCTTCGAGCGCGGCCGCCGCGAACGCGGCATGCGTGTCGTGCCGAGTGGCAATGAACACCGTGTTGACCGCCGGGTGCGTGAGAACGTCGTGCACGTCGGTCGAGTGGCAACGGAAGCGGAATTTCTCGCCCACGCTCTTCGCAGTGACGCCGCGCGAGGTCACCACGGAAATTAGGTTACCGCCCTGCCGCGCGAAAGGGATAAGGAATTTCTGCGCGAAACTGCCGGCTCCGATGAAGCCAATGCCCGGTCTGTCGCGGGAGCCAGAAGCCGACTGCGGCGTCGCTGCAACTGGATGGGTCTCGTGCGCCTCGGAGTATTTGAGAAGGATCCCCAGGTGACGTTCCGAAATCTTCCCGGTGACGATGTCGTACGCCTTTTCTGCCTGCTCGAGCTCAAAGACATGCGTGACGAGTGGCTGCACATCCACGCTTCGGTTGTCTAGCAGCTTGACGAAAGCTTCCATGTTCCGGTTCTCCGTCCACCGCACGTAGCCATACGGGTAATCGTGACCTTCCTCCTCGTAAGTGGGGTCGTAACGTCCCGGCCCATAAGAACAGGAGATCTTTAGTTCCAGCTCCTTCTTGTAGAAATGCGGTTCCCTGGGGACGTTCATGGGCACGGCGCCCACGATGACGATGACGCCCTTTTTCCGCAGGATAGCGGCGGCCAGTTCCACAGGGTCGGTGGATTGCGTGGCCGCTGTAATTATTACCGCGTCGAAACCATGCCCTCCTGTGAAAGCGGCAAAGGCGCACTCCAGATCCGTATCCGACCGCATACGTGCGGCCTGACAACTGGTTTTGGCAGCAAGGGCGGCCATGGAATCCGCAGTGTCCACACCAAAGACCTGGCATCCGTTCGCCCGCAGGACTTGCGCGGTTATCTGCCCAAGAAGCCCCAGGCCGATCACGCATACAAACTCGCCAAGCCGGGGGTTGGCCTGCCGGACGCCCTGCATGGCGATCGCTCCGAGCGTAGTAAAAGCGGCGGCGTCCAGACCGACTGTCTCGGGCACTTTGACGACCAGGTTTTGCGGCACAGTAACAATGCCAGCGTGCGAGGCATAGCCGCCTCCACCGCAAGCCACCCGGTCGTCGCGTTTGAACCGTCCCTGGGTATCCATGGAGGCGAGGATCGTGCCCGCGGAACTGTAGCCCAGTTCTCTGAGGGTTTCGAGCTTGGTGCGCACCCGCTTAAGCGTTTCGGTGAATCCGTCCTTGCGGAAGCTGTCAAGTACCTGCTTGACGAGATCCGGCCGCTGCCGGGCCTTGCCCAGAAGCGATGCCTGAGCGGTGGAAACGATTGACCGTTCGGTCCCGGCGCTGATGAGCGAGAAGTGGTTGCGCACCAGCACAAATCCCCGGGCCAAGGCGGGCGGCGGGACTTGGGCTACCGAGAGTTCACCGGTTTTGAAGTTTTGAATGACTTGTTTCATAAAGAATGGTGTGGCTCGGCCACCTTGTGAGAGTGTCCGCTCTGTGGCGGGTCGGTGACGCGGGTGGCAATGGACAACACGCCCCGGCGGCGATCAGCAATTTCTGCCCAAGCGCGATTCACACACGTCGCGATCCGCTCGATATCGGTGGCTTTGATCGCGTGATTACAGGGAATTACAAGTACCGTCTTGGCGATGCGTTCGGCTTGAGGGCAATCACCCGAGTAATCATAGTGTGTCGCCGCGATCGCGGCGATGTCTTTGTACGGTCTGGCCGTACTGATCTGCTTCTCCCGCAAGCACTCGGCCAGTCGGTCACATTCCGCGGAGGTCGGAAAGAGGAGCGGGTAATGAAGACGGTTAAAGAATGCGCCACGTGTTTCCGAACAAAGCATGTCGGCATCAACGGTCAAATTCCGGGAGTAGTAATCGGCGTTCCATCGTTGTCTCTCAATCAGCGACGCAAGGCCCGACAGACGTCGGATGGTCATGTCCCGGTCGGTTTCATAGACCTGTCCCTGCATGATTGACGCCTGGGACGTGTAACTGACCTTCTCGCTATAGGCGCACCACAATCGACTCCCTATTAGTCCCCATAGCGGTTTGGTGCGAAGCAGTGACCGCAAGTATGTCGTCACAACGTGAACGACTTCGTCGGCGCGGCTTGGGACAGGAAGTCCGCTGATGAGTTCCAAAAGTCGAGAGTCGAGATCCGTTTTGCTGCAGTAAACCGCTCCACCCTCGCCGACCGAAAGGTATTTGCCCGAGCGAAAACTGAAGGCAGCGATTTCGCCAAAAGAGCCCGCAAGCCGGCCGTCGAGGCGGGAACCCAACGCCTGCGCACAATCTTCGATAAATGGTTTACCAGGTGCGGCCTCTCGCACGACAGGCATATCACAAACATTTCCGAACATGTGGACGGCTATAACGGCATCCACGTCTGAGCTCTTCGCGGCAAGGTCGGCCGCCGAGAGGCAATAGGTACCCGGATCGACGTCAATAAAGCGAGCACGGCAACCGGCGGCCTTAATCGCGCTGAAAACAACCGGGCAGCAATACAGAGGGACACCAACAGACGCATCTGGGGGTAATGCAAGGGCCTTAAGGGCTAGAACAATCGCAGCTCTGGCTGATCTGACTGGAAAACACGGACCTAACCCGGGTATGCGAATGTGCGACTGGCTGCCCGAATGTCGGGACGACAAAGCCGTCAGTAATCCCCGGATCATGTCCGTGGGACTATAGTCCCAGTGTTCGGTGGGAATGAGACTTAACATAATGCGCGCCTGGAGCCGTATGTCTTCGGATTAAGATCCACATACTCAGGTCAGCACTCGTGAATCACACGGCATCAGCTTCCAAGCTTGGTGCTGTGATCTTTCAACTTGTGCGCTTCCTGGTCCACGAGGTCTCCGCCCCTGAGTACGCGAACGCCTATCGAATATAGCGACGCGCGCCACGGCCGCAGAGAGTACTTCCACACGTAGCCCTCTGATAGAGTGGCCCCGAGATGTTTTTTCATCAGATTGATGCCTTCCTGTTTCGACCCCTTCTGTGGGTTGATTCTGGCTCCGAAAAAGTCAAACTTACGGACACCAAGGTTCCGGAAAAGGCGGATTGCCTCCCATTGGAGCAGTTTCATTGCCCCTTGGTGCTGATGATGGATGTTACCGCCATAAATCCAATAAGCGCGTGGTGTACTAAAGGCAAACAAAGAATAGCTCTGCGCAACACCCTGATACTCCGCCACGAGGAGCTTGCCGTTCTCACCAAACGAAAGCGCGAATCGCTTGAAAGAGTCACGGTCCATGAACGCGAGCTTTGAGCGGCGAAAGGTCTCACGAATTAGGTCGTACGCTGGATCCAGAAAGTCTAACCCCTCCCGAATAGAGACACCGCCCGTTCGCGCAGTTCCAATATTGTGTCGAGTGGTCTTTGAAACATTTCGCCAGAGGACGTCCTCCGGCTGTTGCAAATCAATCACATAATTGCCGTAGGGAGCTGGGTTGGCGCCGTCCGGGTAAGTGCGGAATAGCGTGTTGTTAGTCGGCGGAATAATCACATCTGCACCGGCGATTCGGAAATGCTGAACCACGCTGTTCAAGAAGGACTTTTCCGCGAGAACATCAATACCGGCGCCGCAGGGAATCGTTTCAACCCGGAATCTCACCATTCGCAATCCAGCTTTCCGCGTAATGGTGAATGGTAGGACACATCGCAACTTTCCCGTTTCATCAATCCCACCCAACCAGCCGTACTCGTCACCTACTGCACTGAGGAATTCCTCTTTGGCGAAGACTGGCAGGCTCGGGTCCCATTGAATCTTGATGGGTTCTGCCCTGATCGCACAGCGCGCCATGAGGGGAGCCGAGACACGATTCGAAACAGACTGTATAGCCGGCTTCAAATTAAGGCTCCTGTCTCCTGACAAAGCAGGCGCGAGAAAGTCGTCACGTGAACAGATTGTTCTTGGAGAAACGTGAGAAAACGCCGGATGGCCTCGGAATCGACGAAATCTTTGGAATGCCCGATCGCCACCACAAGGCTATGTTCTCCCCGCCGTACGTGCCGTTCTTTGAGAACTCCCTGGATAGCCTCACGCATTTCTTGAAAGGTCATCCGGCAGAAGTCCAACTTCCGGGGATAGCGGAAACGGAGGAAGTCGCGCCAGCGCCGCGGCAGCGGAGTGCGCTGACCGGCGCTGCGCATTTTGTTTTGCAGCTTCAGGCGCTTGCGGCCCAGCATTTGCCAAAACGGCACTATCTGCGTATGGATCGGGATTTCCCAAAGCGTGCCATGAGGGTCTGGCACGTTGACATCACTGCTAAACCGCCAGAAGCCATCGTTTCCAAGCGCTGGGCGATAGTCCAGCCCCAGGTCGTGAATTCGGCCGCCCTTGAACACTGAAGAGTCCACCCGGACGCCGTGCCGCGCCAGCACGTTCGCAATCACCGGTGTCGGCTGCATCGCCCAGAGGCCGCTGCGAAAGGATAGCGGCGTGAAACTTGGATCGGCCAAACCATCGCGCAGGTAACGGATCGCCCCTGAGACAATGGCTTCGACCCGGTCCAGTTCCAACGTACAGATGCTTCGTTCGCTCCAATCGAAGCGCCAGCGCCCATCCTCATACCGCGCATTGGCCCACCAGGGATGAAGGTGGAGGGCGATTTCGTGGCCAGCTCTACGCAGCTGGCACAGTTGAGCCCGCACGCCGGCAGTGTCGGGATCGGACTGGGTCTCCTCCATCCTCGCAAATTCCACCGCCTCGGCGAAAACGACAAAGGGCGCGCCAAACTCGTGGAAGAGCTCCGCCAGCCGTCGGGTTGGATCAAGCACCAAATCCCGCAATGCACCTTCGCCGTTGCCGTAGATCTCGTAATCCAGCGTGAAAACACAGTCAATCATGCAACCGTCGAGCAACCACCGCTTAACTTTCGGTCCGCTTCGTCGACACCGTCACACCTGGAAACGCCTAGAAGCGTGGCCATGGCCAGGAGCATCCACGCTTGGGACCATCTCATGTAAGAAACCCGGTTGGTACACGATCTCAGGACCCGATAGTAGAAGAAGCCCCGATCATCCCACAGGTGAGTCAACGCCCATTGCAACACGGATTGCGCCAGCGGGAGGTTGCCGGGGTCCATTTCTGTGAGCGCTAGGAGAGTGATAATGCTTTGCGCGACGCAGTGGATATCGATCGGATATTTCCTGTCATGGAAGTAGCTGACCGAGCCGTCCTCCCTAAAGAAATGAATGCGGTAAAACTCGAAACCTCGTCGAAGGACCGCGTCGAACTCCGTTGTCGCAGCATATCGAGAAATGGCCTTCAACGCACACAGATTGTAGCCGGTGTGAAAGTTATCAATCCACCGTTGTGATGGGGCCTCTCCATAATGCCAGGAGCCATCCGGGTGTTGCTTTGTTGCAGAATAGCGGGCAACCTGGAGGGCGGGAAGAAGGAATTTTTCATCACTGGTGTGTCTGTATGCACGGCACAACAAGGCGGCCGCAAGGAAGTTCGCATTGTGGACCTGGCCACGGAGCGACGGGACGGGATAGCTGAAGCCAACGGCACCGCCTTCAACCCAGTAGAGCTCGTTGAGAATGTACTCTACCGCACTCAAAGCCAAATTCAGGCACCGAGAATCCCGGCAGTGGTCAGAAGCATCGAATAGCGCGTTGGCGACGAACGACGTGCAGACTAAGTTGGGCGCTTCCGAGGGGACCACAATGGTGCGCGTTTGCCAGGGAAAGCCGTATCCCCAGCACGAGTAATCCGTGCCAGCGGATCGCAGATCACCTAAGCGCTCGATCATGAGGTTGATGTCGCCGTTGTGGCAACCCGCATTAACTCTTTCGAGTGTCACGAACGCGGAAAGAAAGAGAGCGATGGCTTTGGGATTCTGGGTCTTGGGAATGTGGAGCAAGCGTCGAAAGTTGACCGGGCTCCGCTTTAACGCCTGCGTACAGACAAGCCGCGGAAGGCGGTAATCCAGGAAGGGCAGGGTGCGGAAAATTGGGCTGTTGAGAGCGTCGTAGGGATCGTAGCCAGCCCAGTCGTTCGCACGAGAATAAGCGATGAGTTTGAAAATCGTGGCCTCAACGTCCATTTCCATCGCTGCTGAAGGGAGCTGGGGCATGAGTTGATCCGTATCCATCATACGTTCGCCAGAATTGCTACCTTCAGGAGAACGACGCTTTTACGCTCCGCCAAGACCTCACAGCAAAGCGCGGATGACCGCTAGCGTCTCGATTTCGCAATCACGGCAATATGGTCCACAATGGCGACGAGAGTGTTGCGTTTCTCCGCAGGGCTTCGAGTGCCAACGTCGCGACGGAGCAGCTTCAATTTCGCGCGCACCTCGTCTGCACTTTGCAACAGAACGAGCCGTCCGCTGTTCGCCAGGTATTCATCGACCGCGCCCGTCTTGCCGCGAAAAATGCTGTATACGGGGACGCCAAGCGCCGCAGCCTCGCGGTTCATCGTCCCACCGCCGCTAATGACGACATCGGAGAACCAGATCAGATCAAGGCCATCTATCACCTGCTCCGGAACGGTCACTTTTCCCGAGTCGAATAACCTAGGCCACTTTGTCCGCAGCTCCGCTTTCTGTTTCGCGGTACGCGGCAATAGGACGACCTTGATATTGGGAGTTTGCGAAATCATCTCAAAAACCGCATCGAGCAGGACTTCGCTCTCCGGGTTATGGTAGTGAGCCTCGGTCGCGGGAGGACGCAGAGTAACCACCAGTTCCTGATTGGTGATGCCGAGGATGTGCTTGATTGCTGGATTAGGCCGGAAGGATGGTGCGTAAACATCCTCTTTGATGCCGGGGTATTTTAGGATTCGGTCCTTTCGCATCTTCAGCGCGGTCCCCGGAATCACGTCGGGCAGCATGGCCCATGCGTTCCCTAAGAACCACGCCCACCGTGCGTGTTCGTAATCCATGATGGTGATGGTGGGAATGCGCAGCATGGACGCGAGCGCAAACATAGAGCGTGATCCGTGCGATACAGCCAGTTGCGGCCGCTGCCGCAATACGTAAGGAAGGAGTTGCAGCGCGCGAACGACGATACCCGCCAGCTTCGCTACCGTATGTTTGCCATAGTGATGTCCGATGGAGCGATAATTCAGTTTCATCAGGTCCGCGAGCTCTCGCACCTGAAAGCAATCGCGGGCAGTAAAGACGACGGAGTATCCTCGACGCTCCAATTCCTCGGCAATGGGCTTGAAGAACGGCACGTGCGGCGAATTATCGAGATCGATCCAGATTTTTTTCCGGACGATTGTACTCGCGGCAGAGGAGGGGCTGTGGCGGTTCGGCGCTGTGCGGGCCGACCCCACTGATGCCGCGCTCTCACGATCCACAGCTGCCTCTTGTAACGTCGACATTTCAGTGCCTCATAACCGGCGCAGCCGAACTCTCGGCCACAGAAGCACGATTGTGGCGCAAGGGCATTAACGAAGCGAGCACCTCAACAATGCGTCCGGCCGCTTTGCCATCCCACATTTCCGGCATTTGCGTGCTCTGTTTGCGAACGAGTTGCTGTCGAACAGCTCGCTGAATACCTTCGCGTCGCACTCCGCCGAGTACGTTCATGCCCGCCGCCAGAGTAATCGGCCTCTCGGTATTCTCGCGCAGGGTAACGCAAGGAACACCCAGGCATATGCTCTCTTCTTGGATCCCGCCCGAGTCGGTGACGATCAGGCGCGCGTTCTTCATGAGGCATACGAAATCAAGATAGCCTTTAGGGTTGATCAGCCGGATGCCGCTCTCACGGTGCGAATCCTGCTGGGATTCGAAGCGGAAGTAAGGCTCGAGACCATGCTCATGAATTCTCCTCTGGGTTCGTGGGTGCGCCGGGAAGATAATCTCGTGCGATTTTGCCAGCTCCTGAAGCCCTTCAATGATGTCCAGGAGTGGCTCACGCTCGTCCACGTTCGCTGGCCGGTGCAGGGTTAGCAGTGCATAGCGCCGCAGCGCCGGACGGTCTCCGTTCCTCTGGTAACACTCGCAGAGTCCGAGGGTGTTCAACACGTGTGAACTATCCGCCTTGCTGACGAAGGCCAGGAGGGTGTCAATCATTGTGTTGCCCACGAAAAAGACTCGCTCCGCAGGAATGCCTTCCCTGCTGAGATTCGTCATCCCGCTTGGCTCGGTTACAAACAACAAGTCCGAGAGATGATCGGTCACAACCCGGTTGGATTCTTCGGGCATATGCCGGTCAAACGACCGCAGTCCCGCTTCAACGTGGGCGATCATGGGCCGCGGGTTCAATTTGGCCGCAACCAAAGCACAGGCAAGGGTGGAGTTCACGTCCCCCACGACGACCATAACGTCGGGCGTATTTTCCAGCAGTACCTGCTCAAACCGGCGCATGATTTCCGCCGTCTGCACGGCATGCGATCCCGATCCCACGCCCAGGAAGATATCGGGCTTGGGCAGGTCAAGGTCGGTGAAGAAGGCGTCCGACATCATGGCATCGTAGTGTTGGCCGGTATGAACCAGGATAGGCTGCAGGGCGCGACAGGAGCCTTGCGCCGCAACCGAATTGTAGGCCGTAATGGCCCGCAAAACCGGTCCGACTTTCATGAAGTTCGGCCGGGCGCCTGCTACGATCATGATTTTCATAAGTGGTGGCTTGTTCGGATGAGGGGAGGTCAATGAGACTCGCCAAGTCGCTCCGCTTCAACCCACCAGCCAGAAGGGTGAAGGCGCACAGTCATGTCGCTGAACACTCACGGGCTTCCGCTTGCCGTATCGACCCAACACCGCGCGTGTTGCCGCGGGCACGTCCTTCAGCAAGCATTCGACGCAAATTCCAATTTTTCCAGAGCCGGGTTAACAAACGACCGGGCAACGTTGAGCTTGGCCTCCATGATCCGGCCATGTTGTGTACGCCATAGTCGCCGAACTGATACCAACTGCCGCAGTTGCAGACATCATCTGGAAACAGGATGTCGATATTGCCGGCAAGTTGCGGATTCTCAGCAAGAGTACGCGACAACATTCCAGGCCCCGTCGTGTTGAGAACGTAGACGTCGTTCCTTAATATGCGTGGGACACCTTCCATCATTGGCTTCACCCAAGCAGGCATCCGCTTGGCTCGAAGGCAATTCTCAATGACCGCCGCCAAGAATGGATGGCCCGGTTCTGCACCGAAGGCATAATTTCCGATTTGCCAATCCATCTGAAAGTGCTTCCAGAAATACCGCCTCGCCGCCAGTTCCTCAAAGGGGAAGACACACTGTGACCCAAGAAGTGGCGTTAGGTTCCGAGCCAGAAACATGTCAGTATCCAGATAAAAGCCACCAAATTGGTATACAGCCAAATAACGGAAGAAGTCGTATCTCTGAATCCGAAACGGGAACGATCGGTACTCTCCCCTGTAGTCAGGGAAGTAAACCGCCAAAAACGTATCGATCATCGCTTCATCATAGAATCGATGCTCGAAGTGCGGATGGAGAAGCTTTACATTTACGACGGCGGCCTGTAGGAGGAGCGGAAGCTTCGGCGGTCCAGTTTGGATGATGAGCTTCGGAATCATGACAATTAGAAAACCATTATTAGGGTTCCCCACGCGGCGATGCCGCACCTGCCTATATGCAAAGACTTCAGCGCCCTGAATACCTCTGCCCGCCAAAATCGCGCCCGCAATCCGGATCGTTGAATAAGAAGCTTCAGGAACAATCCGCCGCCCTACGGCCAGCGAGACACCCTCGTACTAGCGCCGTGATTCCATGACGCCTTGCGAAGGCCTTCACGCAGCCCCACCAATGCTCAGCCAGATCACGAGATCTCTCCTCCGCAGTTCTCGCGAATTGTGTACGGTTTCGAAAACTATCGTAGAATACTTCATCCACACTAAGACTGGCGGCGAGCCACGGCTTGCCTCTCCCGGCATAATGAATAATTGAGGGTCTTTGTTCCGGCCGCATTTTATAGAATCCATCTGCGGGGTGGTGGAGACAGTTCCATCGAGAATCGAGTCTCTTCCATCGTCCTTCGCAACCTATATTTAGTGCGTCTTGGTCCGCTAAAAGCGATCGCGGATTAGCAATCAAGTAATTCATCGCCCTTTCCGAGACCTGTTCTTGCTGCCATTTCTGTAAATCAACCAGAAGAACTCCCGCGTTGAAGTACTCTGCCGTCACTCGTGCTGATTCCTTAATGTCTGTAGTCAATCCAAGACGTTTCGCGTTGATGCAGGAATGACTGTCTACCACTGCACCGAAGGCGTTTCCCTCTAAATCGGTCTCCCACAGGGCCGATAAATCCCCTAGTACCAAAATGTCCGCATCTAGGTACAACAATCTTGAGACACTTTTGGGAAAGCAATACGGAAGGAGGAGACGTGCAAAGGTGATTTTCGAAATATGTGGTAGCGTGGAGAAATCTCCGAACCAATCAAGCTCCACATTTAACCATTGTACTTGCGCTGAGCCCGGTGGCAAGGAATTTACAACCTTTTCCTTCATCCGCAGACCGAACTTTGAGCAAAGGACGAACGTCTCCAGACTCTGACCGCTTCGGTTAGCCTCAACCAGTGATCGAAGAGTTGTCGCGAGCGGCATCGCATAATCTTCGTCACAGACCAGTACGATAGGACGACTGTTGCATCCGAATTCCGCTTCGCCAATGCGACCACGAGGTCCGAGCAATGCGCGATGCGCCTTAATCTCGTCGATGCGCGTTGCATGTTTAATCATGTGGCTGTTATGTAGTTATGGCCCGGAGTAAGCGCGTCCGTGGGCCTCAGAAGATTCCGCGCTAGCGCACGATTAAGAAATCGCCCCACTCACCATTTCGTTCGTAGGCAACTTTTCTTCGTTCATTCTTCGATAGCTGCACTGGCTCACTTCGAGTGTCGCTGCAGGCGGACGAGATGCCCTCGACGCTTTACGAAGTGGCACGCGAGCAATCGACAAAGGAGAATCGTCTCATACATGCGTTCACTTCCTGTGCGATGTGGTTCACGATGGCACAGTTTCGTCGAGGCGGAAAGCCGGGAACGCTGATCACCGCTGACACTCTTGGCACCCTTGTGTTCTAGAGGAGCGGGAATAACTCCGGAATTCAAATCCGCACAGCCTGCAATGCACGCCAGATTCTGAGCCCCAAACCACGCTTGCACACCAACTTTGCCCAGGACAGCGATCGAGTGACGCTCGGACATACATGAACCGCAAATGAAGAAAGCTGCTGGGATAAATCCAGTTTGTCGTCGTTGAAGGCTGCACTGGCGTGGCCAACTGCATCGCGGCCAAGCAGGTAAAGCAGTCTGCCACGAAGTCGACTCGATTCTGGCACAACATGTCCACATGTTCGGAAGAAGCAATCGAGAGCAGCTTTTCTTTGCTTCAGATCGGGCAACCACCCTTGGGTTGTATAAGCCAGGGACATATTACCGGCATGGCGACGGTAAACTGCTTGAGGCGCTTCGATGAAACCCACTGAGCCGTGTGCGGCCAGCCGCAACCACATTTCCATATCGCCACTGTGCGGAAGTTCCAGTAGGTATCCGCCAAGTCGCTTCTGGAGTTCTGCTCGGACAACAGCAGTAGGCGTAGGAACGATGTTTCGCGCTCCGATATGAGTCATGAACACAGGCCCGGAAAGAATTCGTGCATCACTCTTGCACTTGATGCTATTGGTGAGTTGTTGCCTGCCCTGTTCGTCCATCGTAATGGCATTTCCGAACGTGAAGCCTACTTCGGGGTGGCCATCCATAAGTTTGACGGCACGATTGAGAGACCCAGGAAGAAGATAGTCATCCGCGGACAGAAGCAACAAGTAATCTGCATCAACCCAAGCAATCCCCTCGTTGTACGTTGCAATGTGGCCTTTATTCGAAGTATGCCGCAGCAGGATGACTCTCAAATCATGCTTTGCCAATTCTGCCGCGACCTCCGCGGTATTGTCGGGCGACGCGTCATCGATGATCAGAACACGGACGGTCGGCCCAGACTGTTTCAGAACACTCTCCACACACTCCTTGAGAAGGTGCCCGTAACGATAACAAGGCACAATCACGTCTACACTGCTCATTAAAGAAGATCTCCGATAGACGAATCAGCCGCGCCAAACGAAATGGATGTACCAGTCAGTTTTGGAATGCGAAACTGTAGGGCCATCAGCAACCGTCTTATAGTACGGTTCCCGAGATCTACGCTTTCCGATTGCATTTTTACGACTTTCAAAGTTAATGGGGACGCGCGCCCGCGGAACAACCCGCATCATCTCCGGACCATTATTACCAGATAATTTATTGCCGATCCGTTGGGGGCCAGATGGGAAGACCGTTTCGAGGATCCAGCAGATGCGACGGGCCGGTCCAGCGTGGGTATGTCTCTTTAAGACACATCATATGATCCACGAATCTGGGTTCCCCAGATATTTCTCGCAAGTAGTCTCGGAGTTCGGACCTGACTAGAACCGAGTGATCCTCCTCGGTGAGCTTGACGAATGGCATTTCGACGAAGGCATTCTTACGCAATAACTGACTCACCTCGTACCAGTCGATATCTGCGAGTGCATCCCAGCTATTGAGTCCGAATTGATATTGACCCCGTACGGCGTCGATCCACAAAATGTGCTTGCCGTAGCCTTGCAGGCAGTCGGTTGCCACGCGTATTTCTCGTCGTTGATCTCTCCGCCTGCAAATCACTGCGACTTCCGCTTTAAGGTCGGGCAGGAGTATGCAAGAAAGGATCGCACTCCCTTCTGAGAAAATCAGCCGCTTGGCTTGGACATACAGGGCCAGTTGCTCAAAAAGGGTGTGCTGCTGAGGATAGAAAACTTGGTATCCCTCACGCGCGAGATATTCTTCGAAGACCTTTTCACCGATTTGCGCTCCTCGCCTTCGAAGATCAGACCTCGAAACGTAAATGCGTTCTGCTTGCTCCATGCCTTTAGGAACCTTGTGCTCAAATTCAAAACGTTTGACAAAATCAATGAATGCCTGGTCCGGCCGGTGCAAAAATCCAAAGCCGTACTTCTGTGCTGGAATAATTACTTCTCTAACGATCGCCGTGCGCTCAATGAAGATCAGCCTATCAATCGGTATTCCAAATCCGGAGAGGATTTGGTTTGCGAAGTTCCTCCATTCCAGGTACCTTGGCAGCCCCCATGGGGCGTAAAACAACACGTACGGATCCACCTGCCGAAACATCGGATACGCATACAACCGGCAGATAGACTCCGAAACAAAATGGCCGAAATGATTGAACAGGATCCCACCATATAGAAGGGGTTGTCTGATTTCCAGGCAATCGTCAAGCGGGTGCTGTTCGATGTAGGAGAGCGGAAGCGACTGAGAGTAGGCTACTCCGTTGTAGTGAATCGCCTCGTGAATCAGAGTTCGCGTTGTCGCGTCTGCGAGCCCTCCGAAGAAGTAATCGCCCAGGCGGTTTTCACTGCTGGCTTGCACCAGCGGATAGGAGATGACATTCTCGTAAGTCGATGTCTCACTGTGGCATCCAACATCTCTGCCCACCGAAACCGCGAGAGTGTCCTGGCCTGCTGGTTTGCGGCAAGCGGCCTGCAATGCCTTGGCCGGCGAAAATAGAATTAATCCATATCGCCTTGTGCAAATGCGACGGAGACACTCATATAACACCCGGAGCCATCGCTTGCAAAGCGAATATAGTTGGATGTTCTGGTCGAGAAACCATTGGCGATTGACGTGAGGCACGGTGACAACCTGGTAAAGCCAGCTGGGGTGAAACGCCGAATCCGTATGGTTAGTCACATTCTCAGGTACCATCTGGCCGTCCGTATTCTAGGGGCCAATACGCCACACGAGTGCCGACCTCGTCGATAACGCTGCAACTTGAACCCACCATTCCAACTTGCGCGTGTTTATCGAGGAACGCAACCTGATATTCAAGTCTAGTGGGCAGGGAAACGTCGTCGTGATCCGCGTGCAACCGCAATACCGTCTGATTGAGGATGCTTTCGATGGCGGGGCGGAGGAATCTTTCACCATTGTAGGCTCCCATGACGAAAGACACGCGCGGCGCAGTCATGCTACACGGGCGTTGTTCAGACCTACATGTGGACGATGCCGATTCCGTAGCCATCCTGTTGCCCATCCTCGATGATTTCGGTGGTCTTCTGATGTTGTTTAATTTCCCTCCAGAACCTCGGTACTTCGCCAGTGTCGTTATCAGTTGGAGTTCCAAACTGGGTGCGGAAATCCGGAACAATATCATGAAAGACCGTGAAACCTCCTTCCCGCACAAGCGGGCTGTAATTGTTGAAATCAGCTTTGACCCCATCGTAGGAGTGGTCGCCATCAATGAATAGAAGGTCGAGCTTGTGCCCGCGTAAGAGTGAGCGAACGCGGCAGATCGTCCGTGGAGCACCGGAGTCCGCACGAATTGAAACAAGTTGCTGCTGTCCATTTCCGATGTGCGAATGAACCACCGACCGTTCGAACGTTAGGCCTAGATCGATGCTGACGATGAGCGCATCGGAGCGGCAAACGTTCGCAAACAGGAACAGCGTGCCGCCAGAAGCACTTCCGATCTCGCAGACATAATGGGGGGGGTGCTTTTGTAAAATACGCAGTAGACTTACGATTTCGGCCTGTTTTTGATTACTACCGAAGCTGCTATTCGAACGTACCGCCCCAACTACTTCGTCGAGTGATGTGGCATGTGAGCAGGAGTTTCGTAAGTCTGCCAATGCGAGCTGTAATTTCCTATACTCAGCCACACGCCTGAAGAACTCACCGAAGGCGAACCTGGGCAGTTCCTGTGCGCCTAAGCCAATAGGATGGCGGTCAAGTACGGAGCCGATCTTTTGAACGGTAGACATTTTCAACGGTTTAGTGGACGCACGAACTCACAGATTTTCCAGTCGGCGGGGACGAGCATGACTCCCAGCTCAGAAGGCGGCACTCGGCCTGTGCCGAAATAATCAGCGGCGTCAACATCAAAAGACGCAGCATTGAAGATCGCGTCCATCCACGGTTCGTACACCGTGCCGACGCAAATACTGATCGAGTATTTTCCTGGAACCAGCCGGAGGTCGGGGACAACGCAGCGAATGACGGAAGGTCTGTCCAATACCGGCCAATGGACACCTGAGTAGGACGTACCAATACTAAAGATGCGTCGGCCCATGAAGTCGTCAAAGCCGATGTGGACGGCGGGCTGCTTAATCACCAACGGTGGATCCAACGCAAAATCAAAGACCAAGTCATCCCCAGGGAGGAAAGTGCTAGTGACGTCGCCCTTTCCATTCCTTATCTCTAGCGACGAAAAAATTGTCGATTTACCTGCCCTAGGAATCGCAGGCGAGCGGAGATCCACGACTCCGCTACCCCTCTCGTCAAAGGTGCTGAGGTAATCGCGAACAATGTCAGCAGTCGCCCCGTCTCGAACGCTGTGCCCCTGCTCTAACAAAATGCTGCGAGAGCAAAGTGACTGGATAGAAGCCATATTGTGACTGACCAACAGCACGGTGCGTCCCTGTTTCGCAACGGTGCCCATCTTGCCCAGGCACTTCTTCTGAAACTGGGCATCCCCGACCGCCAGCACCTCGTCGACCAGCAGGGTTTCGGTCTCCATGTAGGCGGCGACGGCGAAGGCCAGGCGCACGTACATGCCGCTGGAGTAGCGCTTGACGGGGGTGTCGATGAATTTCTCCACTTCGGCAAAGGCTACGATTTCGTCGAACTTACGAATGATCTCGGCTCTCCTCATGCCCAGGATGGCGCCATTTAGGAAGATGTTATCGCGCCCGGTCAGTTCGGGATGGAAGCCGGTACCGACCTCCAGGAGCGAGCCGACGCGTCCCCAGATGTCGGCATGGCCGTGGGTCGGCTCCGTAATGCGGGAGAGGATTTTGAGCAGCGTGCTCTTCCCTGCCCCGTTGCGGCCGATGATACCGATCACTTCTCCGCGCTTGATCTGGAAAGAGACGTCTTTCAGTGCCCAGATGTTGGGCTTCTCGCTCCAGGCGCTGTCATTCGAGGAATGCCGCAGAGCGGACCGCAGGCGGCGAAAGGGCGAAGCGAAGGCGTCCGTGATGACATCACGGAGCGCCTTGTAAGACTCCCGTTCCCCGATCCGGTACTGCTTTGCGAGTCCCTCGCAACGAATGGCTACATCAGTCATTGGTTTCGTTAAACCACATCCGCGAAGGTCTTCTCCATGCGACGATAGTAATACAGACCGCCGACAAGGACGACAGCTACGACCACCACCGAGACCCCCAGCATCGTGCCGGGTGCCTGCCCCTTGCTCAACAGCGCCCAACGGAAACCTTCGATGACGCCCGCCATTGGGTTGAGACCATAAAAGGGCCGCCACCGCACCGGAACGAGCGTGCTGGAGTAGGCAACCGGCGAAGCAAACAGCCAAAACTGTACGATAAAAGTCAAAGTGTAGCGGACATCGCGGTACTGCACGTTCAGGGCAGAGAGCCACAAGCCCACTCCGAAGGCAGTGGCCATGGTAAGAATCACGAAAAACGGCAGGGTTAAGACCGCCCAGGTGGGCCTCACCCCATACCAAACCATCATGCCGATGACCAAGGTAAAGGCGATGGCAAAATCGACCAAGCCCGCGAAGATGCTGGCGAGTGGAACGACTAGCCTGGGAAAATAAACCTTTGTGATGAGACGCTCGTTAGCTACAACGCTGTTGCTAGATTCCGTTAGCGCATAGGCGAATAATTGCCAAGGCAGAAGAGCAGTGTAGCTGAACAATGAATAAGGAATTCCGTCGGACGGGACCTTTGCCAGCCGTCCAAAAAAGAGCGTAAACACCAGCATGGTAAACAGAGGCTGAATAACCGCCCAGGCGGCCCCTAAGGCCGTCTGTTTATAACGAACCTTGATATCGCGCCAGGTTAAGAAAAACAGCAGCTCTCGATATTGCCACAGGTCCTTGAGGCCAAGCGAGATCCAGGCTTTGCTCGGTTCAATCCTAGTATGAGGTAGTTCAGACCGTTCCACAGATGGAGCCGACACCGCGCGCGAGGGAATTGCCTCTGCGAAGGTCATGTCAGACATGTAGGAGTTCCCCGACAAAAGAACTCTGCAGAGCCGTGGGGCGCTGAAATGTAGGTGTTGCTGCAGTCTGTATCCAAGGCATGCGGCGCATTGCCGATCTCGCGAAGATGAGCGTCCTGGGGGCCCTCTTCGGAATGTGCACCAGCATTCCCCTGGTGTATTTCTTCCATGCTGCGCCCAGCAATCCAAGTACAATCGATCTGCGTCGAAGCACGGCCGTAGTTTGGCCGATCCGCACCTTGTCACCTGACCCCGCCGCTTCGGCAATCTGGCGGACGCCGCTGCCGTTGACGCCCATGCCAGCGATGCTCTGCGTAAGGTTTGCGATCGATCCATAGAGACCAAACAATCCGAATCCAGCTGGGCCCAGTAGCATTGCCATGGCCTTGGTGCGAACGATGCCAATTGCGATATTCAGCACCGAAGAACCGCCAACTAATGCCGAGGACTTCAGAATTTGACCGTAGGTGTGCTTTTCTGCCCCGCTAGCCAACGCAGATTGTGGCAGGGCTTCTGGGAGAGGGACGAGCATCGAATCGTTGCAGATGCTTGACTGCAATTCGCAAACTGCAGAGCTCGCCAACGCCGGAGTTGTTTCTGTTGTGCTTGCGGTTTGCATGTTCGGGAATCGCGCGCAGGTCAGTTCCTTTCTTTAGCTGGCCAGCAGCACAGATTCGCGCTCGCGTGTGACGAATTCCTGCAACTTTGCTACGACTCGAGTTTGCTGTTCGAGCGTGAGATTGGGATACATCGGCAGAGAGACGATTTGTTTTGAGAGTCGCTCGGCAACCGGGAAATCCCCTTGCTTACGCCCCAGGTGGCGATAGGCGTTCTGAAGGTGAAGAGGAACTGGATAGTGTATTCCGGTCCCGATACCATCCTGCGCGAGTTTGGCAATCAGTTCATCCCGGTCTTCCACACAAACTACGTACAGGTGGTAAACCGCCTTGGCCCAGGGAGCCTCATTGCGAACGACCACATCTTCGGCAAGAGGCAAGAGCAAGCTGTGGTAGGTCTGCGCCCGCTCCCGGCGCTGCTGGTTCCATGTAGCCAGATAACTGAGCTTCACCTGCAGGAACCCGGCCTGAATGGCATCGAGTCTGCCGTTGTACCCTTCTACCTCGTGGTGATACTTCCGTGACTGCCCATGATCGCGCAGCATTCGAATGCGATTGGCAACCGTTTCGTCGTTGGTGGTTACTGCACCTGCTTCACCACAGGCGCCTAGGTTTTTCCCTGGATAAAAGCTGAAGGCGGCAGCGCGCCCCATCGAGCCAGATTTTCTCCAGCGATTTTCTCTTTGCGAGAAGTACTCGGCACCGTGCGCCTGGCAGGCATCTTCGACCACGATCAAGCCGTAGCGTTCCGCCAGTTCCAAAATCGGATCCATATCAGCCGTTTGGCCGTACAGATGGACAGGAACAACTGCCGCGACGCGTCGCTTTTCCTTCCGGGTGACCAGCCGAGCGTTAGCGGGCTCGATGCGGCACTGCATTTCCAGAAACACACGTAGTTTCTCCGGATCCATGTTGTAGGTGTGGTCATCGACGTCCACGAATTCAATCTGCGCACCGGCCTGGGAGATGGCTTCCGTGGTGGCGATGAACGTATTGGGGACGGTAATCACGACATCTCCGGGATCCACGCCGGCGGCTGTCAGAGCAAAGCGCAGGGCATCCGTACCACTGCTCACTCCGACGCAATATTCTGCCTCGCAATAATCAGCGAACGATTTTTCGAAGTTCTCGACCATAGAACCACCAATAAATGCGGCGGTGCACAGCGCTTTCTTAAACGTGGAGATCAGTTCCTCTCCCAGTTGCAGATGGGGCGTCACCAGATCGAGAAACGGCACCGAGTGATTGTGACCGTTTGCTCCATGGTTGTGTTTCAACCCATGACTGTGGTCGTTGCCATTGGCTCCGTTGCCATCGGCTCCGTTTTCATTGGCTCCGTTTCCATTGGCTCCGTTTCCATTCCCGGCATGATGGAGGTTGCCTCGCCCGTTTAAGTTGTGGCCATTGTTGCCGTTTGTCGCTGTCATGTTGTGCGCCTTTTTTCGCGAAGTGTCGCTGGTCGGGTCGAATCGCCCAGCGCAATTTTTCACCAGGCCCCGCCGGAGATGGATCGCAAATCACGCAGACTGGCTGGGTAGTTCCTGGTTAAGACCATCGTAGTGACTTGTACTTCCGGGAGGAGGTAGGCAGCGCTAATACGCGCCTTCGCCCAAGAAGACGGCTTTGGGAGTAAGCATCAAAATTCTGAGGTCGAGCCAGATGGATTTCGCCATGGCATAGCGCACATCGAGCCGAACCATCTCATCAAATTTTATCCGGCTTCGACCGGTTACCTGCCACAATCCGGTAATGCCAGGCTTGGCCTCGAGGACACGGCGACGGTGCCAGGTCTGATACGCCTGAACTTCGTAAGGAATTGCAGGACGAGGCCCGACCAGAGACATTTCCCCTCGCAGCACGTTTATCAATTGGGGAAGCTCATCCAGGCTGGTGCGTCGCAGGAAAGAGCCCACCGGGGTAACTCGCGGATCGCACGTTATCTTGTACACACCTTGTCCGTTCCCGTTGAAGAAATCCGGCTCGGCGTGGCCGGCAATCAATTTCTTGACGTAGAGTTCGTGGAGCTTGGGGTCGCTGCCATCCACCATGGACCTGAATTTCAGGAAAGTGAATGGCCCGCCGTACTGTCCGATTCGCTTCTGGCGAAAGAATACCGGGCCTTTGGATGAGAGTTTGACCGCCAATGCAATACCCAAAAAAAGGGGCGAGCAGAGCATCAACCCTAAGGCGCTCCCCACAATATCAATACTTCTTTTCAAGAACGAAAAAGGTGTTTTTCCGTCTGCCCGTTTTGACAGGTCCGGGTAAAGATTGGGATGGCTGGGACGCTGAGGGGGATCGTGGTCCCACTCCTCCGGAAAAATATAGTAAGAAATGGCTAGCTGGTTGAACTGCTCGAAGCTCAGCTGGCGATACAGGATGCCATTGACGCGAGCCAGCATCGTGCTCCCTATAGACTTCCCTGCCCCGCTCGTAATCTCGTTGAACATGATTCCCAGCACAGAGTTGTTCGTGTACCAGCCCGCCACGTCGGTCTCACGGATGGACAACGAGAGAGCGTGCAGAATCTCCGCCGCAAGTTTGCGGTGCTTGTCCGCGCTTGGAACGATACCCAGGTCTAGAAGCATCAACAGAAACGGTCTGCCGGAGCGCTCAGTTCTCTTTCTTTCTGAAGAGATTACCGCGTGAAACTGTTGCTCATTCATCAGGGTGCGTTTCACACCCGAGATCATGGCTAGGGTGGTATTCATGGTGTCGCTTACGGTTGCGCTTTTCGGAGTGTGTTCAAATATGAGGTTTCGCACCAAACTATTTCGAACCTATGCTCCTGATCCAGGCGCTCTTCAGCGCGGGCCACAGGAAAGATAATGCACGCGCACTGGCCAAGTGAGAGATAGGATTTGGCTTACTTGACTCGAGAATGGCAGGTTTGGTCAATAATGTTGCGTCAAATGTATCTCGTGAAGGGTTGAGCGGTGAACCGAGCAGACGTGCTTTCCGGTTCAATGAACGTTCGACTTGCGGGCTCAGGTATTCGCTGACAATGCCTGCGATTAGCTCCAGATCCATAACATCAGCAGTTGAAAAGGAGTGCATCTCTTGGAATATGAATTCCATAGCCCCTGCGACTTCTCGACCGTGAAATATCGGCACGATGATTAGAGACCTGATACCTTCTCGACGACAACTGTCGCCCACAACGGGATCATTTTGGGCGTCCGGTAACTGCAACGTCTCACCTTTCGCAAGGCAAGACTGAAAAAGGTTCGCGCTGAAATGGGGTCCCATTCCTGTAACGGCGATTCCTACTCGAGCCGGATACACTACTCTACCTTGCTTCAGCATTCCGACAGACAACCCACTGCATCGGGTTATTTCCCAAGTGCGGCCGACAACCAAGTCTATCGCCGACTGGAGATCAAGGCCCTGCTCTCTAACCCGGCCTTGGATTTCTACGATGGCAACCAGCGCTTCTCCCGAGTTTTCGAAAATACGACCTTCGAAGTTTTCTTCGCCAGCATATTCGCCATTCGCGAAGGAGTCCCGCGATTCAGACGTAGCTTTAGGGATGTCTCGACTGACGGTTTCGGTTGCCACCAGATGCAGGTCGCCAGAATGGGCATCACTCATCTTCTGGTCATCGGGAAGCGGAGGGAGATTGATTGGTGGAGCAGGGGTGATGCGGTTAAATCCGGAATTTGCCGACGGCATTTTGTTTGGGGTTTTTTCGTTCTGGCATCCGCGAAGCGATATCATCCGTGGATTTCCGTGGCGCAAACAGGCCTCTACGCCTAAAGAACGGAGTATTTGCATGTGGGACTCTATGTGGGCATAGAGCGCACGCGAAGAGTGGGGCCACACGTCGCCGCAAACATCAACTCTAGTTTTTACCGCGGCAAGCAATTCACCCGCAGTTCCAGACCAGACACCCCCGCGTAGGGCGAACCATCCCACCAACTCCTGGTCAAATCGAATGTCTGATTGTGGCAGCAATATTGCGCTCGGCTGCTCGGTCGTTACATTCTGCGGGCTCATCAATCACTCTCCATTGATCAGACCTGTGCGCCGTTTTTGGCAAACTGATCGAGTAGCTGTAGAAACGGGCACGCTGCGCGCTACCAGGGAAAAAGAATGCTTGCTGGCACAGCCAGAATTCGGCTCGAGCGAATCCTGCGTTTTCACCGGGCATGGCCAGTGTCATGGCCAACGTTTGGCGGGCGACTCAGACTCGTCCTTCAAGGATAGACTCGCCACCGGAATAGCGGTCTTTTTGGGTATCGCTTCATACTCGGTTTTCAGTGCTGAGCGAAGTTCCTCTATTAGCTTCTT